>Ga0194116_10000127_pt1 | contig 152444 bp, 139 predicted proteins | sample TA2MahsurfametaG_4_FD_148617 | JGI IMG/M metagenome (GOLD analysis project Ga0194116, IMG submission 148617) | Freshwater microbial communities from Lake Tanganyika, Tanzania - TA2015008 Mahale S9 surface | ecosystem: Environmental > Aquatic > Freshwater > Lake | place: Tanzania: Lake...
CCACTCCGCTTCACTCGGCAGTCGATACGCCTTGCCCGACACTCCGGAAAGCCACGCGACATAGGCACGCGCATCGGCGTGACCGACGCAAACGACCGGAATGTCTTCTTTGAACGGCCCGATAAAACCCGGCGTCTGCCAGCTGGCATCGCTGCGATCATCCCAGCCCACGCGCTCACCTTTGACGACCTTGTCTGACGGCACTCGACAGCCCGCCGCCACCTGATATCCGGTCGCGGTGACGAATTTGCGAAACTCGGCAATCGTGACTTCGTTGCGCGCGAGCGCAAAGGCGCGAATTTTGACTTCGTGGACCGGCCCCTCGGAGCGCCCCGCTTCGCCATCATCGGAGCCCATCATGAATCGACCGCGAGGTACGACCACCAGCTCGGGGCAGTCGGCGCAGTCGCGAACCGTAGTTGGCGCAGCAGCCGTGACTTCAGTCGGCAGCAGCGCAGCAATGATTGCCAAGCAAAGAATTCGGGCAAGGATAGCCATCGGCGGGGGTACCTCTGAATGAAGACTGCGTTGACTCAGATTCGAGCTTCGAGCTGCATGTGGTACTGATAGGCATCGGCGCGATAGAGCGCCACCACGCGCTCGACCGGTCGGTCTTGGCGATCGAATACCGTGCGCGTCAGCCGCAACAGCGGCGCGCCGACCTCAATCTCGAGGGCCTTGGCTGCCTCAACACCTGCTAGGGTCGCACCAATATATTGATCCGCTCTCGCGAGCGTGATGCCCGCGGTACCCAGCAGCTCGAACATCGGTTGTCGCACCATCTCTGCGGCATTGACGAGACGCGCGACATCGAGCGGCACATAGGTGGTAATGAGCCCGAGCGGCGCACCCTGAACGGTTCGCACGTGGGTGGCACGTTGCACGAGCTCGCCGTCCTCGAGCGCTAGCGCAGCGCGAGTTTCATCGTCGGGCGAGATCTCGACAATACGCAGATCGACTACTTCGGTGGCTGCGGCAAACCCTGCGACGCGACGGCGTACCTGATCAAGATCGGCGGAAGCCGCCGTGCGCGAGGCCGACAGTTGCACGAAAGTGCCCCTGCCCTGCTGCCGCACCAGCCAGCCTTCACGACAAAGATTGTCGATCGCCTTGCGCACCGTGATCCGCGAGACCTCGAACATTTCGCAGAGCTGCGGCTCGGTGGGGATGCGATCACCCGCCTTGTAAGTGCCATCGCGCACCCAGGTACGCAGCGTGACGTACACCTGGTGATAGCGCGGCGAAGCAATCGAGCGCAGCGCGCCATTCACCGCATCACTTTTTCTTTGCGCCGTCTTTTGAGTCATCAGTCGAGCACCAGCCCGCCCGACACATTCATGACCGTGCCGGTCACGAAAGCCGCCGACGGACTCGTGAGGTAATCGATGGCATGCGCGACGTGCGCAGGCTCGCCGATCGCACCGAGCGGCACGGCGTTTTTGAGGCGATCGATGGTTTCTGGCGAAAATCGGCCGGTCACCATGGGCGTCGCGATGGGTCCGGGCGCGAGGCAATTCACGCGGATGCCCAGGGCGGCCCATTCTTTGGCGAGGTAGCGGGTCAAATTGATGATGCCGGCTTTGGCGACTGCGTAGGCCGGGCCCGAGAGCGCGCTACCACCGTTGAGTCCGTTGGTGGACGACGTCAGCGTCAGCGTGCCGCGGCTCGCCGCGAGCGCCGCGTGGGTCGCCTTGGCGATCAAAAACGCCGAGGTGAGATTGGTGTCGAGAACACGCTGCCAATCCTCGCGACTCACGCTGTCGAGGGGTCCGCTGCCGGCAACGCCTGCCAGATGCACCACATGATCGAGCCTGCCGAGCTCGCCAAGGACGCGCGCGATGATCGCGGCAATGGCAGCCTCATCGGTAACGTCGAGGCTCGCCACCGTGAGCGGCGCACCACAAGGAATCTCGGCGAGCGTGCGGTCGGTGGCCACCACGCGCATGCCCCGTTCCCGCAGCCGCGCAACCGTCGCGCGGCCGAGTCCGCCCGCCGCTCCGGTAATCAGCGCGACCGGCGTGCCTGGCTTGGCCACGGTCGATTAGGCCGCCTTGCGAGTGACCAACTGGGCGTAAATCCCATCGAGCATCGAGAAACGCATCTCGGCCGAGGCACGCACTGCAGCGATCGCGAGCTCTTGCAAAGCCGGCGTGGTCGCGTAGCGATCGGTGAGTTCGAGCCCGACATGCGCGTGCTCGGTATCACCTTCGATATGAACAATGAAAAACTCGAGGTCGTCGTCGTTGAACCCCATCTTGTGCATGGCAGCGACATACTTTGGATAAAGCGTCGGCAGCTGACCTTCGAGCGCAACCATGATGCCCGCGCAGGATTCGCCGAGCGGCCGAATGGTCGAGAGTTCCCAGAGCCAGGAGCGCATGGCGCGAGTAGTCGGCAGCACTTCGCCGTTTTGCTCGGCGCGCAAGATCCGCTCGTCACTCACGCCGCAGGCACGCGCGAATTTACGCAGCAAATCGGGGTGGCGCTTTTCCGGACAGGCAGGCATTTCTTCGCCCAAAAGATTTTCGAGCAGGTGCTGTCGGGCGTCGAGATCTGGCAAGCGCGTATACAGCGCCGCGAACTGCTGAGGAATCGGGTCGATGTAATAAAAGTGCTGGATCGCCCATTCACCGAGCTGCGCCCGCGACAACTCGCCCGCTGCCCAGGCCCGACTGAACGGGTGGCCGCCCCCATGTTTGGGCTGACGTGCCCCCTCTAGAGCGGCAAAGAAATCTTTTTGGTTCAGCAATGTACTCACGGTTTGAAACTCCTTGTCACTCATTCAAAATTTTGGCCAAGCGGTACCCGCCGCAGCATTCAACCACGCCTCTGCGCGGCGCAAGGACTCGGCGGGCACGGTCGCGACCGGCGGATAGGCCTCGGCTCCCGTGCCGCGCGCTGCCGACGGAATGGTCGCATCGATTCCCATCTTGGTGACCGTTGAGACCCCCGCGGGCAGCGACGGGTCGAGACTCGAACCCGACAGACCCGCCACGCTGAGGGTGTCGCGATCCCAACGCACCCGCGTCGCCAGCGCCCAAAGCATGGCGTCGTTATCGAAAATATTGATATCCGTGTCGACCGCAATGACCGTTTTGACGCGTCGATAGGCGAGAGCCGCCATCAAGGCATCACGGGCCTCGCCAGGTCCCGGCTCGCGCAGTTGCAGATAGGCGTGAAAGCGACGGCCCTCGGTCGGCACATGAACATTCACGATCGCGGGCGCCACCGCTTTCACGAGTTCGAACAACTTGCCTTCCATCACCATGTTGTCGGGCACCAGCATGTCGGTGAGGCCCGAGCCGTAATCGTGATAGATCGCGTCGCGCCGTCGCGTGATGCAGCGGACATCGACCAGCGGTGCCTTCACCTGCCCACCGAGATAACCGGTGTATTCACCGAAGGGACCATCGTCGACGCGCTCGCCGGGGGGCACGAAACCTTCGATCACGATCTCGGCATCGGCAGGCACCATTATTTTGTCGCCATGCAGCACCGAGGGTACGAGGCGCAAGGGTTTGCCGAGCACGCCGCCCGCCGCTGCCCAGTGACTCTCGGGATATTTGAGCTTCGCCTGCGTCCCGAGCAGCACCGCCGGATGATGCCCAATCCAGAAGGCGATCGGCGCCGGTTCACCGCGCGCATGAAACTTGCGCAAGTTGCGCGCGTTGTGGCTCGCGGGATAAGGAAACCAGGTCATGCGCTGCGGGCCCTGCACCCAACAACGCTGAATAGCGGTGTTATCGACGCCCGATCCCGGGTCATAAGTCGTCGCATGGGCTGCCGTCAGGTACGGGCCCGGCTCGAGTTCGTGCTGCGTCAGTACAGGCAAGTCGTACAGGCTGGCGGCGGCGCCCTGCAGCACTGTCTCCTGTACGGGGGCGTGGGCTCGGGTGACGCGTTCGGGTTCGATCGAGGCCCGGGTACGGGTCGCGAACCACTGCGCCGTTTGCCGATGATCGGGAATCCCCAGCGCCTTCGCGGTCAACTCCCGACTCGCCGTCAAATTGAGTACGACCGGGATCACGGAAGGTTGACCGCCGAGGGTCGAGACCTGACGCGCGATCACCACGGGATAACGACGCTGCCCATCGAGCGCGTGCTGCAGCGCAGTCAGCTCGTGGCATGGCCCCACCGGATCAGGGAGCTCCCAGACCGCGCCGGCGTGCTCGGCGAGGAATGACCGAAGGTCGCTCATTTATTCGATCCAAACGTCGTAATATGAGACGAGTACCATTATGCACTACAATTCGTTATAGTTGCATGACGACAAGAGGACGCCGAATGAAAAAGACCACGCTGAGCTACCCCGCCCTGAGCGTCGCGATCGCGGTCGCAAGTGCACTTTCAAGCCAAGCCGCCGCCCAACAAGGCGCCAATGCGGCCGATGATCTCGCCCTCGAAGAAATTGTGGTGACGGCACGTAAGCGCGAGGAATCGCTGCAGGACGTGCCGCTGACGGTGACCGCGGTCACGGCCACGCAGATTGCCGAACTTGGTATCAAAGACTCGCGCGATCTCGCGCTCTTCACCCCGGGTTTCTCGAATGTGGCCTCATTTGGACGCAGTCCACTAGAGCGTCCAACTATTCGCGGCCAGTCGAATATCCTCGGCGCGGCCAACGCGTCGTATTTCGTCGATGGAGTGTACCTCTCGGGTAGTGCCTCAAACACCGAGACCGCCAACCTTGAGCGCATCGAGGTTATTAAGGGCCCGCAGGCAGCCCTCTTCGGTCGCGCCACTTTCGCGGGCGCCATCAACTACGTCACCCGCAAGCCCTCCGAAGAATTCACCGGACAAGTCAGCGGTACCGTCGGCCAGTTCGATCAGAAGGACATCACGGCTTTCATCAGCGGCCCGATCATCGATGGCAAACTCAATTTTTACCTTTCTGGCACCCGCACTGAAATTGGCGGTTTCTACAATAATCCGCTTGATTCACGTGATGATCTTGGCGCCGAGCAAACCGATGCCATCACCGGCAAGCTAAGATGGCGCCCTGCCGAGGGCATCGACATCACTGCCCTTGTGACCTACGCAGAAGATAAGGACGGCCCCCCCGCCCTGGCACTGCAGGGGCGTGAATTTAATAACTTCAATCTGCTAGATCCCGTATCTCGCCCACGCTCTCGAGGCTACTACCGAGGTGTTGTTCAACCGACCGAGAAGTTGGCTATCGCCCAATTTACGAACCTTTTTCCGGACCCAGGCTCCCGCCGCGATCGAGTGCGTGGAGCGCTAACGGCATCACTCTTGTCCGACAGTGGATACGAACTTGTCTCCACTACAGGGTACAGCGAGGAAAATTATGGGGTTCAGATCGACGTGTCATACGCCGGTTATAACCCGGGTTTTCTCGCGCCACCGCCGGCAGCGACGCCCCTAGTAGCGCAGTTCTCCTCGTCGGGTAATTTCCAGCGCATTCAGGGGGAAGAGCGCCGAGACCTTTCGCAAGAATTGCGTCTCAGCTCACCGGTGGATCGCGGTTTCCGCTGGACAGTGGGAGCGTATTACTTTGCCGCGGCGGATGATGCCGTTCGTGACGATAAGTTATACAGCACCGGTGCGTTGATTGTGCCAAACGGAGCAGCGACACTGACTTATCGAGATATTAAGAACACTGCCACCTTCGGTAGCCTCGAGTACGACATCACCGATAAATGGACGGTTACCGCCGAGGCGCGGCAGGCTAAAGAAGAGATTGAGCAACAGTCCGAGGCGTTCGCCGCCAATGCGATAGCACGAACCCCCGGGCGCACTTTTAATGGAACGTTTGAGAGTTACACGCCGCGTTTCACGGTTCGGTACAAGCCCAATGAGGATCTCTCGCTGTTCGCCAATTTCGCCCAGGGCACCAAACCAGGTGGCTTTAATAGCGCAGGCGTTTTGCCGCTGCTTGAAGCGCTAGGTAAGTCGGCTGCGATTAAGGAAGAGGACTCGGAGGTTATCGAACTTGGTGCCAAGTTCAACTGGGGGCAGCGCTTCTCTGGATCGGTCACTGGCTTTGATATCCAGCTCACTAATCAGCAGCTGACACAAAATATTGTTGCCGTTGTTAACGGGGTGGCGATCGCGAACTCGTTCATTGAAAACGTGGGCAAAACGAGTTCCAAGGGCATTGAGCTTGAGTTCAACGCAATCGTCACAGACAGTCTGCGCGTCAGCCTGGGCGGCGCTCTCATCGACGCCACGTTCGATGAGTACATCAACTCGGATCAGGCCGACCTCTATAGCAATCGCCCCTCCACGGCGTTCACGGCCATCTCGGCCACCAACCCACGCGGCTGTGGCACTCTTGGCGCATCGGTTGCCGCAAATGCTGCGGCCTGTGCTGCGTTGCGCGCGCAGGATAACATCGAGTTTGGTAATGTCGCCGGTAATCGCACGCCGCGGTCACCAAAGTGGAATGGGTACATCACTTCGCGATATACCCGCCCGCTCGACGATGACATGAGGCTGGTGGTCGGTGTCGATCTCACGGCCGAGGGCTCTAAGTTCGCGCAGCTGCATAACCTTGCGGAGACGGGAGCCCGAACCTACGTTAACGCGCGCGCCGCGGTCGAGACTGATACCTGGAACGTGACACTCTGGGGTCGTAACATGAATGATGACGACACCGCGCTCGATATTCTTCGTTATGTCGACGGTCGTGGGCTTCCAGGATTCGGTTGGGTGTCCACGCGTGGCTTTGTGATCTCGCTTCCAAAGCCACGACAGTTCGGTCTGACGGCCACGTATAAGTTCTAAAACTTGCTGTTGTCTTTCGCTATTTGCTGGTCATTTGATTGGTCCGTAGCGTAAGTCACGACATGCTGGCGCAGCCGACCTCGGAAGAGGCGGCGCGCCAGCAGTTTGTGGTGGCGTTCAAGCAAGCACTCAACAAAGGTCTGCGCGTCAGCCAAGGCGCGCTGTTCGACAAAGTGGTTGCACCTGCTTGGCGCGAACAACACGGCCGGGCGCCCGAAACGCGCGCCGAGATTCGCGCAGCGATGCAAGCAGATCCGGCATACCGAAGTTGGTCATCGCTCGCGCGCGCCGCGCAGGAGCAGATGTGGGTCGCCGTGAGCGACAGCGTGTTCCGCGAACGTGAGCGGCTCGCGTCGACCGCCGCAGCGCTCGATGCCTCGCCAAACCGACGGGGCTCCCTGACCCTCGACCCCGACTTCGTGCCGCCGCGCGGCGTCACGACCGTCGATATTCACCTGCAGACGGGCGGCTACGCGCTTGATCTCGGCGACGGTGACTGCTCAGCCGGTGCACTCTACGAATCCGGCGGCAACCTCTACGCCTTTGGTCAAGGCATCAGTCGCAGCGACAGCAAGGCCGCGCACGTGCAGCGCTTTATTGCCGAGCGCTTCCCGCAACTGCAGCCGCAGCGCATCCTCGACATGGGCTGCTCGGCGGGATCAGCCAGCGTGCCCTACGCCGAAGCCTTCCCCGATGCCGAGGTGCATGCGATCGATGTGGGTGCCGGAATGTTGCGCTACGCGCATGCGCGGGCTGAATCCTTGGGCGCCGCCGTGCACTTTCACCAGATGGATGTCGGCGCGACGCGGTTCGAAGATGAATCCTTCGATCTCATCGTCTCGCACAACCTGATGCACGAAATCTCGGCACCGACGCGACGCGCGATGCTGCGCGAAAGTCGTCGGCTGCTGCGTCCGGGCGGCGTCTGCGTCCATCAGGACGTGCCGCTACGTTTTGCCGGCTTGTCCGAGTTCAAAAAATTCGAGGCCTCCTGGGACACGCTCAACAATAATGAGCCGTATTGGGAGGTTTATGCCAACGCCGATTTATTGCCCGAGCTGCTTGCCGCCGGCTTTGATGCGCACTGTGTTCATGTCGGCAGCCTGCCCGCCCGCGCCGGGACGCTGCCTTGGTTTGTCGCTTGCGCGTGGAGACCCGTCTGATGTCGGTGACGATCACCCGTGACTTCCCTGTCAATTCCCACGTAACCAGTCTGATCGACGGCGAGACCGTCACCGCCAAATCAGGTGGCCACGATATCGAGGTCGTGAACCCCAACACCGAGCAGGTCATCAGCCGCCTTCGCGAAGCCGATGCCGACGAGGTCGATGCCGCGGTGCGCTTCGCGCGACGCGCTTTCGACTCGGGTCGATGGCCGCGCATGGATATCAACGAGCGCAAGGACATCCTTTATTCGATCCGCGATCACCTGCGCAAACACTCGGAAGAACTCGCCTACCTCGAGTGTCTGAATACCGGTCTGCCGCTGCACAGCGTGCGCGTGCATGTGCAACGCATGGCTCGAAACTTCGAATTCTTTGCCGAAGTGGCGAGCAATGTGCACGGCGAAACCTACACTCAGACCGCGGGCTATCTGACTTACGTCACGCGAGAACCCAAGGGTGTGGCAGGCTGCATCGCACCGTGGAACGCGCCGCTCGCGCTTGCCTCGATGCGCGTGGCCACGTGCATTCCCTGGGGTAACACCTGTGTGCTCAAGCCCTCCGAATACACGCCGCTTTCGATGCGACGCATGGTGGAGATCTTCCACGAAGCTGGTCTGCCGCCGGGCGTCGTCAATCTCGTCAATGGCCGCGGCACCGTCACCGGCGACGCACTCGTCAACCACCCGGGCATCGACATGGTCGGCTTCACGGGCGGCACGACCACGGGTCGCGCGATCGCCGCAACGGCGGGCCGCAACCTCAAGCCGGTCGCACTCGAACTCGGCGGCAAGTCGGCCAATATTATCTTTGACACGGCAGATGTCGAGCGCGCCCTCGACGGTGCGCTCGCGGGAATCTTTGGCAACAACGGGCAACAGTGTCTTGCCGGCTCGCGCATTCTCGTGCAACGCGGCATCGCCGATGCCTTCATCGAGCGCTTCGTGGCCCGCGCCCGCAAGATCCGCCTTGGCGATCCCTTGCTCGCTTCGACCGAGATCGGCCCGCTCGCCTTCCGCCAGCACATGGAGCGGGTATTGTCTTTTGTCGATGTCGCCAAGGCGGACGGCGCCACGCTGCTCACCGGCGGCAAGCGCTCGGCGGCTCACGAACGCGGTTGGTTCATCGAACCGACGGCGGTCATGGCACCCTCGAACGACGCGCGGGTCTGTCAGGAAGAAATCTTTGGTCCGTTCGCAACCTTTCTGACCTTCGATACTTTGGACGAGGCGATCGCGATCGCCAACAACTCGAAGTTTGGTCTCGTCAATTACGTCTGGTCCGAGGATCTCAACACCGTGATGCGTTGCTCGCGGGATATCCGCGCCGGCACCGTCTGGGTGAACACGCCGATGATGCGCGAATTGCGCGCACCGTTCGGCGGCTACAAGGAATCCGGCATCGGCCGTGACGGTCCGCAGGCGAGCCTCGAGTTCTTTACCGAACTGAAGGCGACCATCATCCCGATCGACCCGGTGAAGATGCACCGCTACGGCGCGTCTTGAGTTTGCGCCCCGCCCGCTTGCGGCGGGGCGACTTCAGTCCGGGGAATACGTTGGAGAGGCTCATCTTTCCGGCGCGCACGTTCTCGATGACATTGACCAGCACGCCATCGGGATCGCGCAGCGTCATCTCTTTCGAGAGCACCTCGCGCTCGGCGATCTCCAGCAAAGTGGGCGGACAAACGATGCGCAAGCCGAGCTTGCGCGCGCCGCGATGCACCGCATCCACATCCGTCGAGTGGAATACGAGACAGGCCTCGCCGAGATTGGCTTGACGCCGAGTCGCGAGCCGTAGACGCGGTGGTGACGGCCGCCGCAGTTCGAACAATCCGACCATGCCCCAGTCGACCTTGCCCGACTGCAGGATCACCCAGCGTACGCGGCCGACCGGCGCGCCCAGCAGACGGAACATGGCGGGCATCTCCTTGCCACCTCGCCCCTCGACCCACACGGTCAAGCCGAGCACATCGCGGTAGAAGCGCAGTGAGGCTTCCATGTCGGTGACGATGATCGCAGTGCGTTTGAGCGGCGTGACGAGCGGCATGATCGACCTCGAGTGGTGATAATCTCGTCGTCATGTTAACGAGCCGCCGACGTTTGTGGAGCCATCGATGATCGAACCTTGGAATCTCACTGTGGTGCAGCCGGCCGTGAAGCCGGTGTTCAAGGGCGATGCGTCGTTCCGGCGCGATGCATTGCAAGACAATCTTGATCGAGCCTGCGCACACGTACGCACCGCCGAGCGCTACTTTCGCAGCAAAGTCGTGGTCTTCCCGGAGTTCTTCCTGCACGGCTTTCAGCCTGGGCGCAGTAACGCCGACTGGATCGACGCGAGTCTGCGCCTCGATGGTCCCGAGCTCGTGCAACTCGGTGCCGCCGCCAAAGCCTCGCGCTGCTACGTCGCCGGAATGATCTACGAGGTGCTCGACGAGTTTCCGGGTCGGTTCTGGAATACCGCCGTGATTCTCGATCCGGAGGGTCGGGTCGCACTCACCTATCGCAAGCTCTACGCGATGACAGGCAAAACTCGGCCCGGCGATGTGTACGACGAGTACATCCGTCGCTTCGGCGGACCGAACTCGCTCTTTCCGGTGCTGCGCACACCGTTCGGCAACCTCGGCTGTCTCGTCTGCTACGACATCAACTTCCCGGAGGTCTCGCGCTGCCTTGCGCTCAATGGCGCCGAGATACTGCTGCACATCTCGAGCGAGGGACGCAGCAGCTATCACCTGCCCGATGGCGGTTGGGAACTCGCGCGACGCGTCCGCGCCTACGAAAACCACGCCTACCTCGCCATGTCGAACTGCGGACCCGGCATCGACGGCGAGGCGCCTGCGGACCTTTCGCACGGTCACTCGCAAATCATTGGCTTTGACGGCAAGGTCATCAATATGGCCGAGTCCGCGGGCGAGACGCTGATCACCGCAGAGATCGACATCGAAGCCCTGCGCCGTCGCCGCTCACGCGCGAGCCTGAATTTTTTGGCCGAGCTCTCGACCGGCATTCATACACCCATCTATGCCGCAGCCAGTCACTGGCCGCTCAATGGCTGGGCGCAGACACCGGGTACCGGGGTTGCCGAGAATCGCAAGGTCGAAGCCGAGGTGATCGCCGAACTGACGCGCCGCGGCGTTCTCGTCGCCCCATCCTCGAGCGAGCGCGCCGGCGCCGGGCGCTTGCCGCAGCAGGAATAAGCGACGATGCGCCTGCTGATTCGCGTTGCGCTGGCAGCACTGCTGATCGCGCCGTCTATTTCTTTGGCTGCGGGAATCCTGCGCAGCGGTCATCCGGGCGAGCCCGATTCGCTGGATCCGCACAATTCCGTCGCGGCGCCCGCGCTGATCGTGCACAACGATCTTTTCGAGAGCCTGCTCACCCTCGATGCCCGCGGTCAACCGACGGCCGGTGCGGCAGAGCGCTACGCGGTCAGCGAGGATGGTCGCAGCTACACGTTCACGCTGCGTCCCGGCCTGCAGTACTCCGACGGTCAGCCGATCACCGCCGAAAATTTCGTTTGGTCGATTCGCCGGCTCGCGGATCCGGCAACCGCCTCCACGGGTCTCGCGGCATGGATCGATCTGCTCGAAAACGGCCGCGCCATCCTCGTCCGCGAGAAACCGGTGACTTCGCTCGGTGTCGAAGCGCCTGATGCCCGCACCGTACGCATCCGGCTCGCTGCGCCAGCGCCGTACTTTCCCTCGATCGTCGCGTTTCCGGTGTTCGCGCCGTTGCCGCGCCATGTCATCGAAAAACACGGCCGTGCGTGGACCCGCCCCGAAAACATGGTCTCTAACGGACCGTTCATGCTCGAGAGCTGGGTGCCGGGCCAGCCGGTGCGCGTGCGTCGCAACCCGCGATTCCATGCTGCGCGCAGCGTACGGCTCGATGGCGTCGAGTATCACTCGGTCAGCGATCAGAACACCGGTCTGCGACTCTTCCAGAGCGGCCGCCTCGATGCCGTCACGAACTTCCCACCCGACAAGCTCGAATTGCTGCAACGCGACTTTCCGCGCGAGTTGCGCATCGCGCCCTCGACGGGACTGACCGCGTACGTATTCAACCATCGACTGCCCAAATTCCGTGATCGACGCGTACGCGAGGCGCTCTCGATGGCGGTCGATCGACGCATTCTGACCACCCGGGTGGTGCGCTCGGGCGATCGTGCGGCATTTGGAATCGTGACCCCGGCGTTATCCGACTTCTCGAGTCGTCACATCGACGGCATCGCCGATGCCGAGCGCATCCAACGGGCGCGCCTGTTGCTGCGCGAGGCCGGCTACAACGAGTCGCGTCCGCTCGAGATCGAGTTGCTCTATCACACCAGCGAAGAGCACAAGAAAGTCGCCGTGGCTGTCGCTTCGATGTGGCAGGCCGCAGGGGTGCGCGTCACGCTGCGTAACGCGGAGCGGCAGGTTGTCGAGTCCGCCACACGCCAAGGCGACTTCGAGGTGGTTCGCGCGGCTTGGTTCTCGCCCTACTCCGATCCCACCGGATTCTTTGCCTTCCTCAGGCGCGGCAGTCCGTCGAACGGCGGCGCCTATTTCAACGCCTCATTCGAAGTCTTGCTGGAGCGCGCGGCCAATACCGTGGATACGACGGCCAGACAAAAACTGCTCGAGGAGGCCGAAGCATTGGTGGTCGCCGATCACGCGATCATTCCGCTCTATCACATCGTGAGTCGTCGACTGGTATCCAATCGCGTGATCGGTTGGCGCGACGACAATCTCACCGCGCTCAGACCTGCACGCTGGCTCGATCTGCGCGCCCCTGCCCAAGGAGTTTCCGGACGATGATCGATCTGCACACGGTACCGACCGCCAATGGCTATAAAGTATCCATCATGCTCGAAGAGCTGGCGCTGCCCTATCGCGTCACGTCCTATGATTTGATCAAGGGCGAGAATCTCAAGCCCGAGCTGCTCGCCATCAATCGCGTAGGTCGACTGCCGGTCATCGTCGATCACAAGCTCGAGGGTGGCCCGCTCGCCGTCTATGGCTCGGCAGCTATCCTGCAATATCTCGCTGAGAAATCCGGTCGCTTCATGCCGCAGGGCTTGCGAGCCCGCGCCAAAACGATCGAGTGGCTCGGCATCGTCTCGGGCGACATCGCACCCGCCTACAGCGGCCAGTTCGTCTTCAATGTCGTCGCCCAAGAAAAACAGCCATGGCCGATCGCGTTCTACGATCGACTCTGTCTGCGCATGGCGCAAACCATGGAAGATCAACTCGCCGAGAGTGAATTTTTGGTGGGCAATGAATACAGCATTGCCGACATCATCGCTTACCCCGTCGCCACGGTGTCGATGAAGCGCCACCCGGGGAACCTCGACGGGCACCCCAATCTCGCCCGCTGGGCAGCGCAGATCGGCGCACGTCCCGCGGTACAGCGCGGCATGACCGTCCCGGCTTGAGGCCGCAACGGGCTCGCATCGCCTCGCGCGATTAGCCGAGCGTCGGCTTGGTGATACCCACCCAAGCGGCAATCAGCAACAACCCCCAGATCGCGAGCACAAACGGACGCGTACGACCGAAGCCGCGCGCGATATCGGCCTCGAGCTCGGGCGTCGAGCCTGTGCTCAACACCTGGCGCAGCGCCGGGCCGATCGGCTTGCCGAAAATGCGAATCATGATGCCGCAGAAAATCAGGGCGGCGAACAGCAGGAACTTGATCGAGATCCAATCGGCGAACAAATGCCCCTTGCCGCGAAAGCCCTGCCAGGCATCCCAGATCAGACCGAACACCAGCACAACGCGCCAACCGAGATCGATCTTGCGTAGGCGTTCGGCGCGCGGCGTGCCCTGCCAGTGGTGGATCGACCACACCATGCCGAGCCACGCCAAGGCAACAACCCATAGCCCTAGCATGAAAACATCGGGCAGTTGTACCACTCCGATGTCGCGCGCCAAGGTGTAGCCGACGGGCAGCATCAGCACGAGGCAGTAGCGCGGAATCTGATCGATCCAGCCCATGATCTTCACCGCGACCAAGCGCGCTTCGCGCGAGAGCGTACGGTCGCGCACATAGTGTGCCGAATAAAACACGCCGATATCTGCGCCTAGCCAATAGACGAAGAGCAGCAAGTGGGCGAGTTTGAGCAGGACGTATTCGTTCATGACGTTACCCGGGTGACTGACGGCATTTTACGCATTCGATGCCGTAGAATCTCGAACCTCGTCTCGCCAGGAAGCATGCTATGCCCACCGCCCGCATCAACGGCCACGACATGTACTACGAGGTCCTCGGCCAAGGTGACCCCGTACTGTGCATGGGCGGTTGGGGAACCTTCTGTCACGATAATCACCATCACTTGGCCCGCGGACTCACCGACCGTTATCAAGTCATCATCTTCGATTATCGCGGCATCTGTGACTCGAGCGACGATCTGTCGGTGCCCTCGACCATGGCGCTGTACGCCGACGATGCGATCGGGCTACTCGATCATCTCGGTCTCAAGAACGTGCATCTTGTCGGGCTCGTCGGCATGGGCGCATGCGTGGCCCAAGAGATCGCCATCCGCCGCCCCGATCTTGCGCGCAGCATGCTCAACACTGGCGCGTGGTGCGAGGTCGATTCATTCCTTCGCGATCAACTCGAAATGTTTCGCGATATCCATCGCGATGCCGGTTTTTTTGCCTTCCAGAAAGTCGTCACGCTGCTCTCCTTCACGCCCGAGTACTACAACGAACAGCACACGAAGTTGCTCGGCCCGCACGGCGGCTGGAAGGAACTGAACGGGCGCTACGCCGCCCACGCGCGCCTCGTCGATGCCTGCGTCGCTTTCGAATCGCGCAGCCGATTGCATCAGGTCAAGTGCCCGACGCTGGTCATCCATGCGGCGCTCGATGTGGTGACAAGCCCGCGCACCACCCTGCCGATCGAACGCTCGATCCCGGGGGCGATCGGCGAGACCTGGGACGATCTGGCCCATGTCGTTGCGGGCAAGGCCCAGAAAATCCGCTTCTGTGAACGTCTGTTCGCTTGGCTCTCCAGCCACTAGGAACCCGCCTGCCCTGCCATGCTCTCGCGACTCGAACCTGCCGTTCGTATTCTGCTACTCGCCAATGTCGCAATCTTTGGCGTGCAGTGGATGCAGCCCTCGCTGATCAATGACTTCGCGCTGTGGCCACTGGCATCGGGTTTTCAACCTTGGCAATTGGTCACTTACGGTTTTCTGCATGGCGGCATCGCGCACCTTGCCTTCAACATGGTTGGCCTGATCACCTTTGGCAGCGAGCTCGAACAATATTGGGGTACACGCCGACTGCTGAGTTTTTATTTTGCGAGCGTGGTCGCAGCAGCCTTGACTCAACTCGCAGTCACCGCATCGATTGGCGAATTAGCGCCCACGGTGGGCGCTTCGGGCGGCATCTACGGCTTGTTGCTCGGCTTTGCAGTGATGTTTCCGAACAGAAGAGTAGTACCACTGATCCCACCGATTCCGATGCCTGCGTGGGTGTTCGCGCTGCTCTTTGGTGGCCTTGAGCTGTATCTTGGCGTAACAGGTACCGCAGCGGGGATCGCCCACTTTGCACATCTTGGCGGGATGATTGGCGGTTGGATCATGATCTGGCGCTGCCGTCACCGGAGTGCCCCCAGAGACTGATCTGCTGCCACCGCGCGCTGCGCCAGCGTCGGTACATGATCGTACCGAGACACATCACGTACACCATCAGCGCTAGCCAACCGCCGAGGCCGCCGAGCCCGAGCTGCGGCAATCCGGACAACCATGCCTGCTCTTCGTTGAAGACCAGCGTGTGCGCCAATGGAATAAACAGCAACCAGGACAGTGCGATCGCGATCACTGCCGGTACGTGAGTATCGCCGGCCGCGCGTAACGCGAAGCTCGAACCAAAATAAAGTCCGTCAAAGGCCTGATAGGTCGCTGCCGGCAACAGCATCACGAGTCCTGCCGAGACGACCGCCGCCGCGTTGACATCGCTCGCCGTAATGAACATGGGCAGCAACCATGGACCCACGAGAAGCAACACCAGCGCCACCGACAGCATGAACGCCGAGCAACAACGGGCCACGAAGGTACCAAGATGCATGGCCCAAACCTTGTCACCCGCGCCGATCGCCTGACCAACGACCGTGGTGCCCGCACTGGCGAGTCCGAGCGCCGGCATGTAGGCGATCGATGCCAACATCATGACGATCTGCGTTGCCGCCGCACTGACGTTGCCCACCTGCGCCACCATCAACTGCATCAGCGCGAGCCCGAGCACGTCGGCGCCGTACATGATCCCGACCGGAAATCCCACGGCCCACTGACGACGAATCATCACCATGCGCGGCTTGAGCGTCAGGCGCGTGCGATAGCGCGCCGCAAGTTCGCCACGCAGCACAAACCCGAGCCCCACGGCGAGGCCCACGATTTGTGCGAAGTTAGTGCCCCAGGCGGCACCGGCCATGCCCCAACCGAGCTCAAACATGAAAAACTGGTTGGCGGGTATGTTGGCGACCGTGGTCACGATGGCGATGATCAGCGTAAGGCGCGTTGCGCCGATGCCGTTGAAAAAACTCATCAACGCCCAGGTCATGGCGCTGAGCACGGCACCGGCAAGGCGTGGCTCCCAATATTCCACCGCCAAAGATTTGACCACTGGATCGAGACCGAACACGGCGAGCATCGGCCCGCCGCCGACCGCCGCTAACAAGAAAATCGGCAAGGCGTTCAACGAACTCCACATCGCGTTCCAGAAGCTTTGCGCGGCGCGCGCCCGTCTTCCCGCCCCGTCCGCCTGCGAGACGAAGGATTGCGTGGCGAGACCCACGCCTCCCAGCACCAGAATTACGCAGGTCATCAACCAATAGATCGCACCCATGGCCGCGACCGCATCGGCCGACAAGCGCCCGATGAACCAGGTATCGGTGAGGTTGAGCACGGCCTGAATGGCGTTGGTCACCATGAGCGGCGCGGCAAGCGCGAGCAAGGCCCGCCAATCCACGCGCAAACGACCCTGTCCGTCGCGCCTCGCGACGGGCAGCTCAGCAACCGCCTCGGTCATCCGCCGACCGCCTCGCGCTCCTGCCGACCGAATACCGCGCCCAGCCAGAGCGCACCGAGCAGCATCAACACGCTGACGCCGGCGAGTGACCAAGCCACACCGGCGAGTCCGAAGCCGGCAACCAGCGGATAGGCGAGCTGACTCACGCTGTCACCGCCGCGTTGCAGCAAGGTGTCGATCAGGCTCTTGCTCTTGAATTTGCTTTCGGGGTTGAGCACGGTGAACAGCATCTCGCGGGTCGGCTTGAAGAGACCGTAATCGACTGCGCGGCGAAACACCTGAGTCCATAGCAGTACCGCCCCCACCGGCAGCAGCGCCAGTAACACGAGCGAGCCGATCAGCAATATCGGCACGAGGCCGAGTGCAAGGCGCAAGCCGCCACGCGCTGCGACCCAGCCAACCACCACACCCTGAAATACCAGTGACAAGACGCTCACCGCCAAATCGATTCTTGCGAACAACGCGGCGCGCTCGGCGAGCGTCACGTACGCCGACTCGACGTACTTGGCCTGCTCCTGATACATGAAACCGCCGAGCACCTGACCGCCGATGATCAATGCGGCGATGACGGGCAGATAAGGCGACGTGACCAGACGTTTCAGATCATCGATTGCCCGCCCCCCAACAGGCAGCGCGAGACGCGCGCGCGGATCAACCCCGCCGTCACCCTGCTCGCCCTGGGCCTCGAGAAATTGAGCGCGGCGACCGAGCACAGTGGCCAGCAGCAGCACGAAGCAGGCGACCCAGATGGTCGGCGAAGGTCCGAGCTGCTCGACGAACAGCGCATTGAACCCGGGGCCAGCGATCGCCCCAGCGCTACCGCCCGCGGCGATATAGCCAAACAGACGCTTGGCTGATTGCGAACGCCAGGCGTCGACCATGACGCTCCAGAATACCGACACGATGAACAGATTGAGTGAGGTGACGGCGACAAAATAAATCGCCGGCAAAATACGATTGCCCGAGGCGAACGCCATGCCAGCGGCCAGCGCGCTGAACAAGACCACGACGGCGGAGTAGATCGCCGGGAAGAGCCAGCGGCGCGGCAAACGCGCCACCACGAACCAGTAAACCGGGAGAATCGCCATCATCACGAAAAAGGTGATGAAGAACAGATTGGCGATCTGCGCGCGACCCACCTCGAGTGCAAACGCCTCGCGCAAGCTGCGCAGCATGTAATAGCCCGCGAGCAGCAGGAAATAAGCGCCCGCTGCAGCGAGCAAAGCTCGACCTTCGCCCGGCGCAACCAGCCAGCGCAGGCGCGCAGATGCCGCCGGCGCCGGCGCGGCCAACGTCACTGCGAGAATCCGTCAATGACGATTGATTTCTGGCTGTCGCGACCAACGGTGTACTGCGTGCTGCCGACGGGCTCGCCGCTCTTCGGTGTGGCACTGCCATCCAGCGAAATCTTTGCCGACACTTCGACCGTGTCATCGAGCGCGAAGCTGAGTCCCGGCACCATGCTGTCGGCTGGCGTCAACTCCACCGTCACCGGCAGAGAGGCCGCGAGGCGCTTGACGGCGAGCGGCGGACCAGGACGACCCGGTGCGCGTACAAAGACGAACAAAGTTGCCCCCGGCGGTACCGCGTCGACCATGGACGGCGCCACAGACACGCTCACCGTCACCCGCGGCGCGGCAGCAGGTGCCGCCGATGCTGCCGACGCCCCTGATACCGCCAAGGCCTCTGGGCCAGCACGCAGGCGATCGACCTGCTCCTGCAGGATCACGCGAATATTGGGTGGCGGATTCATCGCCAACATTTTTTCGAAGCGCGCGATGGCGAGCGCGGTATCGCCGCGACGCTGCGCAGCCACTGCAGCGAAAAACAAAGCTTTTTCGGAGTCGGGCTCGATGACAAGAGCCTGCTCGAAGAGTCTCCCGGCGCGATCATCCACTGCGCCGTTCGCCTGCATCACCATCACTTCGGCCAGACCGATGATGGACTCGGCGTTTCGCCCGCTCTCCAATCGATCGGCACGCTGGTACGCCCGCTGCGCGAGCGGCAACTGACCGAGCGCCGTGTAGGAACGACCCAGCATTAACCAGCCCTGCACATCATCCGGTTCACGCTCGAGGCGGCGAGCCAGTTGACTCACCATCTCTGCAGGCGTGTCCACGCCCCCGCTCGACTGTTCCGGCCATGTCCAACGACTGGAGTAGAGATAGAGGGCGACTGCTGCGCCAGTGATCAGCAGACCGGTGACCGAGGCCGCGACACGCCCGCTGCCCTGCTGCCAGAGCGGCCGTGCAATCCACGCCGCGCTCGCCAGGGCAAGAACGGCGGCGATGATCCAGAAAATAATCATTGATCGGCCCTTTGCTCCTGTGACTCTTCGGCTACGAACTCGTCCGTGCCGGCGAGCATCGCCCGTTGTCGGATGACGCGCCAGGCGACCAGCAGCCCGAGGATCAACAACACGAGCGGTGTCAACCACAACCACGCATTGCGCAGCGACCACTGCGGCCTGAAAAGAATGAAGTCACCGTAACGCTCGCGCATATGTGCGCGAATTTCGGCATCCGACTTGCCCGCTTCGAGCAACTCGCGGACCTGACGACGCAAGTCCCCCGCGAGCCCGACTGGCGAATCGGCAATCGATTGGTTCTGGCATTGCATGCAGCGCAGCTCGTGCGAGAGATCCCGATAGCGTTGTTGCAGCGCGGGATCAGAAAGCTCGATCGGATCGATCGCCTGTGCCGCCGGCGGCATCAAAGAAAACGCGAGGAGCGCTACGCTGAGCATCAGCAGCCAACGCGTCGAGAACCGCGGAAATCGCCGCGTACTCATGAGCCGGCCCCAATCGCGATCGGCGCACCTGACGCCCCCGCGCTGGTCTTCGGCAGACGCGCAAGAAACTCGCGGCTCCAGATCTCTGGTGTCATCGGTCCCACATGCTTGTAGACGACGACTCCCAAATCATTGACAAGGAATGTCTCGGGCGCGCCATAGACCCCCCAGTCGATGGCCACCCGCCCTTCCCGATCGGCAGCGGTGACGTCGTAGGGATCACCGAGTACTCGCAGCCACTCGAGCGCGGCGGCATCGTCGTCCTTCCAGTTGAGACCGATCATCGGCAGCAACTCGGTGCGGGCGATCTCGAGCAGCATGTCGTGTTCGTTGCGGCACTCGGGACACCAAGTACCCCAGACATTGAGCAGGTACCACTGTCCGCGCAACGAAGCGGAGTCGAACTCTTCGGTGGTGCCGAGCACCGGCAGCGAGAACGCCGGCGCCGGCTTGCCAATCAATGCCGAGGGGATCACGGTTTTTTGCGGCGCCCGTTGAATACCGACAAACAGCACCATCACCAGCAGCAAGAACACGCCCGCCGGCAGCAGGAATCGGTTCATGCGGCGGGCTCCGGACGACTGCGATACCGACGGTCGGTGGCCGCAATGACGCCGCCGAGTGCCATGAGGAATGCTGCGAACCACACGTAGTTGATGAGCGGGCGCACTTGCGCGCGTACGCTCCATCGGCCTGCGCCCAAATCCTCGCCGAGCGCGACAAAGATATCTCGCCCGATTTGCATCTCGATGCCGGCCTCGGTCATCATCTGACGCTGCACCCAGTAGTTTCTTTTCTCGGGATAAAGAAGTCCGACCTGCTTGCCGTTCTCGAACACGCGCACCTCGCCACGCAGCGCGTCGTAGTTGGGCCCCTCGACGGTCGAGAGCCCTTCGAGTCGATACTCAAACTCGTCAACTCGGCCGGACTCGCCCACGGCGAGGGCAAGATCACGCTCGCGGGTGTAGGACTCGACGGCGGTGATCGACACCACGAACAGGCCGAGTCCAAGGTGCGCTATGGCCATGCCGATCACAGCGCGAGTCATCGAGAGTTTCCGCCGCCAACGATCAATCGGATCGATCAGCGCGGACAGCATCAACCACAAGCCGAGCGCAAAGCCGATGGGCGTGAGAATCTTGGCGCCTTCCCAGACGCCGAGCACCAACACGAGCGTGAGCAGCACGCCGGCCAGCAACGCGAGCAATATCGACTGGCGGCGATCCGAGAGGCGTCCTTTCTTCCAACCCGAGTGAATACCGACCGCAGCCAAGGCCACCAAGGGCAAAGACGGCAGCAGGAACACGGGGTCAAAGTATTGTCGACCCACCGACAGCGTACCGAGCCCTAGGGCATCGGAAATAAGCGGCGCCATCGTGCCGACAAATACTGCCGCGGCAGCTACCACCAGCAAGATATTGTTGAACAACAAAAACGATTCACGCGAAGTGAATTCGAAGCCGGCCTCGCTGCGCAGTAGCGGCGCCCGCCACGCATAGAGAGTCAACGCACCGCCGATGATGATGACGAGAAACGCGAGTATGAACATGCCGCGGGCCGGATCGGCCGCGAACGAGTGCACCGACACCAGCACGCCGGAGCGCACCAGGAAGGTGCCGAGCAAAGAAAGCGAAAACGCCATGATGGCAAGCAGCAGGGTCCAACTCTTGAAGAGACCTCGCTTCTCGGTCACCGCGAGTGAATGGATCAGCGCCGTGCCCACGAGCCAAGGCATGAACGAGGCGTTCTCGACCGGATCCCAGAACCAATAGCCACCCCAGCCGAGTTCGTAGTACGCCCACCAGCTGCCAAGCGCGATACCGATCGACAGAAATGCCCAAGCGACCGTGGTCCAAGGACGCGTCCAACGCGCCCAAGCCTGATCGAGCCGCCCTTCGATCATCGCGGCGCAGGCGAATGCAAAAGCCACGGCAAGACCGACATAGCCCGCGTAGAGCATCGGCGGATGCACGGCGAGCGCAGGATCCTGCAGTAAGGGATTGAGGTCGCGTCCATCAGGCGCCGCTGGATCCAGCCGCAGGAAGGGATTTGAGGTGAAGAGCGTGAAGGCGAGAAAGCCGACGCTGATGAGACCGAGCACGCCCAGCACCCGAGCCGCGAAGGGCTCCGGCAGACTGCGCGAGAGCAACGCGACCGCCAGCGTCCAAGCGACGAGAATCCACGCCCAGAGCAGCAATGAACCCTCGTGCGCGCCCCAGACCGCCGAGACGCGATACAGCAGCGGCAAGGCCGAGTTGGAGTTCGCAGCGACATACTCGACCGAAAAATCATTGTTCACGAACGCCGTGACCAACGCGCCAAGCGAGAGCGTGGTGACCAGAAACTGTACCCACACCGCCGGCCGTACCGTACTTGTCCATGAGGGACGATCCATCGCTGGTCCGGCCAGACCAAAGAACGACTGGGCGAGCGCAGCCAACAGCGCGAGGATGAGCGTGAAGTGACCGAGCTCGGCGATCATGTTCGAGGCACGCTGCGCACATCCGGATTCACCGGCATGACGCCGCCGTGCTTTTCCTTGATGGCGCGGGCCACCTCGGGAGGCATGTAATTCTCGTCATGCTTGGCGAGGATTTCGTCAGCGACGAACACGCCGTCCGTGCCAAGCCTGCCGTGGGCAACGACGCCTTGATTTTCGCGGAACAGATCGGGAACCACTCCTGAATACACCACCCGCACGTCCTGCTGGAAATCGGTGACCACGAAACTCATCTCGAGGCTGCCGGCCACGCGATCGACAGAGCCAGGCTTGACCATGCCGCCGAGCCGAAAGCGTTGCTCGATCGGCGCCTCGCCGCCGGCCACCTGCGACGGGTCAAAGAAAAACATCACGTTCTCGCGAAACGCGCTGAGCGTGAGCGCACCCGCCACGGCCACTCCGGCAAGAATGCCGACCACCAGCGTGATACGACGTTGTCTGGGCGTCATGACTGTTGGGACTCCTCTTCTTCGATCGCCAGGCGCCGACGCGCCTCGAGTCTCGCCGCCGCATGCGCACGCCGCGCGATCACGATGTTGGCCACCAGTGCGAGCAGTGTCACGGCGTATGCAGGCCAAAGAAACATTGCATAGCCGTCCATGGCGAGAAACTCGCTCATCGCAGCGCCTCCTTCAGCCAACCCGCCGAGCGCTCGCGGCGCAGAATCTCCGCACGCAAGCGCACCAGCAGCACTGCGGCGAAATAGAGCGTGAAACCGAGCAACATCATGAGCAGGGGCAACAGCATGTCCATGGGCATGGACGGACGGTCCATTTTCATCACGGACGGTGCCTGGTGGATGGAATTCCACCATTCCACCGAGTAGCGGATAATCGGGATGTTGATGACCCCGATGATGGCGAGCACCGCACTCGCCCGATCGGCGCGCCCAAGGTCATCGATGCCGGCGCGCAGTCCCATGTAACCGAAGAAGAGAAACAGCAGAATCAGCTGCGCGGTGAGGCGTGGGTCCCACACCCAATAAGTGCCCCACATCGGCTTGCCCCAGAGCATGCCGGTGATCAACGAGACGACCGTGAACCAGGCGCCGATGCCCGCGCAGCTCGCGGCGACGGCATGGGCCACCTTCATGCGCCAGATCAAACCCACCGCGGCGGCCGTCGCCATGACGCCGTAGACCATGACCGAGAGCCACGCCGAAGGCGCATGCACATAGATGATTCGAAAGCCCTCGCCCTGCTGGTAGTCGGGCGGCGCGAGCACGAGACCGGCGTAGAGCGCGGTCACAATCAGCATGCCGGCGGGCCAGGCGAACCACGGCGTGAGAGTGCCGGCGATCCCATAGATATGCGGCGGCGAAGCCAGTCGGTGAAACCAAGTCCAATTCATTCTTCGACTCACTCCAGACCGATACGCACCGCCGCGGCTGCGGCGAGCGGCGCAAGCGTCACACCGAGCACCGCCAAGGCGCCGAGCAGATACAACGGTCCTGTCAGACTATCCCCCGCAATGGCGAGTTCCGTCGCCCTTGCACCAAACACCAGCACCGGCACCGCAAGCGGCAAAGTCAGCAACGACAACAACACGCCACCGCGGCGAACGCCGAGCGTCAAACCCGCTCCCATCGCGCCGATCAGACTCAGGGTAATGCTCCCCAAGCCCAACGCGAACAGTATGCCGGGCATCGCTGCAGTCGGCACGCCGAGCGCGATGCCGAGTATCGGCGCCATCAACGTGAGCGGCAGCCCGGTGAGCAACCAGTGGGCGAGCGTTTTTGCCGCAAGCAAGGCAACCAGCGGTTGACCCGAGACCACGAACTGCTCAAGCGTGCCGTCGGTCGCGTCCTCGCGAAACAGGGAATCGAGCGTCAGCATCGAGGCGAGCAGCGCCGCCACCCATAAAACCCCGGGAGCGATGGCCCGCAGCTTGCCGAGTTCCGGGGTGTAGCCGAGCGGGAACAGCAAAGTCACGACCGCAAAAAAAGCCAGCGGCTGGATGAGTTGAGTCGGGCGTCGCACGGCTAGACGCAGATCGCGTCGCAACACCTGTGCGCAGGCCGCAAGCACCCCGACGCGCGGCAAGGTCGTTGCGACGATCAATGTGGGGGCGCTCATGCGGCGACTCGCCCGGCGGTGCCTTGTCCTGCAGCGCCGATGGTCAGCGTGTTTTGCAAGGGCGCCGGCAAGCCGAGCGACTGGTGGGTTGCCGCAACCACGAGCCCGCCTTGCCTCAGGTGCGCCTCGATCAACCCAGCCACCAGTGTCTGCCCCGCGACATCGAGATTGGTGGAAGGCTCATCGAGCAACCAGAGGGATGCGCCACTCAACCAAAGGGCTGCGAGGGCAATACGCCGTCGCTGTCCCGCCGAGAGCGTCCTGACGGGGCGATCGGCAAAGCGCTGGGCGTCGACCCGCTGTAGCGCGCTCAGCACATTCGCCGCATTCGCCTGTCGTCGCAGCCCGACCGCGAAGCTGATGTTTTCGGTGCCCGTCAAATCGGCCTTCAGGGCTGCGTCATGACCGAGGTAGGCGAGATCAGCGTGATACGCCGGGTCACGGGGTGAGCACTCGAGACCTCGCCAGCGTAGCGTGACGCTCTCGGGCTCGAGCAACCCGGCGAGCACTCGCAACAGCGTGGTCTTGCCGGCACCGTTGGCGCCCAAAACCTGCAGACAAGCCCCGGCCTGAAGCACAAAGGCCAGACCGCGCAGCAAGTGGCGGTCGCCTCGAAAAACATGCAGGTTCTCTACCGAAAGCTCTGACATCGATCGGATTTTGTTGCGAAAAGTCCGCTTTACAGGCGGCTCCGCTCATCCCTGTATTCGGTCCCCGCTAGTGCAAAGATTAACACAGCCCGCCCCAACAGCCGCGACCCTGCCCTACACTTCGCAACGCGTAGCCCCGGTGGCGAAACCCGGTAGACGCTGCAGACTTAAAATCTGCTGGCCGAAAGGCCGTGCCGGTTCGATTCCGGCCCGGGGCACCAACACGCCATGTCCAAACGTAAAAACACCTACACGGAAAAAAGGCGGAGATTCATATGGTCAGGATGACCTTGTTGGCGTTGACGCTTCTGGCCTTGACGGCTTGCACGCCGCAGACCGAATCGGAACCGCTCGCTGCCGCCGACCCTGAGACACGTCGCGAGTCGCGCAGCGGCCCGGTGATCGGTTTCACCAATGGCGCGGGCGGCCATAGCTGGCTCGGTATCCCCTTTGCTGCGCCCCCGGTGGGCGAGCTGCGGTGGCGTGCGCCTCGTCCACCCGAAGGCTGGAGCGCCCCGCGCGAGGCACTGCGACCCGGCAACCCCTGCATCCAATTCGGTTCACCCTTGGGCGGCATCGGCGCGCCCGGCTCACGGCAAGGCGACGAGGACTGCCTTTACCTGAACGTCTACGCGCCACGACTCGAACGCGACGCTCTGGCCACGACCCGCTTGCCGGTGATGCTGTGGATCCACGGCGGCGGCAACACGGTCGGACATGCCGCGTTCTACAACGGTCAGGTACTCGCCGAACGCGAGCGGGTGATTGTGGTGATGATCAACTATCGCCTCGGTCCCTTCGGCTGGTTTGTGCCGCCCGAGAATCCCGAGCTCAAAGAAATGACCACCGACTCGGATCTCTCGGGCAACTATGGCAATCTCGATGTCATCGCCGCCCTGCAATGGGTGCGCGCCAATGCGGCGGCGTTCGGCGGCGATCCGCAAAACGTTACCGTGTTTGGTGAATCAGCCGGTGCCACCAATGCGCTCGCCCTGCTCGTGTCACCGCCCGCACAGGGTCTCTTTCATCGCGTCATCCTGCAGAGCACGGGCTTCGGTTTCGCGCGCACGCCCACTGCCGAGTCGAACGCGAGTCCGCAAAATCTGCTGCGCAGTCTGCTGGTGGCGAGCGGCCGCGCGGTCGATCGCGCTGCAGCGGACCGCGTGGCCGCGCAGATGAGCGCGAGCGAGCAGGCAAGTTTCCTGCGCTCGCTCGACCCGTGGACGATCTACGCCGCCTATCGCCGAGGCGATTCGGAATTCGATCGCGTACCGACCGTGTTTCAAGATGGACAGGTAATCCGTCGCGGCGACATTCACGAGCTGCTCGGCGATCCGGCGCGCCATTTCGATGTGCCGGTGATCGTCGGCACCAATCGCGATGAGCCAAAGATTTTCATGGCTTTTGATCGCAGGCACGTACGCACAGCCGCCGGACTGCCCTATGCACTGCGGGAACCGGACGCCTACGAGCGCGAGGCACGCTACCGATCGCTGCTCTGGAAGGCCGACAGCGTCGACTCCATCGCCGAGCGCCTCGCGCTTTACGGCGCTCCGGTGTGGGCTTATCGCTGGGACTGGGATGAGCAGGGCAAGGCTTTTGGCTTGATCGATTTGTCGCGCATCGTCGGCGCGGCACACGGCCTCGAAATCCCCTTCGTGCTCGGCTATTTCGAGGTCGGCCCACAGTCCTCGCTGCTGTTCCACGCCGACAATGCGGCGGCCCGCCTCGAGCTGAGCGAAAAGATGATGGCGTATTGGGCTAACTTCGCGCGCGATGGCAAACCCGGCCGCGGCCGCGCGGATGACGGCATCGAATGGCAACCGTGGAGCACCGATACCGAGCGCCCACGGATGATCGTGTTCGACACGCCAGCGGACGGCGGCATTCGCATGGCGCCCTCGAACGTGTCGCGCGACAGCGTGCTCGCCTTGATCGAGCGCGAGACCGCAGCGCCGCTTGCGCGCTGCGCAGCCTTCCGCGCCACCTTCCGCAACCGCGACGACGCCTGGGCCGATGCCGCGTGGCAACGCGTCAGCGCGGCGTCGCAGTGCTCTGGCGAGCGACTCGGTAGATGACTCCGGCATAGTCGTCGGAGACGTAGATCGAGCCGTCGATCGCTTCGGCCACATCGACCGGCCGACCGATCAAACCGTTGGCGCCGCGAAAGCCATCGAGGAAAGCTCGCTCCTCGATGGCGCCATCTGCGGTGAAATGCAGCGATACCACCTTGTAGCCATCGGGCACGCTGCGATTCCACGAGCCATGCAGCGCCACCAGCGCCACCCGCTCGAAGCCTGCGGGCCTCTCGGCGTGACGCAAAAAGCGGATGCCGAGCGGCGCGTTGTGCGCGCGGAAGGCATGGGCCGGGGCAATGGCCTGACGGATCATCGCCTCGTTGCCGGGGCCGTACTCGGGATCGATCACATCGGCACCATGAACGTACGGCCAGCCATAAAATCCGCCCGGCGTGATGCGATTCAACTCATCGGGCGGTACGTCATCGCCCAATAAATCGCGACTGTTTTCGGTGGCATAGAGTCCGTCATCCCACGGCGCCCAATCGAAGCCGTAGGGATTGCGGGTGCCCGTCGCGATGATCTCGCCGTTGCTGCCATCGCGCTCGAAACGCATCACGGTGGCGCGGCGCGGGTCTTTCTCGAGGCATACGTTGCAGGTCGATCCCTGCGCGAGATAGAGCTTGCCACCCGGTCCGACCTTCGCGGTTTTGCGCCAATGCCCCCCATCTGCGGTCAACCCCGTCACCAGCGGCTCGAGCGCGCCCGCAACGCTGCCCGTCGCGGCATCGAAGCGCACTCGCGACACCCGCGTGGCCTCGGCGACATACAACCAACCGTCATGCAGATCGACACCGTTCGGGCGATCGAGATTGGCAAAGAGCGTGCGCCGACCGTCCGAGAGACCATCGCCGTCCCGATCCGCCTCAAGCAGCACGACCAGCCCTCCGCGCGGCTGACTGAGGACGAGATCACCCGTTGCGGTCGGCGCCATCAGGCGCGCGCTCGGCAGATCACGTGCAAAGATCGATACGCTGAACCCCTCAGGCACCCGCAGTTGTTGGGCGATGACTTCGGTGGTCGGAGGCTCGACCCCCTGCTCGCGCAGCATTCGCCAGAGCATGGCTCGATCGGAGATGGCGATACCGCTGAAGAAAAACAGCCATACGAAGCCCGCCACCGCCGCGCCGATTGCGAGCGAAAGAAGCCCGAGCGCCCCACCGGTCAACCATCGCAGCCAGCGCGGCCATCCCCGCCATCGCGTTTTCAGTCCCATGATGCGAACTCCCCTCGGCAACCGCGCCGCTGACTCAACTTGCCCGGGAGTATCCCGCAAGCCGCGCGCCCACGGGTAGAATCTCTGCCCATGAAAACCCATCGCCTTGCCCTCGCCGGACTCATTCTCCTCGCCCTCGCGGCGCCTCGCCTCGACGCTGCCGCAGAGCGCACCGCGAAAGGCATGCCGGGTGACCCCGACAAACTCTTTGCGCAGCTCGACACGCTGCTGCCAACGCCGGGCGTGACCCGCGCCGCCTCGGGTGCACCGGGTGCACAGTACTGGCAGCAACGGGCGGATTACCGCATCAAGGTCAAGCTCGATGAGCAGCGTCACCGACTCACCGCAACGCAAACGATCACCTACATGAACCGCTCGCCGGATGCGTTGAGCTATATCTGGCTGCAGCTCGATCAAAATATTTTCAAGGATGATTCGCTCGCGCGGCGCTCCGAGGTTGCCGCCAACTCCGGCACGCGACGCGATTCAGTCGGCGCGGGCGACAGCTTGAGTTTTGCAGCCATGCGTCGCCATCAGGCCTTCGAGGATCGTGAATACGGCTTCGAGATGGGGCCGATACGCGATGCCGCCGGGCGCGTGCTGCGCTCCACCGTGGTCGACACCATGCTGCGCATCGATCTGCCGCAGCCGCTGCGGCCGGGCACGAGCATCGAGATCAACTTCGACTGGCAGTCGAATATCGTCGATGAAGCAGCCATCGGCGCGCGTGGTGGTTTCGAGCATTTCACCAAGACCGATACCTACCAGTACTTCCTCGCACAGTGGTTTCCGCGCCTCGTCGCCTACACCGATTACGCCGGCTGGCAGCACAAACAGTTCCTCGGTCGCGGCGAGTTCACGGTCGAGTTCGGCGATTACGAAGTCGAACTCACCGTGCCTGCAGACCATATCGTCGCCTCGACGGGCGTGCTGCAAAACCCGGATACCGTGCTGACCGCCACGCAACGCGCCCGCCTGAAGCAAGCCGAGACGGCAAAGAAACCCATCTTCATCGTGACCCCCGAAGAAGCCCTGGCCAACGAAAAAGCCGGCACCGACGCAGTGCGTACCTGGCGCTTCAAGGCCGAGAACGTGCGCGATTTCGCTTGGGCGAGCTCGCGCAAATACATCTGGGATGCGATGGGCTATAAGCAGAACGACGCCAAGCGTCCGTTCGTCATGGCCATGTCGTTCTACCCGAATGAAGGCGAGCCGATCTGGTCAAAGTATTCGACCCACGCCGTGATTCACACGATGGAGGTCTACTCGCGCTTCTCGTTCCCCTACCCCTACCCCGTCGCCATCTCGGTCAACTCCTGGGAACGCGGCGGTATGGAATACCCGATGATCACCTTCAACGGGTATCGACCGACGGCCGACGAAAAAACCGGCAAGATCACCTATTCGCGCAACACCAAGTACGGCTTGATCGGCGTGATCATCCACGAAGTCGGACACATCTACTTCCCGATGATCGTCAACTCGGACGAGCGGCAGTGGACGTGGATGGATGAGGGTCTCAACACGTTCCTCGAGTACATCGCCGAACTCGAATGGGAAGAAAAATTCCCGACCTTCGGTGACAAGACCAACGTTCTCGATTTCATCACCGACTACATGCGCTCGAAGGATCAGGTGCCGATCATGACCAACTCGGACACGATCGTGCAGTTCGGTCCGAACGCCTATTCCAAGCCGGCCGCAGCCCTCGCGGTGCTGCGCGAGGCGGTCATGGGGCGCGAACTCTTCGACCACGCCTTCCGTGAATACGCCAACCGTTGGAAGTTCAAGCGACCGACGCCGGCAGATTTCTTCCGCACCATGGAAGACGCCTCGGGCGTGGATCTCGACTGGTTCTGGCGCGGCTGGTTCTACGGCACCGACCATGTGGATGTCGCCGTGGGCGACATCCGCGAGTATCAGGTGTCGACGCAGGATCCTGAGGTCGAGTTCCCGCTTAAGCGCAGCGCCTTCGCGGCTGACTGGCCAGAGTCCTATTCGGTACGACAAAACCGCGCCGAAGGTCGGCAGACCCGCGTCGATCGCTATCCCGAGCTCAAGGATTTCTATAACGAGAACGATCAGTTCGTGGTCACCAACAAGGACCGCAACGAGTTCAAGGAATTCCGTGAGCGACTGCGCGACTGGGAACGCACGGTGCTCGATCGTGCCATCAAGGCGGGTGAGTACGTCTATTTTGTCGACTTCAAAAATATCGGCGGCCTCGTCACGCCACTGCCGCTGACCCTCAATTACATCGACGGCAGTACCGAGGACTATCTGGTGCCCGCCGAAGTCTGGCGCTACAACGCCCTCGAGGTCACCAAACTCTTCATTCGCAACAAGCGCTTGGCCAGTGTCGAGCTCGACCGCAATCACCTGATTGCCGATGCCGACAAGACCAACAACATTACGCCGCGGCGTATTGCGCAGAGCCGGGTCGAGCTCTTCCGCGGGCGTGACCGCGAGCGTAATCAAATGCTCGATGCATTGGCCGAACTCAAAGGCGAGCCGAAGAGCGGCGAGGCGGCGAAGGATGCGGGCAAGGCGGACGCGGCCATGCCGCTGCAGCCAGCGCCTGCGACCCCGTCGGCGGCGCCATCGGCAATAACACCGCCATCGAAGTGAAGGCAGGCTTTTCGCGTCGACAATGGCTGCAAGGCAGTGCGGCGACCCTGGTGGTCGCCGCCTTCGCTCGCGCTCCCGCGGCGCTGGCGCATCGCGCGCACGTGACGCTCACCCAGTTGTCCGCTCACCCGACGAGCGGCCGCTGGGAGTTTGCGCACGCGATCCATCACCACGATGCGTTGCAGCTACTCGCACTGCGGGGCGCCAAGGCCGCGGCGCAACCCGGTAACCCAGCGGGTAACGCGCTCATTGCGCTCGAAGTCGAGCGGGGTTTTCGCTGGTTCAGCGCCGATGGCTCGCTGCTGCGGCCCGTCACGGTTGGTGCGGAACTCGCGGGCGACAACGTGGTGGTCTATCAGGAAATGCCCGCGCCCGCCCTGCCCGGGCGCTTTGTGGTCGAGGCGACGCTGATGCAGGATGTTTTTGCCGAACAGCGCAACAACATCAGCATCGAGTTTTCGCGGCCCTACACGTTGCTCCGCCTCACGCGGCAAGCGAAACGCGCCGAATTCGCGGTGAACTGAGAGGGCTGGAGGCTAGGGTCGGAATCGAACCGGCGTAGACGGCTTTGCAGGCCGCTGCATGACCACTCTGCCACCTAGCCGCGCCGAAAAAGAGAGGAGGAAAATGGAGCGGGAAACGAGACTCGAACTCGCGACCCCGACCTTGGCAAGGTCGTGCTCTACCAACTGAGCTATTCCCGCTCGGGACTGAGGCCGCGATTGTAGTGCCGGGCCCGCTGAAGTCAAGAAGAGGCCGGCCCGCGCAGGTCCGGCCAGGCAGCGCGCAGATAATCCACCGCCGAGATCAGGGTCAGCACCGCCGCGATGATGGTGAGGATCAGCCCTAGCTCGTAGGTCGGCAGGATCCACACATCCCAGCGGATCAGCATCATCGAGAGCCCGACGATCTGCAGAATGGTCTTGATCTTGCCGAGACGTGAAACCGCCACCTTGGTGCGCTGGCCGATTTCGGCCATCCACTCGCGCAACGCGGAGATGGCGATTTCGCGGCCGATGATGACGATCGCCGGCAACACCACGATGAGTCGCGTGTCCTTGCTGACGAGCAGCACCAGCGCGACGGCGACGATCAGTTTGTCGGCGACCGGATCGAGGAAAGCACCGAGACGCGAAGTCTGGCCGAGTTTGCGCGCGTAATAGCCATCGAGCGTGTCGGTGATGCCGGCAATGGCGAACATGGCGCCCGCCGCTGGATCCGACCACGGAAAAGGCAAATAAAAAAGAACCACCACGACCGGAATCGCGAAGATGCGCATCCAGGTGAGCAGGTTGGGAACGGTCAGCAGCATCGGTGCGTCAGCGCGGTGTGGGGTGGTGGCGAAGATCGCGACAGATTACTCGCCGGGATGCAGCGCATCATAAAGGTTTTGCGCCAGCGCGGGCCCGATACCGGGCGCAAGTTCAAGATCCATCCGTCCTGCCTTGAGAATGCCCTGCAGACCGCCGAAATGCTGCAGCAGCGCCTTGCGTTTCGCCGGTCCGAGGCCGGGCACGGTCTCGAGGATCGATTCATTGAACCGCTTGCTGCGGCGACGTCGATGACCACGGATGGCGAAGCGATGCGCCTCGTCACGGATACGCTGAATCAGCTTGAGCGCATCGGAACTCGGTCCGGGTACGAGCGGCGGTCGGGTCTGGCCCGGAAAATGGATTCGCTCCTGGCCGGGGCGTCGATCAGGGCCTTTGGAGACACCAATCATGGGCTGCGCAGCAAAACCGAGTTCCTGCAGCACGGCCTCGACACCGGCGAGCTGGGAGGGACCGCCGTCGATGATCAGGAGCTCCGGCGGCGAGATCTCGCCCGCGGCGATGCGCAAATAGCGTCGGCGCAATGCCGCAGCGAGCGCGGCGTAATCATCGCCGGGTGTCACGCCCTCGATGTTGAAGCGGCGATATTCCTTCTTGAGCGGCCCCTCGGGTCCGAACACGACGCAGGACGCCACCGTGCCCTCGCCCTGCGTATGACTGATGTCGAAGCACTCCATGCGCGCGGGCGCCGCCGCGAGCTCGAGCTCAGCGGCCAGCGCCGCGTAGAGTTCGTCATAGCCCTCGCGGCGCGCAATGCGCATAAGTAGCGCCTGCGCGGCATTCTCGCGCGCCATCTCCACCCAGCGCGCTGCCAAGCCGCGTTGCGCCCGCCGCAACCGCACCGCACGCCCCGCGAGCGGTGCCAAGGCCTCGGCGAGTGCCGCGGCATCCTCAAGTTCGAGGTTGGTGTAGATCTCGGGCGGCGGCGGTTGGCTCGCGTAGTACTGCATCATGAACGACGAGAGCGCCTCGGCAGGTTCGGCGAGCGCGGCCTTGGGAAAGAAACCCTGCGTGCCGAGACTGCGCCCGCCGCGCACCGGCATCACGCATACCGCATAGGCACCGGGATCACCCACGAGCGCAAAGATGTCGGCATCCCGCTCGTCATCTGCGGCGACCACCTGCTGTGCCTGCAATTCTTTGATGGCAGCGATCTGGTCCCGCAGCGCCGCCGCCCGCTCGAACTCGAGGCGCAGCGAGGCCTCTTCCATGCGCTCGGCGAGACGCTGCTGCACCTCGTCGTTACGACCCTCGAGCACCTGCACCGCGGCATCGACATCACGATCGTAGTCGGCTTTCGAGATGAGCCCTACGCAAGGCGCCGAGCAGCGACCGATCTGATGCTGCAGACAAGGCCGGCTGCGATGCGCGAAATAGCTGTCGCGACAATTGCGCAGCCGGAACACCTTTTGCAGATAGTGCAGCGATTCGCTCACCGCACCGGCGTTCGGATAGGGACCAAAGTATCGGCCCGACAGATTGCGCGCGCCCCGATACATCGAGAGTCGCGGAAACTCATGATCTCCCGACAGCCACAACCACGGGAAACTCTTGTCGTCGCGCAACACGACGTTGTATTTGGGGTGCAGCGCCTTGATCAGGTTGTGCTCGAGCAGCAAAGCCTCAGTCTCCGAGCGCGTCACCGTCACTTCCATCGAGGCGATCTGCGCGACCAGCGCCTGCACCTTCGGAATCACGTTCGACGGCAGGAAGTAGCTGCCCACACGATCGCGCAGACTCTTCGCCTTGCCAACGTAAAGCAGCGCTCCGGTGGCATCGAACATGCGATACACGCCGGGGCAGCGCGGCAGACTGGCGACGAAGCTGCGCGAGTCGAAACTGCTCACGACACCGCGAGGGCTTGTGCGCGCGCGAGCACCGCCGTGAACATTGGCGCGGTCAAACGCTTGGTCTGCGTGTTATAGCGGCTGCAATGGTAGGAGTCGATCAACCAGCGTCCATCGCCGAGCTGATGCTCGGCCGCATGCGCAAAGCGAAAGGCACTACGCGTCTCGCCGAGTGCATCGAGGATCGCATCGTGGGCGATTCGCCCGAGCGCCACCACGACCTTGAGTCGCTTAAAGGTTGCGAATTCGGCACGCAGAAAGCCATTGCAGTTGCGCGACTCCGCGGGCGTCGGCTTGTTTTCCGGTGGCAGACACTTCACCGCATTGGTGATGCGCACGGCGGAGAGTCGCAACGCATCGTCACGTGATACGGATTGCGCCTGTGATGCCGCGCCGATGGCGTGCAACGTCTCGTAGAGCAGTATCCCCGCATGATCGCCGGTGAAAGGGCGACCCGTGCGATTGGCGCCATGCATGCCGGGTGCGAGCCCGACGATCAGCCAGCGCGGGTCATCATCGCCAAAGGCCGGCACGGGCGCCGCAAAATATCCCGGATAGCGACGCGCCGACTCCTCGCGGAACTCGGCGAGCCGCGGACAACGCCGACAAGCGGGATCGAACAGCGATTCTTTGACTGCGCTGGTCACGTCCTCAATCGTCCATATGCCGAATGATCGCCTCGCCGAATCCCGAGCAACTCATGAGCTTGGCGCCCGGGATGAGCTGCTGCATCGCCTCTTCGACGTTGCGCCGCGCCGCAAGCTCACGCTTGCTCGTACGGATGGCCTCGCGCAAGCGCGCAAGGTCATAGGTGAGCTCCTTGGCAGCGATGGTGTTGGCCACACCCTTCAGGATGAAATCGGCGGCCTCGGTCCATTTGAGGTAGCGCAGCATCATCTCCGCCGAGAGAATGATGGAGCCTGGATTGACCCGATCCTTGCCGGCAAAACCGGGTGCCGTACCGTGCGTGGCCTCGAATACGGCAAGACCGTGACCGATGTTGCCGCCGGGTGCGATGCCGATGCCACCGACCTGCGCCGCGAGCGCATCGGAGATGTAATCGCCATTGAGATTGAGTGTGGCGATGACGTCGTACTCTTCCGGACGCAGCAACACCTGCTGCAGGAAGTTGTCGGCAATCACATCCTTGATCACGATGTCCTTGCCGGTGATCGGGTTGCGGAAACTCATCCACGGACCGCCATTAAGCGGCGCGGCACCGAACTCATCCGCAGCGAGCTGATAGCCCCAGTTGCGGAAAGCACCCTCGGTGCACTTCATGATGTTGCCCTTGTGCACAAGCGTCACCGAGACGCGATCGTTGTCCACCGCATACTGAATCGCCACGCGAATGAGGCGCTGACTGCCCTCTTTCGAGACCGGCTTGATGCCGATCCCCGAACTCGAGGGAAAGCGGATGCCATGCGCCTTCAGTTCGCTCTGCAGGAAATGGATCAGGCGCTGCACTTCGCTCGAGCCGGCGGGATATTCGATGCCCGCATAAATGTCCTCGGTGTTCTCGCGAAACACCACCATGTCGGTGAGCGAGGCGTCCTGCATCGGCGTCGCCACACCTGGGAAATAACGAATCGGCCGCACACAGGCGTAGAGATCGAGCGTCTGGCGCATGACCACGTTGAGCGAACGAATGCCGCCGCCCACAGGCGTGCCGAGCGGCCCCTTGATCGAGACCACGAACTCGCGCAGCGCGTGCAGCGACTCCTCCGGAAACCACGTACCGCAAAGGCGGTTGGCCTTTTCGCCGGCGGGGATTTCCATCCAGCGGATACGACGTCGATCGCCATAGGCCTTGGCCACTGCCGCATCGACCACGCGACACATCACCGGCGTGATGTCGATGCCGATGCCGTCGCCCTCAATGAAGGGAATGATGGGCCGATCCGGCACCTCGAGACTGCCGTCCGCGTTGACCGTGATCCGCGCGCCGTCCGCCGGGATCTGGATGAAATCGTACTGCATGAATATCCGCGACTCCGTTGAGCAGAGCCGCGGATTTTACCCGAGTGGTACGCCCCGCCGGGGCGCGATCATCCGACGGCGAACTGCGCCTCTTCGGTCGATCCCTTCATTGCCGTGACCGACGACTGACCACCGGTGACCGTCTGCGTGACGTCATCGAAGTAGCCGGCGCCGACTTCGCGTTGATGCTTGGTGGCGGTATAGCCGTCTTTCTCCGCGCCGAACTCGGCCTGCTGCAGGGCGACGTACGCACTCATCTGCGACTCGCGATATCCCTTGGCCAAGGTGAACATCGAATAGTTGAGGGCGTGGAATCCGGCGAGCGTGATGAACTGGAACTTGTAGCCCATTGCGCCGAGCTCGCGCTGGAACTTGGCGATGGTCGCGTCGTCGAGTTTTTTCTTCCAGTTGAAGGACGGCGAGCAGTTGTAGGCCAGCAGCTTGTCAGGGAATTGCCGATGGATTGTTTCGGCGAAGTGCTTGGCTTCCTCAAGATCGGGCGTGCCCGTCTCGCACCACAGCAGATCCGCGTAAGGCGCGTACGCGAGACCGCGCGCGATCGCCTGCTCGAGCCCTGCCTTGACATGGAAGAAACCCTCCGAGGTGCGGCCCTTGGAGGTATCGATGAAGGGACGATCGCGCTCGTCGACATCGGCGGTGAGCAGGTTGGCGCTCTCGGCGTCAGTGCGCGCCACGAGAACGGTCGGTACGTCGCAGACATCGGCCGCAAGGCGCGCGGACACGAGCTTGTTCACAGCCTCCTGCGTCGGTACGAGCACCTTGCCACCCATGTGCCCGCATTTCTTTGCCGAGGACAACTGATCCTCGAAGTGAACGCCTGCAGCGCCTGCCTCGATCATGCCCTTCATCAGCTCGAACGCGTTCAGTACGCCGCCGAACCCGGCCTCGGCGTCGGCGACGATCGGCTGCAGCCAGTCGATGGAGTCGTTGCCCTCGGCGTGATGCAGTTGATCGGCGCGCAGCAGCGTATTGTTGATGCGACGCACCACCTGCGGCACCGAGTTCGCCGGGTAGAGCGACTGATCGGGGTACATTTCACCGGCGAGATTGGCGTCCCCCGCGACTTGCCAACCGGAGAGATAGATCGCCTTGAGACCCGCCCGCACCTGCTGCATCGCTTGATTGCCGGTGAGCGCGCCGAGCGCATTGACGAACGGCAGGGTCGCCATATTGCGCCACAGTTTTTCCGCGCCGAGTCGGGCCAGCGAGTGCTCGATGTGCACGGTACCGCGCAGGCGCACTACATCCGCAGCCGCGTAGCCGCGGCTCACGCCACGCCAACGCGGGTTGTCCTGCCATTCACGGGTGAGTTGTTCAGCGGTTTTAAGTTGCATGGGCGAGTCCTCAGGGGTGGGTGGCATGTCGGTCAGGCGAGTTCGCGATAGGCCGTCAGCGTCAAGAAATTCTCGAAACGCGAGTCAGTGGTGATTTGCTCGAGGAGTTGGGCTGCCGCATCGAAGCGTCCACCGACATAGGCTGATTCGCCCAGCCGCTCGCGTAACCGCGCACATTCTTCTTGCAGCAGCGCGCGGAAGAGTTCGGCCGTGACCTTGCGGCCATCCTCCAGCAAGCCGCCCGGATGACGAATCCACTGCCAGATCTGCGCCCGCGAAATCTCTGCAGTCGCCGCGTCTTCCATCAAATTGTTGATCGGTACGCAGCCGTTGCCGCTCAGCCAGGCTGCCATGTACTGCAGCGAGACGCTCACGTTGTCACGCAGCCCTTCCTCGGTGATCAGCCCCTGCGGAATGCGCAACAGATCTTGCGCCGCGACGTCGACGTCCTCGCGCAACACATGCCGCTGATTGGGCGTCGGCATCAGTCGGTCGAAAACTTCGAGCGCAATGGGCACGAGCGCGGGGTGCGCAACCCAAGTGCCGTCATGTCCATCACCCGCCTCACGCTCTTTGTCGGCGCGTACCTTGCCGAGCGCAGCCTCGTTGGCCACGGGATCGTTCTTGATGGGGATTTGCGCCGCCATGCCGCCCATGGCGAAAGCACCGCGACGATGACAGGTTTTGATACACAGCAAAGAATAGGAGCGCATGAAATGCGTGGTCATCGTCACGAGGCGACGCTCGGGCAGCAAGAACTCCGGCCGCTGAGCAAATTTTTTGATGAAGCTGAAGATATAGTCCCAGCGACCGCAGTTGAGACCGACGATGTAGTCGCGCAATTCGAACAGGATCTCGTCCATCTCGAAGGCAGCGAGGGTGGTCTCGATCAGCACCGTGCACTTGATCGTGCCCTGCGCGAGCCCAAGTCGTCGCTCCGCGAAATCGAATACCTCGGCCCACAGACGCGCCTCGAGATGGCTCTCGAGTTTGGGCAAGTAGAAATAGGGTCCGGTGCTGCGCGCGGTGAGCTCGGCATGGTTGTGAAAGAGATACAGACCGAAGTCGACCAACGCGCCCGGCAGCGGCTTGTCAGCCTGCACCAAGTGCTTCTCGAAGAGATGCCAGCCGCGTGGCCGGACCATCAACACCGCGGGTCGCTCGACCAGTCGATACGCCTTGCCCTCTGGACTCGTAAAGTCGATCTGCCGACGCACGGCGTCGCGCAGATTCACCTGACCCAGAATCACGTTGTCCCATGTCGGCGCCAGCGAGTCTTCGCAGTCGGCCATGAACACCCGCGCACCGGAGTTGAGCGCGTTGATAACCATCTTGCGCTCCGTGGGCCCGGTGATCTCGACGCGCCGGTCAAGCAGGTCGGCGGGGATCGGCGCGACTTTCCACTCGCCCGCACGAACGGCAGCGGTTTGCGGCAGGAATCCGGGCAGCTCACCCTGGTCAAGTCGCTGCTGCCGCTGCTCGCGTGCGCGCAGCAAGTTTTCAACGCGCGGCGCAAAGCGCTCACCGAGCTCCGCCAAGAAGCCCATTGCCGCCGGCGTGAGCACGCTGCGGTGCTCGGCGCGCACGGGCGTGCCCGTGGCGATGCTGATCTCCGTCATCGATCCTCTCCCGAGGCGGCGCCGTCCCTGGCGCGACGGATTGAACTTTACCCTCGGCGATGAGAGGATTTACACATTAAAAATTTCACAATGTGAATTTCACGCACGGATCGAACCGGTCCGCCGGCGGAGGTCGTGATGGGCGGACTGCTGCGGCAAGGGCATTTTCTGGGTTCCAAGTTGCGCACTTTGCGCAAACGCAACGGACTCACCCTCGAGGAGTTATCCACCCGCTGCGTCGAAATCGATGCGGCGCACGCGCCTTCGGTGTCCTACCTCAGCATGGTGGAGACCGGCAAGCGCATGCCCTCTGCCGAGATGCTCGAGGTGCTGGCCTCGGTCTTTGGCAAGGAAGCCGCCTGGTTTCTCGATCGGACCGAGGCCGTGCGTCCGGACACAGGGCGCACCGTCCGCGGCAGCGCCGCGGAGCCGATGCCGCTCGAACCGGCGTTCCTCTTTTCCAAAGATTTGCTGCAACTCGCACTGCCCGAACTGCTTGCACAAACCGGCACCAGCGGCCGTCAGTTCGCGCGGCTGCTGGTTCGCGTTTGGCAGGAGACGCGTCAAAACGAGTTTCCGGACATCGAACGCACGGCCGAGTCCGTGGGCCGGCGGCGCATGCCGCTCACGCTCGATGACGTACTGCGCATCGTCAAAGACACCGGCCTCGCCATCCGCTGGGTCGATGAACAGCGGCGCGATGGCCATGAGCCCGTGCTGCGCGCGCGTTTCGAGGCGCCCGGGACGATTCTCATCAATCGCGCCCTGCGCGCCCACGAGGCGCGACTCAAGTACACCCTCGCCTTTTTCATCGGTCATCGCATCCTGCACAACGGCGATGGCGTCGTACCGCCACACAGCGCCGCGGGTGCTTTCGAGGATCACGGCGTGCAGGACATCGCTCCCGGGCCAACCGTGGGCGGCATGGCACCGCGCGACGTTTTGCTCGCCTGGCGCGATTTCGAATGCAGCGCCTTCGCCGGCGCCCTGCTCTGCCCCAAACAACCGTTCCGCCAGTTTCTGGTGCGCGAGCGACACGAACTGGCGGCAGTGGACAAGCTCGGCGTCACCGAAGCAGTGATGATGCGGCGGATGACCAGTGTCTCGCCCTACCGGCACTGGCATTTCTTTGACGGCTACTCACCCGGCTTCTTGCGCGCCGTCTATCGGGGCAACGGCATCCCGCTCCCTTGGGGCAACATGAGTCTCGTGCCCGACCCCTGCCCGAACTGGGCTGTATTCCGGCTGCTTCGCGACACGCCGGAGTCGCGGGCGGCAACCACCCGCCCCGTCTCGCAGTTATCGGTGATGCGCGATGGCGGCACATCGCGCCTTTATTGTTGCCACTCCCTGCGCACGCGGGATGCGGCCGGCGTCTCGCACGTGCTCTCGGTCGGCATCGATCTCGCCCCGGCACTCGAGGCCCAAGGTTTCGATGCGGCCACTCTGATTGCCACGATCGACGCGAGTTGTCATCGCGGCGGGGGGACGGGCCCGATTCCCGCCGCCGCACGCGCCGCCGTGGGCACCGTGAGCCACGTACTCAACATCGCATGGATCGCCCGCGCACTCGACGCGCACGCGAGCATCATCTGTCCGCGCAGCAGCGGCTGTCCGCGCAGCAACCCCTGCGCGGATCAGCCCGCGCCGCGGCGCGGCGCGCGATTGCGCTCGGCGAGCAGCAGCGCGAGTTCGAGCGACTGCTCGTAGTTGAGTCGCGGATCGACGGTCGAGCGATAGGCGCGCTGCAGATCGACATCGGCGAGCCCACGAGCACCACCCGTGCACTCGGTGACATCCTCGCCCGTCAACTCGACATGCACGCCGCCAAGCTGCGAGCCCAAAGATTTGTGGATACTTGTGGCGAGCTCGAGCTCGCGCAAGATGTTCTCGAAGCGCCGCGTCTTCAGACCGCTTTGGCTGCTCTCGGTGTTGCCGTGCATCGGATCGCAGATCCAGAGCACCGAGTGCCCGGTCGCCCTGACGGCCTGAATCGCTTTGGGCAAGGATGTCTCGATGTCCTTGGCGCCGTAACGATGGATCAGCACCAGCTTGCCCGGGATGTTCTGCGGATTGAGCGTGGTGACGAGCCGCTGCAGCCAAGCCGCATCCATCGCCGAACCGATCTTCACGCCCACCGGGTTGGCAATACCACGGCAATACTCGACGTGTGCGCCGTCGATCTGCGCCGTGCGCATGCCGATCCATGGCATATGCGTCGACAAGTTGTACCAGCGGTCCTGGCGCGGGATGTACCGCGTCTGCGCCTGCTCATAATGCAGCACGAGCGCTTCATGACTCGCATAAAACTCGGCGCGCAAGGCGTGATGGACTTCCTTGGCACTGATCGTTTCAAAGAATTCTAGACCATCGGCGACCGAGGCTACGATGCGCTCGTACTCGATCTTGAAAGGCGAGTGACCGACGAACCCGAGATCCCAATATTCGGGGTGATGCAGATCGGCAAAGCCGCCGTCGATCAGCGCACGGATGAAATTGATGGTGAGCGCCGCGCGCTCGTAGCCGCGCAGCAGCAGCTGCGGATCGGGCTCACGCGCTTCGGCCGTGAACTCGGCACGGTTGACGATGTCGCCGCGGTAGGAAGGCAGCGTGATGCCATCGCGAGTCTCGGTGTCTGCGGAGCGCGGCTTGGCATATTGCCCCGCCATGCGGCCGACGCGAATCACCGGCTTCTTCAGACCATGCGTCAGCACGAGACTCATCTGCAGCAGGATCTTCAGCCGCTTGGCGATCTTGTCCGATTCGCAGTCGTCAAAACTTTCGGCGCAATCGCCACCTTGCAAAAGAAAGCGCTCGCCACGTTGGGCGGAGGCGAGTTCTTCGCGTAGCCGCTCGACCTCCCAGGAAACCACGATCGGCGGCAAACGCGAGAGGCGCGCGACTGCCTCGGCGAGCGCAGCCGGGTCACGATAGGTCGGCTGCTGTTGCGCGGGACGGGTCTGCCAACTGGTGGGGTTCCAGGACTGGTGTTCGGGGGTCTTCATGGTTCCTGCATTCTAGCGCGGCAAAGCTATCGCGGCGCTCGCTCTGCGGCCTTCGCCCCCTGCCAAAGACGCTCCCAGGCCTGCGCATCGAGGCTCATCAGCGGAGTGCCGGCCGCAGCCGCCGCCTGCTCCATGTGATCGAACCGTCGCTCGAACTTGGCATTCGTGCCGCGCAGCGCGGCCTCCGGATCGAGCTTGAGGTGGCGCGCCCAATTGGCGATCACGAACAACAGATCGCCGAGCTCGTCGTGTTGGCGGGCGGGCCCCTCGTCATTGGCGAGGGTGGCCTCGAACTCGCCGAGTTCCTCATCGAGCTTGAGCCGCATTCCCGAGGCATCGGGCCAGTCGAAGCGCACGCGCGCCGCGCGCTTGCCGAGCTTGACGGCACGAGTCAACGCGGGCAATGCCCGTGCGACCCCGTCCAGCGTGCCCTGCTCGCCGACCGACCGACGTTCGTTTTCCTTGAAGGTCTCCCAGGCCTGCGTCTGCTCGGCGGCCGAGAGCTCCGCCGGCGCGGCAAACACATGCGGATGACGCCGCACCAGTTTCTCGCCAATCCCGCGCGCGACATCGTCAAAAGCAAACAAGCCGCGTTCCTCGGCGATGCGCGCGAGAAACACCACCTGAAAAAGCAGATCGCCGAGTTCGTCGCGGATCCGCAGAGGGTCACACGCAGCAATCGCCTCGGCGAGTTCGTGCGCTTCTTCCAGAGTATGCGGCACGATGCTCTCGAAGGTTTGCTCACGATCCCAAGCGCAGCCGCTTTGCGGATCACGCAGCGCACGCATGATGCCAAGCAATCTTTGCAATGAATCGCTCATGGCCATTCGCCGCGCAGCATGCGATACAGCGTCATCAGCATCCCCGCAGTGGCCCCCCAGATGTTATGCGGTCCGTAGGGAAAATCGGTGAAAGGAATATCCTCGCCCTCGAAGTGACGCACCCGTCGCACGTGATTGCGCGCATCGAGCACGAAGCTGAGCGGCACCTCGAAGACCTCCTCGACCTCGGTCTCATCGACGGTCAAGTGGCACGCTGCAGCAACCAGCCCCACCACGGGCGTGATGCGAAAACCGGAGATCACGAGATGATCGGGCAAGTAGCCGAGTACCTCGACACTCGAGCGCGCGAGCCCGATTTCTTCCTCGGTCTCGCGCAGTGCGGCACTCAGCGGATCGACATCATCGCGCTCGATGCGGCCGCCCGGAAAACTGATCTGCCCAGCGTGGTTCTTCAAATTCGACGCTCGCCGGGTCAGCAAAATGGCGAGTCCGTCGGCGCGATCGACCAGTGGCACCAGCACCGCCGCCGGCACCGGGTTCTCGGGGAAAAACTGCCGTAAGCGCGCACGGCGCTCGGGGCTCACCTGGCTGTGCCGCCAGTCATCGATCGGCGCGTGGCACGGTGCGGCCAGCAGCCTGCTTCTCAGGCTCGCTTTCAGGTCGGAGAAATCCGCGACAACAGGGGCATGCGCAACCATGGGTTATGATGCAGATCCTAACATTTTCAGCATGCGGACCCGGCATGGCTCTTGACCCACTCGACGCGCTCTCCCCCATCGACGGCCGCTATGCGCAGGGTGTCGCAGCACTGCGCGCGCACCTCTCCGAGGCCGCCTTGATTCGCGAGCGCATCCGCATCGAAGCCGACTGGCTGCTCGCCCTCGCCGCCGAGCGGTTGACAGGCTTGAGCGCCGCTGCGTCAATCCCGCCGGCAGTCATCGAGGCGGCTCGCGAGTTGGCCGCTGCGCCGCCGGCCGATGCACCCGCCATCGTCAAGTCCATCGAGCGCCGTACCAACCACGACGTCAAAGCCGTCGAGTACTACCTGCGTGATCGCCTCACCGAGGCGGGCGCCTCGCCCGCTGTGCTCGAACTCGTGCACTTCGGCTGCACCTCCGAAGACATCAACAATCTTGCGTATGCGCGCATGCTCGCTGGCGCCCGTAGCGTCATGCTGGCCGAGTTCGCACCGATGCTCGCGACACTACGCGAGTTCGCACGCGTTCATGCCGAGCTACCGATGCTCTCGCGCACGCATGGCCAGACCGCGAGCCCGACCACGCTCGGCAAGGAATTCGCCAATGTGCTCGCCCGTCTCGAGACGGGTGTGGCGCGGTGGCAGGCCGTCGTAATTCGAGGCAAGTGGAACGGCGCAGTCGGCAACTTCAATGCCCATGCGGTGGCGTTGCCCGGCACCGATTGGACCGCGTTGTCACGTCGCTTCATCGAATCGATGGGTCTCTCGGCCAACCCGCTCACCACGCAGATCGAGCCGCATGACTGGATCGGCGAATATTGCGATGCGCTCGCGGCGCTCGATGTGGTGCTGATCGACTTCAGCCGCGATGTGTGGGGCTATATCAGCTTGGGTTACCTGCGTCAGCGCGCGGTGGCAGGCGAAGTCGGCTCTTCGACGATGCCACACAAGGTCAATCCGATCGACTTCGAGAACGCCGAGGGCAATCTCGGCATCGCCAATGCGCTGCTGCGTCATTTCGCCGAAAAACTGCCCGTGTCGCGCTGGCAGCGTGATCTCACCGACTCGACCGTGCTGCGCAATCTCGGCGTCGCCCTTGCCCACGTGCTGATCGCCTGGCGCGCGCTGCAGCGCGGGCTCGGCAAGATTGAACCTGATCCCGTGCGCATGGGCGCTGACCTCGAAAATGCCTGGGAAGTTCTCGGCGAGGCGGTACAAACTGTGCTGCGCGCCGCCGGCGTGCCGAACGGCTACGAACTTCTCAAAGATTTCACTCGTGGGCGGCGAATCGACGCGGCGGCCTATGCCGAGTTCGTCGCCGGTTTGCCCTTGTCGGCCGCCGACAAGGCGCGACTCGCAGCCCTGCGTCCCGACACCTACACCGGGCTCGCCGCCGACCTCGCGAGCACACCCGGCGCGCACCGTTAAGCCACCGCGACACCCCAAGCGACGGGCCGCCGCGGTGATCATTGTTGGACTGTCGGGTGGCGTCGACTCCGCGGTGGCAGCAATGCTGCTGCGCGAGCAGGGGCACGAGGTGCAGGGCCTCTTCATGGCCAACTGGGACGATGACGACAGCTACTGCACCGTCTCCGCCGACTATCAGGATGCGCTTGCCGTCTGCCGCGAACTCGGCATCCCCCTGCACCGCGTGGATTTCGCCGCCGAATATCGGCAACGGGTCTTCGATTATTTTTTGACCGAATATCGCGCCGGTCGTACGCCGAACCCGGACGTGCTTTGCAACCGCGAGATCAAGTTCGGCGTCTGCCTGCAGCATGTACGCCGCCTCGGCGGCAACCGCTTTGCCACCGGGCACTACGCCAAACGCATCGAGGGTCCCGCGGGCATCGAGCTACACAAAGCGCGCGATGCCGGCAAGGACCAGTCGTACTTCCTGCATGCGCTCGAGCGTGAGCAGCTCGAAGCCGCGCTGTTTCCGCTCGGTGACTGGCTGAAGTCTGAGATCAGGGACAAGGCGCGCAGCGCCGGCTTGCCGATTCATGACAAGCCGGACAGCACCGGTATCTGCTTCATCGGCGAGCGACCATTTCGTGAATTCCTTGGCCAGTATCTTGCCGACTCTCCAGGGTCGATCGAAACACCGCAAGGTGAAATGCTCGGCCGTCATCGCGGTCTCGCCTTCTACACGCTCGGCCAACGGGGCGGTCTCGAAATCGGCGGCCGCGCCGGACACGCCGAGGAAGCCTGGTACGTCGCACGGAAAGATATCGGCCGCAATGCATTGATCGTGGTGCAGGGCCATGACCATCCGCTCTTGCTCGCGAGCGAGGTCGTTACCGGTCCGCCGCACTGGCTGATCGACCCACCCACCGAAGCGTTGCGGTGCTCGGTCAAGCTGCGCTATCGGCAGAGTGATCAGCCCTGTGCGGTGACGCCCTTGCCGGGCGGGGGCCTGCGTATCGTCTGCGACACGCCGCAGCGAGCCGTCACCCCGGGGCAGTTCGCCGTGCTCTACGCCGGCGAACGCTGCCTGGGCGGCGCCGTGATCGAGGCCGCATTCGGCGCTGCCGAGCGGCTATAATTCGCCGGTTTTTTCCAGTATCGATCCGCTTCTCGACCGGGGGTTTTCATGACCGACAGTTACAAGGCGCGAACCACACTCAAGGTGGGCTCGCAGAGCTACGACATCTGGAGCCTGGCGGCGCTGCCCAAGGCCAAGGTCGCGAGGCTGCCCTACTCCCTCAAGATCCTGCTCGAGAATCTGTTGCGTTTCGAGGACGGCGTCAACGTCACCCGCAAGGATATCGACGCCTTGCTCAACTGGAATGCCAAGGCATCGCCCGATCACGAAATTTCCTTCACGCCGGCGCGCGTGATCATGCAGGACTTCACGGGCGTGCCCTGCGTCGTCGACCTTGCCGCCATGCGCGAGGCCATTCGCAAGCTCGGCGGCGACCCGCAAAAGGTGAATCCGCTCGCGCCCGCGGAGCTCGTGATCGATCACTCGGTACAGGTCGATCACTACGGCACCGCGGACGCGCTGGCGCGCAATACCAAGATCGAGTTTGAACGTAACGGCGAACGTTACTCGTTTCTGCGCTGGGGCCAGACAGCCTTCCGCAACTTCAAGGTGGTGCCGCCCAACACCGGCATCGTCCACCAGGTCAATCTCGAGTACCTCGGTCGCGTGGTGTTCGAGAACCGTGAGGGCAAGCGGCCGCAGGCTTACCCCGACACGCTCGTCGGCACCGATTCGCACACCACCATGATCAACGGACTCGGCGTGCTCGGCTGGGGCGTCGGTGGCATCGAAGCCGAGGCTGCCATGCTCGGCCAGCCCGTCACCATGCTCATTCCCCAAGTAGTCGGCTTCAAGCTCACTGGGCAGCTGCAACCCGGCGCCACGGCCACCGACCTCGTGCTCACTGTCACCGAGATGCTGCGCAAGAAGGGTGTGGTCGAAAAATTCGTCGAATACTTTGGTGATGGACTCGCCAACTTGCCGCTTGCGGACCGCGCGACGATTGCCAACATGGCGCCCGAGTACGGCAGCACCTGCGGTATCTTCCCGATCGACGAAGAAACCCTGCGCTACCTCGAACTCTCGGGTCGCTCCAAGACGCAGATCGCACTCGTCGAGGCCTATGCCAAGGCGCAGGGCTTCTGGCGCTACAACGGGGCGACGCAGGCCGACTACACCGACGTGCTCGAACTCGATCTCGGTACCGTTGAGCCCTCGCTCGCCGGTCCCAAGCGCCCGCAAGATCGCGTCCCCGTGCGCGAACTCAAGAAGGTTTATCGCAAGACGCTCGGTCAGATGTCCGAAGAGCGCACAAAGAAAAACCCCGCAGCGACCGGGGTCGGCAAGGTCGACGGCAAGTCGAGCTACGAGGTCAAGGACGGCGCCGTGTTGATCGCCGCCATCACGAGCTGCACCAACACCTCGAACCCCTCGGTCATGCTCGGTGCGGCGTTGCTCGCGCGAAATGCCGCGCGGCGTGGCTTGAAGGCGAAGCCCTGGGTCAAGACCAGTCTTTCGCCGGGATCGCGCGTCGTCACCGACTATCTCGAGAAGGCTGAGCTGCTGGATGATTACGCCGCCGTCGGCTTTCACGTCACCGGCTACGGCTGCATGACTTGCATCGGCAACTCGGGCCCGCTCAAGCCGGAGATCTCCGCCGCGGTCAAGGCAGGCGATGTCATCGCGACCTCGGTGCTCTCTGGCAACCGTAACTTCGAGGGTCGCGTGCACCCCGAAGTGAAAATGAATTTCCTCGCCTCACCGCCGCTCGTGGTGGCCTATGCACTCGCGGGCACCACCGATATCGATCTTGGTACCGAGCCCCTCGGTACCGACAAGAAAGGTCAGCCGGTCTTCCTCAAAGATATCTGGCCCACTCCGCAGGAAGTGACCGATACGGTGCGCGCCTCAATCGACTCGGGCATGTTCCGTCGCAGTTACGGCGACGCCTTCGCGGGTGACGCAAACTGGCAGGCGATCAAGGTGCCGGCGGGCAAGCTTTATGCCTGGGACGACAAGTCCACCTACGTGCGCAACCCGCCCTACTTCGACGGCATGTCCATGCAGCCGGGCGCGGCGAAGCCAATTCGCAGCGCGCGCGTGCTCGCGTTACTCGGCGATTCAGTCACCACCGACCACATCTCGCCCGCCGGCGATATCGCCAAGGGCAGCCCGGCCGCCCGTTACCTCGAAGCCAACGGCGTGCAGAAGGCGGACTTCAACTCCTACGGCGCACGCCGTGGCAATCACGAAGTCATGATGCGCGGTACCTTCGCCAACATCCGCCTGCGCAACCTGCTCGCGCCGGGCACCGAAGGCGGCGTCACGGTGCACATCCCGAGCGGCGAGCAGATGTCGATCTACGACGCCTCCATGAAGTACCAGGCAGCGGGAACGGCGCTGGTGGTGTTGGCAGGCAAGGAATACGGCACGGGTTCCTCGCGCGACTGGGCGGCGAAGGGCACGATGCTGCTCGGCGTCAAGGCAGTCATCGCCGAAAGTTTCGAGCGCATTCACCGCTCCAACCTGATCGGCATGGGCGTGCTGCCCTGCCAGTTCGTCGATGGCCAGAACGCGCAAAGCCTCGGCCTAACGGGTCGCGAGACCTTTGACTTCGGCGATCTGAAAAACGCCGAGGCGCGGACTGTCACCGTGACCGCAACGCCCGAGAGCGGCGGCAAGCCGATCGCCTTCCAGGTCCGCGTGCGTATCGATACGCCCAAGGAGCGCGACTACTACCGCCACGGCGGCATTCTGCAATACGTGCTGCGGCAGCTGGCCGGCGGCGCGGCTCGACCACAGCGCAAAGCCAACAAGAAGGCGCCGGCCAAGGCGAAGGCCAAGACCAAGGCGAAAGCCAAATCCAAGGCTGTCCCGCGCAAGGTCGCGGCTCGCAAGGCGGCACCGCGCAAGGCGGCACCGCGCAAGGTCGTGCGGCGCAAGCCCGCGCGTCGCGGCAAGTAATCCTCGCGGAAGCCGGCTCACGTGGACGACCTCGAGCATCCACGCGAGCCGGCACCACGGCTGGTTTTCTTTGACCTTGACGGTACGATCAGCCGTCGCGACACGCTGATCAGCTATGTCGCGGGCTACGCGCTACGCCGTCCGTGGCGCTTGCTCGGCTTCCTGCGCTTTCTGCCTTCGCTGATCGCCTATTCCGTCGGACCCCGCGATCGGGGGCGACTCAAAGCTGCACTGATCCGTGCCGTACTGGGCGGTGCCACGCGCGCAGAGATCAACGCCTGGACGACCGACTACATCCCGGGACTGCTGCAGCGCGGCGTGTTTGCCGAAGCCATGCTAGCCATCAACCGCCATCGCGAGGCTGGCGATCATCTGATACTGATGTCGGCGACCGTGGACCTGTATGTCCCGGAACTGGCCCGGGCACTCGGCTTCGATGAGTACCTCTGCACCCCGGTCGCCTGGCGTGACGATCGTCTTGAGGGTTCATTGACCGCACCCAATGTGCGCGATGAAGAAAAAGCGCGGCAGCTCAAACGCGTTGCGCCACGCTTTGCGGGGCGACGCATCGTGGGTTACGGTAACTCCCTGCCGGATCTGCCGCATTTGCGTCTCGTTGATCAGGCCTTTCTGATCAACCCTGGCAAGCGACTGCGCAACGCCGCAAAAGACCTTCCAGTTGAGTTCAAGATATGGATTTAACTCACTGTTTTATAGGGATTTAAATGAATCGAAAATTAGGCCCCTCGATTCCGCCTTCCGCGATCCCGAGCGAACGCGAATATTTCGATCGGCGACGTTTGTTGCAGGCGCTCGCAGCCTCTGCCGCAATGATCGGCGGCGGCATCGAAGTGTCGGCGCAGGCCAGTCTACCGGCTACGCCTCCGCTGCCGCCCGTTCCAAAATTTCTGCGCAACGCCAAGTTGTCCACCACCGAAAAGCCGAACACTTGGGAAGAAATCACCACCTACAACAACTTCTACGAGTTCGGACTGGACAAGTCCGATCCCTTCGAACGATCACAGAATTTTCGCAGTCGACCATGGACGGTCGAGGTGGCGGGCGAAGCCGAGGTTCGTGGTCGCTTCACATTAGAGGACATTCTCAAGCCGCATGCGCTCGAAGAGCGCGTCTATCGGTTTCGCTGCGTCGAGGCTTGGTCGCGGATCGTGCCCTGGTTGGGATTCCCGCTAGGTGATCTGCTGGCGCGCTTCAAGCCAACCTCCAAAGCCAAATTTGTCGAGTTCACCACCCTCCTCGATCCCAAGCAGATGCCCGGGCAGCGCAGCGGCGTCCTCGACTGGCCCTACGTCGAAGGCCTGCGCATCGATGAGGCCATGCATCCGCTCGCACTCATGGTGGTCGGTGTCTACGGCAAGTGGCTGCCCAACCAGAGCGGCGCACCCCTGCGTCTCATCGTGCCCTGGAAGTACGGCTTCAAGAGCGTCAAGTCGATCGTGCGCATCCGCTTCACCGAAAGGCAGCCGGCGACCAGTTGGAACCTCTCGGCACCGGATGAATACGGCTTCTATGCGAACGTGAACCCGGCCGTGGATCACCCGCGCTGGAGCCAGGCAAAAGAGCGCCGCATCGGTGCCAACTTCCTCGCTTCGCGCATCGATACGCAGCCCTTCAATGGCTATGCCGCCGAGGTGGCGGGCCTCTATCGCGGCATGGACCTGCGGCGATTTTATTGACGACGATTTTGTTGACGACCGTCACCCCACCTACCTTGATCAAAAGCCTCGCTCTCATTGGTGCGAGCGCGCCATTCGTGTGGTTGCTGGCTGGCCTATTCGGCTGGTGGGGACAGTCGCTCGGGCCGAACCCGGTACGCGAGATGCTGCATTTCACCGGCAAGACCTCGCTCAACCTGCTGATGCTGACCCTGATGGCGAGCCCGCTGCGCACGATCACCGGCCAAATGCTCTGGCAGCGGCCTCGGCGTCTACTTGGCGTCGCGGCTTTTTACTATGCGTTGCTGCATTTTCTTGTCTATGCAGTGCTCGAACTCGACCTCGATTTCAGCGATCTCGCGCGGGAGATCACGCGTAGACCCTACATCATCCTCGGCACCCTAGCCCTGCTCGGCCTGATTCCGCTCGCGGCGACCTCGACGGATCGCATGATGCGCAAACTCGGCCGACGCTGGCAGACGCTGCACAGGCTCGTGTATCCGATCGCCATTCTGGCGATCTGGCATTACTACTGGCAGGTCAAGGCGGATATCCGCGAACCGCTGTGGTACGCGGCAGTGCTCGGCGTGCTGCTCGGCTGGCGTGCTTGGTCACGCGCTCAACAAAAAACCCAGCGCGGCACACGTCGCCAACCGAGCGTGAGTTCTCGATCGAGCAACCGATAATCGGCGCAGCACTGCTCGACGGTTCGCCAGAACTCAGGCGAGTGATTCATGTGTCGCGTGTGCGCCAACTCGTGGATCATAAGATAGCGCAGCACCGCAGGTGTCTGGAACACCGCGCACACATTCAGACTGATCACGCCGCGCGATGAGCATGAACCCCAGCGGGTGCGCTGCCGCCGCAACTGCAGCGCAGAAAAGCGAAAACCGGTCGCCTCGGCGACTTCGTGCAGCTGTGGTTCAAGCAGCGCGTGTGCATGCTCGAGCAGCCAGTTGAGCAGCACACGACGACACCCCGCTGCATCGATGCCCCAGTCGCCCAACAGCGACAGCACGCCGGGCGCCAGCAGCTTTGGACGCGGACGGCCACGCCCACCCGAGAGATGCACACGAATGCTTTGCCCGAGCGCCGGCAGCTCGATTACCGCCGGCGGAAAAGGCTCGAGCGTCGTCGACGACGGTCTTGCGGCGAGTTTCTGTCGCACCCAGTCGACGTGTCGGGACATGAAGCCGCGCACCACCGGATCGGCGACGCCTCTTGGCACTATGACCTCGACCCTGCCATCGAGATGAACTCGCAGGGCCAGTCGTCGCGCGCGCGCACTACGCCGGACCAGCCACGGGGTCTCGGCATCTTGGCCCGGCGGCGCGTCGAACGGCAAAGCGGCCTGGGATCCGATCATGGATCGAATCATGCCATGGAGTGCGATGCGAGCGATGGAGTAGCATGCGCGCCCCATGGCACGTTACTTCAAGAGCGATAACACCGCCCCAGTGGCGCCACAAATCCTCGCCGCGATTGGCGCTGCCAACGAGGGCTTTGCCCGCGGCTATGGCGACGATGCGTGGAGTCAGCAACTCGATGCGCGTTTCAGTGCGCTCTTCGAGCGCTCGGTGCGCGTATTTCCCGTCGCCACCGGCACTGCGGCCAATACACTGGCACTCGCGACCCTCGTGCCGCCTTATGGCGGCGTCCTCGTGCACGAGGAAGGGCATATCGTCCGTGATGAATGCGGCGCGCCCGAGTTCATGACCGGCGGCGCACGTCTGCTGTTGATGCAAGGGCCGGGCGCCAAAGTGACACCGGCCGCACTCGAGTCACTGCTGGCCGCCAATCCCACTTCCGTGCACACGGTGCAACCGCGCGCGCTGTCGCTCACGCAGGCCACCGAGCTCGGTACGGTGTATACGCCTGCGGAACTGCAGGCCATCACCGCCCTCGCCCATCGCCGCGGACTTGCGGTGCATATGGATGGGGCGCGCTTTGCCAACGCAGTCGCCTCGCTGCGCTGCACACCCGCCGAGACAACTTGGCGCGCGGGCGTCGATGTGCTGTCGTTCGGCGCTACCAAAAATGGCGCACTCACGGCCGAGGCCGTCGTGTTCTTTGATCCGGCGCGAGCGGCGGATTTCGAGTTTCGCCGCAAGCGTGCCGGACACCTGCTCTCCAAGATGCGTTTCGTGTCGGCGCAGCTGCTGGCTTACCTCGAAGATGATCTTTGGCTGCGACTTGCCGATCACGCAAACCGCCTCGCGCGGCGTCTCGGCGAAGCGGCGGCAGGATCGCTGCTGCATCCGGTCGAGGCGAACGAGGTCTTCGTACGGATCGGTGGCGACAACATCGCCGCGCTGCGATCGCTAGGCTTCGAATTCTATGATTGGGGCGCGGAGGGTTCGGGCGAGGCGCGCTTCGTAGTCTCGTGGAATCAGCCCAACGAGGATGTCGATGCGCTCTGCACCGCCCTCGCGACCCTTGCTGTGGGTACCCAAGAAAATCAGGCTCCGCGAGCGCCGTGACACTCGAGCTCATCGATATCGGTATCAATCTGACGCACGATAGTTACGATGCCGACCGCGAAGCGGTACTGCAGCGGGCCATCGAGGCGGGCGTGGTGCAATTCGTGGTCACTGGCGCCTCGGCCGCAGGCTCGCGCGCCGCACTCTCGCTCGCCCACGCCGCCCCGCGAATTCTTCGCGCCACGGCGGGATGTCATCCACACCACGCGGTCGATCTCGACGATGCGGCACTCGCGACGATCACGGAACTCGCCGCGGATCCCCTTGTGGTCGCCATCGGCGAGACGGGCCTCGACTATCACCGAAATTTTTCCGCGCCTCGCGAACAGCGACTCGCTTTCGAGCGGCAACTGCAGCTCGCCGCAAGTTCCGGCAAGCCGCTCTTCCTGCACGAGCGCGATGCGCATGCGGATTTCATGGCCATACTGCGCGAGTATGCACCGAGCCTGCCGCGACTCGGCGGCCGACCGCGAGCCGTCTTGCATTGCTTCACGGGAAACGCCGCCCAACTCGACGCCTGTCTCGAATTCGGTCTTTGGATCGGCATCACGGGCTGGATCTGCGACGAACGTCGCGGCGTGCATTTGCGCGAACTTGTCGCCCGTATTCCGGCGGGCCGCCTCATGATCGAAACCGACGGACCTTATCTGCTGCCACGCGATCTCGATCCCAAACCCGCCTCGCGCCGCAATGAGCCGATGCATCTTGCGCACATCGCTCGCGTCGTGGCCCAGCTGCGCGGCGAACCCGTGGCGGCGCTCGCGGCACACACCACAGCGACCGCACGGGATTTTTTTGACCTGCCCGCCTAGCGCCTAGCGCCGACCGCCAAACTCGCTCGGCACGAGACCCGTACGTAGCGCGTTCCAAACTTCCCGCCACGCTTCGACCAGTCGTTCGCCCTGAGCGCGATCGAGCAGCGGGAATTCCGCCTCTAGCGACTCCTCGCGCAGCGTCATGCGCGGCAAACCCTTGGGAAACACCGACCCTGCGCCAAATACGATACGACCGTCGATCGGCGTATCCCCTGCCAATGATTTCAGCGCCGCCATCCGGTCGTACATCGCCGATTGCGGATTGACCAAAGTAAAGCGCCGGGCGCCCTGCATCACGGTCCACTCGACCATGGCGTCGGACCCGAACACGTTGCCCGGGATATCGCGGATATCGAGTAACAGCAGACCTCGCGGGGTGAGCAGCAGATAGTCGATGTGGAGGACTCCGCCGCTGCCATCGGGCACACAGACATCGCGCAAATGGTCGAGAGAAACCGCTTCGATGCGCCGTCGACGCCGCTCGCGCTCCCGAAATTGTCGATACCATCGCCACAGGAAGGTGACCGCGACACCCAACACCACGCCCGCCGCCAGCGCGAGCGCCATGAGGTGCCACCGCTCCGGTATCGGCCACGCTGTCACGTTGCCCCCATTCAGCCGGTCTGCAGCGCAGTCCGCAACGCCTCGAGCGAGGCGTCGATTTCACCGAACTGACTGGGTCGACCCAGAATCTCTGCGAGCGAGGCCGGCACAGGCACCTTCCCGTTGATGAGCGGTTCGACGATCTCGGGGAACTTGGCTGGTGAAGCCGTCGCGACCACGCACCAGGGACGAGCCGCACGTCGCTCGACGGGCAGCTGCGCCCAGAGTTCTGCACCCACTGCGGTATGCGGACACCAGATTTCGTTGAACCGCACGAAATCCTCGCGGATCCGATGCTCGATCGCTGCATCACTCACACTGCTCGCCGACACCGCAGCGCGCAGTTCATCGAGCTCTGGGAACAGATCCCGCAAGCGCTCCATGTTCGAGGGATTCCCGACATCCATGGCCGACGCCAGGGTCGCGGGACTGGCTCGGGGACGCCAATCCCCGCTGCCGAGATAGTCAGGCACGGTGCGATTGGCATTGTGCGCGAGCACGATCTCGCCGATCGGCAAGCCCATCTTGCGCGCCCAGATGCAGGCGACGGCATTGCCGAGATTGCCGCTTGGAATGATGAACGACAGCGCCGTGCCGTGTTCGCGTCGAAAGGCTAGACTCGTCGCGGCGTAGTACACGGCCTGCGGCAGCAAGCGCCCAAGATTGATGCTGTTGGCCGAGGACAGCTGCTGCTCGGCGCGCAGACGCTGATCGATGAAGGCTTCTTTGACCATGCGCTGACAATCATCAAAGGTGCCGCGCACGGCAAAGCTGTGCACGTTATCGCCCCAGCAGGTCAGTTGGCGCTCTTGGGTCGGGGACACCAAACCCTTGGGAAAAAGCACCGTGACGGCCATGCCCGGCCGACGATGGAAGGCTGCAGCCACCGCACCGCCCGTGTCGCCCGAGGTCGCCACCAGAATATTGAGCGTGGGCGCCGAAGGATCGCGCAAACGCTGAAAACAGGCGGCGAGAAATCGCGCGCCAAAATCTTTGAACGCCGCGGTCGGGCCATGGAAGAGCTCGAGCACCAGCAGGGTCTCGCCAACGGGAGTGCCGCGTACTTCGCGCAGCGGCGCGGGGAAGTCGAAGGCGTCGCGGACAATCTCCGCGATCGAGGCTTGCAGACGATCGCCGGCGGCGAAGGGCGCAAGCAAACGCTCGCCAACCTGTGCAAGACTCGTTGCACCCTCGAAATCCGCCAAAGAAAACCGCGGCCACTCGACCGGCACATACAGTCCGCCATCGGGGGCGAGACCACGCAACAAAGCCGTGGAAAAATTGACCCGCTCGGCAGCGCCGCGAGTGCTGCGAAACTGCATCATGCTCATTCGCTGACGACGCGCGCGCCCGCCGATTCGACCGCGACGATCCAGTGATCGGTCTCGATGCCATTGGCAGCGAACTCGGCCACCATCCTCTCGCGGACGGCTGCGGCGTCGTCGGCCATCGCCCAGGCAAACATGGTCGGGCCCGCGCCCGATATCGAGCAGCCCAGCGCACCGGCTGCGAGCGCTGCCGTGCGTACCGCCGAGAACCCTGGAATCAACTGGCGTCGCTGCGGCTCGATCACCACATCATTCAAGCCTTCGCGGATGAGATCCAGATCGTCGGTGTAGCAACCGGAAATGAATCCGGCGAGATTTGCCGTCTGCCACACGAAGTCGGTCATCGCCACATCGCGCTTGAGGATTGCTCTCGCCTGTTTCGTCGAGAGGAACATGTGCGGATGCGCGATTACGGCGCAGATACCTTTGGGAACCGGAATACGCTTGACCCGCGGATTGTCGATACCGACCGTCAGCACCAAGCCACCGAACAACGACGGCGCGATGTTATCGACATGCAGCGAGCCACTCGCCACGGCTTCACCATGCATGGCGAATTTGAGGAGCGAGAGCTTGTCGAAGGGCTGATCCAGCAGCGCGTTTGCGGCCACGACCGCGCCCACCGCGGACGCCGCGGAGCCACCGAGTCCTGACCCAAGCGGGATGCCCTTCTCGATATGCATCTCGAAACCAAAAGGCGGCTTGGCTGCGATGTTCAGTGCGAGCAGTGCTCGACCCGCGGTGTTTTTTTCCGCCTCGAGGGGCAGATCGACTGCGACGCCGGAGCAGCCGGTGATCCGCACGCCAGGCTGTGCCGAATGGGCTACGGTGATTCGATCACCGATGGCATCGACAGCAAAACCCAGAATGTCGAAACCGATGCCGACGTTGCCGACCGACGCTGGTGCGAAGGCGGTAGCGCGTTGCAGACCGCGCGGTCCTTGCCAGGCACTCACAGGCGCGCTCCGAGATAGACCGAGAGGCGCAGCAGATCGGCAAAGATTCCGCCTGCGGTGACCTCGGGTCCCGCCCCGGGCCCCTGCACGATCAGCGGATTGTTGTTGTAGCGCGCGGTGGCAAAGCGCACCACGTTGTCAGTCAGCGCGATATTGGCGAAGGCATGCCTTGCATCGAGTTCCATTACGCCCACCGTGGCCGTGCCTTCTGCGGTGAGTCTGCCGACATAACGCAATACTTTGCCGCGCGCGCGCGCCGACTCAAAACGCTGTCGCATCGCCACGTCATGCGCTGGTAGCCGTGACAGGAAATCTTCGATCGATCCCGTCTCGAGCCCCGCAGGCACCAGACTTTCGACCTTGACATCCCCCATCTCGAGCGTCAGCCCCATCTCGCGCCCAAGAATGATCAGCTTGCGGGCGACGTCCATGCCGGAGAGATCATCGCGCGGATCAGGTTCGGTGTAGCCGCGCTGCTTGGCTTCGCGGACGATGTCGCTGAATTCGCGCGATCCGTGATAAACATTGAAGAGATACGCAAGCGTGCCCGAAAAAATACCCTCGATGCTCGTGACCTCATCGCCCGTCTCGCGAAGATCGCGCAGCGTCTGGATCACCGGCAAACCAGCCCCCACGGTCGCCTCATAGAGATAGTGCGTACCACCATCACGGCGGGCCCGTTGCAGACCCCGATAAAACTCCATCGGCGCACTATTGGCTTTCTTGTTGGGCGTGACCACGTGGATGCCCGCAGCCAACCAGGCCGGGTAATGCTGCGCAACCTCGCCACTCGCCGTGCAATCGATGATCACGCGATTGGGCAGATAGTCGATACCGACGTGCTCGACGAACTGGGCAAGATCAGGCGCAGCAGTGGCCGCGTCGAATTCGGTGCGCCACTGCCCAAGCGCCACACCCTTGTCCGAGAGCAGCATGCGCTTCGAGGACAACAAACCGCGGATCCGCAGATCGAGTTTGAAGTCGCGGCGCAGACGCTCGCTCTGCGAGGCCATCTGCTCAAGCAGCACACGCCCGACCGTGCCCGGCCCGATGATGCCGACCGACACCGTGTGCGCGGAGAGATAAAAACTCGAATGCACCGCGCGCAAAGCGCGAGTCGCCGCTTTCGCCGGCACGACCACGGAAATATTGCGCTCGGAGGCGCCCTGCGCGATGGCGCGAACGTTCACCGCGGCGGTTCCGAGCGCGTTGAATACTTTGGCGGCGACGCCGGGGATGCCAGCCATGCCATCGCCGACGACGGCGAGAATCGCGAGTTCCCGATACACCTCGACCGACTGGATTTGCCCATCGGTCAGTTCGCGGGAAAATGCCGCACGCACCGTCTGCACAGCCCGATCCGCCTGCTCGCGCGGCACGGCACAACAGATCGAATGCTCGGAGCTACCCTGCGAAATCAGTACCACCGAGATGCCTTCCTCGCGCAGCGCGCTGAAGAGCCGAGATGCTGTACCTGGCACGCCGATCATGCCAGCGCCCTCCAGATTCAGCAGGGCGATGTTTTCGATGGTGGTGATGCCCTTGACCGCGAGCGACGATTGCGGCCGGGCACAAATCAGGGTCGCCGGATGATCCGGCGCGAAAGTATTGCAAATCCAGATCGGGATCTCGCGACCGACGGCGGGCGCCATGGTTTGCGGATGAATGACTTTGGCCCCGAAATACGCCAGCTCCATCGCCTCGTTGTAAGAGAGCGAGTCGATCACCTGGGCATCGGGTACGCGGCGCGGATCCGCCGACAGCACGCCATCCACATCGGTCCAGATATGAATCTCGGCTGCATCGAGCAGGGAACCGAAAATCGACGCCGAGAAATCGCTGCCGTTGCGTCCGAGCGTGGTTTGCACGCCGCGCTGATCGGCGGCAATGAATCCGGTGATGATCAGGGTGCCGGCAAAGTCAGCCGGCACGGCCGCCGCAAGCCGAGATCGCGACTCCTTCCACTGCACGAGCGGACCGAGCGGCCCCCACTCCACCACCACGATCTCTCGCGCATCGAGCCAGCGAACGGGAACCGCGCTCGGTGTTGCCGCAGCACGACGCAGATCAAAATATTCGCGGAACAGACGGGTCGACCAGATCTCGCCATAACCTGAAATCAGGTCCGTGACGTTGCGCCCTGCAGAACGGGTGAGACGGACTGCCTGCAGAATGCCTTCGATGTCGTGGCGATCACGATCGAAACCCGCAAGATAAAGGCGCGCCGACTCCGCCGGCAGCAGTGCCTCAGCAATGGCGGCATGTCGCGTGCGCAGACCGTCCAGACCCGCGAGGTAGCCCACGTCCTGTTTCTCCGCCTGCGCGACGAGCCCAAGCAGCGAATCGGTCACCCCCTTGCAGGCGGACAGCACGACACCGAGGCGCGCCGAGGGCTGCGCCTCGAGAATGTCGGCGACGCGACGAAAACAATCGGCGTCGGCGACGCTGGAGCCGCCGAACTTGTGGACCACCCAAGGAGAAAGAGACATGCAGTGTCAATCCGCGTTGACCAAAACCACGGAACTCTATCGGCCGGCGACGTGCCTGCGCAAGGCCAAATACGCGTGGCGAGGCTCAGCCTGAGGGTGGTCTCGATGAGGCGGTGCGACCCGGTCGGGTCGGCTGCGTGGCGGGTGGCTCTGGCAACAAGAGAGGCATACGCCGCAGCCGTACACCGGTCGCCGCGAAGAGCGCATTGGCGACGGCGGGCGCAATGACCGGCGTAGATGGCTCGCCGGTGCCGGTCGGCTCGGCGTCGCTCGCAAGGATCGCGACTTCGATCTGCGGCGTGCTGGACATGGCGAGCAGCGGATAGTCGTTGAAATTCGCCTGCTGGACGGCACCTCTGGCAAAGCGAATCTCGCCATACATCGCGGCGGTCAGACCGAACACGATACCGCCCTGCATCTGCTGCTCGACGAGGCCGGGATGCACCACCCGCCCGCAGTCCACGGCGCACCAGAGGCGAGTCGCGCGCCACTCCCGACCCTCCACCGCGACCTCGGCAGCGATCGCAACCCGCGTGCCATAACTTTTCATGCAGGCGATGCCGACCCCGGTGCCCGCCGCGGCTTTCTTGCCCCATCCAGCCGCCGCTGCCACGGCCCGCAGCACATTCTGCATGCGGGTATCACCACGCAACAGCCCGAGACGAAAGTCCAACGGGTCGCGCTGCGCCAGCGCGGCGAGTTCGTCGATGAAGCTCTCGAGTACAAAGCCGTTGTAGGAATGCCCGACGGAACGCCAGAACCCCACGGGCACACCAAGATCGACCTCGTGGTAGTCGACTCTGACGTGCTCGATGTCGTAGAGCATGTCGTCACTGCCCTGCGTGAGCAGGAAATCGTGTCCGCTCGCCAGCGTTTGCGGCGCTCGGCGGCGCGCAATCGAGGGGGCGGCGATGCGCTGCGCCAAGCCGACCAATTCGCCGCCTGCGGTCACGCAACCCGCGAGTCGATGCGAACTCGCCGGCCGATAGAAATCGGCGCGCAGGTCGTCGGCTCGACTCCACATCACCTTCACCGGTACCCCCGGCATGGTTCGCGCAAGCATCACGGCCTCGGTCACATAATCGCGCTCACCGCGTCGACCAAACGATCCGCCGATTTGCAGACAGTTAACCTTGACCCGCTCGCGCGGTAACCCGCTGATCGTCACGGCTTCATCCTGCACGCGCGAGGGGGCTTGCGTGCCTACCCACAACTCGCAAATGCCATCGTGAAACCACACCGTCGTAGCCAAGGGCTCTAGAGCTGCATGCGCAAGAAAAGGCGCGAAATAATTGGCGCGCAGCCAGCGATGATCCGCCGGACCGGTCGCTCGCAGGCGATCGATATCACCACGAACCAATGCCGCCTCGCCCGTGCTCTCGAGGGGCGAGGCGAGTTCACGCTCGTGCAGCGCCGAATCATTGGACTCGTTGGCTCCCGGGTCCCAGTCGATCTTCAGCGCCGCGCGACCTCGCTCGGCGGCCCAAAAGGTCTCCGCAATCACGGCTACCCGCGACTGCAGCGTACGGACCGCGATGACGCCCGGCACCGCGAGCGTCGCGGAGTCATCGATGTCACCGATGACTCCATCGAAGGTCGGGGCGCGCGCGATCACGGCAACACGCATTCCCGGCAGACGCACATCGCTGGCATAGACCACTGAGCCGTCGACCTTGGAGGGCGTGTCGAGCCGCATTGGCCGCGTGCCAAACAGGCGAAACTCGGTCGCCGCTTTCAAGGTTGGTGACCGCGGCACCGGCAGCGTACGCGCCACCTCCAGCAGTTCCTGAAAAGCCACGCGGCGTCCCGTCTCGGTGTCACTCACGAACCCGTCGCGCAGTTGCAGACGGCCTGCGGGTACTTGCCACTGTGCCGACGCGGCCGCCAGCAAGAGCTCTCGGGCGACTGCGCCCAGGGTACGAAACGGCAAGTAACTGGAGCGGATGCTGCTCGAGTACCCTGTGCTCTGCATGCCGCGCTCGTCGCGAAACGCAGCGGCCGCAGGCGCAATCAGCGCTTCGACTCGCGCCAGCGGCAAGTCGAGCTCCTCGGCGATCAACATCGGCAGCGCGGTGAGCACGCCCTGCCCCATTTCGGACTTGTGGACCTGCACCTGTATGCGCCCGTCGGGCAACAAGGTCAGCCATGCCGAGGTCTGCAAGGCGGCGGGCGGCAAGAGGAGACCCGCGTCAGGTCGCTCGATGCCGTGCAGGGGCTGCATCTCGAGCGCCAACCACGCCCCGGCCCCTGCGCCAAGGGTCTTGATCAAAAAGCTTCTGCGTGCGTTGTCGTGCCGCTCCATGGCAGACACTCTACGTGTTGGCGCGCTGCGCGCAAACTTCCCCTACACTTTGGCCCCGAATGGAAGCCGCCTCGCTCTGGGAGCTCGCCTTGATCCTCGCCGTCGCCGGGCTCGTCGCCGGGCTGTTGGCTGGTCTTCTCGGCGTGGGTGGCGGCATCGTGCTCGTCCCGGTCCTCGACCTCGCGCTGCACCGCGGTGGCTTTCCGCCCGAGTGGTGCATGCACGTCGCCGTCGCGACCTCGCTCGCGGCAATCGTGCCAACCGCCATGTCATCCTCGCGCGCCCATCACCAGCGCGGCGCAATCGACTGGTCATTGGTCAAGGCCTGGGCGCCTGGGATGATTCTTGGCGGTCTCGTGGGCAGTCTGCTCGCCACGCGCGCGAGCGACGCAACGCTCACCCTGGTTTTCGCGGTGGTCGCCGCCCTGGCCGCGCTCAAGATGTTCCTGCCGCTTGATCAACTGCGGCTCGCGGAGCGGGTGCCACGCGGTCTGCCCGGCAACCTGATTGCGCTGAGCATCGGCGGCGTCTCGTCGATGATGGGAATCGGTGGCGGTACCTTGTCCGTTCCGACCATGACGATGACCGGCGGGCCGATCCACACCGCCGTGGGCACGGCCGCGTTCTTCGGGCTGCTGCTCGCCGTACCCGGAACGCTCGGCTATCTGCTCGCCGCCCCGGTCCCTGCCCTGCCCGGCTTGACGCTGGGTCTCGTGAGTTTTGCAGCGCTGCTGGTCGTCGCGCCGCTGTCGATGCTGAGCGCACCGCTAGGGGCGCGCTGTGCACACGCGCTCGACCGGCAAACCCTCGCGCGCATCTTCGGCGTATTTCTTTGTCTGGTCGCAGTGCGCATGATCTATCGGACCTTCAACTGACGGTTGCCTCATGACCATTACTGATCCTTTGCATATCTCGGGCCCCTTTTTCGAGGACTTTCATCACGGCCTCGAATTCGATGCGCCAGCGGTAACGCTCACAGCGGGTCATGCCACGGCCCACCAAGCACTGTTCGCTGATCGACTGCGCTTGCCGCTCGATCATGCGAGCAGCGCACGCGTTACCGGCAACACCGCACCGCTCTGTCACCCACTGCTCGCCGTGAACATCGCCATCGGCCAGTCCACCTGGGCTTCGCAACGCGTCAAGGCAAATCTGTTTTACCGCGGGCTCGTGCTGCGCCATCCCGTATTCCTCGGCGATACGCTGTATACGCGCACCCGCGTGGTTGGCCTGCGCCAAAACAAGCCGCAACCCGGACGCGCCGCGACCGGCATCGTCGCACTCGAAATGACAACCACCAACCAGCGCGGCGAGACCGTGTTGCATTTCTGGCGCTGCCCAATGATTCCCTGTCGCGATCCGCAGGCGAGCAGCGCTCATGCCGATGTGCTCGAGCAGATCGGCAAGGCGATTACCCTCGAGGATGTCACTGGGGCGATTCCGCGAGGCTGGTCCTTGGCAGCGACCACCGACTGGAGTGGTCGCAAAGCGGCAGACCTTGTCCCGGGTCAACGATTCGCGATCGATGCGCGCGACACCATCACCTCGGCGCCCGAACTCGTGCGTCTCTCGCTCAACATGGCCATGGCGCATACCGACTCGCATCTCTCCTACCTTGGCGAGCGTCTGGTGTTTGGCGGCCACACGATATTCATGGGTTTTGCGCAGCTCACGCGCGCGCTGCCCAATCTGCTGGGCGTACTCGCCTGGGAAAGCTGCGATCACGTCGCGCCGGTTGTCGAGAACGACCGTCTACGTACTGAATTCACGGTGACGGACGTTCGTCCGCAGTCCAGCGAGAACGGCGGCGGTGCCCTGCTGCGCATCGAGGCCGAATGCTTTGCGTCGCGCGGCAACCCGGAACAGGAAAGCCGCGTGCTCGATTGGAAATTTTGGGCCTGGGGTGTCTGAGCGCGCTGCCCTAATCTTTGTCGGGGTGGGCACGCGCAGCCCGCGACGACTCGCGGCGCATCGCGTCGACTTCCTGCTGCAACACCCGTAGCAATCGGGCGATGTATTCGATCTGCCAGCGCCCCCGCTCTTGCGCAGCGGCTTCATCCGGTCGGTAGGCATCGATCTGAGCACGATCGAGTAGCTCACGCGCAGCCAGCAAGCGCTCGACGGTATCGAGGCGCTCGCGGGTCACCGCCAGCTCCCCGGCCATGGCCCAGACGATCGAGAGCAATCGATCGACGTCGGCATCGGCAAAGAAATGGGGCCGCTTGCCACTCGCCGCCGCGTTGATCAGTTGCTGTAATTCGAGATCATTCATGCCGCGGATCCACAGGCATACCACATGCCGCCACGCCCATAGTCCTCCACCTCGCTCGCGACCTTCGGCATCTCGTCCTCGACCACGGCATGGATCTCGATCTCGAAGGTGGATTCCGCCGAGAAGCCTTTCTCGATGAGTAGCGTCGGCAGATGCGTCTCGTGCAGCGCACTCCAGAACGGCTCATTGTTGTAGTGACAATCCCAGTCACGCAGGAACTGCTCGAAAGGATCCATGCCGCGATACGGGGGCTGCTCGAGGTGCAGGTGCAGACCACCCGGGCCGAGCAGACGACGCACCTCGCCGAGGATGTTGCGCAGTGCCGCGTGCGAGGTCTCGTGCAGGAACATGGTGCTGAACACGAAATCGAAGGAGGCATCGTCAAACGGGAGCGATTCGACATTGCCTTGGCGAAAGATCAGGTTGTGCACACCCATGCCGATCGCCCTCGCATGCCCGAAGCGCAGCATCGGCGCGGCGAGATCAATCGCGACAACCTCGGCCTCGGGAAAAGCCTTGGCGATCGGCACGGCGTTGTGCCCAAGACCGCAGCCGAGATCAAGAATACGGCGAGGTTTCCAGTCCGGGCGGTGCTGCCGCAGCCAGCGCACGATGCCGCGACCTGCACCATCGAGATAGCGGCCAAAAAGACCGGTGGTGGTTGCGAACATGCCCGCGTCATAGTTGGCTGCAGCAGAGACGTCCCCCTCAATATATTCGGCGAAGTAACTACCCGGCATGCAGTGGTTGTCGAGCTCGCTCTGATACCGCGGCACCTCGACCGAAGGATCGAGTTGCAGCGTATCCGGGTGGGATTCGTTGAGCACCCGGGCGCGATCACGCAGCGACTCGATCTGGCGCAGCACCAGCGCACGACCTGCCTGCTGACGCATCTCCATACCGCTGCGCCGCAGCGAACTCCACATCCGATAGTAGGGATCGCGCGACATGGCGACGCGAATCTCGCGCCGGTCGGTCGGCACCGTGCCGTGCTCGGCAATCCACGCCGGCAGCGCTCGTGTGCGATACGCCTCGGCATTACCCGCCACCACGCAGCCGGAGATGTATTTGTTGAAGTTGGCGAGGAAATTGAAACGAGCCGTGTCATCGTGCGTCGCTACCGGCGACATCGCATGCTGACCCGCCTGTGACCAAGGCGGCGCGCAGTCGGGCCGTGTGGCGCGTTTCATGGCGCGATTGTAGCATCGGCCCCGCCATGACCCCGACCCACACCCCGCCCCGGGACCTCACACACCGCCTCGTGGAACACGCGGTCGGCGCAAGCTTCGAGCAGCTGCCGCAGACCACCATCGAGACCGCCCAAATCTTCATTCTCGACTCGCTGGGGGTTGCGCTGTCGGGTACTCGCGTGGCCATGGTGCGTGAACTCGAGTCGATCGCAGACGATTGGGGCAGCGGCGCTGCCGCGCGGATTTGGGGTAGCGGCCGACGAGTGCCGACAGGCACAGCCGCCTTCATCAACGGCTACCAAATCCACAATCAGGAATGGGATTGCGTACACGAACCCGCCGTTGTGCATCCGATGGCGGTCGTCCTCTCGACGCTCATCGCCTTCGCCGAAGCACGTGGCGGGGTATCAGGCCGCGAGCTGATCACGGCCTGCAGTGTGGCCGTCGATGTCGCGACCGGCATCGGTCGTGCCGCGCGCAACAAACTGCGCTTTTTCCGCCCTGCCATGTGCGGCGCACTCGGCGCCACCGCCGGACTCGCGCACCTCGAGAGTTTTGACGTCGAGACCACACGCAGTGCGCTCGGCCTCGCCTACAGTCAGTTGTCGGGCACCATGCAAGCGCATATCGAAGGCTCTCCGGTGCTGCCGATGCAGATCGGCTTCAATACGCGGGCTGCGCTCAACGCCATCGCCATGGCGCCGCGCGGTATCCGCGGTCCACGGGATTTTCTCGAGGGCCCTTTTGGTTACTTCAGTTTGATTGATCCCGATTGGGACCCCGCCGAATTCGCCGCTCTAGAGCAGCGCACCGCCATCGCGGAACTCTCGCACAAGCCGTTCCCGAGCGGCCGAGCCACGCACGGCGGCGTCGATGGCGTACTCAGCCTGCAAGCCGCGCACAGCTTCACCACCGATCTCGTCAAGGAAATTCGGGTCCTTGCCCCACCGCTCGTCATTCAGCTCGTCGATCGCGCGCCCTCGGCCACCATGGCGCCTTCGTACGCGCGGCTTTGTCTGCCGTACGTCGCAGCCACCGCCTTGCTGCGCGGCAGCGTTGATGTCGAGGATTTCGAGGTCAGCGCGCTCGCTGACCCCGCGCGTCTCGCACTCGCGGCAAAAATTCGTGTACTGCGCGATGACAATCCCTCGCTCAATGCGCTCGCACCGCAGCGCGTCGAAGTGAGCTTGCTGGATGGACGCGAACTCGCCATGGACTTGCCGGCTGTACTCGGCGCGCCGGGCAGACCACTCGGCCGCGAACGACATCTGGCCAAATTCCGCCGCGCCGCGGTCTCCGGCCTGCGGCCAATGAGTCTCGCGAGCGTGGAACGTCTGATTCGCCTCGTCGATGATCTGCCGCAGCTTGAGGATGTGCGTACGCTGGTCGATGCGCTCATCGTCGAGCGCTGAGCCACAAGCGCGCTCGCGATACCGAGCCGCTTCATCTCCCCTTCATCAAATGACGACATCACCACGATGAGCTTCCCGCACTACTTCGAATCTTTCGACTACGCGCAGATGCTGCGCGACTTCCCGATCGGTGACGCGTTCGGCAAGGACTTTGCCAAACGCAGCCCTGAGGCGATTCGCGCCCATCAGGACAGACTCTTCATGCAATGTATCGAGCGCGCGTGGCAGATCCCGTTCTACCAGCGGCTGTGGCGAGCCGCCGGCGTACAACCGGGTGATGTACGCAGTCTCGATGACATCGGCCGTCTGCCGATCTTCGGCAAGAGCGAGTTGATGAAAAGCCTGGCCGATCACCCGCCTTACGGCGATTACCACGGCTGGGACCGATGGCCGCTCGCCGAGCGACCCGTGACCGTGGTGCACACCACGAGCGGCACGACGGGTCGACCGCAGGTCGTGCTCTTCGGTCCAAAGTCTCGCGAAGTACAGGCGCTGCTCGTCGCGCGCATCTGGCGGCTGCAGGGTCTGCAGCCCGGTGACGTGATCCACTCGGTATACGGCCACGGCATGATCAACGGCGGGCACTTCGTGCGCGAGGCGGCGCTGCACTACACCAATTGCCTGTTTCTCTCGGCAGGCACCGGCAAGGAAACGCGCTCGGTCACGCAGGTGGAGTTGATGCGCGATATGCGCGTGACCGTCATGGTCGGCTTCGTCGAATACATTCGTCAGCTCGCCGAGACCGCTCGCGAGATGGGCCTTGAGCCGGGTCGCGATCTGCCGGTACGCGCAATCTTTGGTCACATCGGCCGCGAGTCACGTGCCGCACTGTCCAAAGCCTGGGGTGGCGCAGAGGTGTACGATTGGTACGGCGTGGCCGACACCGGCCCGATTGCCGCCGAGGGCCCGGATCGCGACGGCATGTACGTCATGGAAGACGCGCAGTATCTCGAAATCATTGACGAAGCGACTGCCCGCCCGGTCGAAGGCGAAACGCCGGGCGACATGGTGGTGACCTCGCTCTACCGCGACGACGTCTATCCGCTGATACGCTTCAATACGCACGACCTGTCGGCTTGGAAGCCAGGCCGCTCCGCACTCGACTTCAATTTGCGGCGCAACGTCGGCGTGCTCGGCCGCAGTGACAACATGGTCAAGCTGCGTGGCATCAACGTCTATCCGCTCGCCCTCTCCGGCATTCTGCATGATCAGCCGGAGTTTGCCGGCGAATACATCTGTCGCGCGACCCGCGATGCCACCGGTCGCGACGAAATGACCGTCATCATCGAAACGCGCGGCGCCGAAGCCACGCGCAACGAACAACTGCATCGCGCCTTTGCGCAACTTTTGACTCGCCGGATCGGCGTCGAACTGCAGGTCGAACTCGTCGGCACCGGCGGTACTGCGGCGCTCACCCAGATCGACAGTCGACAAAAGCCCATCCGACTGATCGACGAACGCCCGAAGGGCGGTGCTTGAGTCGCGTGCCCGCAGGCGCTCACCACCACGCCGTCGACGCGGCGCTGCAAAAAATCGCAGCCGACGAAACGCTCAATATTTGGTCCTACGTCGCCGCCGCTGAGGCGCGACAGGCCGCCATCGACAGCGATGCCCGTTTGGCTGCGGGCTGCGCGCGCAGCGCGCTCGAGGGTGCGCTCGTGGCCATCAAGGCGAACATCGCCGTGGCAGGCTGGCCGCATGACGGCGGGCTGCCTATACGCCACGGTCTTGTTGCCAAGCATGACGCGCCGGTGATCGAACGACTGCGCGCCGCAGGCGCGATCCTGCTCGGTCAAACGCGCATGGATGCGGGTGCGCTCGGCGCCGAGGGGCGCAGCACGGCGGGTCCGATTCGCAACCCCCACCGCCCGACACACTCGGTCGGCGGCTCGAGTGGCGGCTCGGCTGCCGCGCTCGCTGCGGGGCACTGCACCCTCGCCCTCGGGACCGACACGATCGGCTCGGTGCGCATTCCGGCATCTTACTGCGGCATTTCGAGTCTGAAGCCGGATCATGCCGCAGTGAGTCTCGCGGGCGTGCTGCCCGTGCATCAGCGCTTTGATCACGTGGGGCCCATGGCCGTGCGCGCGGCGCTGCTAGAGCCGCTGCTGCGCGTGATCGCCGATGCGCCGGAAGCCCTCGTGCACGACGCACAGCGCCCATCCATCGACGGCCAAACTTTTGGGTTTCTGACTGATTCGCCCGCGCTCGGCGTCAGCGCGATCGTCGAGCGACATTATCGACGCGGACTCGATCGTCTGCGCGAACTCGGCGCGCGACTTGTCGCCATTGAGCTTGCAGATCTGGAACCCGCCCGCGCTCGACGCGCAGTCTTCACGCTTTGCGAGCACGCCATGTGGCAACAGCATCGCGAAGCGCTCGCCGAACGGCCGGAGTGTTATCCGCCGCATCTCACCGCGACGCTGCAGTTTGGCGGTGCGCTGAATGACGACAAGCTTGCAGAATTCACCGCGCGAGTTGATCGATTCGCGCAGAGCATTCGCGCCCGACTCAATGGCTTACAGGCCTTCGTGCTGCCGACAACGCCCACGCAAGCCTTCGATTTCAGCGGCCCCACCCCGCTCGATCTCGCCGATCTGACCGGTATCGCGAGTGCGGCGGGCTTGCCTGCCGCCTCGGTGCCTTTAGCAGTCGGCGACGATCTGCCTGCGGGGCTGCAGATCATTGTCGCCGACGGTCAATCGCTGCTCGCTTGTCGAATCGCCACGGCCTTTGAGGGCTAGCCGAGACTCACATAGTGCGCGGCAATATCCTGGCGGCGCGCGATCCAGACCTGGTCACCGCCCTGCGTGCGCACGTGCCGCAGGAACTTTTCGAGCGCGCCGATGCGTCCCGGACGACCAATGATTCGCAGATGCACGCCAAGGGACATCATGCGCGGTCGGCCCGCCGACTCGGCGAGCAGCCAATCGAAGGTGTCGGTGGCATACGCCAGCCAATCGCGCGGCGTCAGCGAGGGCGCGTTCCACATCTTCATGTCGTTGGAATCCAGAGCGTACGGCAGTACCACCATCGGTGTCGGCAGCGTGCGATCCATGAAGGGCTCGTCGCGGCTGAAGTCATCCATGTGGTAGAGGTAACCCTCTTCCTGCAGCAAACGCCGTGTTTCGGCGGTATGCAGGTAACGGGACAACCAGCCGAGGGGTCGCTGTCCTGTGGTGCCCTCGATGCTCGTGGTTGCCTTGCGGATGAAGTCGCGCTCCTGCTCTTCGCTCATGCCAAGCTGATGCGCCCAGCGCCAGCCATGCGCGCAGACCTCGTGCCCGCCCTCCATGATGCCCGCAGCCACTTGCGGCGCGCGCTCCAGCGCCACCGCAGCGGCCGTGAACGTCGCCTGCACCTTGTGCCGCGCCAACAAACCGAGGACGCGCGGCGCGCCTTCGTTGATGCCGTAAGCGTAGTTGCTCTCGTTGCCGAAATTGCGGACTGGTTTCTTCAGCGTGATGCCGAGTTCATCGACCGGCTCGGGACCTTTGTCACCGTCCTGAATATTGAACTCAGCGCCCTCTTCGACATTCACCACGATCGACAGCGCGAGTCGCGCGCCGTTCGGCCAGACATAACTCATCAGTGATATTCCTCGCCACCCGATACGTTCATCGCTTCGCCAGTGATATACGCAGCTTCAGCCGACGCCAGAAACGCACAGGCTTTGGCGATGTCCTCCTGGAGTCCGGGACGACCGAGCGGAATGCGTGCACGCATGTCGGCGAGATATTTTTCTTCGGAGCGACCGGTCGCCGCGCTGAAGAACTGGTTCTGCCACGCCCCAAGACCCGTCGTGACGTGATTAGGGCAAATCGTGTTGACTGTAATGCTCTGCGGCCCGAGTTCGATGGCGGCACTTCGCGTGAGCCCGACCATCGCATGCTTCGAAGCGGTGTAAGCCGAGGCGAACGGGAACCCGGACTTCGAGGCCTGACTGCCAATGTTGATGATGCGACCACCCTGTTGCTGCGCCAGCATCTGGATCGCTGCGTACTTGATGCCAAAGAATGCGCCGCGCAGATTCACGCCGAGCACGGCGTCCCAATCCGCCTGGGTCATCTCGACGATGGGTTTCATGATGTAGCCGATGCCGGCGTTGTTCACCATGATGTCGAGTCGACCGTAATGCGCTACGGTCTTCGCCACGAGCCCCGCCACGTCGGCCTCATCGAGCACGTTGCAGGCGATGCCGATCGCCTCGCCGCCCGCCGCACGAATCTGCGCGACGATCTGCTCCATCTCGCTGGTCGAGCCGATCGCACTCGCCGGCATTGCCTCGCCCCGCGGTGCGCCAAGATCGCTCACCACCACGCGGCAACCCTCGGCTGCGAGTCGCTTGACCATGGCCTCGCCGAGACCCCGCGGACGGCCTGAGCCCGTCACGATCGCCACCTTGCCTTGCAGATCCGGGTACATCGCCATCGACACAGTCTCCTCTGCTGACTGCTAACATGATCGCATGAGCGACCTCATTACGGACATCCACCCGCCGGTCGCGCGGGTGGTCATCAACCGACCGGACAAACGTAATGCCATCTCGAGCGCGATGTGGCAGGAACTCAACGCGATCGCCGCGAGGCTCGCCGACGACTCCGCACTGAAGGTCGTGCTGATCAGCGGCGCCGGCGAGCAGGCCTTCAGCGCCGGCGCCGACATCATCGAGATGCAGCAGAGCCTCGCCGATCCGCCACGCATGAAAATCATGCAGGACGCGGTGCTCGATGCGCAGGTCGCTTGGGAGCGGTTGCCAATGCCGACGATTGCCGTCATTCGCAGCGCCTGCACGGGGGGCGGCTGCGGTCTGACGCTCACCTGCGATCTGCGGCTCGCCACACCGGATGCCTTCTTCGCGATTCCACCGGCCAAGCTCGGCCTTGCCTACTGCCTCGCCGACACCAAGCGTCTGCTCGATCTCGTCGGACCCTCGCGCACCAAAGAAATACTTTTCACTGGCCGCCGAATTCTTGCACCGGAAGCCTTGGCCATCGGCCTGATCAACGAAATAGTGCCGGCCGACGCCATCGAGCAGCGTGCGCTCTCGCTCGCCCGCGAGATTGCCGGCAACGCTGGCAACTCTGTGCGAGCTGCCAAGGCCGTCGTCAACATGATCAGCGCTGGCGTCCTCGCCGAAACCGCCGATTCGCGCCGCTACTACGACGAGAGTTTCTCGTCGGCCGAATTTCTCGAGGGTGCTCGCGCGTTCATCGAAAAGCGTCCCGCGCGCTTTTGATCGCGCTCGCCGCGCCTCAGCGCAGCTGCGTCGTAGGCAGCTGTACCGTAGGCAACTGCGCCATATCGAGATAGTGGCGAATGAGCCGCGCACTCTCCTCGGGCGCCTCCTGCACGAGCATGTGGCCGATCCCGGGCAAAACTTCGAGTTCAACTCGCGGCGAATTCACCAGCAAGTTGCGCGTCTCATAAGCAAGTGCCAGCGGCACACGACGATTCTTCTCGCCCCACATCAGCAAGACCGGCACCGACACCGCGCGAATCTTGTCCTCAACACCGCCCGAAACGTACTGCCGCAGCAGGTTCAACATCGCTAGGCGATTACCCTCGCGCATCCACATCTCGTACCACTCGTCGACCACGGCGTCCGCGACGCGCGCCGGATCGCCGTAGTCGTTGGTCAGCATGAAACGCGTGAACGACTTCGGCAGCACATAACTGAGGACGTCCGCAGCGCGCGGCACCTCGGCGGGCGTGGTTCGACCGCGCACCCGCGCCTCGAGCGAACCCGGACTGATCAGCACCAAACGCTCGATCCGCTGCGGGTGATCTGCCGTGTAGCGCATCGCCACCGTGCCACCAATCGAGGTACCGATGACCGTGAAACGCTCGAGACCCCGCTCATCAACGAAGCGCTCGAACAATCCTTGAATCCTCTCGAGCGTGTAGTTGCCCGCGGGTTCCGGGCCGGTCAGGCCATGCGCCGGCAGGTCGATGCGGATCACGCGATAGCGATCGCGCAACGCCGCCACCCAGGGCTCCCACATGAAGAGGCTCGCGTAGTTCGCGTGCAACAGGACAACGACCGGACCCGAGCCCTCGTCCCGGTAATGCACGCGCACACCATCGAGCACGACGAACTTGGAAGGCGGCTGCGCCCATTTGGCCTCCACCTCGGTCGCCGGCACGTCGCGATACACCCAGGCGCCGATCAACAACAGCAACACCAGTGCTGCCAGCACGAGGACGCTCACCTTCACAAGTTTTTTGATCCAGCGCATCAGTCTGCCACTCCCACCACTCGCCTCTCCCACGACTCGCCTCCCCCCGCGATCCTTTGGCCTCGCATCCCCCGTGGCCAGATATACTCCGCTCGTCTGCGCAAGCAAATCGAGAAACGCGCTCTTGACCACCTCGACCAGCCCGGCCACCGACCCCACGACTGCCGCGACAACCGCTTACCATCCGGCCTACGCGTGGTTCGTGGTTGTCGTGTTGGCGCTTGCCAACTGCGTCTCGTTCATCGATCGACTGATCCTGTCGCTACTCGTGCAGCCGATCAAGGCCGAGCTCGGCATCTCGGACACCGCCTTCAGCCTGCTCGCCGGCGCAGCCTTTGCGATCTTCTACTGCGGCATGGGGCTCATCATCGCCCGTTGGTCTGATCGATACAGCCGCAAGTGGATCATCACCGCAGGCATCACACTCTGGTGTTCGATGACCGCGCTCGCCGGTACCGCCAAGTCATTCACGCAGCTGTTTGCCTACCGGGTCGGTGTGGGTGTCGGCGAGGCGACCCTGTCGCCCTCGGCCTATTCGATGCTCGCCGGATACTTTCCACCGCAGCGGCTCGCGCTCGCCATCGGCGTCTTCAGTGCCGGCGTGACCGGCGGCACCGGAATCGCCTTCCTGCTCGGCGGCGCGATGATCGGTTGGGTGTTCTCGCTCGGACCCATTGCCCTCCCGCTGCTCGGCGAACTCGGCGGCTGGCGACTCGTGATGTTTCTCGTCGGCATCCTCGGACTGCCGGTCGCGCTGCTGATGCTGTTCGTCCGCGAACCCGCGAGACCCAAGGACGTGACGCCCGCCACGTTTGCCGAGGTACTCGCGCACTTCAAGGCCAATCTGCACCGCTACGGCTATTTGTTCGCCGGCTATGGCACAACCTCGATCAGTGCCTTCGCCGTGATGACCTGGACGCCGGCGCTCTATCAGCGACAGTACGGCGAAAGCATTACCGCTGCTGCAACCACCATCGGCACGGTCGCGCTGGTCGGTGGCCTGCTCGGCGCCTTCGCGGGCGGCCTGCTCTCCGATCGACTCGAATCTCGCGGCGATGCCAGCGCCAAACTGCGCGTGCTCTGTGGCTGCGGTTTTGGTCTCGTTTTGCCGGGCATCGTCGCCCCATTCATGCCGAGCATGCTGGGTCACGCCGCGGTGATTTTTTTCCTCTTTTTCTTTGGCAGCGCCGCGACGGGCCCTGCTGGTGCGTACGTACAGTCAATCACGCCGGATCGGATGCGCGCGCAGTTCGGGGCGTTCTATCAGCTCTCACTGGTGCTGGTTGGCGCGACGCTCGGCCCGTTCATGGTCGGCTTCACCACCGACTTCGTCTTTGCCGATGAACAGAAAATCGGCTGGTCGATGGCCATCACCTCACTGCTCGCCAATCCGATCGCCGCATGGCTCTTGTGGAGGGCCTTCAAGGGAACGCGTGCACCGCCTTCACCTGCGAATAGCTGAGCAGTTCCTCGAGACATTCCTCGCCGCCAAGGCCGCTGTCCTTCCAGCCACCAAAGGGCGTACCCACGAAGTGCTGTCCGGCCATGTTGATCCACACGGTGCCGGCCTGCAGCGAACGCAGCATGCGCAGCGCTACCGGCAGATCCCGCGTCCAGACCGCGGCAGTCAAACCGTAGTCGCTGTCGTTCGCCAGCGCGACTGCCTCATCCTCGGTCCGCCAACGCAGCGCGCACACCACCGGACCAAAGATTTCTTCGCGAGCGATGCGCATCGAGGGCTGCACGTCTGCAAACAGCGTGGGCTCGACCCAATAGCCCTTTGAGAATGACTCACCCGGTGGCCGCCGCCCGCCGGTCACGAGGCGCGCACCCTCGGCGCGTGCACCATCGATGAAGTCCATCACCCGTGCGTGTTGACGGGCTGAATTGACCGGCCCCATTTCCGAAGCCAGATCGAGCGGACTCCCGAGCCGCAATGCCGCCATGCGCGCCGCGACGCCCGACACCACCCGATCATGGATCGACTCGTGCAGCAGCAATCGGCTAGTCGAGCCGCAGGACTGCCCCGCCCAGGAAAAATTCATCCCTGCAACAGCCATATCGATCACCCGATCGAGATCGGCATCCGGAAAGACGATGAACGGATTCTTACCCCCGAGTTCGAGCGTGACATGCTTGACCGCGGCGCTCGCCGCAGCACGCTGGATCGCAAGGCCCGTCGCCACGGACCCCGTGAACCCGATACGTCGCACGAGCGGATGTCGCACCAATGCATCGCCTGCGGGCGCGCCAAACCCATGCACGATGTTGACGAGCCCTTTCGGCAGCGTGTCGCGACAGAGCTCGCCCAAAAGCGAACCGGTGAGCGGACTCGTCTCGGGCGTCTTCACCACCACAGCATTGCCCGCCATGAGCGGCGCAGCCAAATGTGCCGCGGCGAACATGAAGGGGTGATTGAACGGCACGATACGCGCAACAACCCCATAGGGTTCGCGCAGCGTGAAATGCAGGCCCTGCGTCGAAGCGGGTACGGTCTCGCCCTTGAGCTCCGAACCGAGTCCGGCAAAGTATTCAAGATAACCTGCAGCGATTTGCACATCGGCCTGAAGTTTGGCGAGCGTGTTGCCCGTGTCGCGCGCCTCGAGCGCCAGGATTTCGGCACCGCGAGCACGAATAGCCGCCGCGAGCCCCCGCAAGACTGCCGCACGCTCCCAGACCGATTTCTTTGCCCATGCGAGCTGCGCCTGCGCCGCAAACCTCACGGCTCGATCGACATCGGTCGCCGTTGCCGCAGGCACTCGACCAGTGGGCTCCAGTGTCGCCGGATCATGCGACTCGATCCACTGACCGCTCGCACCACCGTCACCGACGGTCATTTCGCCATCGATCAGCATCCGACCATCGATCGGCAGCTTGTCGTCAACCGTCACTGTGCCGACGCCGCGCTCGCTGCCTCGATAATTCGATGAAGTTGGCGGATCGCCGGCGAGTCGATCACCTGCACCGCACCCGACGGCCAGATTATTTCGATTCGATCAACCGCCTTGCGCGTCCCCAAGCCGAAAGTCACCACCCGATCATTGGTCGAGTTGTAGCCATGCGCACTCTGCAGTTCGTGATGTTGCACAAGATCGCCGGCAACCACCTTGATTCTCGCGCCAAACGCATCGCGGTTGCTGCGCGTCCCCTGCAATGCCACCTTGATCCAGGCATTGGCATTGCCGCGATTGATGAACAGCCGATTTTGACCTGCGACCGGACTGACCTGCTTGCCCATGGCGTAGTAGGTTCGATTGGTGACGAACAGATCAACGAATCCGTCACCGTTCAGATCGGCGGCACCGACGCCTGAGCCAATGCCTAGCCCTTCCGCGCCAGAACCCCGCGTGACATCGACGAAGGTCCCATCGCCGCGATTGCGCAGCAGCGTGTTCTCGGCCTGTTCCCACGCGATATAGAACTGAACGAAGGGCGGAAAGTCTGCGATCACGTCGTTGATCAAGATATTCGAGGGGCCGCCGTTGTTGAGATAGAGATCGACGTGTCCGTCGTTGTCAAAGTCTGCAGCTACACAACCGCGCGCTCCGCGGATGACGCCCGCGCCGGAGCGAGCGGTCACGTCCTCGAACGACAGGCTGCCCGTCTCGCGCAAGCGATTCATGACCATGCGCCCGGCTTGATCCGCCATCGGCAAGAACACATCCATGTCGCCATCGTGATCGAAATCCGCGATACAGGCACCCTGCGCGTAGCCCGGATTGATGAACGGCAACGCATTTGGCGCACGACGTGCCCGTGTGATGTCCTCGAACGTGCCATCACCCCGATTACGCAGCAACACCTTGCTGTCGCGCTCATTGGTTACCAGCAGATCGATCCAACCATCTTGATCAAAGTCGATGAAGTTGGGCGAACCTTGCGCGTTGGAATCTTTGAGTTTCCCCTGCAGCGCAGCGCCCGCGGCAATCGTCACATCCGTAAAGCGCCAGTTGCCTTCATTGCGAAACAAAGCATTGTCGATATCCGCATCGGTGTTCTTCCAGAAGATGTCGAGATCGCCGTCGCCGTCGTAATCCGCACACCCAACGCCGCCCGCGGTATCACCGATACCACCAATTTTCGCGTCCTCGGCATTACCCGCACGCATCACGCCGGCCTCGCGCGTGACGTCTACGAAAGACGCGGTTCCCGTCTCGCGCAGTTGATTACGGAACAACGTGGTCGGCACGTGACGGACTCGGGCCTGTCCCGGTGGCATGTTCGCGGCGAGCAAATCAAGATCACCGTCATTGTCGAGGTCGCAGAACACCGCGCCACGGCTCATGCCACCCGGATTCTGCACACCCCGCGCGGCCGCCACGTCCTTGAAGCGCCCGGCACCGTCGTTTTCGAACAATCGGTCGGCAAGACCCGGCGCCAGATCCTCAACGGGGACGAAGATGTCGAGATCACCGTCCCCATCGTAATCGCCGAAAGTCGGCCCGGTGGAGTTGATCGCGAGGTCATGAACACCTCTTGCCTCGGCCTCATCGCGAAACTGGATGGGCGCCGTCGCAGCCAGCAGCGCCATTCCCGGCGACGACAGCAGCAGCACCAAGCAAGCCCGGCGAAAACCGGCGCGCGACAATATCGACATGACCTACCCCCGTCCGTCAGCGTTTTTCTGCCGACAATCTTAGACGCCAAAGGGTACTACGGAAAAAAAGGAAAGGGGCTGCGACCCACGCGTGGTCGCAGCCCCCTTGCCTATCCGGTCGATCAGTTGCCGCCGAAGCGATAGCTGAAGCGGATACCCACGATCCGCGGATCCGGCAAGGTCACGCCGGAAGTATTGGCAGGGGAAAAGTTTGAGGGGTCGGCAAGCGATTGCGCCACATCGCCAGGATTGGCCGATCCGCCCTGTACGGTGTCATCGTCAGTAATGTTGTTGGCATAGATCAACACATCCCACTTGTCGGATGTCAGACCCACGCGAACGTTGCCGATCGTGTAGCTGTCGAGTTCCACTCGATTGAAGAACTCGAGGTAGCGCTTGGATTGGTATTGCATGTCGCCTTCGACGAAGAAGCGCACGCCTGTGCCGCCGAACAGATCGCCCACGGCGCTAGACCAGCGCGCGAGACCCACCAACGAATGTTTCGGCGCCCGCTCCAGCGAGTTGCCACGCAGGTTGAAGTGGCACAAACGAGCATTCGCTGCGGTGTCGAATTGCCGACCACAGGTATTGGCTCGCACGGCATCAGTCGCCGACGCTGAAGTGAACGGGAAGTCCGTGAACTCGGTGCGCAGGAAGGAGTAGTTGAGTCCGAACAGCCAGTTTTCGCTGGGCGCCCACTGCGTGTCGAGCTCAAGGCCCTCGACTTTGGCCTTGCCGGCGTTCAGCAAGCGGCCGACGGCGATACCGGACGGCGTGATCAGCTGCGCACCGGTCTGCTTGTCGTCGTAGCGGATGAGGAACATCGCCGGATTGAAGCGCAGACGACCGTCCGACGACTGCAACTTGGCGCCAATCTCGTATTCTTCGATCTTCTCGTCCTTGAACTTGAACTCGTCGTAGGCGCCATCGTAGTCGGCGTCTTGCCACGAGCCGGCGGTGACCGTCGAGATGCCACCCGGCTTCACGCCACGAGCCCAGGTCAAGTAGTAGAGCGCATTTTCGTTGCTGCGAAACTCCATCGTGGCACGCGGCGCGAAATAGCTGTGCGAACTGTCGACTTCGACTCGCGTACCGGGCGCCTGTCGTACGCCCGACCCCGGGGCAGAAGGCGCAAAGGGATTGAAGAACGGGTAGAGATAATTGATCGACGGCCCGAACACCTGAAAGCCCGGAAAGCTCGGGTCCTGACAGGCGACGGGCGGCGTCCCCGGTGGTCCCGCACCCGGGGTGGTCAGACTCGCCGCGCAGGTCACGCCCACGACCGTCTCGGTTTCATCCGCGTAGCGACCCTCGAGCGAGATCTTGATTCGCTCGGACATGTCGAACTCGAGCATGCCGAACAGCGAGGTGTGCTCGATCTCGCGCGAGTTGAGTCGCGGAATCGGCGTCATCTGCGTCATCACCTGATTGGCGGTCAGCGCCCGGCCGCCCTGCGTGCAACTCGCTGCGATCGGCGGCTGCCCCGGAAAGAACGTATTCGCCGGTACGGGCGGCAGACAGAAAATATTGATCGAACGCGTGGTCTGCGCCGCGTCTTCCTGCCAATAGAGCGCGCCAGCCATGAAATTGAAGGCGCCATCCAAATCCGAGCGGTAGCGCAACTCCTGACTGAATTGCGTGGTGTCGTTTTCGTTGTCGAAACGCGCGGCGCGCGAGGCCAAGTCAACGCCATTGACGACGCCGGAATCGAAATCGCCGTCCTCGTCAAAGCTAAAGTACGCGTCCGTGTACCCGGTCAACGAGGTGATCGACCCCTGCTCGAGATCCCAGTTGAGCACGGCCGACGTGCGCAGCACCTCGCGATTGCTGCCCTCATAGTCCTTGCCCGTGTAAGGGTTTCGGTCGAGCTTGACGGCGAGTTGACTCGCCGCCGGCACCAGACCGACCGACGAATAGACGTGGTTACTGCCAAAGAAAGTACCGGGGTATGCAGGATTACCCGAGCCTGGCGGCAGCGTGAACCCGGGTGGCAACACGGTGGTTCCGGAATAGACGCGCTGACTGCCGGTCGGACAACGTCCGCCCACGGCCGCCACCGCGGTGCCGCTACCCACCGTCAAACATTGCGAACCCGCGGTCGGGCGAACACTGACGAGATTGATCGGCAACTGCGCCGTCGGAAATTGCCCATAACGATCGTCGGCGTATTCCACGCGCAGCTTTGCACTCATGGTGTCGCTTGGCTCCCACTTGCCAGTGAGCGCGACCCCCCAACCGTCACCATCGCCGACCTTGTTACCGGTCACGATGTTGGTGTGGATGCCGTCCTGGTTCCAATACACGGCATTGACCCGAACACCAAAAGTGTCGGACAGCGGGCCGCTCCACGAGCCCGACAGATCGTACCGACCGTAGTCGCCGTAGGAGCCGCTGATCTTGCCCTCCTCGACTCTGGCAGGATCTTTGGTGACGTACTGCACAGCACCGGCAAAAGCGCTGCGCCCATACAGCGCCGATTGCGGGCCTTTGACGATTTCGACCGCCTGCAGATCAAGCAAGCGATTGGTGGCGAGCAGCGAGCCGCCGCCAAAAGAAATGCTCTCGCTCGAGGTATCGATACCATCGACTAGGATCGCGACGTTGACGCGCCCGCGCGTCGGCGAGAGTCCGCGAATCGAGATGCGATTATCGGTAGCGGAATAGCCCTTATCGTAAATCAGCGAGGCATCGAGCCGCGCGATGTCTTCGACATCCTGCAAGCCAAGCTTCTCGATTTCGGCCGCCGGAATTGCAGTGATCGACATCGAGACATCCTGCAGATTCTCCTGGCGCTTGCGCGCCGTGACCACCACTTCTTCGAGACCCGCCTCGGTGTTGGCCTGCGCAGGCAGAGCCAGCACCACAGCCATGCCGCCACTCACTGCAACGGCAAAGCGTCGCAAAAGTCCATGGGACTTGATCATTATTGAGACCCCCGAATCACGATCGTCATTGTTAAAACGCCGAAGTCCCTCTCGAGTGCTCCGACACCCGATGCCGAGACTGCTACAAATGTGACCGATCAGTCAACGCGTTACGGTCTCGGCGTCGACAAGTCCAACATTTGTACAGGTTGCGCTGCCCGTATCGCGCACCGTAACTTCACCGCATGCCCCGCCGTACTCCCGCCAGCCGCAAGGCACTGCTCGACGCCTTCGAGACCCTACTCGCGCGCCACGGCGCCAGCGAAGTCGGCGTCAACGCGGTCCTCTACACGGCAGGCGTAGGCAAGCAGTTGCTTTATCGATACTTCGGCGACCTGCAGGGACTCGCGACCGCGTGGTCGCAGGAACGTCGCGATCCTATCGGCCTTGGCGAACGCGAGCGCCGGCTCGTCACCGAGCTCGCGGCCCTGCCGCGCGGACAACGGATTGCCGAGATTCTCGTGGATTACGCCACCATGCTGCGCGAGCATCCGTGGGCAATTCAGGTCTTGCTGGCTGAGATGTCGCACCCCGGGACCCTCGGCAGTTCGATGCGCGAGATCCGCCGCGAAATTGGCCGCGCCCACGAGGGTCTGCTGCTCAATACAGGCTCGATGACCGGAGAGACGGCGCTCGCCCGCGCTTTCGTGCTGCATGCCGCTGCCGCCTACCTCGCCATGCGCGCCCGACTCGCGCCCGATTACCACGGACTCGATCTGGCCAGCGAAGAGGGATGGTCAGCCGCCATGGATTTGCTGCGCAAAGCGGGGCGCCCCTCGCGAGCAAAGATCAAGAGCAAAACGCCGCAGGCCAGCACCGCGGCAGCCAATCAAGCCGCCTCCGGACGCTCCACCTCCGCACGCTCAGCTTCGCGGCGATCAGCCTCGGGACGATCCGCCTCCAGCCGTCGTCGGTGACTGCGGCGCGGGTCGCGCACTCATGCGCTCCGGATACTCGCGCTGTGCACGTTCAAGATACTCGCGCGGCAACTCGCCGATATTGCGCAGCTTCGCACCCGAGGCGTGCCAAATGACATGACCCGGCTGGTCTTTCATGTCCATCCACTTGAGCCAGCCCATGAAAACGGTCGAAGAAAATGTTGTCGGCAAAGCATCCAGCCGCGAATCAAGAAAATCTTCACGACGCGCGAACAAGGTCTGTCGCTGGCCGTGCATCGGCGGCATGCCGGGCGGATAGACCGTCTGGTGCTGCAACCAGACATGGCTGCCGATGGCGTGCCACTGCAAACGCAGCGGTGCCCGACGCGGCTCGCCGATCGGACTGCCGTTCAGTCTTACCGGCCAGATGCCGTCGGTCGAATAGTTGAACCCGAGATTGCCGCCCTGCACCGCCGGCTTGACCTCTTCGAGCTTGCCGGTCCACGGGTTGCGGAATTCGCGCAGGAACTCATTGGTCTCGACGTCACGAAAAAATGTCACCGTGTGGCCACCGAGCATGAACCCGGTCGGCGTGTGCGCGAACCAATAGATCTCCATGCCCTCGAAGCGAACGAGAGGACGAGGTGTTTCTTGGTCGCCACGAACTGCAAAGATGACGCCCGTGAACCACCACGGGACGTCCTCTTCGCGAAGACTGCCTTGCACACGCACGATGTTGCGCAGGTTCACCGCAGGATCGGCAAAATCCGGCAACTCGCGTCGCGTCGCCGCGTCGGCCTCGGGCAGCCCGCTCGAGAAACCGCTCATCGTCGCGGCACCCAGAACGAGCGAGCCCCCGAGCCACTCGCGTCTCGACAAGCTCATCAGAACTTGCCCATCAGAACTTGTAGTTCACTCGCAGACCCACCGTCCGCGGATCAGGCATGTTGGCGAACACTTGCGTCGGAATGCGCAGACCCACCGGCGAGGCACCGAAAGGATTGCGCATGTTAGCCGGAACCAACGCACCCACCGCGCCAATCGTCTGCGAGAGACGGATCGTGGCGAGTGCGTTACCCGGGCCGGTGCCTGCCGAGCGAATCTTGTCGTCGTCCGTGGCATTGTTCACGAACAGCACGGCCTCCCAGCGATCGTTCCCCATGCCGAAGCGCAGATCGACATTGGTGTATGCCTCGAGCCAGATGGTGTTGTCATCTTCGATGAAACGCTTGCCGGCATAGCTCGTGTCGACATCAAAGAACCAGAACGAGTCGTCGCCGAAGGGCTTGCGATAGCTGAAGTTCAGTGCCGCCGCCGTCTCAGGCACATCCTCGAACTTGTTCCCGGTGCGATTGACGAGGCAGGTCGCACGCGCTCTGTTGACGCCCGATTCGACCACCACGGTGGTGACCGGCGCGCAGTTACCGACGCGGGCGATCTCTGCGGCACCACCGGAGAGCGTCTTGTAGTTGGTGAACTCGTAAGTGAAGAAATGCGTCAAGCCCGCGCCGATGGTCAAGTTTTCGGTCGCACGCCAACTACCCACGAGCTCGATACCCTTCAACTCGCCACCCTCGGCGTTGGTGATGCGGTTACCGAGCGTGTTGCCGATGATCACCTGTGTGCTGACCTGCTTGTCGGTGAAGTCCTGCAGGAACGCAGCACCGTTGATCTGCAGACGACGATTCGCTGAGGTCCACTTCGCGCCGAGCTCGTAGACCTTGACCTGCTCGGGCTCGTACTCGACGTCGTCGCGCGAGGCGAGACCGAAGGCGCCGATGGTCAGCGTGGCGAAACCACCCGGCTTCTTGCCCACCGAGTAGGAGGCGTAGGTGTTGAGATCCTCCGACGCACGCCACTGGATCGTCCCCTTCGGCGTCACGTAGGAATCGTTGCGAGAAAAAGAAGCAACCCGCAATTGCGGCGCACCAGCAAAAGTCGCCGGCAGACCGGGCTGCGGCGCATACGGGATGCTCGCGGCAGTCCGACAATCACCCGTGGCACCACAAAGAATGACAGTGCCAGGACCCTGATTGCCAGCGGTGACCGGGCCGCCCACCGTGTTGTCTTCGTCGATGTAACGCGCCTCGCCGATGAAACGGAGCGATTCGGTCAGATCCCACTCGAACTCGAGGTAGACCGACTTGTGCTCGACATCACGCGACACCAGTGAAGGCACGCGCGCGCGCAGCACATCATCCATGTACGGCGCGACGTTTGTTTCGGTGTAGGTGTAGCGTGCAAACGCCGGCACGATGTTCGAGTTGCCCACGCAGGCATAACTCGGCGCGAAGGTCGGCGGCAGCGGCGGCGCCGTGAACGGCGGCCCGCTGGCGAGCGGACAGGCGACACCCGAGCCAAACACGGTGTTGTTCGAGTCGAATTGATCGACCTCTTCTTTCCAGTATTGCAGACCGCCGATGAGCTGCAGCGGCCCATCGAAATCGGAGGTGAAGCGGAACTCCTGGCTGTACTGCTTGGTATCGCTGTCGGTGTTGATGGTCTGCATCGCCGTCACGAGATCGGTCTTGTCGAAATCGAGATTGGTCGACACATTGGCCTTGGTATAGCCCGACAACAAAGAAAAAGTGCCGAAATCGGTCTGGTAGTCCTGCACCGCCGAGAAACGCAGCACCCTGCGGTTCGTACCCGGGAAGATCGGCGCCGTCACGCCATTGTCGAGCGACTGGGTGAAATTTTTGTTGTAGCGCACCCCCAGCGCTCCCGCACGCACCATCTGTCCGCGGAATGCATTGACATTCATGTCGTTGAAGTAGCCACGGGTACCGGTCGCCGTCTCGAACAACCTGACGAGGTTCACCGTATTGGCGGGCAAAGCCGCATTCGCATCCATGAACTGACAGGTCGGGTCGAGCACGGGACCCGGCGCCACCAGATTCGCACCGCCCGCGGGATTGGCGATCGCGTGGGTACGACAACTCGAGGCCGCCGCAGGCACGACGGCTGTCGTGTTGAACGGGACCGCAGCCTGCGCCGGTTGATCAAAATGGTCATCCGAGTGCTCGGTGCGCAACTTGATCGAGTAACTCTCGTTGGGCACCCACTTCATGGTCAGCGAGCCACCCATGCCATCGCCGCCGCCGACATACTCGCCGCCAGCCACATTCTTGTAATAGCCACGATCATCGAAGTTGTAGCCATTCAGTCGAATGCCTAACGTGTCGCTCATCGGCAACGAGAGGCTGGCTTTCACATCGTACTGACCGTGCTGCGCGTACTCGCCGCCTACGCTGCCCGACACCTCATCGTCGGGATCCGCGGTGATATACGAGATCGCTCCGGCGAACGCACTGCGTCCATACAAAGCGCTTTGCGGACCCTTGACCACTTCGACGCGCGAGATGTCTACGAGGCGCGGATTGATCAGCAGGGAGCCCCCGGCCACGCCGACCGCCTCACTCGATACGTCGATGCCATCGATCAACGTGGCGACATTCGGACGACCACGAGTGGGCGACAGCCCACGAATGACGATGCGCGTGTCGTAGGCCGCAATGCCTTTGTCGAAACTCAGACTGGGGTCGCGCGCCGTGATGTCCTGCACATCCTTGACGCCCTCACGCTGCAAGGTCTCGGCGCTGATCGCGGTAACCGCAATCGGCACGTCCTGCAGATTTTCCTCACGCTTGCGCGCCGTGACGACGATTTCTTCGAGTCCGACCCCCTCGTCCGGCGCCTGCGCCATGGTTGGTGCGGCGAGGCAAACAGTGAGCGGCGCAACCCAAAGACTGTGCAGTCCTTTGGCGTATTTCGACATTTCGACCCCCAGTTCCGATGACTTTATTTCGAGTCATCTTTGTTGCCCAAAGGCAACAAAAGATGCCCGGACGACGGCAGCATGTGCCCGCTGCTCAAGGGTTTTTCTACACCCCGCCGGGGTTAATGGGGGAAGCCAATGCCAACGACGTCCATGGAGCGGACAAAAGATCTTTGCGGCCTGAACGCTCGCTAGCGCTATTCAAAACAGGTGACCGATCGGTCAAATCAGACTGACTGTCACCTTGCCGTTCGAGTCGATGTCGGAGACCTCGATGGTCACCCCCATCGCCTCGGCATAACCGAGCAGACGCGCTTTCAACCAATGCTGGTGGATTTCTTCGTTCGTGAGATCGAACTGACCGATCTTGCGGGAGATCTCGAGCACGTGACTGAACGGGAAGGTGAAGGTCCGTCGCCCAGGGGTGGCCTCGAGATCGAGGCACAGCTGATAGAAGCAGGTCGTGCGCTCGAACATACCCGTCAGGGCGATCTCGCGATCCCCGGTGCGCTCTATCTCAGCCTTCAGGCGCGTCAGCATGGGCATCATGGCCTGCACGTCGTGCGCGACGTATTCGCGCAGCAAGCCTTTGTTTTTGGCGAATTGCACCGAGTTCAGATGCATTTTGACCAGCGCGTCATTCATTTCGTGCTGGTAGGGCATCGAGTCCTTGAGCGTGCGGATTGCCAATGACACCGCCTGCCCCAGACGCTCTTCTCGCCCCTCGAAATCGCTTCCCGCAACCGTCCCCGCCATGGCTGTCCCCCTATTCTTGTGCGTCATCTTGTGCGCCCGGCTTGCGCTTCAGGCGCCCCCAAACAGTACCTCGCGCCGATCGGCACGTCACTGTCAAGTGTCCGGAGTGTGGACGGCTTTGAGCGGCCGCGCTACGCTCAACTCAACGATATCGTACAAACCGCCCGGTCCCGGCAGTCGTTTTGGAACGGAGTCCCTCTCGATGTACATCAATTTTTGGTATCCGGTCGTGCGCGCCGAGGATCTCGGCGAAACCCCGCAAAAGGTTCGCATCTTGGCTCACGACTTGGTCGTGTTCCGCGACTCTGAAGGGAAGCCTGCGGTGCTGTCCGACACCTGCATCCACCGCGGCGCCTCGCTCTCCGGCGGCAAGTGCAAGGACGACGGTACCGTGCAATGCCCCTACCACGGCTGGCGCTTCAATCGCGATGGTGTCTGCACGCGTATTCCCTCGATCGGCAAGGCCACCAAGCCGCCGCCGCGCGCAAGGGTCGACGCCTACCCGGTACAGGAAAAGTACGGCATCGTTTTTGCGTTTCTCGGCGATCTGCCCGAAGAGCAACGCCCGCCGATCATGCCGGTTGATGAGCACGAGACGGACGACTGGCGCGCGACCCTGGTCACGTTCGACATCAACTACCACTACGAGCGCTCGATCGAAAACGGTCTTGATCCTGCGCACAACGAATACGTCCATCCGACGCATGGCTATCAAGGCGAGCGCGAAGACACGTATCTCATGACTGAGCTGCGTCCGCACCAGAACAACCCTTGGGGTTACGGCTTTCTGTCCACCTTTGATGCGCCGCCGCTCAAGAACCCCATCATGCGCCAGTTCCGCAAAAAGGGCGGAAAGATGGAGGCAGGCTCGGGCACTTATGGCCCGAACCATATGTGGACCTACATCAACTTCTCGCCCAAGACGGCGATGCACCAATACATGTTCGAGGCGCCGATCGACGAGAACCGCACCCGCGTGTTTCTGCTCAACCAGCGCAACATCGGCTTCTTCAAGAACAGCAAGATGGGTCCGCTCGGCGGCTGGCTGAAGCGCCGTATCAACAACTGGCTCGACAAGAAAATCAACGAGCGCAACATGTTCATTGCCTCGCAAGACATCAAGGTAATGAACAATGTCAAGCCGACGCTGACCCCGCCCTCGCGTGCCAAAGAATTGATGATGCCGGCAGACAAGGTCATCCTGCAGTATCGCGATAAGCTCGACGAGTTCGAGGCGCGTGGCTGGAAACTCGATCTCGCCGCGGTCAAGGCGGCTCGCAAACAAGGCGATGTAATCTTCGCGATCCCCTCGCCCGCCCGACGCGACACCAACGCCTGGGTGCTCGACGAGGCGCCGCGCCTGCCCGCCAAGACATCGGCAGCGCAGGCCACGCTGCAGGCTGCGGGCGGCGGCTGAACCGCGAGCGCTCGGCGCGCACTTGCCCTTGTCGTCCGCCGGACTGCATGCGCTGGTGCTCGCCGCCGGCGCGTCCAGCCGTTTCGGCTCGCCCAAGGCGCTCGCCAAGCTCGATACCGCGACCCTGCTTGAGCTCGCCCTGCGCCGCGCGCGGGCGGTAGTGGGCGAAGACTTCACCGTTGTGCTCGGCGCCCAGGCCGACACCATCCGCGCAACGCTCAACCTCCCCGAATCGCAGATCGTCGTCCACGATGTCTGGGATCGTGGCCTCGCCGAAAGCCTCAAGTACGGCGTGAGCCAGGTGCCCGCCCCATCGTCCGCCGCCTTGATCATGCTGATGGATCAGCCCGCCGTGAGCACAGCCGACCTGAATACTTTGATTGCAGCCTGGCAAGCACGCCCCGAGACGGCCGCCGCCGCCTACTACGCCGGCGACATCGGCGCGCCCTGCATCCTGCCCCGGACGTTGTTTGCGCCGCTCCGCGACCTGCACGGCGATCGCGGCGCGAAGCTGCTGTTGCACCGTCTTGCCGAGGTGACGCGCGTACCCATGCCGAGCGCCGAATTCGACATCGACACCCGTGACGATTTGGCGAGAGCGGCCGCTCTGGCGCCCGTCAAGGATATCTAGAGCGCGTCGCGGGCGCCGAAACCCGCAACGGCACCCGTCCCGACTCGAGACACAAGCGGTCGAAAGGCACGACGGTCCACAGACGCATCAACTCGGGTAACAGGTAACTCGCCGGCGCAAAGAAAAGCTCGCGGCAGTAGGTCACCTCCACCCGATCGACCACGATGTCGACCGCATCGAGCAGATCACGCTCGATGGATACCTGCACGCGATCGGGTCGCATGGTTTCTAGCGTGATCTCGGCAAGACGACTCGCCTCCCGCGAGCGTCCGCCGAACAACGGCAACAAGCCTCGGGCCAGCGACAACCTGATCGCAAGCACCTCGGCCGAGGAGTCCGGGCGACCGCCAGCGTCCATCACATTGATCGCCGCTGAACGCGCTGCATCGAGGGTCGCCTGCTCAAGGATTTGACGCGCGGTCGCCAACTGCGCAAATTCGAGAATCCCGGTGACGAGCGGCAACAAGACGAGCGCGGCCGCCAGCACAAACTCCAGCGTCGCCGAACCGCGCTGCCGAGGCGACACACCAAGTTGCGCTCCCGGCTCGACACCCAAGCTCTGGGCTACACCTGCGGGAAACTCAAACACCGCACTCGCCCGACGTTCGAAGGCGGCGCGCCACGGCGGCAGGGCACGCACGACGCGCAGTACTCGGTCATGCTCGTCGACGAACACCACATCGAGTGCTGCGCGCATCGCGAAAGTGTGTATGGCCTTGCAGCGACGGAACTCGATGACCTCGAACTCGTGGTATCGCGGCGCTGGCCAAAAACCGATCAAACGCGCCCACCATGTTCGGGCTCGCCACAGTCGAACGTCGCATGCGCGATTATTCACAAGCAAGATGCATGAACCGATGCGCTCGCGCATGCCGGCAGCTCAGTCCGCGAAAAATCGCATGACGACAGGAAAGCCGAGGATGAGAAAAGTGCAAGGAAAAATGCACAGCACCAGCGGCCCGAGCATGCGCACTGGCGCCTCCATGGCGCGCTTCTCGGCGCACGCAAAGCGCTCGTTCAATCTTTGTTCGGACTGTGCACGCAACACCGCCGCAAGACTGCCACCGCTGGCGTCCGCCTGAATCAGCGCTGCGACCAAAGGTTTCATGGCCGGCAAATCCAGTCGTTCGCCCAAGGTACGTAGCGCCTCGGCACGCGAGCGTCCTGCGCGCAGATCGCCCTGCACACGCAGAAACGCTCGCCTGAGCACGCTGTCGGGCGATCGCTCCGTCGCCACGCGCAGCGCCACGCTCAAACTGCCGCCCGCCTCCAAGGCGAGCGTCAGCATGTCCACATAGAGCGGCAGCTCACGCACGACCTCGTCTCGGCGCCTGCCGGTCAGTTCGACCAGCCATGCCGATGGCGTCGCGCCCGCGAGCACGGCGACCACGATGATCAGCCACCATGGCGCACCGATGAAGTACGACAGCAGGCCGGTGACCAGGGCAAGCGCCAGGCCGATCATGAGGAACTGCGGCGGAGTGATTTCGTCTTCGAGCCCGGCCCGTCGCAAACGTTCTTGTAACGACTCACGCAAGCCCACCGGCATGATTGGTCCAAGTTGCGCTGCGGGAGTCGCCACGAGCGCGGCGCACACCCGCATCCAGAGCGGCAACATGATCATCTGCTGTCCAATCGCCTTCGAGGGCGTGCGCAGGCGGATCACCGAGCGCGTCGTCGCCCGCGCCAGCACCATGACTGCAAACCCGGTCGACACGGCGAGCAACGCAGCCACCAGGTACGGGATCCATGCGGCGATTGGCATGCTAGACCTCGATGTTGACGATTCGGCGGATGAGCAGAAAACCGACCATCTCGAGCACCAAGACTGCGGCACAGACCGCCCCACCCGCGGGCGTGGAAAAGAGCATTGCCATGGCCTCGGGTTCCATCATCGTCAATACGATGGCCAATAAAATAGGCAGCGCACCCATGATCCAACCCTGCATGCGACCTTGCGCCGTCAGTGCGCGGATTCTTTCTTCGAGTGCGATGCGCCGTCGCACCATCGACGCAAAGCGCTCAAGCGCCTCGGCAAGACCACTGCCGAGCTCGCGTGCGATGCCGAGAGTCGTCACGAGCAGATGAAAGTCACGACTCGCCGCTCGAGTTGCGAGACCTTGCAGCGCGCGATCGAGCGGCAAGCCGAGCCGATGCTCGCGCAACATCAAGGAAACCTCCTGTGAACTCGGACGTGGCTGAAATTTGACGACCTGCTCAAGCGCCTGACCAAGCGAGAGACCCGCCCGTAGCGCCGAGGCAAGCGCGTCGGCGACATCGGGCAACTGCGTTTGCAGAGCCAAACGACGACGACTCTTCAGCCAGCGATAGATGAGGGTGGGCGCGATCAACACCAGCAACGCCGTCACCGCAGCCGGAACGATACCGGCCACAAGGAATACCAGCAGGGGCAAGATGATCACCGCGACGAGGTTCATGCGGATGAATACGCCGGCGTCGACGAACAGGAACAATTCTGCAAGCTCGACCCGCGTCAGGTGCGTCAAACGATCGCGATGGCGCGCGGACCCCCAACGAAACACGGCCGTCAGGACAGCCCCGAGCACGGCGGCGAACAAGGCTAAAGCCGCAGCAGCGGCCAGCACATTCGCGGTCATCATGCTGCGGCGGCGTTATCGCCGAGTTCCGGGGTAAAGAGCGACAAGTCGACTGACCCGCCGGCACGGGCCCGACGTTCGTAGAACTGAGGAATGTGTCCGGTCGCAATGAAGCGACCACCTGACACCTCGTCAACGTCGCCGGCGGCAGCGGCGGTGGCGGAGAAGCGAAAGATGTCCTGCATCTGGATCGTGTCCCCCACCACGCCAGTAATCTCTGTGATGCGAGTGATGCGACGAGCGCCACAAGGAAAACGGGCTTGATGTACGACGATATGTACTGAGCCGGCAATTTGCTCGCGGATGGCGGAAATCGGCAACTCGACACCCGACATCAGCACCATGACCTCAAGGCGCGAGAGCAACTCTCTCGGGCTGTTGGCGTGGACGGTGCTGAGTGATCCGTCGTGCCCCGTGTTCATCGCCTGCAGCATGTCCAGCGTTTCGCCGCCGCGACACTCGCCGACCACGATTCGATCAGGTCGCATGCGAAGTGCGTTACGCACGAGATCGCGGATGCTGACCTCACCGCGACCTTCGATGTTTCGCGGCCTGGTCTCGAGGGAGACGAGATTCGGATGACGAAACGCCAACTCGGCCGCGTCCTCGATCGTGATCACTCGCTCGCGGGGAGGAATCAGACTACTCAGCACATTGAGGAGCGTGGTTTTGCCCGAACCCGTTCCACCCGAGACCAACACATTGCGACGATCGCGCACGCAGACCGCCAGAAACTCCAGCATGCGCGCATCCAGACTGCCGTGACGAACGAGGTCCTCGGCCGTGATCCATTGACGCCCAAAGCGCCGGATCGTGACGCAAGTGCCATGCACAGCGAGTGGCGGTATCACGACATTGACGCGCGAACCGTCGGGGAGTCGGGCATCGACCATCGGTGAGGCTTCGTCAATGCGACGACCGAGCGGACTGACGATACGCTCCACAACGCCTCTCAAAGCGAGCTCACCGCTGAAGCTTACGGTTGCTCGTTCGAGACGCCCTGCCCGCTCGACAAAAATCGTGCTCGCTCCATTCACCATGATTTCGCGCACGTCGTCATCGGCTAGCAAAGATTCGAGTGGCCCTAGGCCAAGCGCCTCATCGAGTACCGACCGCAGCAGCGCGGGTGCAGCCAATCCGGCGTCGGCGGCCTCAGCCTCGACCAGCGGCTCAAGAATCAGGGTTGCCACCTCGCGCAGCGCCACGTCGGACATGCTCGCGACATCTTGCCGACGCAGGTCGAGTTCGGAGATAAGCCGATCGTGCAAGCGACGCGCGGCGAGCAGCGCAGCCGGCGATGCAGTGGTGGATGATGCGATAGCCTCGCCAGAAGTAGCTGCCGCAGCCGAGCCAATCGTCGAGACCGCCGCCTGCGCAGGCGACATCGCGCCCTGCAAGATGCGAATCTCGACCTCATCGATGCTGATCAGATCGCGCTCGCCAAGCGATCCCGCTATAACCACCCGCTCCCCGTTTACCCTTGTGCCCGCAGGACTACCGAAATCGACAAGTCCATGCTTGCCGTTTTCGTTGAGATCCAAACGCGCATGGCGGGAACCGACCCCGGGACCATCAAGGTGCACGAGGCAGTCGCTGCCGCTGCCGATCCAGTAACGCCCCGGTGTGACGCTGAGCATCTCCACACCGCGGGACTTGCGTGCGACGCGCAGATACATTTACCAGCCCTTGCGCGAAGCATTGCCGCGCGAGGGCGTCGCGCGTGATGGATCCCGCGGCATGTTGCGCGGCTCGCTCGAGACAGCGCGCGAAGCGCCGCGCGCCGCCTCCAGACGCTCGAGCGTACGACGCATCATGTCCTCGGTTTCGGCAGCAAACTCGCCGCCGCGCTCGATTCGAGGCGTGAGAAATATCACGACCTCGGACTCTTCAGAACGTTTGCCGCGTACGCCGAATAGCCGTCCTGCCACGGGGACTCGCGACAACCCAGGCAAGCCCCAGTCGTCGGTGCTGCGCTGACTCTGGATGAGTCCGGCGATCACCATGGTTTCACCCGCCTGCAAATTGATGTCGGTTGCCGAACGGCGCTTCAGCAGTCCGGGAATTCCGGCGACGCGCTGCGCGTTGTCGATCTGACTGAGCTCGGTTTCCACACGCATCGATACGCCACCTGCAGCATCGACCTGCGGACGAATCTCGAGGATCACGCCGTACTCGCGAAACTCGACGTCGGTAGCCCCGACACTGTTGACCACAGGGATGGGAATCTCGCCGCCCGCCACGAAACGGGCTGTGCCGCCGCTGCGGCAACTTAGACGGGGTTCGGCGACCAGATTCGCCTCGCCCGCACTCTCGAGGGCGCGAAGACGTGACTCGAGGATGCTGGAGATGCCGAGGTATGCACGCGCCGAGGTATGACCCGGCACCGGATCAAAGGCGAAGTCAGGTAGCGGATCGCCCTCCAGGCGTACGCGAAAACGATCGTTGGTGACAAAGTCTGCAATCACACCCGCGGTGGGGCCGCTCGCCTCATCCCGCCAACGAATACCGAGCTCGCGAAGTTGACCGCGACGGAATTCGACGATGCGCACATCGACGTGCACCATCGTCTCCCAACCGATCTTGCCGACGAAATCCGTGACTGATTGCGGATAAAGTGCCGCGATCGCGGCAGCGCGTTCTCTGGCGCGCGCGTTGGCCGCATCGCCCTCGAGAAGAATGCGACGTCCGACAACACGCGCGGTGATGCCGTCGACACCCGCCAGCATTTGTTCGATGGTCTCACGCAATGCCTCGACATCTCCCGGGCCGACGCTGACCGTGATCCGATGTTGGGTGCCATCGTGCAACCAAAGCTGTACGACGCTCTCGCCGATCGATTGTCCGATCAATACGACTTGATCGGTACTGACAGGCGAGGCCGAGACCACCTTGCCGTTACCGACGGCGATTCGCGTGGTGCTCGCCTTGAGGACACGACTGTCGCCAATGAAAAGATCGAGTCGAGCTGGCAGAGGCTCGCTGGCTGCGAGTTGTGCCGCCGGAAAGCCAAGCAAGGCGAAACAGCCAAGTAATAACCCGCCAAGGACTGCGAGACGGCGTACTACGGGCCTGCGGACGAACGTTGTCTTCATGGTCTGCTCCTGCCCTGCGGAACCCACTGGCGAAGACGCTGCGCCGCCGCGTCGCCGCCGACGATCAGCTCGATGTTGCGCCCAGGTGGCGGCGGTGCTGCCGGCGCGTTCTTTGATCGTTCCGCCGACGGCGCGCACCCGGGCGCCCCCTCGATGCGCTCATCCAACTGCAGCGCCGTACTGTCCTGCTCGCCACGCAGTAACGGGATCAGTTCGCCGACGCGTAGAGCCAAGGCGAGTTGCTGCGCCTGCTCGGGCGTTACATCCAGCGTGATGGTTGAGTAGGCCGTTGCGTCGAAGCCGCACCGCAGCATCGCTTCAGCACCTTCAGCCGGATCGGCCTGCACCTGCCCTGTAGCAAGCACCGTCAGCGACTCGAGCAACGGCTTGACGCGCACGCAACGATCCGCACCCTCATCGAGTTGCTCGGCTAGCATCAGATCGACGCGATCGCCAGGACGAACCAGTCCCGCTTGCGAGCTCACCTCGTCCACCGGCACAGTGACCGCACGCGTGCCCTCATGCAGGCGAGTGGCGAGCGCAGCCTCGTTGATCGTCGCAATTTGCGATTCGACGATCGGATCGCCCGCACGCAGTGGCAGCAGCAAAGGCTTACCGACCGCAACCGATAGACGCGCTGGATCCAGCGCGCCACCGGGCACGAAGGCCGCGGGCATATCGCGTCGCGCGAGGTCTGCCGGGCCGAGCGCTCGCCCCGCCACGAGGTCACGGGCAGCCACCAGCACCGGGCGCGAGGCATATCGCTCCCGCCAAGCGCGCTCGACCTCGGCGGAACTTTCGGACAGATAGCGCTGCGCCAGGTAAAACGCGGCGACACCCGAAAGAATCGCTGCCAGCCCCAGCCACAAAGAGGCGCCCGGCAACTTCATGACACACCATGCGCAGCAAACGCCAACTTTTTGGCGACTGGGTCAAAGAATTTTGAGCCATGCGGTCTGCGAGGCAGCGAATTCGGCCAACGCTGCAAGCAACATGTCCGCGGGCGATCTGCCGTCCATCCACGGCACGAGAAGCGCAAGCGCCACGCAGAGCGTAACCACGATGAACTCGACCGCCGATTGACCGCGCTCATGGCGCATGGCCCGTGATCTCGAGCGTTGCCCGGGTTCGACCCTCTCGGTTCGACACGACAACGAGCATTTCCTGTTTGGCACGCGCCGCCGTCAGCATCGCGCTCTTTTCGATGCCGTTGACACGGGAGGTGAGGATCCAGCGGGCATCGAGGATGGCCAAGCGCAAGCGCTCGACGGTCTCCTGAAGCTGCAGTTCGCTCTCCAGCTGGAAAGTCAGTACCGGCTTCGTCCTGTCCAGTTGTTCGATCGTCCGAGTGATATTGATGCCGCGCGGCATAGCGAAGGGAGGCGTCGCGCTCGTCGAGGGCATCTGGCGAGAGTCGTTGGCGGCGTGCACGACCGTCGTTGCACGGGGATCATCGGTGGGCAACAAGGTAACGGTCTCGTGGACCGGCCCACGCTGCCGGCCGAGAACGGTTCGGCCTTCGCCGCTTTGGAAACGCAAGCCCGCATTTCCGGCATCGCGCCAGGCTCCGAGGATCGCATCGGCAAGCGATTCGGCTGGAGTGTCGACGAGTGCGGTACGAACTTGCATGGTCAAGCCATTGACTCGCACGGTGAGCGGCGGCTGCGCCGCAATATGGGTCGGCAGCCCATGAGTTCCGGCGCCCACGGCGAGCGCCTGTAGTGACGCCGAGGCGATAAAGACCATCAATAATTTTTGATTCAGCATGATTGATACCTCAGATCGGATGAACGGGTGACAGAGTCCGGCAGTCGATCAGCCGGCACGATCTCTGGGTCGATGCGGCCGATGCACAGTCGCCGCAACGCCGGCTCAAGGAGACTCGCGATCGTGGCGAGCAACTCGATCGGCTCCGATACCTCGGCCAGTGCACCACCCACGCTGAGCGCAGCGGTGCGGGATCTCACCTCTGCGGGAGAACCCGCCGCACCGTGTCCTGCCATGAACGCGAGATTGGCCTGCACCACCACGGGTAGATCGAAAGGGACATCGAGGTCGCGAGTCGAACCCAATGACACGCCGGTGCTGGCGCGCTGGGGTAAAAACTCCGGTAGGTCGAACCGACCGACACCCACGAGTGTCGCGGGCAGAAGCAAACCGTTTGCGACTTTCTCGACGTCGGTCGCCGGGTTTGACACCGCGATCGACGCGATGCGCGGCGCGAGACGCTCGCCCACGACTTGATCAGCAGGCATTGCAAGATCGTGCACACCCTCGACGAGTGCGGTTGGCGCATGACCTGTCGGCGTGTGGACCGCTGCCAACACGAGTTCGCGGGCGCTGACCACCGCGCCTTGCTCGGCACGCATCAACTCGACGAGATAGATCATGCAGAGCAGCAGCGGTATCAGGAACAGCACCGCCACCAGTGACTCGGTGAACGCCTGACCTCTCGTGCGCTGCGCCGCAAGGAAGCTCACCGCGGCACCGCAGCCAACCAGAGCGGATCGCCATCGAGCGAAGCCGACTTGAGACGACGTTCGAGCGGCACTCGCGTAAGTCTCGGCCGCCAGTACGGGCTGTAGAGACTTGGCAGCTCGCGAGCGCCATCGGCGCGCGGCACGGGACGTGCAAACGAGGTGGTCGCCGCGGCTTCGGCGATCATCTGATTGGACCCGCTTGCTTCGTGCAACGAATGCGGCTGATCGTCGAGGCCACGTACCGAGTCGAAACCGAAGATGCTGCGGGCGCCGTGACGGTGCTCATCTGGCAAAGCGATTCGCACAGAGACTACTGGCGGATCGAAGGCGGTACGCTGCGCAGCCGAGAGGTCGTACATGGAGGGCAAACCGAAGTAACCCGAGCCATGCCTCATTTGTTGCTCGGCAAGACGGGCGGTGCGTGGATTGGTCGAATAGGCCCCGCCGTGCAGGCCGCGACTCGCGGTGCGCGGCCCGTTTTCGACGGCCGCCCACGCGATGGGCCCGACCTCGCGCATGCGACCAAAGATCAGATAGCGTCGCTGATGCATGGCGAGGGTATCCATGCTGCGCCAGGTCTCGAAGCCGATGAGTTGTGTGCCAGCGCGTTTTTCGAGGCGGCCCAAGGGACCACCAGGCAATAGGGCGAGGCTCCAGTTGCGCTCGTGGCTGAACCCGTCCATGGAGCGCTCGACGACATCGAGTTGTCGCCAACGAAAAGAACCACCGTAAAACGATGCGTAGTCTCGCCAGACGAGCGCGGAGTCGAGCAGCTGCGACTCGCCTCCGGCGGTGATTCGGTAGCGCGGATCGTTGGCCTCGACCACCGCGCGCACCACTTGCGGCAACACGATCGGCACTGACAAGTGCATGACACGCTGCGCAGCGGCGATCTCGTGGTTGAGAGCACTGGTCGCCGTTTCGGTGGCCAGCAAAGCGGGTTGCATCGCGCGATTGATGGCATGCCAGCTGCGCTGCAGCGTAGTGATCACCGGCCCGAGATAGGGAATGGGTGCCGTCACAAGATTCGCGCGCGGCAAAAGGTGATCGATGTAGTCGGCCCACCCACGCAGGCTGATCGCTTGGGCGATGAAGGCCTCGTTCGCGACGATCGCGCGATTGGTGTACGCGTCGAAGTTCTGCACCTTGGCCTGCCAAACGGCACCCGCCAACACCGCCGCGTCGGCGGTGTTACGAAGCCGTTGTTTTTCGATGCTGGCCTCGCCGGCTTCGAGCACCCACCAAAAAGCGGTCACGAGCACGGCGAGCAGTGGCAGCAACACGGCGAGCGTCTGGCCGCGGACGAAGCGACGACCACGACGACCTGCAAGGCTCCGCCCATAGGCAGAGTGCTTGTCGACGCGTGGGGTTGTCGCGCTTCGTCCGCGGACCATGGTCACTTCTCGAAATCCGCGAGCGAGGACTCCTCTGCCTCTTCGTCGGCGCGACTGCGAGCATCGTTGACGAACCCGCGTCCGGCCGAGTTGGTCTTGCCCGACAACGCGACGGCAGCCACCGCAGTCTGCCCGCGAACGACATCGCCAAAGGCCGAGTAAACGCCGATCGCCGCGACCGCAATCAGCGCGACGACGATGATGTATTCGGTCATGCCTTGTCCGGTGAGACGTCGCCGGGGCGTCGATTGAATGGACATGTCTGTGATCTCCCTTGAAGGCCGACACCGCGCCGGCAGGGCTATTCGACTCGAAGCAACTGCCAGCGTCTGTGGGCGAATCAAGCGAGCTGCGATGAAATGCGGTGACGCCCGATAAAGCGACGTACTCAGCGAGAAACGGGAGGGTTGTGATCTAATGCGCGCATTTCGTGCGCTTTCCGGAGTGACCCAGGATGAAACGTCTGCTCGCCATGACCGCCATGCTCACCCTCGCCGCCGGCGCTGCCAGGGCCGATGAGGGTATGTGGACTTACGACAATTTTCCGACTGCTGCCGTGCAACAACAGTACGGTGTGCGCATCGACGGGCCGTGGCTGGATCGCGTTCGAGTATCGACGGTGCGCCTGGCAGGTTGCTCCGCTTCATTTGTCTCGCCTAACGGCCTGATCCTCACCAATCATCACTGCATCACCGCCTGCCTCACCGAAAACTCCTCCAAAGAAAAGAGCCTGCTCGACGATGGTTTCATCGCGCGCAATCCCACGCAGGAGATCAAGTGCGCGACGCAGATCGCCGATGTACTGGTTGCCATGGACGACATCACGGCCAAAGTCGAAGCAGCGACGCGGGGTCTTGATGATCGTGCCGCCAATGAAGCTCGCAAGAAGACGCTAACCGAGCTCGAACAAAACTGCGAGCGAGATACCGGCAACAAGTGTCAGAGCGTGGCGCTTTACAACGGCGGGCAGTATTTCCTGTATCGCTACAAGCGTTACACGGATATCCGCCTGGTTTTCGCGCCGGAGGCCGGCATCGCAGCCTTTGGTGGCGATCCGGATAATTTCCAGTTCCCGCGCTGGTGTCTCGACATGGCGTTTCTGCGCGCTTATGAGAACGGCAAGCCGGTCACGCCGCTGCAGCATCTGAAAATCAACTTCGCCGGGCCTGCCGCCGGTGAGTTCGTGCTGGTCTCCGGGCATCCAGGCTCGACCGATCGGCTGCTGACCGTGGCGCAGTTGCAGCAGCTGCGCGAGGCGGAACTACCGCCTTCATTGCTGCGCAGCAGCGAGCTTCGCGGGCGATACATCGAATTTGCCAAGACCAGCGATGCAGCGCGGCGGATTGTCACGGACCCGCTGAACGGCCTCGAGAACGGCATCAAGGTACGCCGCAAGCAGCTTGACGCGCTGCTTGATGAAAACATGTTGGCGCAGAAGCGTCGTGATGAAGCGGAGCTTCGTTCTCGCGTCAAGGCGGATCCGCAATTTGCGATGATTGGCGACCCTTGGGCCGACATCGAAAAGGCCAATGCAATCGCACGAGATCTCGATGTTGAACTCACTTTCCTTGAGGGCGGAGCTGGCTTCAATAGCCGATACTTCCGCTATGCGCGCACACTGCTGCGCGGAACGAGTGAGCGCGCCAAGCCGAACACCGAACGGCTGAGAGAATTCACCGACGCGTCGCTGCCACGGATTCGTCAGGGTCTCGCTGCACCGGCGCCCATCTATCCGGAGCTGGAAAAACTGACGCTGTCTTTCGGTTTCGAGCGCATGCGTGAGTGGCTCGGCCCCGATCACCCGACAGTACGTGCGCTGCTCGCCAAAGATTCTCCGGACACGCTCGCACAATCGCTGGTGGCGCGCACCCGGTTGGGCGATGCGGAGGCTCGCCTCGCGCTGTGGAACGGCGGCGCGGAGGCACTTGCGGCAACAGACGATCCTTTCGTTGCGCTCGCCCGCGGCATCGATGAACAAGCGCGCGCGCTGCGCAAACGCTATGAGAACGAAGTCGAGGCGCCGATTAGCGCAGCCGAAGAAAAAATCGCCCGTGCGCGCTTCAAGCTCTATGGCACTGCAGTTTACCCGGATGCCACCTTCACCTTGCGCCTCAATTACGGCACGGTGCAGGGCTGGACGGAAAAAGGTCGCAGCGTCGAACCCTTCACGAAACTCGAAACCGCGTTTGCACGCGCCACGGGACAGCCACCCTTCAGTAATCCCTCTAGCTGGGAGCGTGTTCGCGACAAGCTGAATCTCGCCACGCCGTTCAACCTGTCGACGAACAACGACATCGTCGGCGGCAATTCGGGCAGCGCCTTGCTCAATGCACGCGGCGAAGTCGTCGGCCTGATGTTTGACGGCAACATCCACTCGATTTCGGGAGCGTACTGGTTCGATACCGCAAAGAATCGATCCGTCGCCGTGCATCCCGCGATCATGCGTGAGGCGCTCGTAAAGGTGTATGACGCACGAGATCTATTGCGGGAGTTGGAGTCGCGCTGAGCCGTCGAAGCGCCATCAGAACCCGGCTTCGTCAATCTGCAGTGCGCTGTCCTCGAGCCGCTCGATGACTTCGAGCTGGCTCAGGGCACGCGGCAAATCGGTGCCAAAGAAATATCGGCAGGCGTGGATCTTGCCACGATAAAAGTCGGACTCGGGCGTTTCGGCATCTAGAGCTCGCGCCGCAGCGGTCGCGCGAACGAGCCATCGCCATGCGACCGTGATCGTCCCGACAGCATCCAAGTAGGGCGTGGCGTTGGCAAAGGCGCGCTCGGGCTCGCCGGCGGCGGCGATGGCGTGTAATCGCCGGGTCACGCGCAGAACGATCGTCACGGCAGTACGCAGTGCGCTGGCATGGACCTCGAGTCCTGCGTTGGCGCCGCGCGCCGAGAGCTGGGCCGCAGCATCGATATCGGCGTGGATCGCCTGCGACCAAAGCGCCAAGGCTCGCCCATCCTGCATCGCCACCTTGCGCGCGAGCAGATCGAGGCCATGGATTCCCCACGTCCCCTCGTGGATGTGATTGAGACGGTTGTCGCGGTACAGCCGCTCGAGCGGCAGGTCGCGCGTGTAACCGGCACCGCCTGCGACCTGCATGGCGAGCTTGTTGGCTTCTAGGCAGTATTCCGCTGGCCAACTCTTGGCAACGGGTGTCAGCAGATCGAGCAACAACGCCCGCTGCTCGCGCGACGCCTCGTCGGTCGATGCGGCGAGTTGATCGACCAATGACGCGCAGTGCAGCACGAGATCGAGTCCTCCCTCGACCCAACACTTCTGCGCCAGCAACATCCGCCGCACGTCGGCATGGCGAATGATCGGGATCTGCGGCGCCGCCGCGTCGCGCACGCCGAGCGCTCTACCCTGTCGACGCTCTCGGGCATAGTCGAGCGCCTGCACGTAAGCAGCATAGCCGAGCGCCACCGCGCACAAACCGACGCCGACGCGTGCCTCGTTCATCATCAAGAACATGCAGGCGAGCCCCTGATGCAATCCGCCTACGAGTTCGCCGATACACTCTGCATCATCGCCAAAGGCCAGCGCAGTATTCACCGTGCCGCGCCAGCCCATCTTGTGATTGAGACCGATCAGCGACACGCCATTGTGCACGCCGTGGTCACGATACCGTGGCACCAAAAAAAGCGAGATGCCCTTCACGCCAGGGGGTGCATCCGGCGTTCTTGCCAGCACGAGGTGCACGATGTTTTCGCCGAGTTCGTGCTCGCCACCGGAAATCCACATCTTGCGACCGGCGAGGCGATACCGCCCATCATCACGCGGCGTCGCGAGCGTACGAATGTCGGCGAGCGAAGAGCCCGCATGCGGCTCCGACAAACACATCGTGCCGAACACCTTGCCTGACAGCATACCGGGCAACCAACGTTCGCGTTGCGCAGCATCGCCATGATGCGCGATCAGATGCGCCGCGCCTTGGGTGAGCGTGGCGTATGACTGAAACGCCACATTGGCCGCCGCGAACAGGCTGCTGCAAGTCTGGGCCAACAGAAACGGCAAGCCGAGGCCCCCGTCACGCTCGGCAAAGGACATCGCGTTGAAACCGGCTTCGGTATAGGCACGCAAGGCCTCGCCGGCCGCGCCCGGCAGACGGACCCTGCCGGCGACGATCACCGGTTCCACGCGATCAGCGAGTGCGGCATACGGCGCAAAGCGCTCGCGGGCGAGCGCATCGGCAGTCTGCAATATCTCCCTCGCGGTCTCCCGCTGTTCGTCCGTAGCGCCGTAGCGCTGAATCTCGAAGAGAGCGAACTCGAGCTCGCGCAGCGGGATCATCCGAGCGCCCTCAGAACACGTACAGCGAGGCTTCGGGGGCCGAGCTGATCAGCCAGAAAAGCAGACTGCCAACGATTGCGAGCAGCAACAAGGCGATCACGACTCGCGAGCTGTCGATCCCGGCGCCCGACGGCAGGTCTGCGGCATTCTTTCGGCCGGTGATCATGGGGACGATGAGGTTATCGCGACGTACCCAAAGATAGAAAATGGCTGCCGCCACATGCACGGCGATCGCCACCACGATCCAATCGAACAGCTGCTTGTGCAAGGTGGTGAGTCGATCACTCGTGCTGATATCGACATAGCCGAATAGCGGTCCGGTCTCGAATACCTGGTCATTGGCGAAGAGGCCTGTCACCGCTTGCGTAAGCAGCATGGCGAGAAAGGCCACGATCATGAGCGCGCCGAGCGGGTTGTGTCCCGCGATGCGCGAGTCATCGGCCTTGCCCGCGCCGCCGCGAAGATAGGCGATGATCGCACGCGGGCCGCGCAGGAAATCGGCGAAACGAGCGTGGCGCGTGCCCACGAAGCCCCAAAGAATTCTCGTCGTGACAATGATGAAAACCGCGTAACCGAAGCGAGTGTGCCAAGCAAACCAGTCGCCTTCGAGCTCCCGCGTCAACCAAGCACCGAGCACGCTGCAGGCAAGCCCCCAGTGCATGATGCGCACCGGCAAATCCCACACCAGAACCCGCTCGCGTGTCGTGTCGGTCATGCGTTACCTCGGGGCAAATCACGTTCGTTGTATTCGATGAAAAAGTCATCCGGATCCCAGAGACTTAGTGAGGTCATGCCGATCATCTGACCGTTTGCACCGCGTACTTCGAAGCGATGCGGCTCAGCATGGATTCGTGCGCCAAATGCGAGTGCCCGACGATGTACCTCGTGCACATCCCCACCCTGCATGACGAACACGATATCGCCGATACCAAGGCGCTGGCGCGGCGCGGGCTCAGGCAGTCTCGGCGCTGTGAACTCGAGCAGTCCGATCATGCCGATCACCGGATCGTCGGCCTTCAAAATGATCAATCGGGTTTGATCGCCCTTTGCTCCGGCCGCAAGCCCGACACCCGACAGTACTATCTCATCGTCGTACCACACGGACATGCCGAGGACATCGCGATAGAAAGCCAAGGACTTCTCGATATCGCAGACGATCAACGTGGTGCGCTTGACGAGCGGCGGAGGCAGATCGGTCACGGTCAACGAGTCCTCGAAATCAACAGGATTGCAGCGGTTGCCATGAGCGCAGTCGGCACCCAGGCGAGCAGGACCGGATCCGCGCGAAAGACCACGGTACCGCTTTCGAGGACCTTCTGCAGCAGGAAAAATCCGATGCCGAGCACGAGTCCGAGCGCGACACGTACACCGGCACCGCTTGAGCGCAGCGTACCAAAGACGAATGGCACGGCGAGCAACACGGCGAACAGCGTCGCTACCGTGCGCGCAATGCGCGACCACAGTGCGAAGCGTGACTCGCGGGCATCGAGTCCATTGGCCTCGAGATGTCGCACTATTCGCCACAGTGCGGCGGTGGGCAGCTGATCAGGTGCGGCAGCTGCAACCCCCAAAAACTCCGCGCTGACATCGGAACTCAGCACACGTCGAGGGCTGCGGGTGCCGCGAGCCTGATCGCCAATGAAACGCGTTTCGGCGTATTGCTCGAGTGCCCATCCGCCCTTCGAATCGGCGCTGGCGCTGACAGCCCGACCCACCGCGGCCAAACGGCCATCAGCACCGATTTCATAGATCATCATGCCACCGAAGCGCGACTCGCCAGTCTGGCGCTCCACGTTCAGCAGCAAGTTGCCGTCGCGCACCCACGCATCTCCGGAGCCGGCGAAGCTCACGTCGGCAAACTTGGCGAAAGCTTTTTCCTGTCGCGCCCATTGCTGCAAGGGGGGACCCAGCGCCTCGCCAAGCACCACCGCAAGCATCACCAACAGCACTCCGGCCAGTGCCACCGGTCGCGCAATCCGCCAGACCGAGAGTCCCGCCGCGCGCAGCACGATGAGTTCGCTGCCTCGAGCGAGATTGCCAAGACCAAGCAGCGCACCGATGAGCGCACTGATCGGCAGGAGTTCCCAAACCTGCTGCGGCAAGTTCAGCAGTACGAAGGTCAGCGCGTCAAAGATCCCATAGCCGCCGACACCGATATCGTCCTGCTGACCGATGAAGAGGAAGAGCCCGCCGAGCGATACCAGCACGAGCACGACCATCATCACTGCCGCAAGTACCGTGCGCAGCACATAGCGATCGAGCGTACCGAACCAGGTCACGATGCGCTCGCCCCCAAGGCGGCGATGCGCTGGCGGTGTCGCCAACGCGCCCGCCAGGACGGCGCGAAGATCACCGCGAGCGTCAGCGCGAAGACGGTCAGATGCACCCACCAGAGCCCGAGTGCCTCGGGCAAGGTCCCGCGGGCCAGCCAAACTTTGGCGGTCGAGGCGAGACTGAAGTAAACGAAATACACCACGATCGCGAGCCAGATCCGTGCATATCGCCCCTGCCGCGGACGCAGCCGCGCGAGCGGCACGGCCAGCATGGCCAGCACGAACACCATGATTGGCGAGGCGAGACGCCAATGAAATTCCGCATGATACTGGCGATTGGCCGAGTCGAGCAGTCGGCTCGTCGGTACCGACTCGACGCGAGCGCGCGTCTCAGTGCGCACCGGCACGCGTACCGGTATCACGTTCGAGGCGAAGCGGATGATGCGAAACTCGTTGGCGCCGGGCACGCCCTCGTACCGCTCGCCGTCGAAAAGCGTCAGGGTGTGCAGGCTGCCGTCGCCGGAGACCTCGTGTCGCGCTCGCGCCGCAACGGCAATCTCGTACCGCTCGTCTCGGACCCGCTTCACGAACACCTTTTGCAGCGTGCCATCGGCCGCCATCGACTCAGCGTAAAACACCGCCGAGCCACCGCCGAAGCTGCGGAATTTTCCGGGCGCGATCGGCGAGAACTCGCCGGCTTGCAAAGCCCGCGAACGCAACTCGTCAATACGCGAGGCGGCATACGGTGCTGCGAAAAAAGTCAGCGCGGCCACGGCGCCTGCAAGCAGCAAAGCCAGTGCTGCGATGGGACGGTGGATACGCCACGGCGGCACGCCGCAAGCGAGCGCCGCGGTCATCTCGCTATCGTGGTAGAGCCGACCGAAGGCAATCATGATGCCGAGCAGCAAGCCGATCGGCAGCAATATCGCGAGGTTGGACACCGCGCCAAACCACACGAGCTCGAGCACGACCTCGCGGGGAAAGCCCTGCTCCGCGGCACGCGCGAGCACGCTCGCCACCTGGTTGGTGAGCAGGATCACCAGCAAAACCCCGGTGACCGCGAGCCAGGTTCCCAAGATTTCGCGAAGGATGTAGCGGGAGAGAATGTTTGCCACAAAACGCCGGCTGCGGGAAACCGCTAGAATGGTACGTCAAATGACGCGGCTCGTGGTGCAGGGACGCACCCTGCAGGCCTGAAGCCGCACTATCCGGAGGCCCTGATGCAATTCGAGATCCTCACTGGCAGCCTGGCGCAAGCCGAGGCCGATTGCCTCGTCGTTGGTGTGCATGATTCGGCGGCGCTGTCGCCGGTCGCCAACATCCTCGATAAACGCTCTGGCGGCGCCCTGTCGCGCTTCCTCAAGCGCGGCGACTTCAGCGGACGCATCGGTGAAACCCTGCTGCTGCCCGCTTTTCCGCGCTTGAAAGCGACGCGCATCCTCTTGGTTGGCCAAGGACCCGCCGAGGTCACTCGCAAGCAATGGCGCAAGGCCCTGCATGCAGCGATCTCGGCGCTGTCGCGCACGCGCTGTGCGAGTGCCGTTATCGCTCTCACGCGTCCGGCCACGAAAGAACTTGATGATTATCTCTTTGCGCGCTCCGCCGCCGAGATCACCCACGCGGCGCTTTACCGCGTCAACGATCTCAAGTCCGGCAAACGTCCGCCGGCCCCGGCGCTGGCAAAAATCAAGTTTGGCCCGGTGAGACCCGCGGGTGTCGCCGCCGCGAGGCGCGCGCTCAAGCACGGCGACGCTTCCGGCAAGGGCGCCGCGCTGATGCGCAATCTCGCCAATCTGCCGGGCAACGTCTGCACGCCGAGTTATCTCGCTGAGCAGGCACAACGGCTCGGCGAACGGCATGCCAACGTCAAGATTCGCATCCTCGAGGAAGCGGAGATTCGCGCCGAAAAAATGGGCTGCTTCCTGTCAGTGACCGCGGGCAGCGAGCAGCCGCCGCGCTTCATCATCATGGAATACAAGGGTCCGCGCGCACCGCGCGCGCCGATCGTGCTGGTCGGCAAAGGTATCACCTTCGACACCGGCGGCATTTCCCTCAAAGATCCGGGCGGCATGGACGAGATGAAGTTCGACATGTCGGGGGCCGCCGCCGTGTTCGGCGCGATGTCGGTGGTCGCCGAACTGCAGCTGTCGCTCAACGTCGTCGCACTCATTCCGACCTGCGAGAACATGCCGAGCGGCGGAGCCACCAAGCCCGGTGACATCGTCACGAGTGCCGCCGGGCTCACGGTCGAAGTCCTTAACACCGATGCCGAAGGTCGCCTGATTCTTTGCGACGCGCTGCATTACGCGCGCCGTTACCGGCCGCAGGCGGTGATCGATCTGGCGACGCTCACGGGCGCCTGCGTGATTGCACTCGGACATCACCACAGCGGCGTGATGGCGAATGACGACGCCTTGGCACAGGAACTCGTCGCTAGCGGCGTGCGCGCCGAAGATCGTGCATGGCAGCTGCCGTGCACCGAAGAATACGGCGAGCAACTCAAAAGCAACTTCGCCGACATGGCGAACGTGGCCGGCCGTGATGGCGGCGCACTGACTGCGGCGGCCTTCCTCGCCAAATTCACGCAGGGCATGCGCTGGGCTCATATGGACATCGCGGGCTCCTCCTACGTCGGCGGCGCCGCTAAAGGCAGCACAGGGCGTCCGGTCGCCCTCCTCGCCGACTTCCTGATTCGGCGCGCAGGCCGCTAACGGACCACTGACGGACGACAGACGATGGACAAAGCCTATTCGCCGGGCGAGATCGAGCAGCGTATCTACGCGCGCTGGGAGTCCTCCGGCCTGTTTGCCCCGCAAGGCACAGGCGCCGGCTATTGCATCGTGATTCCGCCACCGAACGTGACCGGCACGCTGCACATGGGCCACGCGTTCCAGGACACGATCATGGACGCGCTCACCCGCTATCACCGCATGCGCGGCGAAGCGACGCTCTGGCAACCTGGCACCGACCATGCGGGGATTGCCACGCAGATGGTGGTGGAGCGCCAACTCGAAGGCGAAGGTACAAGCCGAACGGCCCTCGGACGAGACAAGTTCATCGAACGTGTCTGGCAATGGAAAGGCGAATCGGGCGGCACCATCGCCAGGCAGATGCGTCGCCTCGGCGCCTCGGTCGACTGGTCGCGCGATCGTTTCACCATGGACGAGGGCCTCTCGCGCACGGTCACCGAAGTATTCGTGCGGCTTCATGAAGAGGGGCTGATTTATCGCGGCAAACGTCTCGTCAATTGGGACCCCGTCCTGCAAACCGCCGTCTCCGATCTCGAAGTACTGAGCAGCGAGGAAGAAGGCTCGCTTTGGCATTTGCGCTATCCGCTCGCCGACGGTAGCGGACATGTCACCGTCGCCACCACCCGACCAGAAACCCTGCTCGGCGATACCGCCGTCGCCGTCAATCCGCAGGATCCGCGCTATTCGAGCCTGATTGGCAAACAGCTGCGCCTGCCGATCGCCGATCGACTGATCCCGATCATCGCCGATGATTATGTCGATCCCGAATTCGGCTCTGGCTGCGTCAAGATCACGCCCGCCCACGATTTCAATGATTACGAGGTCGGGGCAAGGCACGGCCTCGAACAGATCAATGTTTTTACGCCTGACGCCAAGCTCAACGAGGCCGCACCGCAACGATTGCGTGGTCTCGATCGTTTCGAGGCGAGGCAAAAGATTCTCGCCGAGCTCGAGGCCGCAGGCCTGATCGAACGAATCGATAAGCACAAACTCATGGTGCCGCGCGGCGATCGTTCGGGATCGGTCATCGAACCCTATCTGACCTATCAGTGGTACGTGAAGATCGCGCCGCTCGCCGAACCCGCGATCGACGCCGTGCGCAGTGGTGCGATCCGCTTCGTGCCAGAGAATTGGTCGCGCACGTATTTTGAGTGGATGCGCAACATCAAGGACTGGTGCATCAGCCGCCAGCTCTGGTGGGGTCACCGCATCCCGGCGTGGTACGACGACGAAGGTCGAGTGTATGTCGGTCGCAACGAAACCGAAGTGCGCGTCCGCCACGGTCTGCCCGCCTCGATGGCGCTACGCCAAGACGAGGATGTCCTCGATACGTGGTTCTCCTCGGCGCTCTGGCCGTTCTCGACGCTGGGCTGGCCCGAGGCGCACCCCGATCTCAAGCGCTTCTATCCGACCTCGGTGCTGGTCACCGGCTTCGACATCATCTTTTTCTGGGTTGCCCGCATGATCATGATGGGTATCAAGTTCATGGGCGATGTCCCCTTTCGCGAGGTTTACGTGCACGGCTTGGTGCGCGACTCCGAAGGACAGAAAATGTCGAAGTCCAAGGGCAACGTCATTGACCCGCTCGATATCGTTGATGGCATCGCCCTCGAAGACTTGGTGCGCAAGCGGACAGCCGGACTCATGCAGCCGCGCCTTGCACCCGCCATCGAAAAAGCGACCCGCAAGGCCTTCCCCGACGGCATCTCGGCCTACGGTACCGACGCCCTGCGCTTCACTTTCGCTTCGCTCGCCACGCAGAGTGCGGATCTGCGCTTCGATCTCGGGCGTGTCGGTGGTTACCGCAATTTTTGCAACAAGCTGTGGAACGCCTCGCGCTTTGTGCTACTGATGCTTGAGGACGAGAACGGTCGCCCGCTGGATACGCAACTGTTGACGGGCGATATCACTGCGGGCGTCGCCGACCGCTGGATCGCCTCGCGCCTCGGCGAAACCCTGCAGCAGGTCGATCAAGCCTTTGCCGATTATCGTTTCGATTATGCGGCGACCGCCTTGTACGAGTTCACGTGGTACGAGTTCTGCGACTGGTATCTCGAACTCGTCAAGCCGATCCTGCAATCCGAGCAGACCCCCGCGAGCGCCAAACGCGCTGCGCGCCGGACGCTTGTCACCGTCCTCGAAGCCTTGCTGCGCGCTCTGCATCCGCTGATGCCGTTCATCACCGAAGAAATCTGGCAGCGTGTCGCGCCGCTTGCCGGCATTGCGAACGCTTCGGCGACGACCGTGATGGTAGCGAGTTGGCCGCAGCACGCGCACTTTCCGCGCGATGTCGCCGCCGAGAGCGATATCGCCTGGATCAAGAATTTCGTGCTGGGCGTGCGCCAGATTCGCGGTGAAATGGACATCAGTCCGGCCCGTCGTCTGCCCGTCTTGCTCGAGAACGCCGATACGGCCGATCGTCTGCGACTTGATACCCATCTGACCTATCTGCAAAGACTCGCTGGCCTCGAGAGCCTGCGCGTGCTCGATTCAGGCGAGAACGCGCCGCCCTCGGCGATGGCCGTCATGGGTGCTATGCGCGCGCTCGTACCGATGGCCGGACTCATCGACCCACAGGCGGAAGCAACGCGTCTTGAGAAGCGGATCGCGAAAACTCACGATGAGATCAAGCGCGCCACCGCCAAATTGGGTAACGAAAACTTCGTGCATAACGCGCCGCCTGAGGTGGTGGAACAGGAACGCGCTCGCATCAGCGATTTCGAACGCACGCTCGCCAGTCTCGAAGCCCAGCTGACTCGCGTGCGTGAACTGCTCTGATCGCAACCACGACAAGCCAAGAGCTACCCGAATGCTGCGTGTTCTCGTCATTCTCGCAATAGTGCTGATCGTGGCGTATTTCGTCCGCCAGCGCCTGCGCGCACGGCGAGCCAATGTCATCGATCCGACGATCTCGCAACGGCAACTGCTCGATGCCGAAGTACGCTTGTGGCGTCGCTTGCCTGCGCCGCTCAAGGAGCGACTGCTGTCGCGTATCGAAGAATTCCTGCAGCGCGTTCCCTTCGAGGGCGCGCACGGCTTCGAAGTCACCGAGGCGATGCGCGTCACGATTGCCGCACAAGCGTGCATCGTGACGCTTGGTACTGACGATTACCCGTTCGATGCTCTGCATGGCGTAACCGTACACCCCGACGAGTTCCTCGTCGAAGAGCGCGACGAGGACGAGGAAACGGGCGTCGTCACCGAGGGCTATCGCGCGCTATCCGGACAAGCGCAGGGGAGCGATCGTATCGTCCTCTCATGGCGCGATGTCGCCGATGCCGAGACGCGCGAGGATGGCTACAACGTCGTGATCCATGAGTTCACGCACTTTCTGGAACACAGCCATCCGGGCGGCGACCCCGCGGCCCACGCCGCGCTCGAGTCAGCCCACGCAGCGCTCTGCGATGCCGTCGATCGTGGCGAACCCACCCTGCTCGATCCCTATGGCGCCGAAGATCTCACCGAATTTCTCGCTGTTGCCGCCGAGTTTTTCTTTGAGTTGCCGCGTGAATTACGCGCCCGTCATCCGACGCTGTACGTGCTGTTGCGCGATTCGTTCAAGCTCGACCCGGCAAGCTGGGACGAACTCGCACCGCCTGCGCCGTAAGCTTTGCGCAGCGCGCGAGGCGCGGCAACACGCCACTTATTCAGGGTAACGTCTCGTCGTATTTTTGCGGATCGAAAGCCATCTGCGCACGGAAGAACGGCTTCAAGGTCTGCATGTCGAGCCGATAATCCCCGCTAGGCGTGAAGGGCGCGCCGAAGCGCACGCAGCGCGCGGGGTAGTCGAGGGCCACCGGCACGATGGGTACCTCGGCACCCACGGCAACGCGATAAAACCCCTGCTTCCAGTCAAGCACACGACTGCGCGTACCCTCGGGCGCAATGGTCAGTACCATTTTCTCGCGACGAGAAAATTCTTCGATGTAGGCCTGTACGACGTTTCCCGCGCGGCCGCGATCGATCGCCACCGCACCAAAATGTCGACCTAGCGCGCCGATCGGCCCGCGCAGCGCAGTGTGCTTGGCAAACCACAGGGTTTCGAGCTGCAGCGCGAGATAAACCGCGAAGCCCACGATGAAGTCCCAGTTCGAAGTGTGCGGCGCCACAATCAGCACGCATTTTGGCAGGTCGGGCAGATTGCCTTCGATACGCCAACCGAAGAGACGCAGCCCGATCGAGCCCAAAGCGCGTCGCCACGGGCTGCGGACCTGCGGTACCCGGGGCGGTAAACGGGGCATGCCACTCATCGGGAAGGCACCCGCCAGAGCACGAGTCCGCCGACGATGAACAGCACGACAAGCGAGCTCACGGACAAGCGGGAATCGCCGGTCAGCAAGGCCACGGTCGCGATCAGCAGCGGGCCGATGAAACTCGCAAATTTTCCCATCATGTTATAGAACCCAAAGAATTCTCCACCCTTGCCCTCGGGCACCAGACGACCGAAGAAGGAGCGCGACAAGCTCTGGATGCCACCCTGCACGAGCCCCACCACCACCGCGAGACCAAAGAACTCGGGCACGCTATCGAGAAAATACGCATAGATCGTCGCCGAGAGATAGACGGCGATGCAAAGCAGGATGCCGCGCTTTGGGCCCCAACGGTTGCCGAGCCAGCCGAGTACGAGCGCAGAAGGAAAAGCCACGAACTGTGTCAACAGCAGCGCCGCCAGCAAACTTGAACTCGGCAGTCCGAGGGCAACACCATAGTCGACCGCCATCGTGTAAATGGTGTGCACACCATCGATATAGAGCCAGTAGGCGACCAGAAACAGCGACACCTCGCGATAGCTCGCGATATGCCGCAGGGTCGACCCCAACTCGCGCAGTCCATCGCGGGCCGCCGCGAACAATCCCTGCGTCACTATAGCCGCCGGTCGCTCACGCACATTGCGCGCCAGCGGCAAGGTGAACAGAAACCACCACACCGCAACGGTCAAAAACGAGATCTGCACGGCTTCGGCCGCATTGTCGAGGCCGAACCAGCCCGGCTGCAGGGTCATCAGCACGTTGAAGGCAAAGAGCAAACCGCCGCCCAGATAACCGAGCGCATAGCCGAAAGCGGACACCTGATCGAGCTCGTGCTCGGCCGCCACATCGAGCAGCAGCGCGTCATAAAAAATATTGGCCGCGTTGAAGCCGATCGCCGCCATCATGAAGCACGCCGCAGCCCACCACCACTCGCCCTGACCGATGAAACCGAGCGCGGCCGTACCGATCACGCCGATGAGACTCCACAGCACGAGCTGACGCTTGCGACCCGCGGTCCGATCGGCAATCGCGCCGAGTACAGGCGCCAGCACGGCAACGGTCAGTCCGGCGATGGCGTTGGCGAAGCCGAGACGCGAGGTGCTGATGGTCGGATCGACCCCGGTGCTCCAGTACTGCTGAAAAAACACCGGAAAAAAGCCCGCGAGCACGGTAGTGGCAAAAGCGGAGTTGGCCCAATCGTACAGCGCCCAGGACACGGTATCGCGGCGCTTGTACGGACTCGTCATTGTCAGGTGACCTGCTCGCGAGTTTCTCGGAACGTGATCTCGGGCCAGCGTTCGATGGTCAGATGGAGATTGACCCTCGAGGGAGCAAGATATACGAGCGCGCCCCCATGATCCACCGCGAGGTTGTCATAAGCCTTGGTTCGAAACTCGGCCAGCTTGCGCTCATCGGTGCAGTAGACCCATCGGGCCGTGTGCACGCCGATCGGCTCGAAGTGGCACTGCACCGAGTATTCGTCGGCCAGACGGAACGCCACCACCTCGAACTGCAGCTGACCCACGGCGCCCAAGATCTGATCGTTGTTGCGCAGTGGCCGAAACAGCTGGGTCGCGCCCTCCGTGCAGAGCTGTCCAAGCCCTTTGGAGAGCGCCTTCATCTTGAGCGGATCCTTGAGCACGGCGCGGCGGAACAACTCCGGGGCGAAGTTTGGGATACCCGTGAAGACGAGCTCTTCGCCCTCGCTGAATGAATCACCGATATTTATGGTGCCGTGATTGTGCAGACCGATGATGTCGCCCGCATAGGCGTCTTCGGCGGCCGAGCGATCCGAGGCGAGGAAAGTCACGGCATCGGCGATGCGTACGTCCTTGTCGAGACGCACATGATGCAGTTTCATGCCGCGGGTGTACTTGCCGGAGCACAGGCGCAGGAAGGCGATGCGATCGCGATGTGCGGGGTCCATGTTTGCCTGAATCTTGAACACGAACCCGGTGAGCTTTTCTTCGCCGGGCTGCACCTCGCGACCGCGGGTCGCTCGCGGCAACGGACCGGGAGCAAAGCGCGTGAACGACTTCAGCAGCTCCTCGACACCGAAGTTGGCAATCGCCGAACCGAAGAATACGGGCGTTTGACGACCAGCGAGGTACTTCGTCGGATCGAAAGTCTGGGTTGCACCGCGCACCAGCTCGATTTCTTCGTCGAAGGCTGCGGCCTGGTCACCCAGCAGTTCGCGCCCTGCTGCGCTGTGCAAGCCTTCGATGACGATATTCTCGCCCACGCGACCGCGCTCGCCTGCCTCATAGACGTAGATACGATCTTCGGTGAGGTGGTAGATACCCTTGAGTTCGCGGCCCATGCCGATCGGCCAGGTCACGGGTGAAGTGGCGATACCGAGCACGCGTTCGATTTCGTCGAGCAACTCGATCGGCGCGCGACCATCGCGATCCAGCTTGTTGATGAAAGTCATGATCGGCGTGTCGCGCAGCCGACAGACCTCCATCAACTTGATGGTGCGTTCCTCGACACCTTTGGCGCAGTCGATCACCATCAATGCTGAGTCGACGGCAGTGAGTGTTCGATAGGTGTCTTCGGAGAAGTCCTCGTGACCCGGCGTATCGAGCAGATTGACGATGCAGTCGTTATAGGGGAACTGCATCACCGAGGACGTGACCGAGATCCCACGCTGCTGCTCGAGTCGCATCCAATCAGAGGTTGCATGGCGCGCCGCCTTGCGACCCTTGACGGTGCCAGCCAACTGGATTGCACCGCCGAACAGCAACAGCTTCTCCGTCAGCGTGGTCTTGCCTGCGTCCGGGTGGGAAATGATTGCAAACGTGCGTCGCCGCGCGACTTCGTCGCCGATTTTCATGCTGGATCGAAGCCTTATGGGTGCAGGGCGAGACTCATGACGACCGCGTCTTCGCGGCCATTCTCAGCCTGATAATAGCCGCGGCGCATGCCGACCTGCCGCAGACCCATCGCCTGATAGAGTCGCACTGCAGTGAGATTGCTCGGGCGCACCTCGAGGAAAAGATCATGTGCCCCGGCGCCGCGTGCGAGATCGATCAAGTGCTGCAACAGGCGACGGCCGAGACCACGACAGCGATATTCGGGGCGAATGCAGAGATTGAGCACATGCGCCTCGCCGGCACCGACGCTGAGGATGCCGTAACCGACAAAGCATTCTTCGAGCCGCGCCACCCGGCAGAGATAACCCGCCCGCAAACAGTCGCGGAAGATCCCCTCGCTCCAAGGAAAGGCGTAACCGGCGCGTTCAGCCGCGACCACATCCGGGACGTCTTGCTCGGTCATGCGTTGCAACAACAGTTGCGGGATCGGTAATTCTTTGAGTACGGTCGCCATCATGCACTCGGGAGCTCGGCATGGACCCGACGCGCGAACTTGAGATCCTCCCAAGCCTTGCGCTTCTCGCCGGGGCTACGCAGCAGATAGGCCGGATGATACGTGACCACGACCGGCGTGTTGAACGCCCCGAACCGATGCACGCTGCCGCGTAGCTTGCCAAGCGGAGCATCGCTGCCAAGCAGGTTCTGGGCGGCGACTCTGCCAAACGCCAGGATGATTTTCGGCTGCAGCAGCGCGACCTGACGGTGCAGATAAGGCAGACACTGCTCGACTTCCTCGGGACCCGGATCGCGATTGTCGGGCGGTCGGCATTTGAGGATATTGGCGATGAAGACCTGCTCGCGCGGCAACTCGATGGCCGCGAGCATGGCGTTGAGCAACTGACCCGCAGCACCCACGAACGGCTCGCCTTGACGATCCTCCTCGGCGCCCGGTGCCTTGCCGATCACCATCCATTCGGCGGCGGTATCGCCGACGCCGAACACGGTTTGGGTGCGACCGCGATGTAGCGGACAACGCGTGCACTCGCGCACGCATTCGCGCAGCGCCGGCCAGTCGAGGTCGTCCGTCGCGAGAAGGATCGGCGGTGGCGCGGCAAGCGGTTCCGCACGAGCGAGCGCCTCAACGGGCGCGATGGGGGCGACGTACCGCGGGACCCACTGATCGATGCCGAGCGACTCGAGCAGCCGCGCCCGGCGCAACACGTCAGCCATGGGGCGGATCGTTCGGCGAACGGGGGCCACCCGCACGACGCAGCCGACGAATCAGCCACAGCACCGGCGCAAGCAGCACGTAAATCGTGAACAGCAGCAGCAGCATCGAGGGCGGCTCGACCGCAACCAGTGCGAGGGAAATCGGCACGATCACGAAGTAGAAGAACTTCATGCGTGCGTTCCAGTCGATCTGCTTGATGCTCGGGTATGGCACGCCGGAAACCATCATCACCCCGGCGAGCGTGCACACGGCGAAGGCCAGCGCGAAACCGGAGAGGCCGAAATCACCCCAGTCGCTGGCGAACCAGACAAACGCAGCCACGAGGCCGGCGGCCGAGGGACTCGGGAGTCCTTCGAAATATCGCTTGTCGACCGTGGCAGCCCGCGAATTGAAGCGCGCAAGACGCAGCGCTGCACAGGCCACGTAGAAGAACGTCGCAATCGCACCGAAGCGTGCCCAGGACGCGCCGTACTCGGCGATCGCCGCCATCCCCCACTGGTAGGCAACCAGCGAGGGCGCGACGCCAAACGCCACCATGTCGGCAAGACTGTCGTATTCCTTGCCGAACACGCTTTCGGTACGCGTCCAGCGAGCCACGCGGCCATCAAGACCATCGAACACCATCGCAAGAAAGATCAACGCACTCGCCCGCGCGAAATCGCCGTTGATGGCAGCCACGATGGCGAAAAAGCCGCAACCGAGGCAGGCCGTGGTGAAGAGATTCGGCAGAAGGTAGACGCCTCGCCGCCGCGGGGCGTCGGTTTGCGAACCGCTCGAAGGATCAGGAGTCAAGGCTCGCGGGCTCCAGTCGGGTGAAAAAACCGTCTCATCATAGGGGCGGGAACCTTTCGGGACAATCTCTGCGCCCGTAACATGTCGCACCCTCGTCACGCAGAGTATCTGTTCGCCATGCGCTGGTCCCGGTATCCCATCAACACCGTCAAGGAAACTCCCTCGGAAGCCGAGGTCATCAGTCACCAGTTGATGCTGCGCGCCGGCCTCATTCGCCGCCTCGCCGCCGGCATCTACACCTGGACCCCATTCGGCCTGCGCAGTCTGCGTAAGGTAGAGACCATCATCCGCGAGGAAATGGATCGCGCCGGCGCACTCGAGGTGTTGATGCCTGCCGTGCAGCCTGGCGAACTCTGGCAGGAATCGGGTCGCTGGGAACAATACGGTCCCGAGTTGCTGCGCCTGAAGGATCGTCATCAGCGCGATTTCGTGATCGGGCCGACTCATGAGGAGGTGATCACCGACCTCGCGCGCCGCGAGCTCAAGAGCTATCGACAGCTGCCGGCGAATTTCTATCAAATTCAGGTGAAGTTTCGCGACGAAATCCGCCCGCGCTTCGGCGTGATGCGCGGTCGCGAATTCATCATGAAGGACGCGTACTCATTCCATGCCACGCAGGAATCGCTGCAGCAAGGCTACGACGCCATGCGTGACGCCTACATCCGCATGTTCACGCGCATGGGTCTCGAGTTTCGTCCCGTCAAAGCGGACACCGGCTCGATCGGCGGCACGGCGTCCGAAGAATTTCAGGTGCTCGCCGACTCTGGCGAAGACGCGATCGCGGTATCGGATGGCGCGGACCAGTACGCGGCCAATCTCGAACTCGCGCCGGCGCTACCGCCGAGCACGCCGCGTGCGGCAGCCTCGAGCCCCCTGACTCAAGTCGCGACGCCCGGCAAGAAAACCATCGAAGATGTGGCTGCCTTCCTCGACGTGCCCGCGAGTCAGACCGTGAAGTTGCTGATGGTCGAAGGCAGCGAGGGGGGCGTCGTGGCGCTTGTGCTTCGCGGCGATCACGAACTCAACGCTATCAAAGCTCAAAAAATTCCGGCTGTGGCGAACCCACTGCGGCTCGCCTCCGCTGAAGCCGTGCAAACGGCGACCGGCTGCGAGCCCGGATATCTTGGACCTCGGGGACTCGCCTGCCCGATCTACGTGGATCACTCTGTTCTAGCGCTTGCTGATTTCGTGTGTGGCGCCAATGTCGCGGGCCATCACCTCACCGGCGTGAACTGGGGTCGGGACTTGCCGGAACCCGAGGCTGCGGATTTGCGCAATGTGGTGGCTGGCGACCCCAGCCCCGGCGGCAACGGCCGCTTGGGCATTCGTCGCGGCATCGAGGTCGGCCACATCTTCCAGCTCGGACGCAAGTACAGCGAAGCGATGCAGGCGAGCGTGCTCGATGAAGCCGGCAAACCGGTGGTGATGTACATGGGTTGCTACGGTATCGGCGTGACCCGCATCGTCGCTGCCGCAATCGAACAGAACCATGATGCCGCAGGCATCATCTGGCCCGAACCGCTGGCGCCGTTCGCGGTCGTGCTCGTGCCACTCAATGCCGCCAAGTCGCCGCGGGTGAACGAACTTGCCGAAAAGCTATACGGCGAACTGCAGCAGGCCGGAATCGAGGTGCTGCTCGATGATCGCGACGCCCGCCCGGGCGTGAAGTTCGCCGATGCCGAACTAATCGGCATTCCGCATCGCATCGTCATCTCGGATCGCGGCACCGATGCAGGCAAGCTCGAGTACCGACATCGTCGCGCCTCGGCCAACGAAGATTGGCCGATCGAAGAAGTGTTGCCGCGGCTGCGCGCCTTGCACGGACGTTGATCCCGACGCCTGTCCGCTCAAATCGTCTTTACGAGGAAGCACCCATGTCCACCGCCGAAATTCTCGTCGTCTATCACTCACGGCACGGGGCCACCGCGGAGCTCGCCCGACAGATTTGCCGCGGCATCGAATCGATCGACGGCGCGATCGCTACGCTGCGCAGTGTCCCGGAAGTGTCGGCGGAAAACGACCGGGAGGTTCGCGACGTACCCGAAGCAGGCGCGCCATTCGTCTCGCTGGAGGATCTGCGCCGCTGCGACGGCTTATTGCTCGGCAGTCCGACACGCTTTGGCAACATGGCCGCACCGGTCAAATATTTCCTCGATTCGACGAGCGCGCTTTGGGCCGAAGGCGCACTGATCGGCAAGCCCGCGGGCGTTTTCACGGGCAGCAGCAGTCTGCACGGCGGCCAGGAAAGCACGCTGCTCACCATGATGCTGCCGCTGCTGCATCACGGCATGGTGTTCGTCGGTCTCCCCTACTCCGAAAGCGCCTTGTCATCGACGCGCTCTGGCGGCACGCCGTACGGCGCCTCGCATTTCACGCCTTACGGCAAACCGACCGCGCTCAGCGACGAAGAAACCGCCCTCGCCCGGGCACAGGGCGCTCGCCTCGCGCAGCTCGCACTCGATCTCAAGGATCGCCGAGAATTCCGCGCACGAACGGCACGGTAAGCCGGCGCTGCGCGCTCAGCGCAGCGATATCGATTTCGTCCAGCAAACGGCAGAGCGAAACCATGTCGCGCGGAAAGCGTCGCAGCAGATAGCGCGCGGTCTCCTCCGGTAATTCGAGACCGCGCTGCGCGGCGCGACGCCGCAACGCTTCATGCTGATCGGTCTCGTCGAGCGGTCGAACCTGAAAAATTTCGGTGGCGGCAAATCGCGAGCCGATGTCGGCAAGTTGCCAGTGCAGTGCAGCCGGGGGACGAGACGCAGTCGCGATGATGCTGCCACCCTGTTCCTCGATGCGTCGAAAAGCCACAAACAGAGCCCGCTCGATCTCGGCATCGCCGACGACGATCTCGAGATCATCGAGACAGAGCAACGCCACGCCGAGCGCACCACCCAAAAATTCGCCTGCAGCGCCGCCCAATTGTCCGAGCGGCAGATAAGCTACGCGCGCCCCGAGCGGTGCCGCAGCGCACATCGCCTGCAGCAGATGCGTTCGACCACAACCCTCGGCACCCCACAACCATGCCGCAAGGCGTTCACGACCCGATGCAGCATTGCGCAAGCGCGCGACGAGTTCATCGTTCCGCCCGGTGACGAATGCATCGAAGGTCGCGCGTTCACGCAATTGAACCCCGAGTGGCAACTGCTCCATCACAGCTCGCTCAATCGGGCATCGGCATGGACCACGCCTGCCGCAGATAGCGACCGATATAGCCGAGCCCGGAAATCAAGGTGGTGCCAAGCGTCACCACCGCGAGCACCAACACCAGCGCGGCGGGCAGGAGGGCGGCGGCGGCGTTGAGGATGGCGACGATCACTACCGCAATCTGCAGACCGGTATTCACCTTGGATAGGATGCTCGGGTGCCCGGGCAACGGACCGAACCAGAATCTGAAAATGACTGCACCGCCGACCAACATGACATCGCGCGCGATCGCCGCGGCGGCGAGCCATACCGGCACGAGCCCCGCCCACGCACAGGCCAGAAAAGCGGCGACCAGCAATATTTTGTCGGCAAGCGGATCGAGGATACGACCGAGGTCGGACGTCCAGTTGAAACGCTTAGCAAGATAACCGTCGAGACCATCGGACAGCGCCGCAACGCTGAAGATGACGAGCGCGAGCCAGTAGTCGCCGCGTCCGAGTGCCTCGACCACTGGCAGAGTGAGCGCGATGCGCGCGAGGCAGATGGCGTTCGGCAGGTGACGCAACGCGTTCATCGTTCGACCCTCTAAGGTGCAAAACGAAAACGCGGCAGCCCATCACCACCGCTCTCTCGACGTAGTCGCGCTTGATTGGCAAGCGCCGTGACCACACCCGCTGCGCCACCGGATACCTCGACCCGGAAAATCACCGCGTCGACCTCCGAGGCCACGAGCGACACCGACTTGATCGCCGGCGCTGCTTCGAGAATTCTTTGTACCTCGGCATAATCCTTGAGCGAGCGAACGCCACTGATGCGCAGTTCGGCCTCGGCGATCGGTTGCGACACGGCAGCCAGCGAACCGAGTGCCAAGGTGTCCGCAGCACCCTCGACCCCCGATGCGGCATCACCATTGAACACCGTGACCGTCGATCCATCGACCAGCGACCACTGCCACTCCGACCCGTCGGCCTCGCCGATCAGGGCGACATCCGCGCCCGCTCGACGCGCTGCCAGCAACGCAGCCTCTGCGCTCACCGTTGTTCCGGCAGTCAAACCCGCCGCCGCGGCACTGCTCAAGCGCAGCGGCAAGCCGCGCTCGGTCGCCGCGCGCTCGAGTTGTTCGCGAACGATCGCCGGATCAGCTCCCACCGGGGCTTGAGTCACGACGGTCAGCACAAGCAGGCGCTGTCGCGGCCAAACGCTTTGTCCGAGCGCGGTGATCGCCCGTTCCACCGCGGCCGCATCAAGCGTAATGCGCGCCGGATTGCCCGATGAGGCGGGTCGCAAAATCTGCACGTAGCGATTTGCATCCCGCAAAAGCGGCGCGAATACCGGATCGGACGCCGCCGAGCGACGCCCGGTGGCACGCACCAGCACAACGCGCATGGCCTCGGCAAAGGCTTCATCACCGCTCGCAGTGACGGCAACCTCGCCAATGGCGACAGACTGCATGGCCGAAGTCGGGGGAACGAGCGAGGCCAGCGCGACCGCGAGGCCGACGGCCAAACATCGCCACCGTAGCAAGGGCCTCTGGAATGGGATGGTCATGGTCGGAAGGTTGTACAATACCACAGCCATTTTTGCCTCCCGACGCCCATGACCCAGCCACCGCGCAAAACCACCGGACTGACTTACCGCGACGCGGGGGTCGACATCGATGCCGGCGACGAACTGGTCGAACGTATCAAGCCCCTGGTGCGCCGCGCGCAGCGGCCCGAAGTGCTGGCGGGCATCGGTGGGTTCGGTGCGCTCGTCGAATTGCCCGTCGGTCGTTGGAAGCGTCCAGTACTCGTCTCGGGCACCGACGGCGTGGGTACCAAACTGCGCTTGGCGATCGACACGGGTCGTCACGACACCATCGGCATCGACCTTGTCGGCATGTGCGTCAACGATGTCGCCGTACAAGGTGCGGAGCCGCTCTTTTTTCTCGATTACTACGCAACCGGCAAGCTCAGCGTGGAGGTCGCCGAGCAGGTCATCAGCGGCATCGTCGAAGGTTGCCATCAGGCAGGCTGTGCGCTCGTGGGCGGTGAAACCGCCGAGATGCCGGGCATGTATCACGGCGAAGATTACGATCTGGCCGGGTTCTGCGTCGGTGTCGTCGATCGCGAAGCGATCATCGATGGCAGCAAAGTCAAAGCCGGCGATGCCGTCATCGGCATGGCCTCCTCTGGCCCCCACTCGAACGGCTACTCGCTTATTCGTCGCTTGGTCGCGCTTGCCGCCGCCGACGCGACCACCGTGGTGGCAGGACGCCCCCTCTTCGATCGTCTGCTGGAGCCGACACGCATCTACGTGAAGTCGATGCTCGCGCTCGCGCAAGCACTGCCCGTCCATGGCTTCGCGCATATCACGGGTGGCGGCTTGACCGACAATATTCCGCGCGTTCTGCCCGAGACCTGCGGCGTTACGCTGTCTCGGGACGCTTGGCCGCGCGACCCGGTCTTCGATTGGCTGCAGGACGCCGGCGGGATTGCCGATGCCGAGATGTATCGCACCTTCAACTGCGGCATCGGCATGGTTGCGATTGTGCCGCAGGCCGCCGTCGAGGCAGCGCTCGAACTGCTCAGGGCGCATGGCGAGCGCGCGAGTGTGATCGGCGTGGTGCGCAGCGGTCAGGGCGACGTCGTCATCGAGTGATGTCGTTGCGGATCGCGGTGATGATCTCGGGCGCGGGCAGCAACCTGCTCGCCATCGACGATGCCTGTCGTGACGGACGAGTCGCTGGCGCGGTAGTGGGCGTGCTCGCCGATCGCCCGGATGCCGCGGGACTCACCCGCGCAGAGTCGCGTGGTTTGCTGACTCGCGCTTTGCCGATCGAGACCGGCGAAACCCGCGCTGCGCACGATGCCCGCATTCTCTTGGCTCTCGAGGCCCTACAGCCCGATGTCGTGGTGCTGGCCGGCTACATGCGCATCCTGTCGAGTGATGTCGTCATCGCCCTGCGCGGCCGTCTGCTCAATATTCATCCCTCGCTGCTACCGCGCCACAAGGGTCTGCACACCCATCGGCGGGTACTCGAGGCCGCCGAGCGCGAACACGGTGCGACGGTGCACTACGTGACGCCCGATCTTGATGGTGGCCCCGCGGTATTGCAGGCCCGCATCGCCGTACGATCCAGCGATGATGCCGACTCGCTCGCCCGACGCGTGCAACGCTGCGAGCATGTGATTTACCCCACGGTATTGCACTGGGTGGCCAGCGACCGCTTGCAATGTCCCGCCGGTGTTCCCATGCTCGATGGCGTGCCGCTTCTTCAGCCCATCGTGCAGGACTTCGATGTTTGATCGTTGGCCAACTCGTCTCTCTGCTGCCCTGTCACTCGCGCTGATCGCGGGACTCTCCATGCATGGGTCAGTCACCAGTGAAGCCGCTCAGGCGCCCACCGAACGCATCGAGGCGGGCGTACAACCGTTCACGGCGAACTACGAGGTGGTGTTTCGCGGCTTCAATGCCGGCACCAGCTCGCTCGAACTCGTGCGCGAGAACGGCGATCGATGGCGTTACGTCTCGCGCAATCAAGCGCGCGGGCTATTTCGACTCGCGCTGCCCGGCGAGGTGCGTCAGACGAGTGTGCTCACGATCGACGAATCCGGCGTGCGCCCGCTGCGCTATGCGGCGGACGACGGCACCGACTCGACCACACGCGATATTCGTCTGGAATTCGATTGGCCCGCCGGCCGAGTGCGCGGCACCGCCGAAGAAAACCCGGTCGATCTGCCCATTGCGGCAGGTTTGCAGGATGGCATGTCGGTACAACTCGCCCTGATGCGCGCGCTGTCGCGCGACGAATCACCGAGCGGCTATTCATTGATCGACAAAGACGAGATCAAGGAATATCGCTATGACTTCGAAGGCCAAACCCGTCTGCAGACCGCCGCCGGCGAACTCGATGTGGTGATCTGGGCCAGCCATCGACCGAACTCGAACCGCATCACTCGGGTGTGGTACGCGCCAACCCTCGGCTATCTGCCCGTACAAGCGGAGCGCCGCAAGGGCGAGACTGTCGAGTGGTCGATGCGCCTGAAGAACTGGCGGCGCTGAGCACTCAGGTACGCGGCAAGGTGACGCCGCGCTGTCCCTGATATTTGCCGCCGCGATCCTTGTAGGATGTGCCGCAGACCTCGTCGCTCTCGAAGAACAGCATCTGCGCGATCCCTTCGTTGGCGTAGATCTTTGCCGGCAGTGGCGTGGTGTTCGAGAATTCGAGCGTCACATGCCCTTCCCATTCGGGTTCGAGTGGCGTGACGTTGACGATGATGCCGCAGCGCGCATACGTCGACTTTCCGAGACAGACCACGAGCACATTGCGTGGAATGCGAAAATATTCGACGGTGCGTGCAAGGGCAAAAGAATTGGGCGGGATGATGCAGACATCCGACTCGATGTCGACGAAATTCTTCTCGTCGAAAGCCTTCGGATCGACGATGGTCGAGTTGATGTTGGTGAAGATTTTGAATTCGCGGGCGCAGCGCACATCGTAGCCATAGCTCGAAGTGCCGTAAGAGACGATCCGGTGACCATCGACCGCGCGTACCTGACCGGGCTCAAAGGGCTCGATCATGGCCTGTTGCTCGACCATGCGGCGTATCCAGTGATCGGACTTGATACTCATGTGTCCTCGACGATGATCTTGGGAAAAGCACTGCTGCGATCCTTGCCGCGCCGCGCAAGTTCGCCGGCCGTGCGCCGTGCGAGCGCGAAATAAGCCTGCGAGCGCGGACTGTCGGCGGCCGCTACAACACTCGGTCGACCGCCATCGGCCTCGGCACGAATGCGCGCATCGAGCGGCAACGAGCCCAACAACTGCACGCCGTATTGCGCCGCCATGCGCGCACCACCACCCTCGCCAAAGACATGCTCGGCGTGACCGCAGTTCGAGCAAACATGCACGCTCATGTTCTCGACGATGCCGAGCACCGGCACATTCACTTTCTCGAACATGCGCAAGCCCTTGCGCGCGTCGGCAAGCGCGATGTCCTGCGGCGTGGTGACGATTACGGCGCCCGATACCGGCACGCGCTGCGCGAGGGTGAGTTGGATATCGCCCGTACCAGGAGGCATGTCGATGACGAGGTAGTCGAGATCGCCCCAATCGGTCTCGCTCAGCAATTGATTGAGTGCCGAGGTCACCATCGGACCGCGCCACACCATGGGCTGCTCGACATCGACCAGAAAACCGATCGACATCGCGACGACGCCATGGGCAGCGAGCGGCACGATCCGCTTGCCGTCGCGAGTCGAGGGGCGCTCGCCCTGCAGACCCAACATGATCGGCTGACTCGGGCCATAGATGTCTGCGTCCAGCAAACCGACTCGAACACCCTGCGCCGCCCAGGCGAGCGCAAGATTGACGGCGACCGTGCTCTTGCCGACCCCACCCTTGCCAGAGGCCACCGCGACAACGTTCTTGATGCCGGGTAACGGCGTGAGACCCCGCTGCACCGAGTGCGCGATTACCCGAGATTCGAGCGTCAACTGCAGGGGCAGATCGATACCCGACTCGGCGAGGTGCCGCTGCAGCGCCACAGCGAGCTCGTCGTGATAACCACCGACCGGCACACCGAGCTCGAGGGTGACCCGCAACTGCCCGTCCGTCACTTGAAACGCGCGGACGGCCTCGGCCTCGGCGAGGGTCTGTCGCAAATTGGGCTCGAAAAAGCGGCCGATTTCCGCGCCGATGACGGCGCTGTCGTGACCTTGAGACATGCCGCAATTCTAGCCGTTCACGGGGCGATGCAGTGCGCCGCTATGCGATAATTTCGGCCATGTCGCGTCGCATCCTCGTTACCAGTGCTCTGCCCTACGCAAACGGGCCGCTGCATCTAGGCCACATCATCGAAGCGGTACAGACCGATATCTGGGTCCGCTTTCAACGCTTGCGCGGTCACGATGCGCTTTATGTGTGCGCCGAAGACACACACGGCACGCCGATCATGATCAAAGCGCAGTCCGAGGGGATCACACCCGAAGAACTTATCGCGCGAATCGCCGAATCCCACCGGGCAGATTACCAAGGCTTTCTGATCGGTCACGATCAGTTCCACTCGACGCACAGCGCGGAGAACCGGTACTTCACCGATCTCATGTTCGAGCAACTGCAGGCCGACGGACACATCGCACGACGCAGCGTGCGGCAGGCCTATGACGAGCAGGCGGGCATGTTTCTGCCTGATCGATACGTGCGCGGCACTTGCCCGAAGTGCAAGGCGCCGGACCAGTACGGCGACAGTTGCGAAGCCTGTGGCGCAACCTATTCGCCCGCCGATCTGATCGAACCAAAATCCACGCTCAGCGGCACGGCGCCGGTGTGGCGCGACTCGGAGCATCTCTTCTTCTCGCTCGGACGTTTCGAGGCGATGTTGCGTGACTGGGTCAAAAGCGGTTCGCTACAGGATGCCGTGCGCGCCAAACTCGACGAATGGTTCAGCGCGGGGCTGCAGGACTGGGACATCTCGCGCGATGCGCCCTACTTCGGCTTCGAGATCCCCGGTCATCCGGGCAAATATTTCTATGTCTGGTTCGATGCGCCCATCGGTTATCTCGGCAGCTTCAAGGCGCTGTGCGAGCGCCGCGGCCTCGACATGCAGGCCTATCTTGGCGCCGACAGCACTGCCGAGCTGCATCATTTCATCGGCAAGGACATCAGCTATTTCCACACGCTCTTTTGGCCGGCCGTATTGCATGGCGCCGGCTTTCGCCGTCCGACCGCGGTGCATGTTCACGGTTTTCTGACCATCAACGGCCAGAAGATGTCGAAATCGCGCGGCACGTTCATCACGGCACGCCGCTACCTCGAACATCTGCCAGCCGAGCCGCTGCGCTATTACTTTGCCGCGAAACTCGGACCCGGCGTCGATGACATCGACCTCTCGCTCGAGGACTTCACCGCGCGGGTCAACTCCGATCTCGTCGGCAAGCTCGTCAACATCGCAAGTCGCTGCGCAGGTTTCGTGGCGCGCAGTGGCGGTCGTCTGGCCACGGCATTGCCGGATACTGCGCTGTATACCGAGTTCACCGCCACGGCACCGCGTATTGCCGAGATGTATGAGCGCCTCGATTATTCGCAGTCCATGCGCGAGATCATGGCCCTCGCCGATCGCGCCAATCAGTACGTCGATGCACACAAGCCTTGGGCGCTGGCCAAAGATCCGGCGCGCGCCGAGGAGGCGCTCGCGGTCGCGACGCAAGGTATCAATCTCTTTCGCGTTTTGATGGTCTATCTCGCCCCCGTGTTACCAGAGATGACTTGCCACGCGGCAGGTTTCTTAGGTGCACCGCTCGCGCGCTGGGACGAGATCGACTCGCCGCTGCTCGGCTCGCCGCTCGCTCCCTATCAAGCTCTTGCGCAAAGACTTGATCCCAAAACAGTCGCCCAACTTGTCGAGACACCCATGGAAAAACCCGCTCCTGTTGCAAACGCTGCGACAGCCCCGACAGCCCCGACAGCCCCGGCAGCCCCGGCAGCCCCGGCAGCCGCGACAATTGGCATCGACGATTTCGCCAAGCTTGACCTGCGTATCGCCAAAGTCATCGCGGCAGAGGCCGTTGAGGGTTCGGACAAATTGCTCAAGCTCACACTTGATCTCGGCGCTGAGCAGCGCACGGTGTTCTCGGGTATTCGCAAGTCGTATAGCCCTGAGCAACTGCAGGGCCGTTCGGTGGTGGTGATCGCCAACCTTGCGCCGCGCAAGATGCGCTTCGGTGTCTCCGAGGGCATGGTGCTGTGCGCCTCCGGCGCCGACGACCGGGTGTTCCTGCTGACCGCCGATGACGGCGCAGCGGGTGGCATGAAGATTTCCTGATCCGCTCGAGAGCTCTCGCATGCGCGCGGATGCACAAGCCATTCATGCGCTGCTGCCGCAGACCCAGTGCACGCGCTGCGGCTACGCGGGTTGTCGACCCTATGCCGAAGCCATTGCAGCGGGCGAAGCGGAAATCAACCGCTGCCCGCCGGGCGGCAGCGCGACGCTCGCGCAACTCGCTAACCTGCTGGATCGGCCCGTGTTACCGCTCGATCCAAGCTGCGGCAGCGAGGGACCGCCGATGGTTGCGATCATCGACGAGTCGCGTTGCATCGGTTGCGCGCGCTGCCTGCCACCCTGCCCGGTCGATGCCATCATCGGGGCGCAGCGACAGATGCACACCGTCCTGGTCGATGCCTGCACGGGGTGCGAGCTCTGCATCGCCCCCTGCCCCGTCGACTGCATCTCACTCGTGCCTCGCAACTCGGTTCAGCCTTACAGCCCTGCGCCTGAACCGACGATGAATCTGCGGCGTTTCGAAGCCCATGAGCATCGAGGCGTGCAACGCGCAGCCGCGCGGCAACGACTGCTCGAAGAGCGCAAGCAACGCGCTGTCGGCAACCCGGCGCGTGGAGTGATGACTTGAAACCCGAGCATCGTCAAACCATGTTCGAGCGGTTGCGGGCAGGCAATCCGCAGCCGACCACGGAACTCGAATATGCCTCGGCCTTCGAACTTTTGGTGGCGGTGATTTTGTCGGCACAGGCCACCGACAAGGGCGTGAATATCGCCACTCGCAAGCTATTTCCGGTGGCCAATACGCCGACTGCCATCCTTGCTCTCGGCGAAGACGGACTCACGCAGTTCGTCAAGACGATCGGTCTTTATAAAGGCAAGGCCAAAAATATCATCGCGACCTGCAGGCTGCTGCTCGAGCGGCATGGCGGCGAAGTGCCGCACGCGCGCGAGGCTCTCGAGGCGCTGCCCGGCGTGGGTCGCAAGACCGCCAACGTGGTGCTCAATACGGCCTTCGGCGAACCGACCATGGCCGTCGATACGCACATCTTTCGCGTGGCCAACCGCACCGGACTCGCACCAGGAAAAACCGTGCTGGCCGTGGAGAAAAAACTGCTGAAGAATGTGCCGGCGGAGTTTCTGCAGGATGCCCATCATTGGTTGATCCTGCACGGACGTTATGTCTGCAAGGCCCGCAAGCCAAATTGTCCTGGCTGTGCGATCGCGGATCTCTGTCGCTATCCACACAAGACGCGCGCTGCGGACTGAGCGCCGCAAAGAGCACAGGGGATCAACGATGTTCTACGGTAACTCACGGGATGGACTGCGTCGCGGCTGGCTGCAGGCTTGGCAGCGCGCCCGCGAAGACAAAGTGCTCACGGCGCTGGAGATGCAGCTCGTGGCGGTGCTGCGCGAACATCCTGAATATCACGAGTGGTTGGAACGCGGCGATCAAGTGCTGCAGGCGGAGTTCTCTCCCGAGGGCGGCACCACCAATCCGTTTCTGCATCTCTCGATGCATCTTGCACTGCGCGAACAGGTATCGACCGACAGGCCACCGGGGATCGCCCGCGTCCACGTCAGCCTCGCGGCGCGCAGCGATGCGCACGAGGCGGAGCACGCGATGATGGACGCCCTCGGCAAGGCATTTTGGGAAGCGCAGCGCGCAGGCCGCGCACCCGACGAGAACGCCTATCTCGAAGAACTGCAGCGACTGTCGAGCGCTACTTCTTTTTCGGCACGTAAAGGTCGGTAAGCGTTCCTTCGAAGGCCTCGGCCGCAAAGGCAATCGACTCGGAGAGCGTCGGATGCGGGTGGATCGTCAGACCCACATCCGTGGCATCGGCGCCCATCTCGATCGCGAGTGCAACTTCGCCAATCAACTCGCCCGCATTGGGGCCGACCAGACCGCCACCCACCACGCGATGAGTATCCGGATCGAAGATTAACTTCGTGAAGCCTTCGTCCCGACCCTGCGCCAGCGAGCGACCGCTGGCCGCCCACGGGAACAAGCCCTTCTGCACGGCGATGCCGCGCGCCTTCGCCTCGGTCTCCGTGAGCCCGACCCAAGCGACTTCGGGATCGGTATAGGCGACCGACGGAATGACACGAGCATCGAAGGCTCGCTTTTCGCCGGCGATGACCTCTGCTGCCACCTTGCCCTCATGCGTCGCCTTGTGAGCGAGCATCGGCTGGCCGACGAGATCGCCGATGGCAAAGATATGCGGCACATTGGTGCGCATCTGCTTATCGACGGTGATGAAGCCGCGCGCATCCACGGCGACTCCCGCCTGATCGGCATTCAATAAACCGCCATTCGGTCTGCGACCGACCGCAACGAGAACGCGATCGTAGAGTTGCGGTTCGGGAGCGCCCTCGCCCTCGAAGGTGACCCGCAAGCCATCGGCCTCAGCGCTGACTGCCTTCACCTTCACGCCGAGCAGGATCTGTTCGTAACGCTTGCGCAGACGCTTTTCGAGCGGCTTGACGAGATCCGCGTCAGCGCCCGGCATCAACTGCTTCATCACCTCAACCACGCTGACCTTGACGCCGAGCGCATCATAGACGCAGCCCATTTCGAGGCCGATGATGCCGCCGCCGATGACCAGCATGCGTTTGGGCAAATCCTGCAATTCGAGTGCGTCGGTGGAATCCATCACCCGCGGATCGTCGGGCACGAACGGCAGACGCACAGGCTCAGAACCAGCGGCGATGACGCAGTAATCAAAACTGATGCGCTGCGTTTCGCCTCCAGCGCTGAGCTCGATGATGCGCGGCGCCACAAAGCGGCCTGTGCCGTGTAGCACCGTGACTTTGCGCTGTCGCGCCAACATCTCGAGACCACCGGTGAGTTTGCGCACCACACTCGATTTCCAACCACGCAACTTCGCGGCGTCAATCTGTGGCGGCCCGAAGACGATGCCATGCTCAGCCATCGACGCGGCTTCATCGACAACCTTCGCCGCATGCAACAACGCCTTGGACGGAATACAACCGACGTTCAGACAGACGCCACCGAGTGTCGGCCAACGCTCGACCAGCCTGACTTCGAGACCCAAATCCGCCGCACGAAACGCCGCCGTGTAACCACCCGGGCCGGCGCCGAGCACGAGTACCTGGGTATGTTTCGGCACGCCGGGGACGGGACCGGTTTCGATGGCAGGTACGGGTACGGGCACGGCGACTGGCGCCGCCGGCGGAGTCGGCGCTGCGGGTACGGCAACTGCAGGCGCTGCCGCAGATGCCGCCGCCACCTCGATGCGTGCAATCAAGCTGCCCTTGGATACTTTGACGCCCTTTTGAACCAGCACCTCGGTGACGATGCCGGCGAGCGGTGTCGGTACGTCCATCGACGCCTTGTCGGTCTCGAGCGTAATGAGTGGCGCCTCCGCTTCGACGGCATCACCCACTTTGACCAACACGTCGATCACCGGTACCTCGGCGAAGTTACCGAGATCGGGAATGCGGATCTCTTGCGTGCTCATGACTGCGCCCTCAACTGCGCGCTGCCGCGACGAGTTCGGCGGGCTTGGCGAGGCATTCGGCGAGCCACGTGGTGAAACGCACACCCTCGGCACCATCAATGACGCGATGGTCATACGACAGCGACAAGGGCACCATCAGCCGCGGTACGAAGCTGCCGTCACGATAAACGGGCTTCATGACCGAACGCGAGACACCGAGGATGGCGACCTCGGGGGCGTTGATGATCGGCGTGAAAGCCGTGCCGCCGATACCGCCCAGACTCGAAACGGTGAAACATCCGCCCTGCATGTCGGCACCCGTCAGCTTGCCACAGCGCGCGCGCTCCGACAGCGTGGCGAGGTCACGCGCAATCGCGAACACGTCCTTGCGCTCGGCCTCGCGAATCACGGGTACGAGCAGACCATTCGGCGTATCGGCGGCGAAACCCAGATTGAAATATTTTTTGAAGACCAGGTTTTGACCCGACTCATCGAGCGAGGCATTGAAGTTCGGAAACTGCGCGATCGCGCGCACGCAGGCTGCGACGATGAAAGCGAGCGGCGTGAGTTTGACGCCCTGCTCGGCCGCCTTGCTCACCAGCGACTGACGCAAAGATTCGAGTTCGGTAATGTCGGCTTCGTCGAACTGGGTGACGTGCGGAATATTGACCCAGGCGGCGTGCAGGCGCGGTCCGGAGATGCGACGCACGCGGCCGAGAGGCTGAATATCGATTGGACCGAATGCGGCATGATCGACCGTCGGTACCTTGGGCAGCGCCGGCGCCGCCGGGGCGAACGCGCCGTGCAGTGCCTGCTTGACCCAGGCCTTCACGTCCTCATGGGTAATGCGCGCCTTCGGACCGCTGCCGGTCACTCGCGCGAGATCGACGCCGAGCTCACGCGCCAAGCGCCTGACCGAGGGACCCGCATGGGCGCGCGAGAAGCCCGCCTCTTGAATCGGCGCCAGATCGGCGCGTACGCCGGGAATCGCCTGTGCCGGCGCAGGGGCTGATGGTGCAAGCGGGGGCGGCGCAGGAGCGGACGGCGCAGGCGTCGCAGACGCAGGCATCGCAGACGCAGGCATCGCAGACGCAGGCATCGCAGACGCAGGCGTCGCCGGTACGGGCGTCGCCGCTGCCGCAGACGCCTCTGTCGTCACCGCAGCGGCCGCTGCCGCAACCTCGAGCGTTACGACGAGATCACCCGAGTTGACCTTGCCGCCGCGCGCGATGTGCACGGCGTGTACGACACCCGCTGCAGACGAAGGCACGTCGATGGTTGCCTTCTCGGTCTCGAGGGTGGCGATCGGCGTATCGATTTCAAGCACATCGCCCGGCTTGACGAGGATGTCGATGACGATGACATCTTTGAACGAGCCGAGATCGGGGACGCGAATATCGGTAAGTGCCATGAGCAATGATTCCGTCAGGAGATGAGCGGATTGGGTTTGGCCGGATCGATGCCGAGCGAGGTGATCGCACGCTGCGCAGTCTCGACGCCGATTTGCCCCTCGTCGGCGAGCGCGCGCAGCGTCGCGAGCACGATGAACCGACGATCCACCTCGAAGTGGTGCCGCAATGCCTGACGGGCGTCGGAGCGTCCATAGCCATCAGTACCGAGCACCACGTAGCGTCCCGGGACCCACTGGCGAATCTGCTCGGGCACATTGCGCACATAGTCGCTCGCCGCGATGAAGGGTCCAGCGCAACTCGCGAGCACCTCGGCGACATAGGGGGTGCGCGGTGATTCGCCCGGATGCAACAAATTCCACCGCTCGCAGTCGAGACCCTCGCGACGCAACTCGCTCCAGCTCGGCGCGGACAGCACCTCGCAATGCACCCCGTACTCGCCGGCCAGCGTTTCGGCGGCAGCGATCACCTCGCGCAAGATCGTCCCCGAGCCGAGCAAAGTGGCCGATACCGTTTTCGCGGCTTTGGCGGAGGTCTTCTTGCTGGTGATTTCTTTGCCTTCCGCAGGCGCAAACGCGGCGAATGGATAAAGCCCCTTGAGGATGCCCTGCTCAGCCCCCGCCGGCATCGCCGGCATGGCGTAGTTCTCGTTCATCACGGTGATGTAGTAGAAGATCGCCTCGTCGTCCGCGTACATGCGGCGCAAGCCATCCTGGACGATCACCGCAAGCTCATACGCGAAGGTCGGATCGTAGGAGCGGCAATTCGGCACCATGGTCGACAGCAACTGGCTGTGTCCGTCCTGATGCTGCAAGCCCTCACCCGCAAGCGTCGTGCGCCCCGCGGTAGCGCCGAGCAAAAAGCCGCGGGTCTGCAGATCACCCGCAGCCCAAATGAAATCGCCGACGCGCTGAAAGCCGAACATCGAGTAGAAAATGTAGAACGGCACCATGTTGATGCCGTGGTTCGAGTAAGCGGTGCCTGCTGCCATCCACGAACACATTGCGCCGGCTTCGTTGATGCCTTCTTCGAGGATTTGTCCTTTTTTGTCCTCGCGGTAGGACATCAGCTGATCCGCATCCTGCGGCGTGTAAAGCTGGCCCACCGAAGAATAGATACCGACCTGCCGGAACAAACTCTCCATGCCGAAGGTCCGCGCTTCGTCGGGTACGATCGGCACGACATGCTTGCCAAATTGCTTGTCCTTCAGCAGAGCGGTCAGCAAGCGCACAAACGCCATGGTGGTCGAAATCTCGCGCCCCTCGCTGCTCTCAAGCAGCGGCTTGAAGGATTCGAGCGGTGGCACGGCGAGCGGCGGTGCCGCACGTCGCCGCGTCGGCAGATAGCCGCCGAACGACACTCGACGCGACCGCATGTAGGCGAGTTCTTCGCTGTCTTCGGCAGGCTTGCAGAACGGCAGGCGCGCGATTTCTTCGTCCGATACCGGAATGTTGAAACGATCGCGGATGTGGCGCAGATCATCGTCCGAGAGTTTTTTCTGCTGGTGCGAGACCATCTGGCCTTCGGCGGCCTTGCCCATGCCGAAACCCTTCACGGTTTTGGCGAGGATCACAGTCGGTTGACCCTTGTGCTGCGCCGCCGCGGCATAGGCCGCATACACCTTGCGCGGATCATGGCCACCGCGGTTGAGGCGCCAGATCTCGTCGTCGGACATGTTGGCGACCATGGCCTTGAGTTCGGCGTACTTGCCGAAGAAATTCTCGCGAGTGTACGCGCCGCCCTTGGCCTTGAAGTTCTGATACTCGCCATCGACGCATTCTTCCATCACGCGACACAACAGACCCTGATTGTCCTTGGCGAGCAATGGATCCCAGCGCGAACCCCACAATACTTTGATGACGTTCCAGCCTGCGCCGAGGAAAGCAGCCTCGAGCTCTTGGATGATCTTGCCGTTGCCGCGCACGGGACCGTCGAGCCGCTGCAGGTTGCAGTTGATGACGAACACGAGATTGTCGAGCTTCTCGCGCACCGGCATGGTGAGCGCACCCATCGACTCGGGCTCGTCCATTTCACCATCGCCGAGAAACGCCCAGATCTTGCGGTCGGACGCCGGCACCAGACCGCGGTGCTCGAGGTAGCGCTGAAAGCGCGCCTGAAAAATCGCCTGCATGGGCCCAAGACCCATCGAGACGGTCGGGAACTGCCAAAAGTCCGGCATCAACCAAGGATGCGGATAGGACGAGAGTCCATCGCCTGCGACCTCTTGGCGGAAATGTCGCAGCTGATCTTCGGTCAATCGTCCCTCGAGATAAGCGCGAGCGTAGATGCCCGGCGAGGCGTGACCCTGGACGAAAATCATATCGCCCGGATGATTCGCGGTCGGCGCGCGCCAGAAGTGGTTGAAACCGACCTCGTACAAGGTTGCGGCCGAGGCATACGTCGAGATGTGCCCACCGTACTCGGACGACAGTCGATTGGCCTGCACCACCATCGCCATCGCGTTCCAGCGAATGTAGGCCTCGATACGGCGTTCGAGTTCGCGATTACCGGGGTAATCCGGTTGTTGACCGGTCGAGATGGTGTTGAGGTACGCGGTATTCGGCTTGAAGGGCAGATAGGCTCCCGAGCGCCGCGTGTAGTCGATCAGCTGCTCGAGCAGGAAATGTGCGCGCTCTGGACCGTGTGTCTTGAGCACTGAATCGATTGATTCCAGCCACTCGCGGGTTTCGCTCGGATCGAAATCCGCCGGATGAGTTTCGGACATACCCCCGTCCTGCCTGTCGTGCTTGTGAAAAACCGTATGTTAACTTGCCGTGGTCGCCGCAGGCGAGCCTTCTGCTTGTGCTAGCATCTTGGCCCCCATGAGCGAGCAACTCACCCTGCGCAGGCCCGACGACTGGCACGTGCATTTGCGTGACGGCGCCGCGCTCGCGGCGGTGTTGCCCCACACGACACGACAGTTCGCGCGAGCGATCGTCATGCCAAATCTCAAGCCGCCGGTGACGAGCACCGCGCTGGCTGCGCAGTATCGCGAACGAATCCTCGCTGCGCGGCCCACAGGCTCGGACTTCATGCCGCTCATGACGCTTTACCTGTTCGATCACATGAGCGTCACTGAACTGGACCACGCCAAAGCCAGCGGGTTCATTGTCGGCTGCAAGCTGTACCCCGCCGGTGCGACCACGCACTCGGATGCCGGAGTGACCGATATTCGTCGAGTCGACGATGCACTGGCGCACATAGCGGAGTTGGGTCTCGTGCTGCAGGTGCACGGCGAAGTGACGCACGAACATGTCGATGTGTTCGACCGCGAGCGATGTTTCATCGACGAAGTGCTCGCGCCACTCGTCGAGCGACATCCGCGACTCAAAGTCGTTTTCGAACACATCACCACGCAAGCCGCCGTGCAGTTCGTCGCCGGCGCACGCGCGGGCGTCGCTGCCACGATCACGCCACAGCATTTGCTGCACAACCGCAATGCAATATTTCAGGGCGGGATTCGCCCGCATTTTTATTGCCTGCCTGTGCTCAAGACCGAACCTGACCGGCAAGCGCTCATCGAGGCAGCAACAAGCGGCAACCCGCGGTTTTTTCTCGGTACCGATAGCGCGCCGCACGCCCGGGGCACCAAAGAAGCGAGCTGCGGCTGTGCGGGAATGTACTCAGCCCATGCTGCACTCGAGTTGTACGCGGAAGTCTTCGAGGATGCCGGCGCCCTCCCGCGGCTGGAAGGTTTCGCCTCATTGTTCGGCCCTGATTTCTATGACCTGCCGCGCAACGAGGGCAGCGTGTCGCTGTATCGAGAGCGCTGGTCGGCACCCGCGACTTACGCTTTCGGCCATGACGTCGTTGTGCCGATGCGCGCCGGCGAGAGTCTGCGTTGGCGGATGCTCGACGCGTGACCGAGCCGCCGCAGTCCTCGCTGCCACCTTTACCCTCGCTGGCCCGACGCTTTCGCGGTTTCCTGCCGGTGGTGGTTGACGTCGAAACCGGTGGACTCAATGCGGGCAAAGACGCGCTGCTGGAAATCGCCGCGGTCCTGATCGAGATCACGCCCGAAGGACTCTTGACGCGCGGCGAGACCCATTCATTTCATGTGAAGCCATTCGAAGGCGCAAACATCGAGCCGGCCTCGCTCGCCGTCACCGGCATCGATCCATTTCATCCGCTGCGCCCCGCGATCGACGAGAAAGACGCGCTCAACCGTATCTTCAAGGAAGTGCGCGAGGCCGTGCGCCGTCACGGCTGCAAGCGCGCAATTCTGGTCGGCCACAACGCGTCATTCGATCTCGGCTTCCTCAACGCTGCCGTGACGCGCACCGAAATCAAGCGCAATCCGTTTCATCCGTTCTCGAGTTTCGATACGGTGACGCTGGCAGGCGCCGCTCTTGGACAAACGGTGCTCGCCAAGGCGACGCTCGCGATCGGTCTCGAATGGGATTCGGCGGCCGCTCATGCCGCCGCCTACGACGCCGAGCGCACCGCCGATCTTTTTTGTCGAGTGTGCAACTTCTGTCAGCCGAGTTATCTCGAGGCTGAACAACGCGCTCGTGCGCTCGGCTGGCACGACGAGCCAAACAGCAACGGCAACGGCAACGGCAACACCAACGACAACAGCAGCGACAACGGCAGCGCGGCCTGATGGCCGGCTGCCGCCCGAAGGTCAGCCCGTGGAGGCTTGATCGAGGACTTTCTTAAGTTCGCCGCTGTGGTACATCTCGAGTGCGATGTCGCAGCCGCCGAGCAACTCGCCTTTGACGTAGAGCTGCGGGTAGGTCGGCCAGCTCGAATAACGCTTGAGCGCCTCGCGCAACTCCGGATCCTCGAAAATATTGACGTGATGAAAACTCGCGCCACAGGCGCGCAGCGCCCCGACGGTCTGCGCAGAGAAACCGCACTGCGGAAAATCCGGCGTCCCCTTCATGAAGAGCACGATCGGCGCCGCAGACAACTGCGCCTTGATTCGTTCATTGACATCCATCGCTGTGAACCTCCTCAGACCGTGGTGAGCGAGGCGCGCGCTGCGCGCCGCCGTTCGAGTTCGCGAATCAATTCCCACTGAGCCTCGGGCGTCATGCGAATCCAGCCAGCGATTTCGTCGCGGGTGCGCAGGCATCCGGCACAATGACCGCTGCGGTCCAGCGCGCAAATGCTGATGCAGGGCGACATGGGTCGACCCACGCGAATTTGTTCGGCAGACGTCATGAACCCTTCCTTGGGATCAGCTCAGCGGGTGTTCCGTTGAATTATGCGGGTTGCTCCCCTATTCTTCAAACGAGTCTCGTTTTCAACCGCCGGAGAAGCTCGCCCATGAAAAATCCTCTAGACAGTGTCGGCACCACAGTCACGCTCGGCGTACTGTTTGCCATCATCGTCATGGTCCTCCCGCAGACACCGGGCGGCGAATTCAGCCAGCTGGCTCTTGGCCGCTGGGCGCATATCGTGACCGGTATTTTCTGGATCGGCCTGCTGTATTACTTCAACGTCGCACAGATTCCGGCGCTCGCCGCGGCCAACGCCGATCAGGGTGGTCCGGGCGGCGCTGGCATCATCAAGTACGTGGCACCGCGCGCGCTGTTGTGGTTTCGCTGGATGGCCGTTGCCACTTGGCTCACAGGTGGTTGGCTGCTCGGCGGTCGTTTCATGGACGCCTTCTTGCTGCGCGAAGGCAGCGAAGTGATCGGCATCGGCGCCTGGCTCGGCACGATCATGCTGTTCAACGTGTGGGTGCTGATCTGGCCGAATCAGAAAAAAGTGATCGGCCTGGTCGAAGCCACCGCAGACGAAAAAGCCAAGGCACGTCGCACCGCAACGCTCACCTCACGCGTCAACTTCCTGCTCTCGTTCCCCATGCTGCTGTGCATGGGCGGCTCATCCCACGGTCTACCGTTCTAAGCTGCGCTGGCGGGCGCGGCGGTCTACTCGATCGTCGCGCCCCACCCTCAGCGCAGTACGCTGCCAGCCGAGGGATAGCGGAATATCTTTGAGGGATCCCCACGCCTCACGCAGTCGGGATCCGGCTCGCCGCTGACCAGCCACCACTCGTCATCACTGCTTTCCCCCGCCAAGATTCGCGGGTTCTCGGCAAAGCAGGTGGCAATGAAATGTTCGGGTACGAGCAGCACGCGGCGCGCATCGCCGGCGAGCCAGCGGGCGGCATCAAATGCCTCGGCATCGCCCTCACGCCAACGCGCATGACCGAAATTCACGGTATCGCGATCGAGATACAACAGAAACTGTTCCTTGTAGGCCAGCAGTCCGAGCTCTTTTTCGGGCGGGACTTTTGCCAACATGGCCGCGACGAACGATGAGGCCGACCGTTCGCCATTGATTTGCGGCGCGATCCCGAAACCCCAGCTGACCGTCAAGCAGGCCACCACGGCCGGCCAGGCAATGATCGCTCGAAATCGCCACGCGAAGATCCATGCCGCCGTCGCAGCAAGCGCAAACCCATGCACCGGCGTCAACGAGTGTAGCTCGCTTTGTGCGACCGCTTGCAGCACGCGCTCAACGCCGAGGAGCGCACCCAGCGAGACCGCCATTCCGGGAATCACCAGGATCGCCGCGAGTGTCAGCGAGAGCCGCTGCACACCTCGGCGCGCATACAACGCCGCGAGGTGCGGCGCTGCGGCGAGCGCGAGCGCCGGCAGTGCCGGCAGAACATAGACGCCACGCTTGCCGGCACTCAGGCTGAAGAACGCCACTACACCTAACGCCCAGATCAGCGGTAACCACGTTGCCACGCGGCCGTGCCGCCAATCCTCACGCCACTGCGGCACTAGCCAGAAAAGCAAACCACTGAGCGGCAACCAGAGGACCGGGATGACTTCGACGAGGTAGTACCACCAGGGCCGAATGTGGTGCCACGCCTCTGTATAGCGCTGCACGGTCTGCTGGAAGAGCAACTCGTCTCGATAGGCCAACAGATCGGGAGAACCGACAGCGGTGACCTGCCACAGCATTGGTATCAGCCAACAAGCGACCACACCGAACATGCCGATCATCACAGAGAGCCAGGTGCTCAGCGACACCTTGAGCGAGCCAAACCGACGGCCGAGCAACCAAGCGATCGGCAGGGGAACGACGGCGAGAAAACCCACCGCCTTGTCGATGATGCCGAGCCCGGCCGCGACGCCACCGAGCAGCGCGTACTGCCAACCCGCAGCCAGCAACAAGTGTCGCGACAGCGCCCAAAGCGCGAGCGTGCAGAAGAAAATCAGCGTCGCGTCGATTTGCGCGCCTCGTGTGGTCATGACGAAATGCACGCAGCACGCCAGCGTTACGGCAGCAAGGCGTCCCGCTTCGCGGCCATGCAGACGCCGCGCAACGTCATAGACCAGAATCAGCGTACCCAACGACCCCAGCATCGATGGCAGCAGAAAACCGAATCGCAACGAGCCGGTCAATGAATAGCCAATCGCCATCATCCAGAAGTGCAATGGCGGCTTGTCTTGGTAGAGATCGCCGCCCGCGCGCGGTATCAACCACTCACCGCTACGCCACATGTCGAGCGCAACGCTGGCGAATCGCGGCTCGTCCGCCGCCCAGGGGTCACGCAAACCGTACCCCGCCAGAATCAGCAATGCGAAGCAGCCGCCGATCCAGACAAGATCGACGAGCGTATCGCGCGATACGATCATGCGTCGGTCTGATGGCGCCCGGTACGAATGAGGTAGAGGTTGCGCAGGTAAACCGCGAGACCGAGACCCTGTCCTGCAATAAAAACAGGGTCATGCTTGTGGATGGCGTAGGCCAGTAGCGTAGCTTCGCCTCCCAGACTGAAGTACCAGAACTCCTGAGGAATGATGATGCGCCTGAGCCGCTCGCTGGCAATCCACTGCACGACGAAGCGCATGGAGAAAAGCGCCTGACCGACGAAACCTACAATTATCCAGATAAGCGTATCACTGTTATCCATGTCTCAGTCCCTGAAAAATTTTTACGGGGCTCACTCTTCGCGAACGAGCAAACCCGATCTGAATCGCCGACGCAGCCACATCACACCAAAGATATCGACGATACCGACCCACAAGCGATCGAACATACCGTACTTGGACGTACCGCGTTGGCGCGGTCGGTGACTGACCGGCACCGAAACAACGCGCGCCCCAGCACGCAAAAACAAGGCGGACAAGAAACGATGCATATGATCGAAACGCGGCAGCTCAAGGAACACATCGCGCCGCATCACCTTGATGCCGCAACCGGTATCCGGTGTTCCGTCGCCAAGCAGCCAACCCCGCACGCCTTTGGCGATGCGCGATTGCGCATGGCGCAACCAAGTGTCGCGACGATGGACGCGATTGCCGATCACGAGTTCGGCGACGAAGCGCGCCTCGAAAAGCTGCGGGATATCCGCGGGATCGTTCTGACCATCGCCATCGAGGGTAGCGATCCAATCGCCGCGCGCGTGACGGACACCTGAGCACACGGCGGCGCTCTACCCGCTACGGAAGGAATGCCGCAGCAGCCGAATTCCCGGCACGTCCTCAGCACGCAAAGCCAGCACCGCCGCCGCCGTGCCGTCGGTGCTGCCATCGTCGATGAAGATGATTTCGAAGGGATGAGCAGCAAGCGCGACGGCGATCTCGCGCGCGAGCGGCCCCACGTTGTCGACTTCGTTACAGACGGGGATAACCACCGAGATTTCAGGTGTCGGCAGCGTCGGAGGGGAACTCATGAACGGCAATTGTCGGCGATCAGCGCGACAGCCTCAAGGACGCAGACGCCACCGTTTGTGCGACCACGGCCAGTCGGCAGGCGATTGACGAATCTGCTGCTCGACGCGCCGCGCGTAGCGCTCGATGAGCTCGCCTGACTCGAGCGGTTCGCCTGCCTTCGCCAAGCATTCGAAGCTCGCGAGATACCGGCCGCGCCCAGTGCGCTCGATGGCCACGAAGAACACCGGGTAGTGCATCGAGGTGGCAATCACATCGGCGCCCATGAAGAATGCGGTTTCACGATTGAGAAAGCGCGTCCAGTGGCGCCGCTCGCTCGCCACGGGCTCCTGATCGGCCACCAAGGCGAGCAGACGCGGCACGCGACGCCGCGCCATCAGCTCGCGCATGACGCGCTCGGCGGGAATCATTCGCGCCCCGAAACGACTGCGCAGCGCGAGCATCTCGCGATCTGCCCAGGTATTTTTCAGTGGTTTGTAGGCCGCATCCACCGGGAAGCCGAGCTGACGCGACAAGCCGAGCAGAATCCATTCCCAATTGCACTGATGCGCGGCGAGCAACACCACGGGAGTCCCGGCTGCAATGGCCTCACGCATCGCCTCGAGGTTGGCAAAGCGCATGCGTCGATCGAGCTCAGCGCCCGGCATCGTGGCCGACTTGACGAGCTCCATCATCACATCGCCATAGCCGCGATAAAAATCACGACGGATCCGCTCGCGCTCGGCGAACGTCGACTCCGGAAAGGCAATTGCGAGACTGTCGCGGATGATGGCGGTGCGATAGCCAAACACACGAAACGCAAGCCAAGCAAACAGCGCCGCGAAGCCGTGCAGCAGCCGCAGGGGCAACGCAGCGAGCGCCAGCACCCACCAGGACGACCGAGGCACGGGTTGGCGGTGTGGCGTCATGAGGCAGCGATGTTACGCGGCGTACAATCGCGCCTCAATGAGTAACCCAGCATGAGTGCCCTGCTGCTCGTCCGCCACGGACAGGCCTCCTTCGGCAGCGCCAACTATGACCGCCTCTCCAGTCTCGGCGAGGAGCAAGTTGGACATCTTCGCGATCACTTCACACGCATCAGCCAAAAGGTCGATGCGATTTACAGTGGTTCGCTTGCTCGCCAACGCTCCACCGCAGAAATTCTCGACGGCAGCGCCGGCTGCGGTCTTGCCACGCTGTCCGCCCTCGACGAGTACGACGCGCAATCGTTGATCGAACGACACGCCGCACTCATCGGCGCCCCGCTCACCGGTTTGCAAGGGTCTGCGGCCACGCTCGATCAGCGCAACTTTCAACGCCGTCTCGAGGCCGTAGGACTCGCCTGGGTGAACGGCGAACTTGATCACCCGCAGCTAGAATCCTGGTCCGCATTCCGTGCGCGTGTGGCCGATGGGCTCGAGCAGATCATGGCGCGAGAGGGTCGCTCTCGCGACATCGTTGTCAGCACCTCGGCGGGCGTCATCGGTGCTGCGGTCGCGCATGTACTAGGACTGGATGACCACCGCGCCTTGCGCCTCTCGTGGGTGGTTTTCAACGCTTCCTTGACGCGTATTCGCTACGACGGCACGCGCTGCAGTCTCGAGTCATTCAATGTGGTGTCGCATCTCGAGACGCAACCCGAGCCGCGACGCCTCTTGACGCATCGCTGAGCGCAGGTCGTCGCGGCCTCGTCATTGCGACGGCTGCTAGTGCCGCGCTCGACCATCGCGGTAGAGGCCGCCCGTCCGCGTTGCAAGAAACGCCTCGAGCGAGATGGCTTCCTGCTTCAGGAAGCCCTCGGCAGCCAGGCTGCCGTCGCGCACCATTTCGATCACCGCCACCACCGACGCGGCCGTGGTCCAGGCGATCGCGGTACGCGATCGCCCGTCTATCTCGAGCGGGTAGTAGGCTCGCACGAACTCCTTGCGTTGCAGACGACTATCCGCCCAGCCCTCGGCGGCAGCATGCACGTACACGACATCGGCATCCACGGGCGGCTTGGCATTGGCGAGGATTTTTCCGGCGAGCTCGCGTCGTTCACGCATCAACAACTCATGAAAGAAAAAATTCATCAGTTGCACGTGCCCGGGATAGCGCATCGTCTTGTAGTCGAGGTTCTCGATTCGACCAGCGAAGGTCTCGCACATCGTGCCGAGTCCACCTGAGGTGGTAAACGCCTCGAGCTGAACGCCGTCGACATAAAGCGTCTCGATCCACTCCATGGCGGAGACCATTTTGCGCACGCCCTCCTCGATCACTTCGCAATCGTTGAGGTATTCATTGACGACACCCTCGGGCGACCAGTTGAACGCATAGCCCAGCAGACCGGTCGGGTTCTGCGGCAGCGCGCCTACGCGCAGCCGGATCGAGCGCACCCGCTCGAACCCCTCGGCCAGATGCGCCCCGACGATGCCGATAAACCCCGGCGCGAGGCCGCATTGAGGCGCCATCAACCCACGACTGGTTTGCGCGAGCGCACGAATGTGCTCGGTCGTGGACAAATCCTCGGTCAGATCAAAGTAATGAATGCCGAGTGCATGCGCCACCGACGCCACGCCCTTATTGAGCGAATAAGGCAAACACGACAGCACCGCGTGCTGCTCCCGCAATGCCGACTCGAGCGCGGCGACGTCGCCCACATCGACCGCCCGCACCGCAAGAGAGCGTGACGCATTGGGCCGCGAGTCGATCGCGGTGACCGTGAAACCGGCGCCCTGCAGCAGCTCAGCCGCCAGATGACCCACCTTGCCGAGTCCCAGAACAGCTATTCTTTCGATACCCATGTAGCCCCCGTTTAGAGATCGAAGCTCACACCCTGTGCGAGCGGCAGCTGATCCGAATAGTTGACCGTTGCGGTTTGTCGACGCATGTACGCCTTCCAGACATCCGAGCCACTTTCGCGACCACCGCCCGTGTCTTTCTCGCCGCCGAATGCGCCACCAATCTCGGCACCCGAGGGTCCGATGTTGACGTTGGCGATGCCGCAGTCCGAACCCGCTGCCGAGAGGAAAGTCTCCGCTTCTTGAAGATCGCGCGTGAAAATGCACGATGACAAGCCTTGCGGCACGTCGTTTTGCAGGCCAATCGCCTCGGCGAGATGCTCGTAGCCGAGCACGTACAGAATCGGCGCGAAGGTTTCCTCGCGCACCGTAGCGGTCTGCCCCGGCATCTCGACGATGGCGGGCTCGACGTAATGCCCACCTGCGGGGACGCCTGCCATTCTCGGCTTTCCGCCGAAAACCGTGCCCCCCTCCGTGCGCGCTCGCTCGAGCGCCGCTTGCATGCGCTGCACAGCGTCGGCGTCGATCAGCGGACCTACCAAAACACCGGCGTCACGCGGATCGCCCACCGGCAAGCTGGCGTAAGCTTTACGTAGACGGGTCAATAATTCTTCGCGAATCGAATGATGCACGATGAGACGACGCAGCGTCGTGCATCGCTGACCTGCGGTGCCTACCGCCGAGAACACGATGGCGCGCACCGCCAGATCAAGATCGGCACTCGGCGCAACGATCATCGCATTGTTGCCACCGAGTTCGAGAATGCTGCGTCCGAATCTTGCTGCCACCCGCGGCGCGACGAGACGCCCCATGCGAGTCGAACCGGTCGCCGACACCACGGGGACCTGCGGCGAGTCGACCAATGCCTCGCCGAGCTCTGCGCCACCGATCACGCATTGCACGAGTGCGGGCGGTGCATCGCTCCCAAAGCGCGTCAGTGCGCGCTCGAAAATGCGTAGAGTAGCGAGCGCCGTGAGAGGCGTTTTTTCGGAGGGCTTCCAGATGACTGAATCGCCACAAACGAGCGCGAGCGCGGCATTCCAACACCACACCGCGACGGGAAAGTTGAAGGCCGAAATCACGGCACACGGTCCTGCCGGATGCCAGGTTTCCATCATCCGATGTCCTGGCCGTTCGGAAGCGATAGTCAGGCCATAGAGCTGTCGCGAGAGGCCGACGGCGAAATCGCAGATGTCGATCATCTCCTGCACTTCGCCGCGACCTTCCGAGAGGATCTTGCCCGCTTCGGCGGTCACGAGGGCGGCCAAAGATTCCTTGTCGCGCCGCAGCTCCTCGCTGAGCAAGCGCACAAGCTCACCCCTGCGCGGTGCGGGCACCAGTCGCCATGCGGCGAATGCCGCCGACGCCCGCTCGATGATCGTGGGCATTGCATCGCGACGCGTGATCGGCGCGCGACCGACCATTGCGCCATCGATCGGAGAGCGAACGATAATCTCGCTGCGGATCTCGGTCATTGGACAAACCTCCCTCGTGCGGGCCGAAGGATTGCTCAGTGCGTCGCGTTCCACAACCCCCGATACGCACCGTCGGGGTCGTACATCGCCGCCTGCCGCAACGGTTCGAATCGACGCCCATCGCGTGGATCGGTGCCACGCCCGGCGAGATACAGCCAATTACCCTGATTGCTGCAGGGGTCGTAGTCGATGAGCATCGACTCGAACCACGCGGCGCCCGCCCGAAAGTCGCAGGCCAAATCGTTGACCAAAAAACTTGCGACGTTTTGCCGCATTCGATTCGAGAGATAACCGGTCGCTGCAAGCTCCCGCATTGCCGCATCGATGAAGGGTTCGCCAGTCCGCCCCTCCCGCCAACGCCGAAATGCGACCGGATCGTGCGGCGGCGCGCTGCGCTGCGATAGCCCCGCTGCGCGGTACAACCGCGATCCGTGTTGGCGGTGCAAAAAACGGAAGTAATCACGCCATAGCAGTTCGAACCAAATCCAGTAAGTGTCTTCATTGGCACCGAGACGTCGTTCATGCGCACGCAGCGCCTCAAAAGTCTTTCGTGACGAAAGCGCTCCACTTGCGAGCCACGGCGAAAACTTGGTCGAATAGCTCGTGCCGATCAGCCCATTGCGAGTTCTCTTGTAGTACTGAGGCAAATTGCTCTCAAAATATTGGGTGAGATGCTGCAACGCCGCTGACTCGCCGCCCGAAAACGCCGCGCTGCGCAGCGGAAAGGCGCTGCGGGGATCATCGGCGGCTGCTTCGTCCGCACCCAGGAGAGCCGCGATCGACGTTGTGGCCGATGTGGCGTCGAGAGAGGCGGCAGCCAAGCGCTCCGGCCATGACGGCGGCGGCAGTGTACGCGGGGCGGCGACTGCTGCGCGCGGGATGACGCCCGCCGCCTCGATGCGCTGTCGAAAGGCGGTGAAGACCCGCGGCATGTCATCGATATCGAACGGCAAGTCCGCCTGATCGAGCAGGCTCGACTGCCAGAACGATTCGACTTGTAATCCGGCCCTACGCAAGGCCTCAAGCTCCGCTTGCTCCTCCGGAGCCGCGATCTCCTCGCAAAAGATGTGCGAGGCACCCGTTGCCGCCGCGAGCGCCGGCAGAACCTCACCCGATCGACCACGCAAGACATGCAGCCGCTGGCCGAGCGATGCAAGACGGCTGGCAAGATCGGCAAGACCGTCAGCCAAAAAACGCCGGCGATGACTGCCCATACGGCGAAAGCCGTGGCACACCTCGGCGTCTTGCGCAGGCTCGTGGATATAGACGCACGACAGCTGCTGTGATTCGGCAGCACTGCGCAACAGTGCCGGGTTGTCATGCAAACGCAGGTCGCCACGAAACCAATAAATCGTCGAGCGATGCATCACGGATCGATCTTGCGATGTCCGGCCTTCGGCAGTGCGCCTCGACAGCGATCCGAGCAATATTTGACCGAATCCCAATTCTTGGCCCAAGCCTTGCGCCACACCATCGGCCGTGCGCACGTTGCACAGATCTTGCGCGGCAGAGCCTGCTTGTTGCCGCGAAAATCGCGGCGCGCGCCGGTCATCGTCGCCTTGCGGCAGCAATCACCCGCTCGGCCTGCAGCACGTGCGGTCGGTCGACGAGCTTGCCATCGACCATGAACGCGCCACTCGCCGGCGCCTGTGCAAACGCGGCGAGTACGCGCTCGGCGTGCTCGACTTCGCTCTCGCTGGGCGTAAACGCGGCGTGCAACGCGGGAATCTGTGCGGGGTGAATCGCGAGCTTCGCCGTGTAACCCGCTCGTCGCGAGGCTCGTGCACGACGCTCGACGGCTGCGAGATCCTTGATTTCGGTATCGACCGTATCGATGGCCGAAACGCCCGCCGCCGCCGCGGTATAGAGACAGAGCGAACTCGCCAATTGATACGGCGCTGCATAAGTGCCGTCGGCATCACGATTGCCGCCTGCACCGAGTTCCGTGGCCAGATCCTCGGCGCCCCAAGTCATGGCCAACACCCGCGCCGAGGTCGGCACAAAACTCGCCATCTGCAGCAACGCACCCGCCGTCTCGGTCACCATCGGAATCAGGCGAATGCTCCCGCTGTCGATGCCGTACGTCGCCTCCAAGGCCTGGAGCCAGTAATCCAATTGCAACACGTCCGCTCCGCTGCGCGCCTTCGGGAGGATGACACCGTCCGGCCTACCCTGGATGACCGCCACCAGATCCAGAAGCGCCTCGTCCGACTGCACCGGATTGGTGCGCACCCACGCGGGTACGGGCCGGTCCCCTTTCAACAGGAATTCGGCGATCGCCTTGCGCGCCGCCGGGCGTTGCGCGGGTGTCACCGAATCCTCGAGGTCGAGAATCACCGCATCGGCGCCACTGCCAATGGCTTTGGCAAACCGCTCCGGGCGGTCCCCCGGCACGAACAACATAGAGCGCATAACGATATGGATAATACTACGATCGAGGCATGCGGAAGCATGTCTGTTCCGAAAAACCTATTTCTTTGATACGCTGACCAGGCAATGCTCGCTCACGCCTATTCGGGGTGTACTGTTTGGCCGACTCACCTGATCCGGAAGCCCTTTGGCAAAGCAGAAAAATCCACATCGATTTCTCGGCTCGCAAGTTGATTTACCAAGTCTCGGGCATCGACTTCGAAAACAAGACCCCAGTGGAGAGAAACCTGCTCGATCAGGCGGCGACCGAAGCGTATCGAATGGCCAGCCGCCTCCCGCTTGAGGACATGTCCCATCAGACTTGGGCGCTCCTGCTGCTGCATGCCAATCATCGGCAATCGGCCACTGGCGCCTTCGGTAGCTCGATCGCTGAGCGGCTGGATTCGATGAAAGGCATCATGCGTCTTACCAAACCACTGCGCGCGGGCGTCGAGCAGGCGGTGGCGACCTACGTTCATCGGCAACTCAACGGTTCCTCCTGACCCCGCCGTGACTTGAGCACGGTTCGACCAGAACCGAGCGCGAGCGTATCCTTGGCAGGGCTCGGGGCTTTGTGTGCCGCCGTCCCCAGGGAGACCCGATGAACGATGTCCCGGCCGATGTCCTCGACGTGCTGATCGTCGGCGCCGGCCTGTCAGGCATCGGCGCAGCAGCAGAGATACGGCGTCAGTTTCCGCAACGATCCATCGGACTACTTGAGTCACGCGCACGACTCGGTGGAACGTGGGATCTATTTCGTTATCCCGGCATTCGCTCGGACTCGGACATGTACACGCTTGGCTTCAAGGCGAAGCCGTGGCGCAGCGTGCGCTCGATCGTCGATGGGCCATCCATCCTGAGATATCTCGGCGAGATGGCGACCGAAAGCGGCGTCGCCTCGCTCATCCATTACGGCAAGCAGGCCATCACCGCCGCATGGTCTAGCGAGCGTGCCGAGTGGACGGTCGACGTGCGCGACGCGTCCGGCGCTATCGAACACTGGCGCGCCAAGTTCCTGCACCTGTGCACGGGTTACTACAGTTACACCGAAGCGCATCGACCGAGCTTTGCGGGTGAAGCGGAGTTCCGCGGTCGCATCATTCATCCGCAGTTTTGGCCTGCAGATCTCGACTACCAGCAACAGCGTATCGTGGTCATCGGCAGCGGCGCCACAGCCGTCACGCTGGTCCCCGCGCTCGCCGAGGGCGCCGCGCATGTCACGCTGCTGCAGCGCTCGCCCTCCTATATCGCAAGCCAACCGGGCGATGATCCGTTTGCCCGCGCACTCGCACGCGTACTGCCGGCATGGCTGCTCTATCCACTCGTGCGCTGGAAACATATTTTGACCAGCGCCCTCTTCTATCGGTTCGCTCGCGCAAGACCGCAGCTCTTTCGCAAATGGCTGATCGGCCTGGCCAAAGCCGAGTTGCCTGCCGACTTCGATGTGCGCAAACACTTTGCGCCCGATTACAACCCGTGGGACCAGCGCGTCTGCGCTGCACCTGATGGCGATCTCTTCAAAGAAATATCTGCGGGCCGCGTCAGCGTCGTCACCGATCAGATAGATCGCTTTGTGCTCGAGGGGATACGTCTCGCCTCCGGCGAGATCCTGCCTGCCGATCTCGTCATCACCGCGACCGGCCTGAAAGTTCAGCCGCTCGGCGCCTTGACGATCAGCGTCGATGGCGCGCCCGTGAACTTCGTCGACACCATGGTCTATCGCGGCGCCATGCTGAGTGGCATCCCCAACATGGTGCACACCTTCGGCTACACCAATGCGTCATGGACGCTACGGGCGGATCTGATCGCCGCGTACATTTGCCGATTGCTGCGTCACTTCGACCGAAATCGCTACGACTACGTGGTTGCCCGTCGCGATCCGTCGGTTGGCGAAATGCCGTTCATCGATTTCAACTCCGGCTATGTGCTGCGCGCGCTGCCCATGCTGCCAAAACAGGGCGATCGCTTCCCATGGCGCATCCATCAGAACTATCTGCGTGATCTTGGGGTCACTCGCTTCAGTCGCCTCGAAGATGATGCTCTGGAGTTTCATCGCAAGGGAGCGCTCAAATGACTCTTCCACTCGATTTTCGTGGCAAGACGGCGCTCATCAGCGGCGCGGCAAGCGGGATTGGTCGTGCGCTTGCCGTACAACTGGCCGAGCGCGGCTGCGCGCTGGCGTTGGCCGATATCCGTGCCGACGAGCTTGCCGCTACGGTGGCATTGCTCCCGCGGGGTCATCATGTTTCCACCCACGTTTTCGATATCGCTTCGCGCGAGGCGGTTAACGCGCTGCCCGATGCAGTACTCGGGCAGCACGCTGCACTTGATCTGCTCTTCAATAACGCCGGCGTGGCCGTAGACGGCGCTTTCACCGAAACCACCGAGACCGACTTCGATTGGTTGTTCGAGATCAACTTCCACAGTCTCGTGCGCGTCACGCGTGTCTTTTTGCCCCACCTTCTCGGGCGACCCGAGGCCCATATCGTCAATACGGCAAGCCTTTTCAGTCTGGTCGCACCTGCCGGGCAAACGCATTACGCCGCAAGCAAGTTTGCGGTGCGCGGTTTCAGCGATGCGCTGCGTCATGAACTCGAGACCACGCGGGTCGGTGTAAGCGTCGTCTGCCCTGGCGGCGTGGCGACCAAGATCGCGAGTAACGCGAGATTCGCCGCCAGATTCTCGCAAACCGAGATCGAAGGTCGCCTTGCCAAAGCCAATCGCATGCTGCGGTTGCCACCGGAACATGCCGCCCGCGCGATTCTTCGCGGCGTCGAACGGCGCAAGCCCCGAATCGTCGTCGGCAACGATGCCAAGATCGTCTATGCCTTCGAGCGACTGATGCCGATTGGTTACTGGAATCTCATCCGCAAGCTCGTCTCATGAACGCGCTCGGCTGGTCGGTCACGATCCTGCTGCTCGTCGTCCTCGGGCTCTGGTACTTCACGCGCCGCATGGCGAGCCTCGTCGAGGCGCGCATACCCCCGCTTGGTCGTTTCGTCGATGTGGTCGGCGCCCGCCTGCACTACGTCGATCGCGGCGAGACCAAAGATCAACTATCCATCGTGATGCTGCATGGTCTCGGTGGCCAACTGCATCACTTCAACTTCGGCCTTGTCGAGGCGCTCTCGTGCGACACGCGAGTGATTGCCATCGATCGCCCGGGCTCAGGCTACTCCGAGCGGATCGCCGACCAAGCCACTACACTCCTCGAGCAAGCGGCAGCGATCGACGCTCTGCTCATCCGGCTCGGCATCGAACGGGCGCTGCTCGTCGGTCATTCTTTGGGCGGCGCGCTTTCGTTGACGATGGCTTTGCAGTATCCGCAGCGCATCGCAGGCGTTGCGCTCATCGCACCGCTCACCCACCTCGTCGATACGCCGCCACCCGTCTTCCGGGGTATCGCCATCCGCGGCGATTTGGCGCGGCGGGCAGTGGCCACGCTGCTTGCAACCCCGGTTTTCCTTGCCAATCGCGAACGCGTCATGCCGCAAATCTTTGGTCCCGAGGAACCGCCTGCGGGCTATGCGACACGCGGTGGTGGCTTACTCACCTTGCGTCCGAGTCAATATATGGGTGCCTCGGCAGATCTTGGCGCGCTCGCCAGCGTCTTGCCGCAAATCGAGTCGCGCTATGACGAGCTCAATCGCCCGGATGCGCCAACGCTAGATATGCTCTATGGCCGCGAGGATCGCATCCTCGACTTTCGCGTTCAGGGCGAAGGCTTCGTCGCCCGCGTGCCAAGCTGCCAGTTACAGCTCGTGACGGGCGGTCACATGCTGCCGCTCACTCAGGTGGCGCTCTGCACACAGTTCATTCGCGGCGCGTGGCAACGCGCGCACGCCACCGCGGCTACCGCCGCAGCCGCAGCCGCAGCCGAGACGGGTCCGTGAGGCGAAGCATCGCGCAGCTGTCGCTGCTTTACGTCGCAGCCGTGGTGCTTGGTGTAGCAAGTGCCTGGCTCTGGCTCACCCGTGTCGGCATGTCTGGGGTCGATGCAGTAATCTGGCGAACCAATCTCCTGGCAGGCAGCCGTGAGGCCGATGCCTATACCCGCGCACGCATTTCATTGGGTGCGGTGCTCGCACTCGATCGTAGCGAGACGCTGTACTACACCCCCGAGCATGACGACGAAGGCAATACCCTGCGTGCCGAGTGTCGCTACCGAATCGACGGCACGCCACCTCCGGCGCGCTGGTGGAGCATCACGGCGTATGCCGCTGACAATTTCTTGTTTGCCAATGCCGAGCGCCGCTACAGCGTCAGCGGCGAAAACGCGCCGCTCGATAACCAAGGGCGTTTCATGACTCTTGTCGGCCCGAACGCCGCGGACACCGATCGTTCCTGGATTCCGACCGCGGGAACCGGCGGCATGCGACTCACGCTGCGATTGTACGGCGCCGGAGAGCCACTGCAGCGCGACCCCGGCGCCTTGGCTGCGCCCTCGGTCAAACGTCTTGATGACTGTCCATGAGCATCGCACCCCGTCGCTGGCCCGTGCATGTGCTGCTCGCCTTGCTGGTGATGGCGCTGACCCATGCGCTGACGGTGTGGGCTATTCCGCGCCTGATCATGGATCGCATCATTACACTCGGTGGCGGTGATGCCGCGATGCAGCAATCGGGCACATGGGTCTATCTGCCGCCGCCCACCGATCACACCCAGCGACGCATTGTGATGCCGAGCCCGGATCTGCTCTATGCGACCTGCGCCTTCGATGTCAGCGAGCAGCCGCTACGGGTATCGCTCGACACGCGTTACGATCGCTACTGGTCGATCGCGCTCTATGCGAGCAACTCCGATACTTTCTTTGTCGTCAATGATCGCGATGCGCCAGACGGTCGCGTCGATCTGCTGGTAAAGAGTCCGCGCCACGCGGGCCCCTCCACCGCCGCACAAACAGTGACGGCACCGACGCACCGCGGTTTTTTGCTGATGCGACTGCTGGTCAACGATGACCCAGTCGTACGCGCCGCCGCCGAGGCGGCGCGCCAAGCGCTGCGCTGCAGCGACGCCTGATTTGCTTCGGTGGCGCTACGCCACCAACCGCCCGCTCTGATAATCGCGCAGCGCTTGTTCGATCTCTTCGCGGGTATTCATCACGAAGGGACCGTACTGCACGATCGGCTCGCCGATCGGTTTGGCTGCAAGCACGAGACAGCGCGCACCAGCCGCACCCGCGGCGAGTCGCAGTTGCCGCCCCTCGCCAAACACACCGCCCTGGCGTCGACGCAGACCGTCGATCTCGCCCTCGAACACGTACACGAAGACGTTGTGACCCACGGGGAGTTCTTGCAGGAACACGCTCCCTGCGGGAAGCGCGACATCCCAAAACTCGGGTGCCGTCGCAAGACCCTGAATCGGCCCGCGAATCGTCGCCATCGCACGACGCAGCTCACCCGCTATAACCTTCACGCGCAAGCCGCCTGCCTCTTCGTGAACGGGGATCTCCGCGGCTTCGAGATCGCGATAACCGGCCGGAGAAATTTTTTCGGCGGCTGGCAAATTGATCCACAGTTGGAAACCGCGCATCAGTCCCTGCTCCTGCTGCGGCATCTCGGAGTGGATGATGCCGCGACCCGCCGTCATCCATTGCACGCCTCCACTGTCAACCGGCGTCCAAGACTGACCACCTTCCGGCGTCCAACTTTGACCAGGGGAGCGAGCCTGCTGGCGACGGTGATGAGCGCATCCGGCTCCGGGATTTACCTTTCGATCTTGGGCGCAGTGCAG
>Ga0194116_10000128_pt1 | contig 151822 bp, 146 predicted proteins | sample TA2MahsurfametaG_4_FD_148617 | JGI IMG/M metagenome (GOLD analysis project Ga0194116, IMG submission 148617) | Freshwater microbial communities from Lake Tanganyika, Tanzania - TA2015008 Mahale S9 surface | ecosystem: Environmental > Aquatic > Freshwater > Lake | place: Tanzania: Lake...
TTTTACGGCAATCCACTAATAATGTAACGATCGCTGACCCACAGAAAGCGATCACGGCTCTCGATTATGTTGATCGCGCAGCGACCATCGTGAATGAATCGCGAGCCCGAATGGGCGCGACCATGAGTCGCATCGAGTACACAATCAATAACCTGATGAACATCGTCGAGAATACCGAGGAAGCCAAATCACGCATCCTCGATACCGACTACGCGAAAGAGTCCGCCAACTTGGCGAAAGCACAGATTCTTGCGCAGGCCGGTACCGCGATGCTCGCGCAGGCGAACCAGTCGCAGCAGTACGTCCTCAACCTGCTGCGGCAGGGCTAAGACAGGGTTCCATGCAACGATCGCTCAAACCTGTTGCGGCTGCGGCGCTGTTTCTTTGGTCGATGGCCCCTGCCGTCGCCGCGGAGCGTGTCAACGCAAACGCAGGTTCGAGTCTCGCGGAGGCCGCGGAGTCGTTCGCCGAAGAAGTGCTGGCGCTGCCGAGCGGCAGCGTCCGCGCGCAGTCGATCGACCGCAAGTTGCAACTCGGGGACTGCCCCACGGGCTGGGCCTGGGGTTTTGCCTTTGGTAGCCGACAGACCGTCCAAGTGGTTTGCCCCGGCGACCCGCGATCACGACGACTCGTGGCACTCGCCCTTCCTGAAGCCACCGTACCGGAGCCTGAGCCACGCAATGCAGGCACCGTGGTGGTGGTTGTCCGCGACCTACCCTTCGGTCATCGCCTGGGGGCTGCCGATCTTCGCGAGGAGACCTCCTCGGCAGGCGCACGTCTCACCGGTACGATTTCTTCGATGGATAGCGCGCTCGGGCAAACGCTGACGCGTACCGTCCGCAGCGGCGAGACGCTGGCACGCGCCGATCTGCGTACTGCGATTTCCATCAAACGGAACACCATGGTTATGGGATGGAGTGAGTTCGCGGGAGGCACAGTCTCTGCAAAGCTCATGGCGCTCGAAAACGGTCGGGTCGGACAGTGGATCGAACTGGAAAATCCGCAGAGTGGTCGTAAGCTGCGAGGAGAAGTCCAGGTCGACGGCTCCGTCCGACTGAGTGGTTTGAAGTCATCGGGTCCCACGTCAGCCCTCAACACCGTTAAAGTTTCGCCCACTACGGCCGACTGAGCCACTACTAGAAGTGGGTGCACAATCATGAGTATTGAAAAAATTCTTCCACAGACGAACGGCGCCGCAAGCACCCAGCGGCCATCGCGTTCGCCATCGCTTGGAGCCGACCAAAGGGCGGTTGTTGCTAAAGCACCGACCCCGACGCATCCCTCAGCCCTCGATGCCGTGCGCATCTCCTCGACCGCGAAGGAAATGCTGCAGGCCGCGCAAGGCTCTCCCGATGACGAGACGTTCGGCCGTGATAAGGTCGAGCAGATCCGCCGCGAGATTGCGGAAGGTCGTTTTGTCATCGATGAAGATCGGGTCGCCCGCAAGTTCCGCGAACTCGAAGAGCAACTCGGAGATCTGGGCTAGCCCATGAACGCGAGCGGCGCCGAGGGACTCGAGGAACTTGAATCCCTTTGTCAAAGGATCTGTCATATTCTCGAGCGCGAGAATGCGATCCTGCGCAGCAAAAACGGCCTGATCGGCGACGGCATCGAAGAACTCGAAGCGATCCAATCAGAGAAGGACGCGAAAATTGCATTGCTCGAGCGGGTGAGCCGCGACGAGTCGTGCGTCAACGAAACACGCAGCTGCCCCGATAAGGCCGAGCGCGTTCGTGCGTCCATCAATCGTTGCAGGGATCTGCAATCTAGAAACCACCAGGTGTTCTCACGCATTGTTTCCGCGCAGCGCAAGATCATGTCGATCCTGCGGCAACCCGATGACGACTTGCAGCTTTACGATCGCGGTGGTCGTGGCCGTGATTTTGGTCTGACTCGCCGGGCTGAGCTCGCCTGAGCACCCGCGCGCGGCGCGCTAACCTTCCTTGGGCTCCCGCCCCTCCATCCAATACACCCACGAGAGCACCACTGCGACCGCGCGGTAAACATCCTCTGGGATAGCCGCGCCGATCGGCAAATCAGCAAGGCGGGCGGCGAGCAGTGAATCGTGCATCACTGGTATACCTTGCCGATTAGCCTCGGCGACGATTTCGCGCGCAAGAATCTCGCGACCCGTGGCCACGATCAGCGGTACGGGATTCGATCCGTACTCGAGTGCGACCGCCCGATCCTGTTCACCGCCATTCATGCGCGTACCGAGTGCAGCTGACCCGGAGAACTCGGCGGTAGCGCATCGACTTGTGGATCGATGACGGCCCAGCGCGACAAGGACAGGCCGGCCTCCTGCAAGCGACGCGCAAGTTCAGCGCGCGATTCCTCCCAGCGGCTGCACTCATCGGCGGTGTCGGTCAGCACGGTCACGCCGATCCCGAAAACCCCCATCTGCTCGATGCGAATGTCGATGTCGCCGAAGGGTAAAGAAATACCGACCAGCCGCGTCCGCCACGGCCCCTCGCCTTCTTGTCGGCCGTCGCCCCCGGAATAATCCATGCGACCGTTCGCTGCATCACGTTGCATCGTGATCCACCAACCGCCGAGCCCGTCCGGCATTGGCATCAAGAACGAATAGCAGGTACCACCCGAGCGGTGCGCCGCCGTTGCGGCGCTTTGCAAGCCTACGAGATCATCCAGGGCCGCCCAAGCCTCGGCAGAGTTTGCGCCGGCTTGTCGCGATTCAATGATTTCGAGCAAGCGACGCTTGAGATCGGCGAGCGGTACCGTCCGGCGATCACGCAGTTGCGACTCAAAGAAAAGCCCGCTCTGCGATAGCGTCGAAGCAAGTGCCTGCATCCAGCTCGAGACCGAGGCTCCGACCGGCGAGACCTGGACCGCTGCCGCAGCACTCGCCGCGCCGGCGACGCCCGAGCTCGCCATCGAACCCAGCAGCCAGCCGGCCAAAGAACTCGGCAGATGCAGTCGCGCCGAGAGATTGCTGACCGGGCTCCCGACGGCGCGGAAAGCGGGTGCGCGTGCCGATGTGGACGGCAGCGACGCCACGGGCGGCAAGATCTCGGCGGTGTCGGCATCGCCGGTGATTCTTCCCGACGCCGTCGGTGCACCACCGATCCGCGCCATCGCCTTGCCGGCCAGAGGCAACAACGGTACGAGCGACAATTGGCCACTCAGATCGCGCGAAACCTGCAACGACAGCCGTGAGTATTCAGAAACACCCGGGATTGGTCGACTAGAGAAGAAATGATCACCGACCTTCAGCAGCATCTCGTCCTTTTGGTAACGCACGGTCGCAGTCAGCACCGCGCCTACCTCCCAGCGCGCTGCCGCGCCGACCGCCGCCGGTACCGACACGGCACGGTCTACAGCCATCACCAGCTCGGGGTCTGGCGGCGGCGGCAATTGAGGGGGCAATCCGACGGGGCTGAGCATGGGATTTAGCAGTCGTCGCGGGACGCCTCGGCTTGAGGTTCGCGTGGAGTATAGTCGCCTCCGAATTTTGCCCGGTCAATCGAGATGGATCGTATGAGGCAGCACATCGCCCCCCACCGCCCACTGCGACGAGGCTGCGTCGCGGCCGCTGTGATCGTCGGCACGCTCGTGCTCCTTGGCCTGCCGCAAAGCGGCTACGCCGCCGGCGACGCGGCGCAGGCCGACACGCAGACCGCTGTCAAGCCCGCGGCGAGCCAACCCGGTCGACCGGTGCCCAACCCCGACCCGCGCTCGCGTGTGATCCCTGAGCTCGTCTGTACAGGCGAGCGCACGATGACGGTAGCCAACGACTCTCTTGAAGCGAATAACGCGGAAGCGCCCCTGCGTCTGCGGCTGCGCGGCAACCTGATCTACGTTGGGCAGAGCGCCAATACCGAGAAATTCTTTGCTCTCATCAATCGCGTAGACCGACGGCGCTGGGTCGCGGGAACGGCGACGCTGGTTCTCGATGAGGCACTCGAATACGGGGCTTGGGTACAACTGGAACTTGGCTCTACGCGGATCAGCGCCATTCGTTGCCAACCGTTCAATTCACCGCAATGAAGACTCGGCGGTCCGCGCGCCCGGCGACTACCGCCCTGCTCGCCGCGCTTCTGGTCGCCTGCGGCGGCGGCGGTGGCGGCGAAGGGGAGACACCTGCGGCCGCGGCAAATCCGCTGCTCAACGGCGCACTGATCGATTTCGCCGTTGCCGGACTCACCTACTCGACGCCCACCGTCTCGGGCACGACAAGCACTACGGGTGGCTACACCTATCGCTGCGTTGGCTCCTGCGAAACCCTGACGTTCAAGCTGGGCGGCATCACGCTTGGCACGGCGACCGCTGGCGCCACGCTGTCGCTGCGCGAGTTGCAAGGCGGACTCGAAGCCGGCCTGCTGTCCGAGGCAACGATCCGTCGCGCGCAATTTCTGCTGGCGCTCGATGGCGATGCGGAGGCGGGCAATGGCATCACGCTGCCGGCTGAACTTTCGGCCTCGCTCGCCAATCGTTCACTCGACTTCACGGCGTCATCCTTCGATGCGGATCTCAACTCGCTGATCGATTACCTGCGCGGTGACAATCGTCTGTCGGCAAGCTACCGATCGGGCCTGCAGATTCCTGCGCGCGCGATCGCCCGGGCCATCGCCGAACAAGCCGAGGCCGCTGCGCGTGGTGTGCTCGTCGAAACACCGAGCTCTACAAACCTGCCAGTCAATGAAATACGCAAGTACGTACTGCGCATGCAGGACAGTCTGCTCGTACCCTACACGGGCAACTCGTCAGCCCTGAAAACCGCCTTTCCGCGAGGCTTGCGTGCTGCGGTGGGCGCGGGACTCTCGGCAGTGGCGGGCAGCAGTGCCGGCAACATTCAACTACGGACCGTCACGGCACGGGGTATTGCCGTCGCCGCGCCGCGCTATTTCGATGGCGTCGGCGCCCGCTCGGCCGACGTGCTGCTAAGCAACGACACGAACGGTACACCCTCGCTCGGCGGCATCACGTTATCGCCGAGCAGCGCCGATCTGAACTCGCTGACCGCACTCAAGACCGCCGAAGGAACGGCATTCTCGGGTCGCCCCACGCCCACCGGCGCGTCGGGCAGTGATGGCGCGCGCAATCTCGACGAGACGCTGCAGCCGCGTTCACCCGAGTTCGATCAACGCGGCCTCGACCCGGCGGGCGTCGTCGACGGGGACGCCGGCAGTGTGTGGATTTGTGATCGCCGCGGGCCTTTCCTGGTGCAGGTCGATGCGCAGGGACGTTCGCTGCAACGCCTTGGTCCCGCGGGCAACGCGGGCACGCTGCCCGAGGTCACGCGGCGTTTGCCGGCGATTCTCGAATCGCGGCAGGCCGGACTCGGCTGCGGTGGCGTGGCGCTGCGCCCGGGCAGTGGCGAGGTCGTGTTTGCGCTTGGCGCTGCATTGAACGTTGGCGGGCGCACCGCCAACACAGCGCGCCTGACGCGCCTCGTGGCGCTCAACCCGCGCACCGCTGCGATCCGGCAGTTTGGCATGCCGATCCGCAGCAATGAATTCGCGCTGCGAGTCCTCGATCTCGAAACACTCAGCGAAGATCGGTTGCTTGCGCTCGTCCGCTATCGCGACGGCACGGCCACGGGGCCCTATCGCTGGGAAATCCGTACGCTCGATCTCTCGGGCGCGACCGAGCTCTCGTCGAAATCTTTGAGCAGCGGCCCGAGCACGGGCCTCGCACTCGAATACGGCAGTGCGGCCGATGTGGAGGCAAGTGGCATTACCCTTGCCGGCACGACCACGTTGGTCGAACTCGGCGCGCTCGGCTGGATTGCCGAGAATGCGGAGGGACTCGCCCGCGTGAACGCGCAAACCCTCGTCGTGATCGGTCAGTCAAACGGCGGCGTCACCAGCCGCCTCCGTGGGGGCGATGCCGCGCTCGGCGTCGCCGAGCATCAGGTGGATCGTAATGGTCTGATCACGCCGCGGGCAGCGGGCAGTGCCACGGCGCCGACCTTCGAATTAGTGCCAGCGCCGGTTGAATCACGTCAGACCGTCATCTGGTCGCTGCAATTGCGCAACCCCGTTCTGTGATCGTCTCATCCGGTGGTCGCGGCTAACGCGACTTCGATTTGATGCACTCGGCGCCACCGCGCACGAGGGCTGCGCAAATGCGATCGACTTCCTCTTGGCTCGCGACGGCGACCCGCAGGCGGTACAACGAGGAGCCGCGCAGCGGCGTGTCGTCGATGATCGGTGCGAGTTCGGCAAGTTCGACGAACGAGCGCTGCAAGCTGCCCCACGATCGCTTCGCCGCCGAGGCCGAAGAAAAAGCACCCAGCTGCAGATAAAGGTTCGGTGTGCGCAAGGTTGCAGCCTTCGGAGGGGCCACGACGGTGGACGCAACGGCAGCCGCAGCGGGCGCCACGGGGGGCGCCGCGACCGGCGCAGGAACCTCGGCTGCCACCTGATCCCGTCGCTGGGCCGCCAGACCGCTCCACACCCCGTCCGGGTGTGCCTCGAGATACTTCGCATAACTTGCGGCGCTGTTTTCGCGGCGCGCCACAGTCCAATCCCGCTCGTCGATCAGCGCATCGCGACGGGTGCGGGCCTGGGTGGCGTATTTGCTGGCCGGATTACGCTCCAAAAACGCCTCGTAGGCGTCCGGGGTGTCGGTGCGCACCGCATCCTGCCAAGCATCGTCGGTTTTGGAGCAGCCCGCGAGAGCCAGCAACACCGCTGTCACGAAAGCAGCTTTGCGAAAACCGGCAGGCAATAACTTCAAACAGCCACGCTCGCATGGTGGTGAAAAAAACATCGGCGGAGTATTCACGAAGGACCTCTCCCTGTCGACTACGCAGCGGTTGTTTAACGACGGGCTCGATCCCAGGGCAGGCAGCAACCAAGTCACTGTCGAAAACCCGTCATTTTCATGGGACGCCGCTGCGGCAATAATTTATCTGCCAGCTGCCTGACAAAGAAAACCGGAGGGTTCATGTCCACGTTCGCGGTCGCGCACCTCAGAGTGCAAGGTGTCGATTTCATCTTCATTCCCCTATCGACCGAGTTGTCGGCACTCCCGGCTGTTGAGCAAAGCGCCATCCTCGGTCAACTGCGCGATGTCTGTCGCAGCGCGAGTCTGGGTGGCGAAGTGGTACCGCTGTGGCGCACACCCTCGGGTGGCCTCTCTTTTCTCGCGGATAACCGCTATCAGCCGGTGCTCGCGCGCAGTCTCAAGCTCGACTTCATCCGTACCAATCTCAACAAGCGCCTCAGTTCGCCCAACATGTCGGCGCGGCTTGCGCAGTTGACTGCGGATCCGTTCGGCAGTCCGAGCGCGGCGGCGCCCGCAGCGACACACGCACGCGCACCGGCGGCACCCGCCCCGGCCGCGCCCTCGAGCAACGCGGGTGACCGTCGCTCGATGCCCGCCGTCCACGGTCAGGCTCGTCGCTCGACCCCCAATCGCGTGGTCACGATGCTGTTCTCGGATCTCGTCGGCTCGACGAAGCTCAAGCAGATCCACGGCGATGCGCACTCGATGAATATCATCCGTCAACATCACAGCGCCGTGCGTGAGCTGCTCGCGCGGACCACCACCGGCGAGGAAGTGTCGACCTCGGGCGATTCGTTCTTTATCGTGTTTGCCGTGCCATCCGAGGCCGTCATGTTCGCCCTGAAATGGCAGGACTTGATTCGCAACATGGCCGAGGATGAGGGAGTCGCCATTGAGGATCGCATCGGCATCCATGTCGGTGAGGTTTATGCGGACGAAGCCAAGGTGGCCGGCAAAGAATTCGACTTCAACGGGATTCAGGTCGATACCGCCGCACGCGTAATGTCGCTGGCGCAGGGCAACCAGATCCTGATGACGCAGTTTCCGTTCTACAACGCGCGGCAGATGCTCGAAGGCTTCGAGATCGATGGCATCGGCCATCTCACCTGGAAGCATCACGGACAGTACGAGGTCAAGGGCGTCAAAGAGCCTCTCGATATCTTCGAGGTGGGCGAGACGGGCCTTGCCTGCCTGCGTCCACCACCGGATAGCGAGAAAGCCAAGCGAGCGGCGAGATAACATCGTGGTTGAACCAAAAGTCATGGACGACGCTCTGCTCGGCGTTCTGGGCGGCATCCGCCTCTTCCATGGACTTGACCGGTTGCAACTCATCTGGCTGCTGAGCGCCACCTCGCGCGTGGCAGTTGGTGCCGGCAGCCTATTCTTTGATGAAGGCGATCCGGGCGATCGGCTCTTCGTCTTCATCAACGGCGGGGCCGTAGTCGAAAAACGAACTCGCGATGGCTGGACTACGCTCAACACGCTGAAGCCCGGCGAGGCCTTCGGCGAGATGGCAGTCGTCGATCAGCTGCCACGCTCGGCGAGAGTACGCGCCACGGCCAATAGTCTGGCGCTGAGCTTGACCCGTGCGCGCCTCGAGGGCTCGCCGGATGTGGCGGCGGCGGTCTTTCGCAACATTGCCGTCATGCAGACCCTGCGGCTGCGCGCCACCAACGAGCGCCTCGCGGGTTCGACCGACAAAGATTAATCTTCGCCGCGGCGAATGAGTGGCGCGACCAGCGCCAGACGCTCTAGCGGATCCTCGAGTTCGAGGCAAACCTGTTTGTCGCCCATCGACAGCGGCAAAATCTCAATGAGCCGCGCACCCACCCACTCCGCATCGTCATAACGTGGCTCGAGGCCGGCATAAATCTCGCCGAGTTCGGGCAACACGCGACGCAGCAGATCGGCGAGGTGGCGATACTCGGGCGGCACTGACATGGACACCGTCGATGCCGAGTCGATCCACTCGATTGCCCCCATGTTCAGGCCATCCGCTTCGCGCCACCGGCGCTGGATGCGAAAGCGACGCTCGCCACGACAAGTGATACCGAGCAGTCCGTCGGGCAGCAAATTGAAATCGACGATGCGCGCCGTGGTGCCGATATCGACGAACCCCGCGGTTTGACCAGTCTCGCCACCACCGCGGACCAACACCACGCCGAAACAACTACCCTCGCGCATGCAGCGCTTGACCATGTCGACATAGCGCGTTTCAAAAATGCGCAGTGGCAACGGCCCGCGCGGAAACAGCACGGTATTGAGCGGAAAAAGCGGGATGTCGGTGGTCTCGGCCATGCGATGTGCCGACCCTCAGCCGTTGCGACCCCAGCGACGCATCAGATCGTGCTCGACGTCGAGCTGATCGAGGATCCGCGCGACAATGAAATCGACCAATTCTTCGACCTGAGCCGGTCGATTGTAGAAACCGGGATTGGCCGGCAGGATGGTGACGCCGAGCCGCGAAAGCTTGAGCATGTTTTCGAGGTGGATCGCCGAGAACGGCGTCTCGCGCGGCACGATCACGAGATTGCCGCGCTCCTTGATGACGACGTCCGCGGCTCGCTCCAGCAAGTTTTCGCTTGCGCCGGTGGCAATCGCCGACACGGTCGCCATGCTAGCCGGACACACCACCATGCGATGCGGCGCGCCGGAGCCACTGGCCACCGGCGAACTCCATTCCTCATCGCCGAACACCCGAATCTGTCCGTCGCGCGCCTTGTAGAGCGCGGTGAGATGACGCGTCTGTTCGCCGGTGCGACCTGGCAACTTGCAATCGGTTTCGGAGCCGACGACGATCTGCGCAGCCTTGGTGAACATCAAGTACACCGTGTAATCAGCCTGCACGAGACACTCGATGAGCCGCAGTCCGTACTGCGCGCCCGAGGCCCCGGTCATGCCGAGGGTGACGATGCGTTCATCCTTGCGCGCCATGCGATGCCTCCGTGAGAGCCGCAAGCAGCTTGCCATGCAAGCCGCCGAATCCGCCGTTCGACATGATCAGCACGTGGTCTCCGGGAAGCAAGCGCTCCCGCAATGCAGCCACGAGCCCCGCGACCTCGCCGCTCGAATGCCCGCGCTCGCCGAGCGCGTCGACGACCGCCCTTGCGTCCCAACCGAGATCGGCGGGCGCATGCAGCCACACCTCATCAGCGAGCGCGAGTGAGGCGGCCAGGGTGTCCTTGTGCACGCCCCGCTTCATGGTTGCCGAACGCGGTTCGAGTACCGCCACGATCCGCGCATTACCGACTCGCTGACGCAAGCCCTCGAGCGTCGTAGCGATAGCCGTCGGATGGTGGGCGAAGTCATCGTAGATGCGAATCCCGCCTGCTTCACCGCGCAATTCCATGCGTCGCTTGATGCCGCGAAATTCGCCGAGTGCCGCACAGGACACTTCAGGCGGCACGCCGGCATGACGCGCTGCGCCAATCGCGGCGAGCGCATTGTCAACGTTATGACCGCCGATCTGCGACCAGTGCACGCTGCCTGCGCGTACGCCGTCCAGCAGCACATCGAACCGTGATCCATCCCGAGATCCGTCAGGTGATCCGCTCGACGAGCCATGAAGGTTCGCCGTCCAGCGCACCGCAGACCCGCCGTCGCGGGCAAAGGCCTCGCGGGGCGTCCAACAGCCCATGTCGAGCGCACGCGCGAGGTTGGCATCGGTCGCGTGGTGCACGATCAGCCCGGAGCCCGGCACCGTGCGCACGAGGTGATGGAACTGTCGTTCGATCGAGGCGAGATCCGGGTAGATATCGGCGTGGTCGTACTCGAGGTTGTTCAGGATCAGGGTACGCGGCCGGTAGTGCACGAACTTCGCGCGCTTGTCAAAGAAAGCCGTATCGTATTCATCGGCCTCGATCACAAAGAAAGGCCGCTCGCCGAGTCGCGCGCTGATGCCGAAATCCTGCGGGATACCACCGACCAAAAATCCGGGCGAGAGACCGGCGAACTCGAGAATCCAGGCCAGCATGCTGGTGGTCGAGGTCTTGCCATGGGTGCCCGCCACCGCGAGCACCCAACGATCGCGCAACACTTCACGCGCCAGCCACTCGGGTCCCGAGGCGTAGGGAATCTGGCGCTCGAGCAAGGCCTCGATCACTGGTATGCCGCGCGTCATCACGTTGCCCACCACCACCACATCAGGCGCGGGTTCAAGCTGCGCAGGATCAAAACCTTCGAAAACCTTGATGCCAAGTTCCGCAAGCTGCGTGCTCATCGGCGGATAGACATCGCGATCGGCACCCGTCACGTGATGGCCCGCGGCTTTGGCAATCGCTGCGATACCGCCCATGAACGTACCGCAGATGCCGAGGATATGGACGTGCATGATCAGCTCGCGCTGGCGCCGAAACCGAGGGTGATCATCAGCGCGAACACCACGAATTCACCGAGCAGGAAAAGGATGATGCATTGCGCGAGTGGACGCTCGAGTGCGGCACGCAGGATCCGCCCGTTGATGTAGATGAGGTACAGACTGAGCACGAACGCGAGCATCACCAGAGGCGAGAATGTGATGACGCCACCCGCTGCCGGCTGCACCTGCGCGATCACCGGGATGCTGATCGGCGCAAAGAGACAAGCGATGCCGAGCACGGCGGTCGCCGTCTGCGTGAAGCGCTCCGCTTTGCCAAACACGCGTAGCAACAGCGCGAGCCAGGCGAGCGAAGCCAAGCCCGAAACGATCGCCTGCGGCAAAATCGCGCTCTCTTGCGGCATCAGCCAGGCGCCAAGTCCGGCCTGCAGACCCACGAGCAGCACGAATGCGCCCCACTGCAAACGCGGCGAGGCAGGCAGATCCTCGGGGCCTGCGCGCTGGCGCAGGATGTCGATAAAAACATTGAGCAAGGAAATCATGCGGAATCCGTTCCCCTGGAGGCGGAATTCTTGCATAGTCGCACGATGTCGTCGTCCACCGCCTTGGTCGCGACCCGCGCGGCGCTGGAGGACCTGATCGGCAGGCTCGACGGTGACGCGATCGGCGTCGATACCGAATTCCTCCGCGAACGCACTTATCGCGCCGAATTGTGCCTGTTGCAGCTTACCGCGCCTGCGGGTCCGGTCTGCGTGGATCCGCTCGCACTCGGCGAACTCGAACCCCTGCGCCATGTGCTCGGACCGCAGGGCCCGGTGAAAGTACTGCACGCCGCACGTCAGGATCTCGAGGTGCTTGCACCGCTCGTGGGCTCCGTCGCGCCGTTATTCGATACGCAGATTGCCGCAGCACTCGCCGGATTTCCCGCGCAGGTGGGTTACGCCGAACTCGTGCGTCGACTGCTCGAACTCGAGCTGCCCAAAGGCCAGACACGCACCGACTGGTCGCGTCGTCCGCTATCGGCGGAGCAGGTCGATTACGCACTCGATGACGTGCGCTACTTGCTGCCGCTGCGCGAGCGGTTGCTCGAAGAACTGGACCGGCTGCAGCGCCTCGATTGGTTGGCGGAAGATCTTCTTGCCTTGCAGGATCCGGCGCTGATCACGCCCGATCCGGCAAATGCGTGGCAACGCTTCAAGGGCACCGAGGGCTGGGACGAGGGCCGACTCCTGCTGCTGCGCAGTCTTGCCGAATGGCGCGAACGACGCGCCATCGCCCGCAACCGCCCGCGCGGCTGGATCCTCGACGATGCCGTGCTGCGCGAGATCGTGCAGCGCGTGCCGCGCGATCGCCTGCAACTCTCGCACATCGAAGCGATTCCCGAGGGTGTGGTCAAACATTCGGGCGATGACATCCTCGCGCTGCTCGAGGCCGCCCGCATTCCCGAACCACCTCCACCGCTGCCGCGTCGCGAACGGCCCGACCCACAGCTCGTGGCGCGGACCAAGCGGCTCTCGCAAAAGGTGCAGGGCGTGGCGCAAGAACTGAACGTCGCGCCCGAGATACTGGCCACACGCAAAGACCTCGAGGCGATCGCCCGCGGCATCGAGACTGACAAAGTATTGCGCGGCTGGCGCGCGACGCTACTCGGCGAAACCTTGCGGGCCACGGCCTAGAGGCCACGGCCGACCGCAAAAATTTCAGGCCAGCGCCGCCTCGACGCGTGCCGTCACCGTCTCAAGCGGCGCATCCGCGTCAACCGTTTTGAGGATGCCGCGCTGCCGATAAAACCCGACCAGTGGCTGGGTCTGTTCCTCGTACACGGCGATACGTTTCGACACGGTCGCTTCATTGTCATCGGGACGCTGCACGAGGCGCGGCGTCGTGCACTGACCACCGCAAGGCGGCGGCACGGGTACGGGCGCGGTGTGGACGTTGAACACGCGACCACAGTCCTGACAGCTGCGTCGACGCGAAATACGCTGGATCAAGAGTTGCGAGTCCACGTCGAACAGGATCGCTACCTTCAGCGGCTGGCCGATCTCGGCGAGCATGGCCTCGAGACCTGCGGCTTGCGGGATGGTGCGCGGGAAACCGTCAAGGATGAAGCCGCGGGCCGCATCGGCTGCGGCCAGACGCTCGCGGACCATGCCGAGAATGGTGGCATCGTCGACCAGCTGACCCGCATCCATCACGGCTTTGGCACGACGACCGAGTTCGGTGCCCTCGCGAACATGCACACGCAACAGATCTCCGGTAGAAATCTGTGGAATGCCGTGACGCTCGATCAGGCGCTGCGCCTGCGTACCCTTGCCGGACCCGGGGGCCCCGAGGAAAACGATTCTCATGACGCGTACGGTAACCGCCCAATTCCGGCAGGTCAAACCGTCGGGTATGCTCGCGACCCATGAAAAACGCCAAACAAAGCTCCAAACCGCGCAATGCTTTTTACGCGCAATCGGGCGGCGTCACCGCCGTGATCAATGCCTCGGCGGCGGGGGTGATCGAAACCGCCGCGAAGCACCCGAAGAAAATCGGCAAGGTTTTGGCCGGTCGTCACGGCATCGTCGGCGCGCTCGAAGAAGACTTGATCGACTGCTCGAAAGAGAGCAAGGCGACCATCGCGGGCCTGCGCTACACGCCCTCGGGTGCTTTTGGTTCAGCGCGCTTCAAGCTCAAGGGCCTCGACAAAAATCGCGCCGAGTACGAGCGGCTGATCGAGGTCTTCAAGGCGCACGACATCGGCTATTTTTTCTATAACGGCGGCAATGATTCGATGGATACCGCGCACAAGGTGTCGCAGATCGGCGACGCGCTCGGCTATCCCATCACCTGCATCGGCGTACCAAAGACCGTGGACAACGATCTGCCCTTCACCGATGCCTGTCCGGGCTTCGGCTCGGTCGCCAAGTATGTTGCGGTGTCGACGCTCGAGGCTTCGCTCGATGTGGCTTCGATGGCACGTACCTCCACCAAAGTATTCGTCATGGAAGTCATGGGACGGCATGCAGGCTGGATCGCCGCCGCGGGCGGGCTTGCCGGCAAAGGGCGCGATGCGGCGCCGCACATCATCCTTTTTCCCGAAATCGCCTTCGATCGCGCGGCTTTTCTCGCGCGCGTCAAAGAAACCGTCGAACGCGTGGGTTACTGCGTGATCGTGGTCTCGGAAGGCACGGCGTATGCGGATGGACGCTTCCTCGCCGATGCCGGCACCAAAGACGCCTTCGGTCACACGCAACTCGGGGGCGTAGGCCCCGTCGTCGCCAATATGGTGCGCGAAGCGCACGGCTACAAATATCACTGGGCGGTCGCCGATTATCTGCAGCGCGCTGCGCGCCACATCGCCTCCAAGGTCGACGTCGATCAGGCGTACGCCATGGGCAAGGCAGCGGTCGAACTCGCCGTGAAGGGACACAACGCGGTCATGCCGATCGTGGTGCGCAAGTCCTCGAAACCCTATCGCTGGACGGTCGGTCATGTGCCGCTCGCCATGGTCGCCAATGTCGAAAAGAAAGTCCCGCGCGATTTCATCACGGCGGATGGTTTCGGCATCACCGAGAAATGCCGGCGTTATCTGCTGCCGCTGATCGGCGGCGGCGACCCGCCGCCCTACCAGGACGGCCTGCCCGCGTACGTCAAAATCAAGGGCGTTGCGGTGCGCAAAAAGCTGCCGCCCTTCAAGACCTGAGCCGGGGCCGGCGCGCGCCAGGGTCAGCGCGAGCCCACCACGGCCCCTATGCTATATTCCGCGGCCGTTTACACCACGAAGTTAGACGTTTCTTTCTCAGGGGGATCAATCGTAATGGATGCCAATCTCTGGCTCTGGATCGCCATCGGCGCCGGGGCTCTAGCCGTTGTTTATGGTGCCGTTTCCGCGGCCGCGATCAATGCGCTGCCTGCGGGCAACGCGCGCATGCAGGAAATCGCCGGGGCCATCCAAGCCGGCGCGCAGGCCTATCTCAACCGTCAGTACTCGACCATCGCGGTGGTCGGCATCGTGCTCTGCGCGATCCTCGGCCTGATCCTCGATTGGGCGACGGCGGGTGGCTTCTTCGTTGGCGCCCTGCTCTCGGGCATCGCCGGCTACATCGGCATGAACGTCTCGGTGCGCGCCAACGTGCGCACCGCCGAAGCCGCGAACAATGGCCTCAATGCTGCGCTGCAGGTCGCCTTCAAGGGCGGCGCGATCACCGGCATGCTGGTGGTGGGCCTTGGTCTCCTCGGGGTCGCGGGCTATTACCTCGCGATGCGCGGTGTGGTCGGTGATGACCTCGCGCTGCGTTCGCTCGTCGGTCTTGCCTTCGGCGGCTCGCTGATCTCGATCTTCGCGCGTCTCGGCGGTGGCATCTTCACCAAGGGCGCGGACGTCGGCGCAGATCTCGTCGGCAAAGTCGAAGCCGGTATCCCGGAAGACGACCCGCGCAACCCCGCAGTGATCGCCGACAACGTCGGTGACAACGTCGGTGACTGCGCCGGCATGGCGGCCGACCTCTTCGAGACCTACGCGGTCACGCTGGTCGCAACCATGTTGCTCGGCGGCCTGATGCTGGCGAGCGCCGATGGCGCTGCAGTCATTTATCCGCTCGCTCTCGGCGCGGCCTCGATCTTCTCCTCGATCATCGGCACCTTCTTCGTGAAGGTCAGCGACGGTGGCAAGATCATGAACGCGCTATACAAGGGCGTGATCGTCTCGGGCGTGGTCTCGGCGATCGCTTTCTGGTTCATCACCCAGGCCTTGATGCCGCAGAGCGCCATGGGCTTGTTCGGCTGCACGCTGATCGGCCTTGCATTGACGGCGGCCATGATCGTCATTACCGAGTACTACACCGCTACCGAGTACAGCCCGGTGCGCAAAGTGGCCGAGGCCTCACAGACGGGCCATGCCACCAACATGATCGCCGGCCTTGGCGTGTCAATGAAATCGACCGCCCTGCCGGTGATCGCGGTGTGTGCGGCCATTTGGGGCGCGTACACGCTCGAGGGCCTCTACGGCATCGCTATCGCGGCGACCGCCATGCTCTCGCTCACCGGCATGATCGTGGCGCTCGATGCCTACGGTCCGATCACCGACAACGCTGGCGGTATCGCCGAGATGGCGGGTCTCGACAAGAAGGTGCGCAATATCACCGACCCGCTCGATGCCGTGGGTAACACGACCAAGGCCGTCACCAAGGGTTATGCGATCGGCTCGGCGGGTCTCGCCGCGCTCGTGCTGTTCGCCGACTACACCCACAAGCTCGAAGAGCAGGGCAAGTTGGTCGACTTCTCGCTGTCGGATCCCGCCGTGATCATCGGCCTCTTCATCGGCGGTCTTGTGCCCTATCTCTTCGGCGCCATGGCGATGGAGGCCGTGGGTCGCGCCGCCGGCTCGGTGGTCACCGAGGTGCGTCGTCAGTTCCGCGAGATCAAGGGCATCATGGAAGGCACGGCGAAGCCGGACTATTCCAAGGCCGTCGACCTGCTCACCAAGGCGGCGATCAAAGAAATGATCGTCCCCTCGCTGCTGCCGATCCTCGTGCCGGTCGTGGTCGCGTTCGGCATCAACGCGCTGATGGGCCCGGGCGAAGGCATAAAGGCGCTGGGTGGTCTCTTGATCGGCACCATCGTCACCGGACTCTTCGTCGCCATCTCGATGTGTACGGGCGGCGGCGCCTGGGACAACGCCAAAAAATACATCGAGGAAGGCAACTACGGCGGCAAGGGCTCTGAGGCGCACAAGGCGGCCGTGACCGGCGATACCGTGGGCGATCCGTACAAGGACACCGCGGGCCCGGCCATCAACCCGCTCATCAAGATCATCAACATCGTCGCGCTGCTGCTCGTGCCGCTGCTGTGATCAAGCACTTCTGACCCGCAAGAGGTTCAGACCAAAAAGAACCCCGGCACTGCCGGGGTTTTTTTTGCGGTAGCTCGGTCATCGCTCGAAAATCCTCAAAAAATCCTGCCCGGCTCGCCGATCCGCGATCGATAGGCGCCGGGCGGCTCCTGCGGTGAATCGACATCGCGCGGCGGAACCCTCACATTGGGATCGGGCACGAGCAGCCGCCACGCCTCCGTCGGGTTACGCGCCCCCCAGAAAAGTCCGCCGAGTCCCTGTGGTACTTGCTTGCGATCGGGGATCTCGCCCGGCTTGCGACGGCCGCGCACGATCACCTCGTCGAGGTCCGACGGCAGGGCGGTGAACCAATCGGTCGGCGCCATGAAACTGCGTAATTCTCCGAGCCGAAGGTCGAGGGGTTTGGCGGGCGTCGATCCCGGCGCCGTGGCGGATTCGGGCGGCGTCGCGCCCAGGACACCCACCGAAAGCAGAACCGTCAGCCCCGCGCAAGACCTTGCATTGGCCCTGCGCCCGGTTACATTCGACAACTTATCCTCATTGGTCGGAGTCTTCACCGTGCTCACGTCTGCTCCCCGCATCGCGACGCTGTTCGCCGCGTTTGCCTTGACCCTGTTTGTCCCGTCCGCGCTCGCCGCCGATGCCGCGGCCGCCAACAAGGCGCGCCCCGCACAGTCTGCGAAGGCGCAGTCCGCGAAGAGCGAGTCTCCCAAACTCGCCGCGCCAGAGAAAGTCACTTCGGTCGAAGGCATCACTGAATACCGACTCGCCAATGGCATGAAGGTGCTGTTGTTCCCGGATCCGTCCAAGTCGACCATCACCGTCAATGTGACCTACCTCGTCGGCTCGCGTCACGAAGGCTACGGCGAGAGCGGCATGGCGCATCTGCTCGAGCACCTCGTGTTCAAGGGCACGCCACGTTTTCCGAACATACCGCAGGAGCTGACCGCGCGCGGTGCGCGGCCGAACGGCACGACCTGGTACGACCGCACCAACTATTTCGAGACCTTCGCAGCGACCGACGACAACCTGCGCTGGGCGCTCGATCTCGAAAGCGATCGCATGATCAACTCGTTCATCGCCGAAAAGGACCTGCAGAGCGAGTTCTCGGTGGTGCGCAACGAATTCGAATCCGGCGAGAACGACCCGGGTGGCGTGTTGCTCGAGCGTGTCATGTCGACCGCTTATCTTTGGCATAACTACGGCAAGTCGACCATCGGTTCACGTGCCGACATCGAGCGCGTGCCTATCGACAATCTGCGCGCTTTCTACAAGAAGTATTACCAGCCCGACAACGCCGTACTGACCATCGCCGGCAAGTTCGACGAAGCCAAGACGCTCGGCTGGGTCAACGAATTCTTTGGCAAAATTCCGCGTCCGACGCGCGTGCTGCAGCCGACGTACACGGTGGAACCCGTGCAGGATGGCGAGCGTCACGTGGTGCTGCGTCGTGTCGGCGACGTACAGGTGACTTCGGCGGGCTATCACATCCCGCCGGGCGGTCATCCGGACTTCGCGGCGGTGCAGGTACTCGCTGACGTGCTCACCAACGAGCCCTCGGGCCGGCTCTACAAAGCGCTCGTCGAGACGGGCAAGGCGAGCGGCGTGGGCGGCTTTGCTTTCAGCCTCAAAGATCCGGGCTATCTCTATTTCGCTGCCGAGGTACTTAAGGAAAAGCCGGTCGCCGATGCGAGCCAGACCATGCTTGCGGTGCTCGATGGCATGAAGAGCCAGCCGGTCACCGAAGAGGAAGTCCAGCGCGCCCGGAACAAGTTCCTGCGTTTCTTCGAGCAGACCTACAACAACAGCGACCGCGTGGGTCTTGGCCTGTCGGAGTACATCGCCAAGGGCGACTGGCGTCTGTGGTTCCTGTCGCCAGACCAGATGGAAAAAGTCACCGCGGCGGACGTCAACCGCGTCGCTGCGGCCTACCTCAAGCCCGCCAATCGCACCACCGGCTTGTTTGTGCCGGAGGCAACGCCCGATCGCGCCGATATTCCGCAGGCGCCGGATCCGGCCGTCATGCTCAAAGATTATCAGGGCAAGCAGGCGCTGAAGCAGGCCGAGGTCTTCGATCCGTCGCCCGCCAACATCGTCTCGCGCACACGCTCCGAAATCTTCCCGGGCGGTGCGGAATACAGCTTCCTCGCGAAGTCGACCCGCGGCAGCGCGGTAAACGCAACGCTCACCCTGCGCATCGGCAGCCTCGCAGCGCTTGAGGGCAAGGCGACCACCGCGGACATCACGGCCGCCATGCTGCGCCGCGGCACCCAGAACCGTACGCTGCAGCAGATCAACGATGAACTCGACAAGCTGAAATCCTCAGTCGGCATCGGCGGCAGCGGGCAGACGGTCACGGTCAACGTGACCTCGACCCGCGAGAACCTCGTGCCCGCACTCGAGATCGTCGGCGACATCCTGCGCAATCCGGTGTTCCCGGATGCCGAGTTCACCAAGCTGCGCGATGAGGTCCTTGCGGCCATCGAACAGCAGCGCAGCGATCCGCAAGCGCTCGCGGTACTCGAGGCAGGTCGAATCACCGCGCCCTACCCGGCCAATGATTTCCGTCGTGCACGGAGCTTCGATGAGCAGGCGGCGGCGATCAAGGCGCTGAGCGCTGCGGATTTGCGCAAGTTCCACGCCGATTTCTATGGCGCGGGCAAGGCGACGGCTGCAGTGGTCGGTGATTTCGACGAGATGACCGTGCGCGCCGCGCTCGGCGCAATTCTCGCCGGCTGGCAGTCGAAGGTGCCGTTCGAACGCGCGGTCACCCCGCACTTCGAGATCGCCGCGACAGCCCGCAAGATCGAGACGCCGGACAAGGCCAACGCCTTCATGATTGCCGGTCTCAACCTGCCATTGCGCGACGACGAGGCCGACTATCCGGCGCTCGTCATCGCCAACTACATGCTGGGCGGCGGCTTCCTCAACTCGCGGCTTGCCGTGCGCATCCGCCAGAAGGAAGGCATCAGCTATGGCGTGTCATCCTTCCTGCGCGCCGACTCGCTCGACAAGTCGGGGAGTTTCGGCACCTTCGCGATCTATAACCCGGAGAACTCGGCGCGTCTGCTGGCCGCCTACCGCGAAGAACTCGACAAGATGTTGAACGAAGGCTTCACGGAGTCGGAACTGCGCGATGCCCGCAACGGCTGGCTGCAGAGCCGCAATGTCAGCCGCTCGCAGGATCGCGAACTGGTCGGACGCCTCTCGGGCTATCTCTATCTCGATCGCACGCTCGAGTGGGATGCCGACTTCGAGAAGCGTGTGGCGGCGCTCACGGTGACCGACGTCAACGCAGCGGTGAAGCGCTGGATCAAGCCTGATGGCATCACCATCATCGAGGCAGGCGACTTCGCGAAGAAACCGGCCAAGCAGTAATTTGCCGAACTAATTTTTTGATAGGCAACCCGATACCCAAGGAGCAATCAACATGGACAAGCGACACGCACTCATCATCGCCGCCGTCGGCGGGCTCGTTGCGCTCGGCGCTGCGCAGGCGATGGGCCCGAAGGAAGGTTTCGAGAGATGCCACGGCATCGTCAAGGCCGGCAAGAACGACTGTGGTGCCAACGGCCACGGTTGTGCCGGGCAAGCCAAGACCGACGGTGACAAGAACGAATGGATCTCGCTGCCCAAAGGCACTTGTGAGCGCATCGTCGGCGGCAGCCTGACCCCAGGCGGCTGATGACGCTGCTGATCTTTGTTGCGGGACTGCTGGCACTGATCGCCGGCGCCGAGGTGCTGGTGCGGGGCGCGTCAAAACTCGCCCTGTCTTTCGGCATCTCGCCGCTGGTGGTCGGGCTCACAGTCGTGGCCTTTGGCACGAGCTCGCCGGAGATCGCCGTCTCGCTCGGTGCGGTGCTCGATGGCCGCACCGATATCGCCGTGGGCAATGTGGTCGGCAGCAATATCTTCAACGTGCTATTCATCCTCGGTCTCTCGGCGCTCATCACCCCGCTGGTCGTGAACATCCAGCTCATTCGGCAAGAAGGTCCCATCATGATCGGGGCCTCGCTGCTGTTGCTGCTGCTCGCGCTGGACGGCCGGCTGGGGATGCTCGATGGAGCGATGCTGACCGCGCTGTTGGTGGCGTACACGGTCTTTCTGATCGTGCAATCGCGCCGCGAAACACAAGCCGCGCGCGGTGAATATGCTGCCGAATTGCAACCTGCCACCGCGGGCGGCTGGGATGCGTCGCTGCCAGTACAACTCGGACTCATCGCCGCCGGACTTGCCTTGCTCGTGCTCGGTTCTGGCTGGCTGGTGGATTCCGCGGTGGTGTTCGCCACTGCGCTCGGCGTCAGCGACGTGGTGATCGGTTTGACCATCGTGGCCGCAGGCACGTCGATGCCGGAAGTCGCTACCTCGGTCATGGCCGCCATCAAGGGCGAGCGCGACATCGCCGTCGGCAACGTGATCGGCAGCAACACCTTCAATATCTTTGGCTGTCTCGGACTCTCAGGCCTTGCCGCAGGCTCGTCGGGTCTGCTCGTGCCCTCCGCAGTCATCAACTTCGACATCTGGGTGATGCTGGCCGTCGCCCTCGCCTGTCTGCCGGTATTCCTCACCGGTCGCGAAATCGCGCGCTGGGAGGGCGGGGTTTTCCTTGCCTACTACGTAGCCTATGTGTCCTACCTGATCCTCGCTGCCCAGGCTCACGATGCACTCGGCACTTACTCGGCGGTGATGATGGGCTTCGTGATCCCGATCACCGTGATCACGCTGGTCGTGGTGCTGCTGCGTCATAAGTCGGGGGAGGCACGCTGAGCAGAGCTGTCCCGAACCGCGCCGGCGTCGGTCTGCGAGGCGTGCATCACGCCGACTGGCTGCAAGATCGGCCCGCCTGCGGATGGCTAGAAGCCCACGCCGAAAATTATTTTGCTGCGGGCGGTGCGCTGCCTGCGCTGCTTGATGACTTGCATCGCGACTATCCACTGTCGATTCACGGTGTCGGTCTTGGACTCGCCGGCCCCGAACCGCTCGACCGTGGCCACCTCGCCCGCCTCAAGTCGCTGATCGATCGTCATCAGCCCGAACTTGTCTCCGAACACCTCTGCTGGGGCGCCGTCGACGGCGTGCATTTCAATGATCTGCTGCCGATTCCTTTTACCCGTGAATCGCTGGATCGCGTTTGCTCACGGATCGCGGCATTGCAGGACGCGCTCGGCCGTAGCGTGCTGATCGAACATCTGGCGAGTTACCTGCGCTTCGACCAGGACGATATCCCGGAAGCTGAATTTCTTGCTGTGCTGGTGCGCCGCACTGGCTGTGGCTTGCTGCTCGATCTCAATAACTTGTACGTCAATGCCTGTAATCACGACTTCGACGCTGCGACATTTCTCGCCGCATTGCCACCCGCATCGATCGGCGAGATTCATCTCGCAGGTCATACGCGGAGCGTGATCAACGGCGAGCCCGTGTTGATCGATACGCACGGCAGCGATGTCTGCGAGTCGGTGTGGCAACTGTATCGGACGGCGGTGCAACAGTTCGGACCGCGGCCGACGCTGATCGAGTGGGACACCGACGTGCCGGCACTCGAAGTGCTGCTCGCAGAGGCGGCACGTGCCGATGCCATCGTCGTCGAATTCGAGCGCGTCGGTGAGCGACCCGCTCGGCAACAGCCATCGCAGTTCGATACGACACGACCAGACCTCCTGCCTGACTCGTCGCGAAGACTCGACGCCTGGCAGCGCGAATTCGCAGTAATGTTGAGTGACCCCGTCGCGCCGCGCGGTCGTGCCGCGATCTACCATCACAACCGACGGGCCAATTTCCGCAAGGCACTCGCTCTCGAGTATCCGCTGGTCGAGCGTATCGTCGGAGCTGAATTCTTTGACAAACTCGCGCTCGATTTCATGACCGCAAACCCATCGCGCAGCGGCGATCTGCATCATGTCGGCGAGGCGTTCCCCGCATTTCTCGCCGGCGGCCTCGCAAGCCGCGGATCCGCCTACGAATATCTCTTCGATCTTGCGCGCCTCGAGTGGGCTTGGCAGTGCGCGTTGATCGCCGCTGATGCGCCGGCGCTCGGTCCCGGCGCGCTCGCGGCATTCCCGCAACACGAGTGGCCGCGCCTGCGCCTGCAACTGCAGCCGGCGTTGCGGGTGATCGAATCGCCCTGGCCCATTCATACGCTGTTCGTCGAGCATCGACGCGAGCAGCCGGCCATCGTGCAGCTGACAGCGGGCGGCGAATGCGCGGGGGTCGTGCGCCATAACGGCATCGTTGAGGTCCACCGGCTCGAGGAGAGCGACGCCGCGCTGTGGCGGGCTCTGGCGAACGGAGCTTCGCTCGAGGCAGCCGTCGCTGCGACCCTCGAAGCAACACCCGCAGAGACCTTTGAGCTCGGTGCCGCGCTCGCCCGCCTGTTCACCCTCGGCGCGGTAGCCAACCTCGCAGTCCACGAGCCGGATGCGTAGTTCCCCCGCTTGGCAGTACCCTGGAAACCACGTATTTTCCCCGCCCCTCAACCATCAGTTCCGGTATCCCCGATCATGTCGATGAATGCCGCCACCAAGGCCGCCGCGCGCGAACAAATGATCCACCAGCAGCTGCGCGCCTGGGACGTGCTGGACAAGGACGTGCTCGATATCTTCGATCACATTCCCCGCGAGATATTTGTTCCGCCGGCGTACACCGAACTGGCCTTCGCCGATCTCGAGATCCCGCTCGGGCGCGGTGATCGGATGCTCGCCCCGAAGGTTGTCGGGCGTATTGTTCAGGCGGTTGCGCCAAAGGCCACGGACCGCGTGCTGCTCGTGGGCGTCGGCACGGGCTATCTCGCCGCCTGTCTCGCCGCGCGTGCCTGCAGCGTTCGCGGCCTCGAAGTGCGCGAAGACCTGGCGTCGGCCGCAGGGCAAAACCTGCAGAACGCGGGTGTACGCAACGTCACCATCGAGCAGGCCAACGCCTTCGCACCGGAAGCCCTGGGCAGCGCGGCGTACGACGTGATCGTGCTCGCCGGCTCCTTACCCTTGCCCGACCAGCGTTTCCAGCAGCAGCTCGCAATCGGTGGACGACTATTTGCGGTCATTGGTTCGGGCCTCGTCATGGAAGCCCGCCTCATTGAGCGCGTGGCCGCCGACCAGTGGCGCAGCACCGCGCTGTTCGAAACCGCCTTCAAGCCGCTCGTTGGCGCACCCGTCGCCGAACAGTTCCGTTTCTAACTCTCGTACCCCTACAGTTTGCGAACTATGGTCCACGAACTTTCCGTCGAAACTCTGAAGTCCCGCCTCGACGCCGGCGAAACCCCGCTGGTCATCGATGTGCGCGAAGCACATGAGCTCGAGATCTCCCGAGTCGACTTTGCACGGCACATCCCCATGGGCGAGGTCCCGGCACGGCTCGGCGAACTCGACCCCGATACACCGGTGATTGTCATGTGCCGCTCAGGTGGTCGCAGTCTGCAAATCGCCCGCTTCCTCGAAAGTCGCGGTTTTCGGTCGGTCAGTAATCTGACCGGCGGAATTCTGGTTTGGGGGGAACGCATCGATCCGTCGCTGCGTCCATACTGACGGCTGGACTGTTTGGCGGCGGGACTCGTCGTCTGTTATAGTGTTATATAACACCAATCGAGGTTTGACATGACGCGTGCACTCGTTCTCGCCCTAGGCATGCTGCTGACCGCCGCCTCGGCACAGGCCGAGGATCTCAAGTCGGTCTACGAGCGCGCGCTCGCCAACGATCCGCAGATCCGTGAAGCCGATGCGCTGCGGCGCGCAGCGCGCGAGGCGCGTCCTCAGGCCTGGGCGGCCATCCTGCCGCAGATTTCGGGGTCGGCCAGCAAGACCCGCGCTGATACGACGAGCAGCGGCCAATTCCCGCAGGAACAGCGCCTGCCGACGGGGCAGACGGTAGTACTCAACTTCCTCTCCTCGAGCACCTCGGAACCCGAAACGGACCGTTGGAGCCTTGATCTGCGCCAGAGCCTGATCTCTTGGGACAATTGGGTCGCCATCAAGCGTGCGAGCCGTCAGGTCGCGCAAGCCGAGGCCGATTTCCAGGCCGCCGAGCAGCAGCTGATCGTGCGCGTCGCCGAAGCCTACTTCAACGTGCTCGCCGCACAGGACACTGTCGACGCGCAGTCCTCGGCGCTCGAGGCGATCTCGCGCCAACTCGAACAAGCCGAGAAGCGTTTCGAAGTCGGTCTGATCGCGGTGACCGACGTGCAGGAAGCGAAGGCCGCACGTGACAGCGCCGCGGCAGCAGTCATCGCCGCCAAGCGACAACTCGCCTCGACCGAAGAATTGCTGCGCGAAATCACGGCCGAAAAATATGCCGAGCTCGCCAAGCCCGGCGAATCCATGCCGCTCAAATCGCCCGAACCGGCCGATGAAGCGCAGTGGGTCGAGCGCTCGATGGAACAAAATCTCGCGCTGGTCTCGAGTCGTCTTGCCGCCGAAATCGCCCGCGACAACGTGCGCGCTGCGTTTGGCGGCCATCTGCCAGAACTCGATCTCGTCGCCAGCAAAAGCAACACCGAGCAGTCGAGCCCGATCAACTTCTCGAGCGGTAACGTCGGCCTGCGCACCAGTGACATCGACGACGAAAGCTACTCGCTGCAGGTGACGATGCCGATCTTCAGCGGCGGCGCGACACAGTCCCGCGTGCGGCAGAGCGAGTTCCAGTGGCGGGCGGCTCGCGAGCGTCTCACGCGCGTCTCGCGGCAGACCGAGCGCCAAGCCCGCGACGCCTACCTCGGTGTGATCAGCGAAATCTCCCGCGTCAACGCACTGCGTCAGGCGCTCGAGTCGAACCAGACCGCCCTCAAAGCAACCGAAGCCGGCTACGAAGTCGGCACGCGTACCGCCGTCGATGTGCTCGAAGCGCGACGCAGCCTGACTCAGGCACAGACCAACTACTCGCGCAGTCGCTACGACTACATCCTCAACGTGCTGCGACTGCGATTTGCCTCGGGCACGCTCGATCGCGCGACGCTCGAGGAGGTCAACACCTGGCTCACGAAGATTTCGCGCCCGCGATAAGCGGCTCGATCACCGCGAGCAACCGCTGTAGTGTGCCGCGGTTGCCGGCCACGAATTCTTTGGCTCGCTCGCCATACCCTCGACGCGCTGCGGCGTCCGCGGCCCAGCGACGCAGCGTCGTGGTCATCGAGTCCACATCTACAACGATCTCGAGCGCCTGATGCGCAACGAGCGCTGCGGCCACATCGGCCGCGTTCTTGCCATGCGGACCCGTGATGGTCGGAATGGCCAGCGCCGCCGGCTCGATGAGATTGTGGCCGCCTATGCCCTCGATCAGGCTGCCGCCCACGAAAGTAACGTCGGCAGCGGCATAGCAAGCTAACAACTCACCGAGCGTATCGAGCAGCAGCACATCGATCGGCTGCGCGGCCGCTGCGTTGCCTGACAGCGCGCGAACCGAACTTTCGCTCGTCGAATACCGGCGATAGAACACCCCGGATTTCTGCAGTCGCGCGGCAACTTCTGCAAAGCGCGGCGGGTGCCGTGGAGCGAGAACGAGTGCCACATCGACGCCTTCGTGGCGCAATCGCTGCTGTGCTTGCAACAGCGCGTCTTCCTCGACTTCGTAGGTGCTCCCGCCGACCAGTACGAAACGATCGCGCCAGCCACAGCGCTCGCGGAGGCCCGAGCCGGCTGCAGTGAGCCCCGGGGGCAAGGCGAGATCGAACTTGAGATTGCCGATGACCTGCACGCGCGCACTCGGCACACCCACACTCGCAAAACGCGCTGCATCAGCTTCACTCTGCGCTGCGACCGTGAGCCCGCGAGCGAGCGTATCGGCATAAATCCCGAGCAACCGACGGTAGCGGGTCACGGAGCGAGGCGCGATGGCGGCGCTCGCGAGTACCAAGGGAATGCCGCGCACCGTGCACTCGTGGAAAAGCTGCGGCCAAATTTCTTTTTCAATGATGAGGCCGATGGACGGCTGCACCCGATCGAGAAACCGTCGCACGCAACCCGGCGTATCGAGCGGCAGAAAACGCACATCGATCGCCGCGTCGAACAACGCCCGCGCGCGTGCAGCGCCGGTGGGTGTCGTGGTGGTCAGCGTCAACGCGCGCTCGGGGTATCTCTCGGCGAGCGCCAGAACCAGCGCCGCTGCTGCTTGAACCTCGCCCACCGAGACGGCATGGATCCAGATCGAGCCGGCGGGCCGCGCGGCGCCAAGCCCGAATCTTTGCGAAAAACCCCGCCAGTAGCCGCGATCCCGAAAACCGCGTAGCGCAAGCATGACGCAGAAGGGCAGCGCAAGCAGTCGGACGGTTAAGCGATAGGCCAGCGCCTTCATGTCGCATCCCGATAGCCGAGGAGCAGCGCGTGCCAATGATTTTCGTCAAAGGCGAGTCTCGCCGAATCGTGCAGCTTCAGCAGCGAACGGCGCAACCGCACGAGATTGGCATCCTGCCAAATTCCACGCTTGCGAAATCGCGCCCGATCGAAATCGATCAGGTACCAAAACCCTTGGTGATCAACCAGCAGGTTGTGTGCATTGAGATCCGCATGGCAGAGACCCACGATATGAAACCGCGCGATCGTCCTGCCAATCGCCGCCCAGTCGATCGTCGCTGTTGCATCCCGCACGCAGTCGGCAAGCGTCCGTACGTCGGGCAATCGCAGCGTGATCAGATCGCCACGACAAAAAAATCCGTGCGCTTGATGGCGTGCTGCCACCACGGGTGCGACGGGCAAGCCGAGTTGCTGCAGCTGTTGCGTGACCCGAAACTCGCGCAGCGGCCGCGAGCGCTCTGCGCCGGTGTCGAGATAGCGATCGCCGAACAGGTGGGCCACGAGGCCACCACGCCGATAATGACGCAAGGCGTAGCCCCGCTCACCCGCCTCGAAGAAATGGCTATTGCCGCGGCCGCGCGCGCTGCCACGCAGCGCGCCAGTGCCTTGCCAATGCGTCGCATCGAACCAGCGCTCGTCAAAATTGCCGGCAAGGAAAGGGTCGTATAGCATCACGCTGCTTGCGGATTCGAGCCGGCTTTCCGGCGGGTCGCGCGATCGGTCATCACTCATCACCGCCCCCTCACCGCCTCACGCCATGTTGCCGCTCACCACGCCGCCCGACTCCGTCTGCCTGCTGCGGTTGTCGGCGATCGGTGACACCTGTCATGTAGTGCCGTTGTTGCGCACCCTGCAGCGCGCTTGGCCGAACACCCGCTTTACCTGGATCATCGGACGCTTCGAAGCCAAGCTCATGAGCCTGCTGCCGGGCGTCGAGTTTATCACCGTCGACAAACGCGCCGGCCTCGGCGGGCTGCGTGCTCTGCGTGACGCCTTGCGCGATCGTCGCTTCGATCTACTGCTGCATCTGCAACTCTCGGTACGCGCGAGCGCCGTGGCCGCCGTGGTGCCGGCAGGCATCAAGGTCGGCTTCGATCGCGCCCGGGCGCGCGAGTTGCAATGGCTCTTCACCAACGCGCAGGTCGCGCCACGCCAACGGGAGCACGTACTCGACAGTTTCATGGGCTTTGCCGAGGCCTGCGGCGTGCAGCAACGCGTCCTCGAGTGGTCACTGTCATTGCCCGGGGAGGCGCTGGATTATGCGCAGCGGCTGATTCCGCACGGCGCGCCACCAACGCTCGTCATCAGCGCCTGCTCGAGCCATCAGGGTCGCAACTGGCTCGCCGAGCGCTACGCCGCCGTCGCCCGCCATGCCATCGAATCCCGCGGCATGCGCGTGATCCTCGTCGGCGGCCCTGCGGTCAACGAACGCGTCATGGCGGACGCCATCAAAGCGCACTGCCCGCAAGTGATCGATCAGGTCGGCAAGGACACACTGCCGCAGCTGCTCGCCCTATTGGAGCGGGCCACCGTGCTCCTCGCGCCAGACACCGGACCCGCTCACATGGCCACGATGGTGGGCACGCCCGTGATCGGCTTGTATGCCGCCACCAATCCGGCACGCAGCGGGCCCTATCTTTCGCGCGAGTGGTGCATCGATGCGTTCGCGCGCGCCGCGCGGGAGTTTCGTCGCACTACCCCCGAAACCCTGCCTTGGGCGACAAAGATCGAAGAGCCAGGCGTGATGGCGCTGATCACGACCGCCGAAGTCTGCACGCGGCTCGATGCCCTGCTAGCATCACGATCATGAAAGATATCCTCGTACCCATCTCCCCGGGCGAATTGCTCGACAAGATCACCATCCTGCGTATCAAGTCGGCGCGTATGACTGACGAGACCAAGCTGCGCAACGTGCGCCTCGAACTGCAGTTGCTCGAGCAGACTTGGCGCGACAGCGGCGCGGCCATCCCGGAAGTGGCCGCGGACGAGACCGAGCTGCAACGCGTCAACGAAGCGCTCTGGGACATCGAGGACAAGATTCGCGACAAAGAACTCGCACAGGAATTCGATTCCGAGTTCATCGAGTTGGCGCGAGCCGTCTATGTGACGAACGACGAGCGTGCAGCCGTCAAGAAACGCGTCAATCTCGCGCTCGGTTCGCGCATCGTCGAAGAAAAATCCTACAAGCCCTACAAGGCGGGTTGACCCGCGCGGCTTCGATTCAGCGCTGCAGCGTGTATTCGGCGCCGCAGTAGGGACACTTGGCCCAGCCGGTCTTCTCGATTGGCAGATAGACCCGCGGATGCGAGTTCCACAGGTGCATCTGCGGCATCGGACAGGACAGCGGCAGATCCTCGGCCGTGACTTCGTACTTGTTCTGCGCGTTCGGCTGGATGAGCGTGGGCTTCGACATGGAAGAAATTATACCTGCGCGCCTGTCGACTCGCCGAAGGTCTGCGTCCAGATCGCCCGTACTGCAGCGCGCTCGGCCACGAACTCCTCGGCGCCGATTACCGCACCCTCCTCGCGTAGCGATCGACGATGGTTTCGCTTGCGGTAAGCCCGATAAGCCTGCGTCAAGACATCGACCGTGGCCTGCGGCACAAGATCGCCGGAGGCGAGCGTCTCGAGCTGACGAATCGTGTCGGAGAACATGAGTACGGCCGGCTGTCGCCCGCCCTCGCGCAGCGCCCAATACTGGGCGAGGAATTCGATGTCGGCTACGCCGCCGGCATCCTGCTTGAGGTCGAACTGACCTTCACGCGCTTTTGATAGTTCGCGCCGCATGCGCTCACGCATCGATGCAACTTCATCGCTCAAGGTATCGCGGCGGACGAACTCGCCGAGGATACGAATTCGCGCTGCCTCAAACTCGGCGCGCAACTCGGCGGAACCGGCTACGGCGCGCGCATGCAGCAGCGCTTGGTGTTCCCAGGTCCACGCCGAACTGCGCTGATAATCGATGAAGGCCTCGAGTTGCGTGATCAGCATCCCGCCCTTGCCCCCGGGTCGCAAACGCACATCGACCTCGTAAAGCCGTCCCGCCGCCGAGTGCACGGTGAGAATGTGCACGATGCGCTGCGCGAGCCGAACAAAAAAGATCTGGTTGTCGATCGGCCGCGGGCCGTCGGTCTCTTGCACGGCGCCCTGCGAATCGTGCAGGAACACGAGATCGAGATCCGAACCATAGCCAAGCTCGATGCCGCCGAGCTTGCCGTAGCCCACGGCACACACGCGCACGGTGCGCGGTGGATCATCGTCATGCACGCGACAGGTCGGCGTTCCGAATTGGCTGGTCATCTGCACCCAAGCCTGCTGCATCGCCTTGTCGACCACGAGCTCGGCGATGTCGGTCAAGCGATCGGAGACGCGCATGAGCGGCAGGCTGCCCGAAAGATCGGCGATCGCGACGCGAAACACCGCGGCGCGTTTGAACTGCGCCAGCGCCTCGACCAGCCGCTCGGGATCATCACCCGCCACGCGCGCGAGCCGATCTTCGAGATCGGCCGCAAGCTGCGCGCGACCCGGCGGCTCGGTCAGCGCCCGTTCGTCGAGCAGCTCATCGAGCAGCAGCGGATGGGCCGCCAACTGCTGGGCCAAAAAATCGCCGCCCCGACAGACGGTCACGAAACACTCACGCGCCACCGGATTTTCATTGAGCAGGGCGAAGTAGGCACTGCGCCCACCGATCGCTTCGAGCACGCGCAGCAAGCGACGCGCCATCACGAGATGATCGTCAGCGGACTCGAGCGACGCCAATAGTTGTGGCAGCAAGGCCTCAAGACGACGCAGGCCAGTGACATCGAGTCGAAGCAATTGCGAGCTGCCGCGAAAGTCCACCAGCAATTGGGCAAGTTCACGCGTCTGCGTGAAACCGCGCTCGGCCAGCAGACCATCCAGCTCGGCCGCGCTCACCGACGGATCCCAGAGCGCCGCCAGCCCTGCCGCCGCTGCGGCATCACGCCGTCTTGTCGCCGCCGCATCGGCAGTCTCGCCGGACTCGGCATCGCTCCCGGCAGGGGAGAACACGAGCGTATTGAAGATCCGCTGCACGCGCGCAGCCTGTGCATCGTAACTGCGCCGTACGCCGTCCCAGTCCGGCTCGTTCATCGCGCGCGCAAGTTTTGCCTGCGCAGCCGGATCCGCCGGCAACGAGTGAGTCTGCGCATCAGCAATCATCTGCAGCCGGTTCTCGAGCGTGCGCAGATAGCGGTAGGCCGTATCGAGCTTCTGCACCACCTGCGGATTGAGCAGTCGGCTACGCGCGAGCTGCGGCAGCACCTCGAAGAGACGCGCACTCTGCAGTCGACGGTCCTGCCCGCCGCGAATCAGCTGCATCGACTGCACGATGAATTCGATTTCGCGAATACCGCCCGGCCCGAGCTTCACGTGATCGACGAGATCCTTGCGCGCGACCTGTTTCTCGATGAGCTGCTTCATCTCGCGCAAAGATTCGAAGACACCGAAATCGAGGTAGCGCCGATAGACGAACGGGCGCACGGCTTCGGCGTAAAGGTCGGCGTAGACTGCCGTGCCGGTGATGGGTCTCGCCTTGATCCAAGCGTAGCGCTCCCAGTCGCGACCGTGTTGCAGCAGGTAATCTTCGAAAGCCGAAAAGCCGCAGGCGAGCGGACCGGAGTCCCCGAAAGGTCGCAAGCGCATATCAACCCGAAACACGAAACCATCGACAGTCGGGGTCGCGAGCAGACGCAGCAGCGTCTGACCGAGCCGTACGTAGAATTCTTCGTGACTGACTGGGGCCGAGTGCACCGTCTCGCCATAACCCGGAAACAAAAACACGAGATCGATATCGGATGAGAAATTAAGCTCGCGGCCACCGAGCTTGCCCATGCCGACGACGACCAGCGGCATCGGCGACCCGTCGGCGTATTGCGGCGTACCGTAACGCGCGCAGGTCAAGTGCCACGCCACCGCCAGCGCGCGATTGACGGCGTCGTCGGCGAAGGCCGAGAGATCTTCCAGAGTTTCTTCGAGACTCGCGCGACCGCTGAGCTCGCGCCACGCGATCCGCACCATCTCGCGGCGTCGCCAGCGACGAAGCCAAGCCTGCCACTCCCCCTCGGGTGTCTCGATGTGGGGCGGCTCAGCCCCGTCAGGCCAGCAGGCGCGTCCGCCTGCCGTGCGCAAGTGCTCGAGCGCGCCATGACGCAACAAATCGGTGAGCAGCGCCGAATCGCGCGCAAAACTCTCGGCGACGAAATCGCTGCAGGCCAGAACGTGCGTGGCCTGCCCGCGCCACTCTTGCGGAAAATCCTCGGGGCTCATGCTCTGCATCGCGCTGCCAGCATACAAAAAAGCCCCGCACGAGGCGGGGCTATCGGTGTGCGCCGATCGGAGGGGGGAAATGATCAGCGCACGGGAGAGAGACTAAAGCCGCGCGAGTTGGCAGTATGTACGGAGTTGTACCTAAGGCTTGAAGAATGTCCGTCCCGAGTACCGAATACCGCAATGCCATCAGCCGCTTTCTGAGCGGCGTCACCGTCGTCACCACACGCCATGCCGGCGCCAATCATGGCATCACCGCGAGTGCGGTGTGTTCGGTCACACTCGAGCCGCCTACCCTGCTCGTTTGCCTCAATCGCCAATCGGCGACCTGCCACGCGGTGATCGGTTCGGGTCGCTTCTGTGTGAACGTTTTGGCCGACGATCAGCTGGCGCTCGCCAAATTGTTCTCGAGTAAATCGGTCGACAAGTTTGCCGAATTCGCCGCCCTCAGCGATGCGCCGTGCATTGACGGACCCTTTGGCACGCCGATTCTGCCCGGCGCCCTCGCCGCGCTCGAATGCGCGGTGACCCAGCACAGCGATGTCGGCACGCATCGGGTTTTCTTCGGTCAGGTGCTGGGCACGATCGCCACCGAGGGCGAACCGCTCGGTTACTTCCGCGGTCAGTTCACCACGCTGCAACGCGGGGGATAGTGCAGGGATAGTGCAATTCGTGCACCGCGGCGAACTGCAGCAGTCGTGCTTCAGCAAAGGGTGCGGCCACGAGTTGCATGCCGATCGGCAAGCCCCGCGCATCAAAACCAGCCGGCATCGAGAGCGCCGGTACGCCGAGATAATTGAATGGCGCAGTAAAGCGCACGAGGCGGCTCAGCGTGCGCCAAAGTTCGGGGCCGGCACCAACATTGGTCTCTGCGCGAGACGGCGTACAAAGCGGCAGCGTCGGCGTCAGCAGCACATCGCAGCGCGTGAACACGGCCGCGGTGAAGCGCTCGAGCAGCGGCAGCCGCAACTGCAGCGCTTCGAGATAGAGCGGCGCGGGAATGGCGAGCCCGGTACTCGCGCGCACGCGAACCTGCGGCGTGTAGCGTTCACTGCGACTACGCAGCCAGGAGGCATGCAGTGCGGTAGCCTCGGAATACACTACGGCGCGACTGAGCTCTGCCATGGCGCGAATATCGGGCACCGACACCTCGACCAGACGCGCTCCGGCGGCTTCGAACAGCGCCAGCGAACGCTCAAACGCTGCGCGTACCGCGGGATCGAGATCCTCGTTGAAGTACTCGCTGGCCACACCGACCCGTCGTCCCGAGACACCGAACCCGAGCGCGGCGCGATAGTCCGGCACCGGCTGCAGCGAACAGAGGGCATCGCGCCCATCACCGCCCGCGATAATCGACAGTAGCAGCGCAAGGTCACGCACCGAACGGGTAAAGGGGCCGATCACATCGATGGACGGCGAGAGCTTCATGCTTCCCGAGCGCGGAATCAGGCCGTAAGTCGGCTTCAGACCAAAGACGCCATTGACGGCCGCCGGAATACGCACCGAACCACCGCTGTCGGAGCCGAGGCTCGCCGCCACCGCACCGCAGGCGACCGCCACGCCTGAACCGCTCGAGGAACCGCCGGAGATGAACGCGGGATCCCAAGCGTTGCGGCAATCCTCGAAGGCGGCATTGTGACCCGTCGGACCGAGCGCAAACTCGGCCATGTTCAACGCACCGAGCGTCAATGCCCCAGCCGCCTCGAGGCGTTGCAGGACGGTCGCCTCACGCGTATCGGCTTCGCCCGCGGCAGACTGGGACAGCGAGGCGGTTACCCGCGAACCGAACGTCGGCACCACCCCCGCGCGCGCAAACATATCCTTGTGCGCGAGCGGTACGCCGAGCAGCGATCGCGATAGCGTTCGGCCTTGACGTCGCGCGTCATCGAGCAGCAGATCGGCGAGGTCCGCGGCCTGCAGGGCTGGCGCGTGATCGATGCGCAGAAAACACCCTGTTCGCTCGCGCGCCGCTGCGGCGCGCTCGAGCGCCGCCCGCGTAAGCTCGTTGCTGCGCAGTCGTCGCTCCGCAAGCTGCTCGACGAGATCGGTCAGATCGCCATCGAGCACATCATTGGCCAGCTTCGCTGCGGCGCCACGGCGCAACAAGCTCGCAGATCCGCCAAGCTCGAACCGTTTACCGTCCTGCGCTTCGCGGTTCGCCAAAGATTCGAGCAGCGGCAGATAGTCGGACGGCTCACGATCAAAGATTTCACCGTCGCTGCCATGTTCCAGCACGGCGCGAACCGCCGCCGCAGCGGCTGCCGCGCCCGCAGCGATGCGCTCGGCCGTGTCCGCGTCGGCCAAGGAAATGCCGAGCAGCCGAACGAGCTCGATGACCGAATCGGCCGACAGGGATCCGTCCGCGGCGGCCTGTGCCCGGCGACGCTCTTCGCTGTGCTGACTCATGCGGGACATTCCATGATCCCGCACACGATACACCGCCCGGTGTAAGCTCCAAAGCCATGAACGCAGTAGCCACCCGAAGCGACGTGCTAGTCCTCGGGGCTGGCCTGTCCGGTCTCGAAACAGCGCTGACCCTCGAACAAAACGGTCTGGAGGTTCGTGTACTCGAAGGCCGCGAGCGAGTCGGTGGACGCCTTTATTCGCTCCTCGACCTGCCAGGTCAGCCAGAGGTTGGCGGCAATACGGTCTCGCGGGCCTATGGCCGAGTGATCGCGGCAGCGACGCGTTATGGGGTTGAACTGCTGAACGTTGCGCCACGCTATGCGCGCTTCCCGGACTCCCAGGCGCTATTCGTGGGCGGCGAGCACATCACTCGTGATCGCTGGCCGGAGCACCCGCGCAATCCCTTCCGCGGCGAAGCGCGGACACTGCTGCCCATGGAATGGGGGCGCACGCTGCTGCGCAGGCATCGACCTTTTGTCGACCTGCAGACCTGGCACGACCCCGCGCTCTCCCGGCACGACGTCTCGGTCCACGATTTTTTGCGGGGCCTCGGTGCAAGTGCAGCAGAGATCGCGCTCGGCTACGAAACCAACATGCCGTATGGGGTCGAAACCGCGCACGATGTGTCGACCCTGCAACTGGCTTTCGTCGATCACTGGCAGCAGATCAATCGCAGTTCAGCGGATCAGCGGTTCGTCGGCGTGTTCCGTCGCGGCAACCAGAACCTGCCGATCGCCATGGCGAACCGACTGCGCGGCGATCTGCTGCTTGGTCAACGCGTGGTGTCGATCGACCTGCAAAGCGAGGTCGTCGAGGTAGGGTGCAGCGACGGCGGTCGGCACCGGGCGAAGGCGGTGGTTTGTTCGCTGCCTTTCCCCGTGCTGCGACATGTGCGACTCGATCCACTGCCGCCCCCCGACCAGCAGCGGGCCATCCTCACGCTCGGTGCCAAACCCATCACGCAATTTCATCTGCTGCCGACACGCGCTTTTTGGGAAGCGGATGGTCTCAGTCCGGCATTCTGGAGTGATGGCCTTGCGGGTTCGGTGCTCGCCAATCGCGATGGCGTCGAGGGCGGACCGGTGACCACGTTGACCGTCTGGTGCAGCGCGCGCAACGCTCGTTATCTAGATCGGTTCTCGCCTGCCGACGCCGCGCGACTGGTGATCGCGGATATCGAACGCCTGCGACCGGCAGCTAAAGGCGCGCTGCAGTTGGTCGCCGCGCACTCTTGGGAACGCGATCCCTTCGCGGGCGGCACTTGGGCAATCTTTGGACCGGGCCAGGTCCAACTCGCCACCAAACTCGCGCAGCCACACGGCCGACTGTTTTTTTGTGGAGAACACACGGCGATCGGCTCTCGCGGCATGGAAGCCGCCCTCGAATCCGCAGAGCGCGTCGCGCTGGAAGTATTGACCACACTCGGCTGAGCGCAACGAATCGAGGGCTTCTCGATCTCAGCGAAAATGCGGCAAGACCTCGGTGGCGTACAGTGACGCTTGACGAACCATGGCCTCCTGACGCGCACCGTGGGGATGCGGCACCGGCGAGCCACCGAGCTGATAGACATGATCGAGTCCCATCGCCAGCAGTTCCGCCAGACGCTCGCGACACTTGGCCGGTGGTCCGCAGATCGAAAACCAATCGACGAAGTCATCGGGTACTGCAGCCAAATGACTACCCGACTCCTGCGCGTGATGCTTCATGTCGTACCCGGTCTGCATCTTGGCGGCGAGGTCCTTCAGGCGGGGCGGCAGATGATCAAGCGGCGCATCCCTCATACCGGCGAAGTGCGCCACCATCCCGGAAATCATGCGACCGAGATTGATCGCGCGCTGCTCATCCTGATCACACACCAAGTTGACGTACGCCCCAATACGAATCGAGTCGCGCGCCCTGCCCGTTTCATGCAAGCGCTCGAGCGCCACATCCATCGCCCAGCGCACGCGCTCCGGCGCGCTCCCCACGGCAAAACTCACGCGATCCCCGACGTCTACCGCCATGCGGATCGTCTGCGGTCCCGTGCAGGCGACATCGATGATGAGCGGCGCGACCGGCAACGAGTCGTACCAACGCAGGCGCGAGGGCGTGCCATCGCGATCGACCGTCTCGCCGCGCGTGTAGGCATGCAAGCGATCGACGAAGCTACGCAACTGGGCAGTAGTGCCATTGCGCATGCCGATATGCGCAGCGGAGGAATCGCCGCGACCGATGCCGCAGATCATGCGACCGCCCGACTCCGCTTGCAGAGTCGAAAATGCGCAAGCCGTGACGGCTACATCGCGCGTGACCGGATTGGTGACCCCGGTACCAAGTCGCAGGGTCGTGGTCGTCTGCGTCGCTAGTGCAAGTTGCGAAAACGGGTCGGGGCTGAGGTTCTGTGTGTCAGGGCACAGCAGAATGTCGAAACCCATGGCTTCGATATCGCGGGCGAGTCGCGCCGTATAGCCGGGCGAAGCTTCCATCACGATACCGAACTCGGTGCGTCGGGGTGTGTCCATAGGCGAAGTGTAACCCCGCACCAAACGCGCTAGCATTCGTCACGGACTTTCGGAGGACCCTCATGACTCAGCCGCTTCGTTCCATCGCTCTGCGACTCTTCGCCCTGCTGGCCTTGCCGCTGAGCGCAGCCGCAGATGAGTATGCGGACACCAAGGAACTGTTTCGCAATGCCGGTCAAAGCGCTTCGTTCTTCGAGCGCAGTTACGCGTATGCCATCTTCCCGACCGTCGGCAAGGGCGGTCTCGGTGTGGGTGGTGCGCGCGGCGTCGGCCGCGTGTACGAGCAGGGTCGTTACATCGGCGATGTAGTGCTCACGCAGGTCAGCATCGGCTTTCAGGCCGGCGGACAGGCCTTCAGCCAGATCGTCTTCCTGCAGGACAAGCGCGCACTGAACGAGTTCACCGGCGGCGAATTCCAGTTCGGCGCGGGTGTCAGTGCGGTCGCCATCACCGCAGCCGCGAGCGCCACGGCGGGGACTTCGGGCGCCAGCGCCGCCGTTAGCGGAGGCAAGAAGGACGCGCGGACGACCGGCGAGTTTTACCGAGGATTTGCGGTGTTCACCATCACCAAGGGCGGGCTGATGTACGAGGCCGCCGTGGCCGGACAAAAGTTCAACTTCACCCCCGCCGGCGCTGCCAAGACGCAACCCAATTCAAAGAAAAAATAGCGGTTGGCCCTAGCGGACTGCAGGCAGCCATGTCGGCGAGTCGTTCACGAAAGGCTTGATGCCGAGTTCGCGAAACACCGCCGCGGGTTCGATACTCCGTTCCTGCGTGATCACCAGCGCCACCTTGCGGATGGCGCTGATATCCGCGGTCGGATCACCCTCGATCAGCACGAGATCGGCACGCTTGCCGATCTCGATGCTGCCGCGATCCTCGAGCGTGCGGCTGTATTTGGCGCCGTTCCAGGTGGCGATGCGCAAGACCTCGGCCGCGGGGATTCCCGCCTGCACATAAAGCTCGAGCTCGCGCTGCAACGTGAATCCTGCGATTTCATCGGTGCCTGCCACCAATGGCACGCCTGCCCGATGCAAGCGACCCACGAAATCGATCATGCGCGCATAGGAGCGATTGTAGAGCGCATGCAGACGCTCATTCGGGATCTCCATGCCACCGCTCAATAGGCCGCGCTGCAAAGTCGCTGGCAAATGTGCAGCGATCGATGCGTAGGCAGGCGAGAGCTCACCATCGCGCTGCCGCAGAAAGTCGAAGGTGGTGAGCGTGGGATCGATCACCGTACCGCGCGCTTTCAACGAGTCGACGAAGGCGCTGACGGGGCCACCCTCGAAGTCGAGTCCGGCGGTTTTCTCTGCCGGCAGATAAAAGCGCTGCAAAGTTCGCGTATCGGTTTGCTCGTCGACCAGAAAATTCAGCACCACCTGATTGATGTGATTGAGCTCGTCGAATCCGGCCTCCAGCACATCGCGGGCTCGCAGAAACGCCGGCACATGCCCACTCACACGCAGCCCGCGCTCGTGCGCGTGCTCCACGGTCGCCTTGAGATGCTCGCGCGGAAAGCTGTTGTAGATCTTGATCTGCGGATAACCGTGAGCCGCATACCAGTCGACCGCACGCTTGGCCTCATCGAGCGTGCTGATCACGAAGCCGTTGCGCGCGGAATAGAGGCTCTCGCCCTCGAGAAACCCCGCTGGCACGATCTGCGGGCCGAATACACGCCCGGTCCCCGTCTCATCGATGATCTGCTGCACCGTGGCGTTGTCACCGCCCATGTCACGCACCGTGGTGACGCCGGTTGCCAGATTGAGTCCGCCTTCCCAGCGCCCCACATGTCCGTGCATGTCGAAGAGACCCGGCAACAGGACCCGTCCGGCGGCATCGAGACGGCGCCGCACCTGCTCAGCGCCGCTCGCCACGCCAGCAGGCTGGATGGCGGCAATCCGGCCGCGCAGCAAATAAACATCGTGCAAACCTTCGCGCAGGCGCGCCCGCTCGCTATCGAAGAGGCGCGTATTGCGGATCACACTCAAGCCCTCGAGCGGCACCGACAAGCGATCGCGCAAGCCCGAGAGCAGTTGCGTCTCGGCGGTCGTTTGCCACGCGACCAGCTGCGCGATCTGCGACTCGTAACCGGCAGGCACCGTCGTGCTGTAGCCGGGAACGACATAGGCAAAGAATTCGGGCGAATCGCCCTGCGTGAGCCAGACGAAATCCGGGGTCAACCCGAGACCGCTGAAGGCCACGAGCTCGATGTCGCGGCGACGCTCACCCTCGCCGATCGAAGCCGTCTGCAAGCTACGTCGCGAGATTGTGCCGCTCGGCAGCAGATCGACGGTATTGCCACCGTTCGTCAGGCGCGCCATGCGCTCATAGACCAGGGCACTGCCGTTGAGCGGCAGATAGAGCTTGCCCCGCGCCAAGTCGCTACGGCCACGTTCGGTGGTCGACTGCCAGCGAGCCTGGCCGCCTCGGACCTCGAAGCGCTCGGCGATCCGCGAACCAAAAGTCGTGGCGCCCGTGGCGAGATAGCGATCGAACGTGCCATCGGCGGCGAGCTTGAATTTTTCGCTGACCTCCGGGCCACGCCCGTTATCCTTGAACACGTAGCGCACTTCGCAATCGCCGACGCGAGCGCAGGTTTCGACGATCTCACCGCCCTGGTTGCCGCTGTCGACGATGATGACCCACTGCCGAGTCGGTGCGCCCGACGCGTGACCCACCGCCAGGAAAGCATCGACGACAACCCACGCCATGACCGCCAACAATCTGCCGAAGTAATTCATTTCTTTGCTGCCCTGCGGTGGCGCGAGACTATTCAGCGACGATAGTCGAGTGGCGGCGCACGATCGCCCACCACACTCACATACCGGAAATCGGCACCGCGACGCTGCTCGAACTCGGTGCGCGCTGCGGCGATCAAGTCTGGCTGCGTGAACAACTCGACCGCCGTGAGCGCCAGAACCTTGCTTGCATTCTCCATACCCTTGAAGCCGATGCTCATGCCCCCGGCGGCCACGGCCTGCCAGGAATGGGCAGGCGTCCCCGGTACCCAGGTCGCGGTACGAAAACCGATGGTAGGCACGGTCCAGCTCACATCGCCCACATCGGTCGAACCGGAGGTCATACGACGCCCAACGGGCTGGATCTCGCGCTCGGAACCGAGACCGAGTTCGGTCTTGCCCAAGGTCTTGAAGAGCCTTTCGGCGAAGTCCTGTTCCGCCGCGTCGTAAGTCACGCCACCGACCCGACGCAGCTGGACATCGACCACCGCGGCGAGCGCATCATTCGGCAGCAAGCTATAGGCGCCATGAATGACTTCGTGTTGCACGTTGGTACCGGTGCCGAGCGCCGCCGCCTCGGCGACCTTGAGCAGCCGATCAAAGATATCGGCCATGATGAGCGGATTCTGGTGCCGTACGTAATAGAACACTTCGGCCGACTCCGGCACCACGTTTGGCGCATCGCCGCCGCGGGTGATGATGTAGTGCATTCGCGCATCGTCTGGCACATGCTCACGCATCAGGTTCGACATGTAGTTCATGGCCTCGACGCCATCGAGTGCAGAGCGGCCACGCTCGGGCGCAGCCGCGGCATGCGCCGCGATCCCAGCGAAGCGGAACTTGGCGCTCTTGTTCGACAGCGTCGGCTCGTTGGTCACGCTATTGCGATCACCCGCATGCCAATGCAACGCGATGTCGACATCCTCGAACAAGCCCGCCCGCACCATATAGGCTTTGCCCGCGCCGCCTTCCTCGGCCGGTGTGCCATAGACGCGGATCGTGCCGCTGCGTCGATTCGTCGCGAGCCACCGACGAATCGCAATGCCCGCCGAAACCGAACCAGTACCGAAGAGATGATGGCCACAGGCATGCCCTGAGATACGTCCACGCAACGGGGAACGCTCGGGCACGGCAGCCTGCGAAACCCCGGGCAACGCGTCCATTTCGGCAAGGATGGCGATCACCGGCTTGCCGCTGCCGTATTCAGCGACGAAGGCGGTCGGCATGCCGGCGACACCCGCACGAACGGTGAATCCCGCGGCACGCAATTCCTTCTGCAATCGCGCGCTGCTCTGCTCTTCCTGATAGCCGACCTCGGCCCAGCTCCAGAGCTCCTGCGCGACGGCACGATCGACCGCACGGCGCGACTCGACAAAACGCAGCAGCGCCTCATCCGCCCAACTTCGAGCGCTGGTCAACAAAGAAATCAGCACGATCAAAGACAAGGTCAGTCGACGCATCGGGACTTCACTCCGGTTTGCGCGAGCGACAGCTCGCGGATCAATAGGACAGGCCGAGCTTGCGATAAGCCTTGGCGAGCACCCAAGGCGGCCCGATCATGAGATAGACGAGGTCCGTGAAAAAACTCGGTCGACGCCCCTCGACATGGTGGCCGATGAACTGACCGATCCACGCGACAACAAACGCGGTCGCGGCAACGACCAGCAGACCCGTCACGCCCAGCGCGTCGAGAATCGACTGCGCGAGCCAGAAGCCCGGCACGGCAAGCAGCAAGATGCCGACACCCAGCGCCACCGACAGCCAAAGCCAAAAGCCGAGCGCAAACAGCATCAAGAGCCCTGCCACGACACCATGCGACGGCAGTGCTTCACCCCAGCCGACCGGCGTCGGTATGGCATACAGGAGCGCGACCATCGACCAGACGATCGCCGGAACGCAAATCACGTGCAGTTGCTGATTGAGCGGGTTTTGGTGATCGGCGGCATAGGCGGCAAACCAGCGATTGGCCGCTCTGGTGGGTACCGTTGAGTCAGAAGCGCTCATGGGATTCAGCTTACCGCAAGCGCGGCGCGGTAGCCTCGCTCGAGCTGCGCGAGGCGCTCATCGAGCGAACCCGTATAGCCGACCGACAATCGCACCCAACCGGGACTGATGCCGGCCGCATGCAGCGAGACCTCGTCAAGCTCGCTCGAAGTGCTGGAGGCGCTCGCACTCATCAAGGTGTCGCTGAACCCGAGACTTACGGCCATATAACCGAAATCTTCTACGTTCTGCAGGTGCTCCATGAATCGATTGGCGCGTGCTGCGGTGCCAAAGTCCACGCTCAACAAACCCCCGGCACCGTACCCGCGATTGGCGAGCTGATCGAATAGGGTATGGTCGGCATGGCTACTCAACCCCGGGTAGATCACCTTGGCACCCAGCGCCTCGAGCCGTTGCGCGAAAGCAAACGCACGCTCCGCGTGACTCTGCATGCGCAGCCCGAGACTGGGCAAACGAGTCGCGACCTCATAAGCCGCGCGAGGATCCATTGCCGGACCGAGCAACATGAGGCTGCCGAGGTGCAGGTCGTACATGCCATCAATGAAAGCGCCGCTCGCACAGACGCAGCCGGCCACGATATCCGAGGCCCCGTTGATGAACTTGGTGAGGCTGTGGATGACGACGTCAGCGCCGTGTCGCGCCGGAGTCATCGCAAGTGGTGAGAAAGTATTGTCCACGATGAGCAACGCATCGTGCGCGTGGGCGATCTCCGCCAGCGCCGGCAGGTTGGCGACCCGTAACGTCGGGTTGGATAGTGTTTCGCAGTAGAGCACCCGGGTGTTACCGCGAAAGGCGGCCGCCACGGCGCGCAGATCTGCCAAGTCGACGAAGCTTGTCTCGATGCGCGCCTTGCGCGGCAAGAAGTCGTGCAGCAACGCCCAAGTGCCGCCATACAGGGCCCGGCCGGCCACGATGTGATCGCCCGCGTCACAAGCGTGCAGCAGCGCGCCGGAAATCGCCGCCATGCCACTCGCGGTGCAGTAGGCGCTCGGCATCGCCTCCATGGCCGCGAGGTGCCGCGCCAACACCATCACGGTCGGATTGAAATGCCGACCGTACAGGAAGCAACCCCCGCGCGGACCCTCGCGTCCCCTAAAGATCGCCGGCATCTTGCCGGCCTCTAGCACGGTGAAGGTCGCGCTGGTTTCGATGGACAAGTTGACGCCGCCGTGTTCCCCGAATTCGTGTCGGGAACGTGCCAGCCGAGCCATTGGATCCGGGGACGAGGAAGCGTCGGTCTTGTCGATCATCGAAACCTCGCAGCTTGGGTCGCAGTACTATTGTCCGTCATGAACTCCGCCAATAAAACCTGGATTTCGGTCTTCGCCTTCAGCCTCATCGCTTGGACGATGAGCAATCTGGACCAGTCGCTTTTCGGCTACGCAATCCCCGGCATCCTCGGGGAGTATGGCGTCGGTCTCGATGTGGTGGGCCTAATGCTGACGGCAGGCTTCATTACCGCTGCCATCATGGTCGTGTTAGCGGGGCTCGCCGCCGACACCTGGGGGCGCCGCTGGACGCTAGCGGCTCTGCTCGCTTCGTCCGCTTTCTTTGTCGGTCTGCACGGCGTGGTTGGCGATCTGACCCAACTCGGCATCTTGCGCGCCCTCGCCTTTGGACTGGCCGCCGGCCTCGCGCCGATCACCGCCGCCTACGTCGCCGAGACCGCTCCGGCACGGCATCGCGGCATGCTGATGGGCGTGCTGCAATGCGGCTATCCACTCGGCTGGTTTCTCGCTGCAATGCTCGCTGCACCCTTGCTCGAATCGAGCGGCTGGCGCTCGATCTTCTTCATCGGCTTCGCCGTGGTCCCGCTCGCTTTCCTGATCGCTTGGCGTCTACCCGAGAGCACTCGCTTCGAAAAAGCCGCATCGGCCCGCGAAAGCAACGCCTCCGGTCTCGACTGGAAGTTGCTGGGCGAACTCTTCGGTGGCGAATATCGACGCCGCTCGCTCGCCACGGTGGTGCTTTTCTTTGCCTTTGGTTGTGCCTACGCAGGCACGGCATTTTTCTTTCCGACCTTTTTCATCGAGGTCCGCGGATACTCGCCCGCCGAGGCGACCACGCTCGTCGGTCTCTCCAACGGCATCGCCATCATCGGCTATCTTGCGGCAGCCTGGGTGGGCGAGTACCGCCTGCCGCGCCGCGATACCTTCGCCCTGTGGACACTGCTCGGCGCGCTGGCGCTCGTTGGTCTGATGTGGCTGCCGCAGACACGTTGGCAGGATCTCGCGCTCTTTGGTCTGACCGGCGCATTCTTTTACGGCAGCAATGCCGTGGTCGGCGCGCTGCTCACCGATCTTTACCCCACGCGGATGCGTACCACGGCCTATGCAGCCTGCGGCTCGGCGCCACTCAGTCTCGGCTTTGCGCTTTTCCCGGCGATTGTGCCGCTCGCCGTGCAATCGATCGGCTGGCAGTGGGCCTTCTCGGTGATGATCGCGCCGTTGCTCGGGGTCGCAGCCATCGCCGCCTTGGCACTGCCGCGGATCGCTTCGGGTAGCGAGATTGACTGATCTGCTGCTAACCGTGTCCGACGGTATCGTCGAGCGGCTCGGGTCTTGAACTTGCACTGCCGAGCGGCTCGGCACCGCGCGGCCGCTCAATGAAACGCCGTACCGTGCCGCGCTCGCTTTCGATGAGCTCGCTTAATCGCCGCCGGATTTCCTGATCAGCAAGCGTCGGTCGAGTCTGTCGCCGCAAGTAATCGAGCCAGGTCGGGCTTTCGAAGCGCTCGATCCACTGCGTCGGATCGTCGAGGTCCTGACACACGGACCAGGCACGCGCACCGTCGCGACGTCGCACTCGGCCTAATTCATTGACGATATCAATGAATTTCGCAGCATTGTCCTCTGGAACTTTGTATTCGATCGTCACCACGATAGGCCCAGCGGAATCGTGCATCTCAACCCGGGGTGCTTCGAGCGCGGTTGCTACGTGCGGATCGAGCGAGCCCGAGCGGGCAACGTAAACCGGCAGCCAATGGGCGACGGCGAAGGTGGTCAATGCAGAAAGCCCGGAGACCGCCAGAGTCTCGCGCAGACCAATCGCCGTGGCGAGGTTGCCCCACATCCAGGCACCGGCTGCCATGCCCGCAAAGGCAAACGTCTGATAGAGCGCGAGCGTGCGGCCCGTGACCCAGCGTGGCGAAGACAATTGAACCGCGATGTTGAAATTGGCGAGACCCAATGTCCACACGGAACCGGCGAGCACATGCGCCAGCAGCGAAGTCCACGCCCAGGGACTCTGCGAAATCCCCAGCATCGCGACCATCGCGACCGCGCACACCGCACGCAACAATTGATCGCTGGAGAATCGGCTGCGCAAGGCGGAGCTGGACAGCGCGCCCAGCATCGCGCCCACGCCAAAACCGCCGAGCAGTATGCCGTAGGTTGGTGCGCCGCCACCGAGCAGATCGCGCGCCACCACGGGCATCAGCGCCGGGACCGCAGAAATGGGCACCGTGAACAACACCGCGCGGATCATGATGGCGGTGAGATTCGGCGACAGCCTGACATAGCGGATACCCGCGGCGATGGCTGAACCTAGCGGTTCGGGCGGTAATTCACGCTTCGTTTTAGGAAGCTTCCATTGCAGCAGGGCAAAGATAAGGCCCAGATAGGACACGGCGTTGATGATGAACGCCGCCGCCGCACCCGCTGCGGCCACGATCACGCCACCGATCGCGGGACCCGCGCTGCGCGCCAGGTTGAAACTCATCGCATTGGCCATCACCGCAGCCGGGATGGTTTCGCGAGGCACTTGTTCGCCGATCGATGCCTGCCAGGCCGGCGCAAAAGCCGCCGCACCACAACCGATGAGGAACGTGAACGTCAGCAGTATTGCCGGGGTGATCTCGCCGAACAAAGTGATCAGCGCGAGCGCCACCGAGGCAACCAGCGCGAGCAGCTGCGAAACCAGCATCAGCAGGCGTCGGTCGTAGTTGTCGGCCAATGCGCCAGCGATCAACGAGAGTACAAAGAAAGGCAAGGCGCCCACCGCCTGCACGAGTGCGACCTGATCCGGCGCCGGTGCGATCAATGCCATCTGCCATGAGGCACCGACCGTCTGGATCAGACTGCCGAACGAGGAGGCCAGCGACGCAAACCAGAACGTCGCGAACACGCGGTGCTGGAAGGGCGCAAGCGTGGTGGCGCGCCAACGCTGGAAACGGGACTGTGCGGGAGGACTCATGGGCGGGCAGCTGCAGGTGAGGGCTAGTGTACCCCGCCGACCGCCTGGGCAGTCACCGAGCCGGTATAATTGCGCACGTGAGTGTCACCCTGGAACGGATTCGTGAAGCCGCCGCACTGCTGCGCGGTCATATCCTGCGCACGGACTGCAGGCGATCGGTCACGCTGTCGCGTATCACTGGCGCCGATATCTACCTGAAATTCGAGAACCATCAGTTCACCGCCTCCTTCAAGGAGCGCGGCGCGCTGATCAAGTTGCAGAAACTCGACGACGTCCAGCGCCGTCGTGGCGTGATCGCCATGTCTGCGGGTAACCATGCGCAGGGCGTCGCGCATCACGCGACGCACATGGGTATTCCGGCCACCATCGTCATGCCGGTCAACACGCCCTTCAACAAAGTGCAACAAACCCGGCTGCTCGGCGCCCGCGTCGTGCTGCACGGCGCGCAACTCGCCGAAGCCGAGAGTCACGCGCTCGAACTCGCCGAGCGCGAGAACTTGGTCTTCATTCACCCCTACGACGACGAAGATATCATCGCCGGTCAGGGCACCATCGCCCTCGAAATGCTGGAAGAGCATCCGGACATCGAGTGCTTGTGTGTGCCCATCGGCGGCGGTGGACTGCTTGCCGGCATGGCCATCGCTGCGCGTGCGATCAAACCCGACATCGAACTCATCGGTGTGCAGACGCGCGCATTTCCGGGAATGCTGGCCGCGATCCGTAACGAAGCGATGTCCTTTGGCACACAAACGATCGCCGAGGGTATCGCCGTGCGCAATGTCGGCCGTCTCACGCAGGACATCATCGGTCGACTTGTCGACGACATCCTGCTCATCGACGAAGCCGATATCGAGCACGCCATCAGTCTGCTCGTCGCGATCGAAAAAACCGTGGTCGAAGGTGCCGGTGCCGCAGGCCTCGCCGCCGTGCTCGCGCATCCGCAGCACTTTCGCGGTCGCAAGGTGGGACTTGTGCTCTGCGGCGGCAATATCGACACGCGCCTGCTCGGCATCGTGTTGCAACGACAACTCGTACGCGAGCATCGGCTCATCACGCTGCGCTTCGAAAGCGCCGATCAGCCGGGCGCCCTCGCCCGCATCGCCGGCTTGATCGGCGAGGCGGGTGGCAACATCATCGACGTCACCCACCATCGGTTGTTTCTCGATGTGCCTGCCAAAGCGGCCGATCTCGACTTCACGATCGAGACGCGGGATGCCACGCACACCGAGAGTCTGCTCGCAGCACTACGCGAGGCGGGGCTCACCCCGCGCGTGCTGGCCGCGAGCGGTCACTGACAACGTCGAGGCGGTAAACCCGTTGCCGCGGCAACGTCCACGCCCGCGGGCAGCGCACGTACCCTGAGGTATTGGATCGCCGGCGGGACCGTGGGCGAGAGCGTGATCGAGGCCTGCACAGTGCCACGCTCGCAGTCGAGCAACCAATCGCCACGCAGCGCATTTTCGCTGTAGAGATAGCCCGGGCGCTCGCGACAAGCGCCGACCTTCGCGCTCAAGGCGGCAAATTCGGCGCGTCGTCGCTCGAGCGAACGATCAAGAAAAAGATTCATCGCAGCGAGTCTTGCAGCGGCTGCATCGTCCCAGCGCTCGAGCAGTGCATTGACCCCTTGGCGCGCTGCGCGGAGCGCCGGTGCAGGTCGAACCTCGCGCGGCGCAAGCCCACCCGAGCGCGACAGCGTCAGCAAGGCCTCATCGAAAACTCCGCCCCAGCCGGTGTAGGTACGATTGCCAAAAGCGATCAGACCGACGCCGTACTCCGGCAACCAGCGCATCTGCGAACCGAAGCCCGGTAGTCCGCCGCTATGCGCCACCACGTGACCGAAGTCACAACTCTCGGACACGCGCAGACCGTAGCCGTAACCACCGGCGTTGAGCTGCGACGCGCCGGCTGAGTCGCGCGTGACACTGGTCGGCCGCGCCCGCCACAATTGCTGCATCTCGCGGAGGGAAGCGCGCGATAGCGGCGCCCGCTCCACGCCATCGCGCGCAGGCCAAGCATCGAGGTAGTCGCCTACGTAGCGTGCGAGATCCTCGAGCGAAGTCAACATGCCGCCCATGGCGCCGAAGGCCCCATCAGCCAGCTGCGGCTCGAGTTTCCACTCGTCATCCTCGCGTCGATAACCGAGAGCGAGCCGTGTTGCCGGGACCTCGCGCGGCTCGAGCGTCGTCGCATCCATGCCGAGCGGCTGCAGAATTTCTTGACGGACGTAATCACGGTAGGGGATACCCGACACGCGCGTCACGATTCGCCCGAGAATGGCGTAACCGTAGTTGGAATACTCATAGGCTATGCCGGGCGCGTTGGAGAACGCGATACCGCTCTCAAGCAAGGCAGCAAACTCGGCTTCGGAGATCGATAATTGTTGATCACCCCAAGGGTTGTCCTCGGGAAAGCCCACCGCATGCGTCAACAACTGGCGCACGGTGATGCGCGGCGAATCGGTGGTCGGGTAACGTAGCGCGCGCAATTCCGGGACGTATCTTTCAGCCGGATCATCCAGCGAGAGCTTGCCCGCATCCCGCAACTGCAGGATCGCCATGGCCGTGAAGCTTTTGGTCATTGAGGCGATGCGAAACACCGTATCGCGCTGCACAGCGGCGGCAGTCTGCACATCCCGCAAACCGTACACGCCCACATGCGCGAGCTCCCCGTCGATCACCACGCCCCAGGCTGCACCGGGAACTTGCTCGCGTTGCAGGAAGTCGACCACGAGTCGATCGACGTCGGGAAAGACCCGCTGCAGTTTCGCCCGTCGTTGCGGATCGGCGAAATCTGCGGGCGGCGCAACCCATGAGGGCGCCACCGCGTCGTTGCCGCGGGCGATGGACGAGAGCGCAACCAGCAGCACAGCGATGAGTCCGGCCGACCGCGCGCGAAACAATTTATGATGCTTCAGTGTTTCCATGACACCAGCCCACAGACGAGATCAGGAGATGAGCATGATTACCCAAATTGAACCCGGCAAGCGAATGTCCCAGGCAGTGGTGGCCAATGGCTTCGTTTTCCTCGCCGGTCAGGTTGCCGACGACACCTCGGGCGGCGTCGAAGAGCAGACACGTCAGGTACTCGCGGCAATCGATCGACTGCTCGAGGCCGCCGGTAGCAGCAAGGACAAGATCCTGAGCGCCAACGTCTACCTCGCCGACATCGCCGAGTTCGCCGCAATGAACTCGGTCTGGGACAACTGGGTCCACCCCGAAGCGAAGCCGGCACGCGCCACGGTCGAGGCAAGACTCGCCACGCCGGACTATAAAGTAGAGATCCAGATCATCGCAGTCGCCTGACGAGGGCCCATCGACAGGATGCAACGAACGACAACTCTGATCGTTGCCCTTGCGGGCGCCCTGACGGCGATGGTCGCTGTTGCAGCAAGCAGCACGCCCGCATTGCCCGAAGTCGTCGTCAGCGCGCCAGAGCCAAAATATGTCGCGCCGACGCTGCGCGATCGCATCGGGCGTATCTGGGCGCCGGTCTTCGTCGACGGACAAGGCCCGCTCCGTCTCGTGCTCGATACCGGCGCCACGACGGTCGCGTTGACCCACGACGCCGCAAATCTGCTCGGTCTGCCCATCGAGCGTGCGCGACAGGTGCGCTTGCGTGGCACGACCGGTTCCCGGGTAGTGCCGCAGGTCCCCGTAAGCCAAATCGAAATCGGCGATTTTCTGACCGAAAATCAGCGCGTGATTCTGGTGGATGATGCCTTCGGCGGCGCCGATGGTGTGCTCGCCACTCGGCTGCTGCGTGACCGACGGATTCAGGTCGAATTCCGCAAGGATCGGATCGAAATCACCCGCTCTCGAGGTCAGCCCGCGCCATCAGGTTTTTCGACGATCCCGGTGAAGTTTGCCGCTCGACAAGTCCCCTGGGTCGACGCGTGGATTGGTCCGGTCAAGGTCAAGGCGATCATCGACACCGGCGCTCAACAGACCCTCGGCAATCTGGCACTGCGCACGGCACTTACCGAGGCGCGGCGTCGCGGCATCGAACTGCGCAGCGAAGGGGTGATCGGCGTGACCGGCGACGTGCAGGAGGGGCTGAGCGCGGGCGTACCCACCATCCGGCTTGGCAACGTGCGCATCAACAATGCGCGCGTCAACTTTGTCGATCTGCATATCTTTGAGCACTGGCGCATGCTCGATGAGCCCGCCATCCTGATCGGCATGGACGTCATCGGCGTTCTCGACACCTTCATCCTCGACTATCGACGTCGCGAACTCCAGCTGTTGCCAAGATCATCAAACCGGATGTGAGCCTCACTGCGCGAGCGGGTCGTCTTGCAGCGTCTCGAGTTGTTGCCAAAGATCGCTGATGTGCTCTTCCCAGAAGCGCGGACTCGTGAACCATGGAAAGGCGCGGGGAAAAGCGGGATCATCCCAGCGCCTTGCAATCCAAGCGGAGTGGTGAATCATGCGCAGCGCGCGCAGCGGCTCGATCAGCGCCGTCTCGAAAGCGTCGATGTGGTGAAACTCGCGATAGCCACCGACGAGTTCGTCCCATTGGCCGCGGCGCTCGTCGGCAGAGCCCGCAAGAAACATCCATAAATCCTGAATACGTGGTCCACTCATGCAATCGTCGAGATCGACGAACACGGGGCCGCGCTCGTTCCACAACACGTTGCCGAGATGACAATCGCCATGCAGACGGACTTCGGACACGGGGCCTGTGGCGGCGAACGCGTCGTCGACTGCCTCGAGCAAGGCGGCCGAAGCCTCGGCATATTTGTCGACCGTGGCCGCATCGAGTGCGCCCTCTCGGCCGATCATCGCCACGAAGCGCGAATCGAGCAGCGCGTCGCGCGCCGCCCAACCGAGGCGCTCGCTCGACAAGCGCGGTCGCGCCACGAATCGGCTGCGCGCACCGATCGCATGCAAACGCCCAAGCGTGCGCCCGATCAAGGCAAGTGAATCACGGGCGTCGAGCTCCGCAGCACGGGCAGCGAGTTTCGGAAAAACCGCGAAGCGCTGGTCGGCAAAGCGATGCAAGGTTCCATCAATGATGCGTAGCGGCGCCGCAACCGGCAACTCCGCGGCAGCAAGCTCCAGCGTGAACGCATGCTCTTCGACAATCTGTGTATCGCTCCAGCGTGCGGGTCGATAGAACTTGAGCACCAAAGGCCCGTGGGATTCGGAGCCGATCTGATAGACGCGATTTTCATAGGAGTTGAGCGCAAACAGACGCCCGTCGCACTCGATGCCGAGCGATTCTGCGGCAGCGATCACCACATCGGGCGAAAGCCCGGCGAACGGCTGTGGCGCCGCGTTCAAGCTGCGGCCTTCGCGTTCACGCTGCGGCCTTGATGAGATCGGCGGCTCTCTCGGCGAGCATGACGGTGGGCGCGTTGGTGTTGCCGCCGACAAGACGCGGCATGACCGAAGCATCGACGACACGCAAACCCTCGACACCACGTACGCGCAGCTGCGCATCGACCACCGCGTCCTCATCGGCGCCCATGCGACACGTGCCGACCGGGTGATAGATGCTCTCCGCCTTGGCGCGGATCGCGGCCGCCAGCTCGGCATCGCTGCGCGCCCCCGGGCCTGGAAAAACCTCGGGCCCGCAAAAGGACGAGAACGCCCGTGTGGCAAAGATATCGCGCGACAACCTGACGCCTGCGATCAGATGCGCAAGGTCCGCAGGTTCGCTCAAATAATTGGCGTGAATCCGCGGCGGGTCGCGCATCGAGGCGGTGCGCAAGCGGATATTACCACGACTCGCCGGACGCAAAAAACAGGCATGCAGCGTGAAGCCGTGCCCTGGAAGTTTGTTGCGCCCATGATCATCGAGCTGGGCGGGGACAAAATGGAACTGCAGATCAGGCCTTGCGTCCGTTGCCACAGGCGAACGCACGAAGCCACCGGCTTCGGCAATATTCGAGGCACCAGGTCCCGCGCCGGTCAACATGAACCGAAGCCCCGCGAGTGCCTCGGCAACGACGCCGAAATCATAGGTGACCGGCGTCGTGCTCTTGTTCAACGTACAGTAATCAAGATGATCCTGCAGGTTGCGACCCACCTCGTTCAGCGGCACACGCACTGCAACACCCGCGCGTTCGAGCTCGAGGGACGGCCCGATGCCCGAGCACATCAACAATTGTGGCGAAGCGATCGTGCCGCCACATAACAGCACCTCGCGACGTGCGCGGGCTCGATGGGCGGTCGAGCCGCGACGATACTCGACACCCACGGCGCGATCGCCCTCGAAGCAGATACGCTCCGCCGCCGCATGCGTGAGCACGGTGAGACCACGCCGCGACAATGCGGGCTTGAGATAGCCCACTGCGGTGCTGCACCGCCGCGCGCCCCGCAGGGTTGCCTGATAGAAACCGAAGCCCTCTTGGGTGGCGCCGTTGAAATCGTCGTTGGGTGCGAAACCGCATTCCTGTGCGGCGCGCAGAAACACCTCACTCAGCGGATTATGGTGTCGCAAATCTTCCACGCTGAGCGGGCCGCCCGTGCCGTGAAATGCCGAGTTGCCGCGCGCTTGATCCTCCGCCTTGCGAAAGTAAGGCAGCACTGATTGATAGTCCCACCCCGGCAGACCCAGCGCCGCCCATTCGTCATAGTCGGCAGCGTGTCCCCGGATGTAGCACATGGCATTGATCGAACTGCTACCGCCCAGCACCCGGCCGCGGGGCCAATACAGCCGCCGGCCGTTGAGCTCGGGCTCGGGCTCGGTCGTGAACGCCCAGTTGATCCGCGGATTGCTCACCAGCTTGGCGAGTCCCGCCGGCATATGGATAAAAGGGTTGAGATCGCGACCACCCGCCTCCAGCAGCAGCACGCTCACGCCCGGTATTTCGGTCAGGCGATGGGCGAGCACACAGCCCGCCGAGCCTGCACCGACGATGACGTAGTCGTACTCTGCCAGCCAGCTCACTTGCGCGGTGGTGCGGGCGTCTGCTCCAGTGCGTAACGCTCGATCGACGAGAGCGAAGGATCCACCCATTTGGTTGGGGCATTGAGATAAAGGGGATACTTTTTCTCGATGTAGTCGAGCACCTGACGGGGCAACACGTCAGCGAGATTTTGGCCGCTGCCTTGATAGGTCATGTACTGACAGTGCCCGTCGGCCTGACCCATCAACATCCACGGCAGCCAAGGCGTCACACGTGCCCACGTGCCATGAAAGCCGAGCGAGGTGACCTTCTCATTCTGCACGTCGGCCGCATTGAAAAAGAACGTGAAAAACTCTGAGACGCGTGCCATCGAGCCGGCGGACTCTCGCGGCCATTTATCCGGCTGCAGCGCGTTCTTGTAGAAAAGATGGATATGCCGCTCGAGCGTGATGTACTCGCCCTGTTTTTTCCAAGGCAGAAGCAGCGGTATCTTGGGTGGCGGCGCCGCGGCGTTCAGCCCGCCGTAACTCGGCGGCGGCGGCAGCGTTTCCTGAATCGTGGTGTTGAACGGATCGTTGGCAATCGGCACCACGCGAACTTTTTCGTTGGTGTAGGGATTGGTGAATTCCTCGAGGGGCTCGCCACTCTTCAAGTCATAGTAGATGCCGACTTCGCGCAGCACCTTGCGATAGCCGACACCGCTCTCGTGCGGCAACAGGCGAGACATCCCGAACCCCGCGAAACCGAATAAATCTTTGAGCGCTTCACCGGGGCGTACGCCCGATACGTAGCCGTTGTACCAGCCAAGCTTCTGCTTGCTGAGATCGAGATCGCCCGACATGCGCGCCACGGTCAGCATGTTGCCGCGCGGCGTCGCCAGATCAACGTAGGGCCCGGACAGCACGTCGCCGCTCGCTGCGATGGCCGATGAGTTCGCCGTGAGCCCCGCCGCCAACGCCACCGATGACACGCCACCCAACAACAACTCACGTCTCTGCCAGTTCATAGGACCCCCTGTGTGGATCAGACTCGAGGCGTCACTATAACTCGGCTTTTGGATCGTCGCTGCCGAGGGGAATCAAGACCTCAGGTCTTGCCGAGTTTGATCGCGAGGATCGCCTGATTGCGCAGTGTGCGCAGCAGGGCGAGTTCCTGCTCGGGGATGCGGATGCCGTCGGCCTCGTCTCGGTCCGCGTAAATCAGCGCAACCGGCTTGCCTTTGACATTGATCGGCAGCAACAGCATCGAGCGTGCAGGTACCATCTTGCGATACCACTCGGGAATGCGCGCGGCAATCAGCGGGTCGTTGATATCACGAATTAGGATATCGACCCCTTTGTCGGTGGCAGCGCAGAACACGTCCGGCCGCGCTGCCAGCTCGAATTTGAAGCGCTTTGACACATCAGCAGCATCGACACCAAACCCGTATCGCGCCTGCATCAGACCAGTCTTCACTTCCCTGGTGCAGAGCAGCACTCGGCGGAAGCCGATCGCCCGAAACATGGTCTCGAGGATGGTGCGCAGAATGTCGTTCAGCCGGAAATCTTCTACCAGCGTCATGCTGATTTCCTGAATGCCTGCGGCCAGAATGCTGCTCGGGTCATGCGCCGCCTCGACCGAATCGTCCGCGGCGACATCCAGCGGATTCGACAATTCTCCCCCGCTCTGCGCGGCCTCACCACCCTGCGACTCGTTGGCAACAGGCACAGGATTCAGGTAGCGATGCACTTGCTTGCCGAGGTCGGTTTTTGCGAGATCAATTCGGGCCACTCGGCAATATCCGCCGACCTCTGTGAGCGTGCTCTCCACGACCTTTCGCAAGCCGTTAGGCTTCAGGCCAATCACCGGACCAAGTCGATCTTCGACGCTGGCGATGGCGACCTGCAGGTGCTCGGCAGGAGTTTGCGCGATGGTGTCGCACACCTCGTTAGCGAATGCCGCAAACACATGCAACCGATCCTCGATCGTGTTGACGCTCGGCACGGGGCTTGGCGGCAACTTTTTCATTGCATTGAGAATCACCGGCGGAAAACCCCAGCGCTTCGCCACCGCGAGTCCCAGATCCACGAACGAGATGCCAAACACCTGCCGAGAGGCCGCCTCCTCCCCACATTAGCTTTCGCGCCATCACGCCAGGAACTTCTGCCGATTCTTCGGGGAAGTAGAAATGGGCGAGCAATCGACCGAGCCCATGAAACATCGCGCAGATGAACACCTGCTCAAGATCCTGCTGACGCGTGTCCGTGGCAAGTTTTCTGGCGAGCAGCCCCGCCAAATTGACCCGGATGAAATCCTCCTTCAGCTGCCGGCTGATGGACTTGTTCTGCATGTGTTCAAGCAGCAGCACCGAGATCGCGATGTTGCGCGTGGTCTCGAAACCGAGCACGGCCACGGCGCGAGACACGGTACTGATGGTGCCGCCCACGGCCGGACGGTAGTAGGCCGAGTTGACGAGCCGAACGAGCTGATTGGTCAGTGCGAAATCTTTGAGGATGGCATTGGAAAGCTTGTCTGCGCGCTCGTTCTCGCTGCTTGCGATACGGTTGATTGCCGCGACCGATTCAGACAGCGCCGGAAAATCGTTCTTGTGGCGCATGCATCGGAGCAGAAACGCCAGCGTCGTCTCGCCACGCGCCACCTCGGTCGTACTCGACTCTTCGGGCGCGAGATAATCGTCCAGCGCCTTGGCGAACTGCTTCATGTCGTGGAAGCGCAGTACCGGGTCGCGCGCCACAGCCTTGTGGACGATCGCGGCAAGACGTTCGTCCACCCGCGTCTCTTCTGGTAAACGGACATCTTCTTCACGGATGCGCCGCAGCATCTCCTCGACCGAATCGCCGCGTACCGCCGGACGCCCCGTCAGCATCTCGAAGAGGACGAGCCCGGCCGCATAAACATCCACGGCAGGACCGAAGTGTCGCTGGTCAATGAATTCGGGCGCCAAATAGGCGGGCGTACCAGGGAACGACAAACTCGAAGTGTCGGCGAGCGAGACCCGACTGGCGACCCCGAGATCGACGAGGCGCGGCGCACCTGCCGCATCGAGCAGAATGTTCGAGGGCTTAAGATCGCAGTTGAAATACTCATCGCGATGCGCAGCCGCGACAGCATCAAGCAGCGCGCGCAGAATGACGACCGCCTTGGCCGGCGACATTGCACCGCCCTGACGCAGCAGCCGCCCGAGATCACCGCCGGCGACGGATTCGTAAACAAAATACGCGTCGCCACCCGTCTCGCCAGCATCAATAACCGGCACGACACCAGGGTGAGCGATGGCGCGCAGACGCTTCGCGGTCTCCAGGACAACTCGGTTGCGGGCGGGACTCGGCGGATCGAAGTGCAACACCTTGATCGCGACCTTGCGGCGCGTCTTGGGATCGAAACCGAGGTACACCGTGCCCTGCCCGCCTGAGCCGAGCTCCCCCCGAATTTCATAACGTCCAATCTGGTCAATCATGTCGATCCACGTTGGCAAAACGCTCTTCTGGTCTGTAGTTAACGGCCTGATGACGATTTCATGTAGCGGATCTTGCATTCCGTTCACCTCATGAACATGCACCCTTCACGTCACCTCGACGATCCTGCACATTGACCATTGGATAGAGTCGCCCCGCCGAATAGAGTTGGGGGACTTGCATGATCGATACAACTTGACTGAGGGACACCAGAACATGAGTACGAGCACTCGCCAGCGCGTCGCGCTAGCCGTTGCGGCGATCATCGCGACTGCAGCATCCGCGCCCAGCTTGGCGCAATTGGAAGAAGTCGTGGTGACGGCGCGCAAAACCACGGAAAACCTGCAGGATGTGCCGGCATCCATCACCGCGATCGGCAGCGCGCAGCTTGAGCGCGAAGCCGTATCGGACATCAAAGATGTCGCGCGGCTGACGCCCGGCCTTATCTTTGACCTCGGCTTCGTACCACAGGACAGCCGCCCGCAGATTCGTGGACTCCCCGCCACCCGCGGCAAACCGCCAGTCGGCATCCTGATCGACAACATCGACGTCTCCTCGGAGTCGATCCAGACCGCCGGTGGCGGCATGATCGGCAACGTTCGCCTGATGGACCTCGAGCGCATCGAAGTCGTGAAAGGGCCGCAGTCGGTTCTTTACGGACGTGCAGCCTTCGGCGGCGCCATCAACTACGTCACGGCCAAACCCAGCCTCGACCGCGACTTCGTCAAACTCTCGGCGGACGTGGGCGAATACGGCCGCGCCGAGGGTCGTATCGTCGGCAACACCGCCGTCTCCGACACCGTCGCCGTACGTGGCTCGCTGTCCTACGCCCAGCACGATGGCTTCTATCGCAATTCTCTGAGCGGCGCCAAAGTCGGCGGCTTCGAGAGCAAGGGCGGCACGATCGCGGCGCTGTGGCAGCCGAGCGAAGATTTCCGTCTCAATGCGCGCCTCGCCATCTCGGACGACCAATTCGAGCCGCGCGCGCAAGTGGCCTACGGATTCGGCACTAATCTGAGCCAGGCTTACCCGGTTCCTGCGCCGTTCGTCGGTATCTGCCTCGGTTTGTTGCCCGCCGGATTTTCCACCTCCCCTCAAGCGAGCTGTCCTGCGGGGTCGGCTCAAGTGGCGCCGAATGGCTTCGCCACTCGGAAGGGTGAAATCGGCGGCTACACCACCGTCACGCTCAGTCTAGATCCGCTCACAGGTCGCGACTACGAAGGCACCACGCTCGAGTCGACAGTCGCCGCCGTGAACTTCGACTGGGATACCTCGATCGGCACGCTGACCTCCTGGACCGGACTCGCTCGCGCCGAATCGCGCTCGCGTCAGGACGTCGACTCTTACGGTGCTGCCGCGGCAGCGGTCACTGCCCCCTCGGCGGGAACCGCCGAGCCGCTCAACTACTCACAGGTCCTCGATCTCGACACCACCACCAAGCAGTTGAGCCAGGAACTGCGCCTCGCTTCCGACGCAGATGCGCGACTGCGCTGGAGCGTCGGCGCGCAGTATTGGAAGGAGGAAATCGACCAGCTGAACTACGGCTACACCTCGAGCACCATCGCCGGTCGCTCGGTCGCGCGTGCCGTACAAATGATCGGTGCGCCGCCCTCAGCGGGCATCGACGCCAAAGAAACCACGCACAAGGGTATCTACGGCTCGCTCGAATTCGATTTCACCGAGAAGCTCTCGGCGCGCATCGAAGCTCGGTACAACGACGAAGATTTCACCTACACCTGGTTGTCGCCGGCACGTGGCATCGCCTACGCGCCGACCGCAGGCAATCCCACCGCCTCGGCCACCAACCCGCAGTGGACGCCTACCGTGTCGGTCACCAATACCTCGTCTTTCACGGCAACGACGCCGCGCGCTTCGGTCACCTATAAAGCCTCGGATGACATCATGTTCTATGGCTCGGTAGGCAAGGGCTTCAAAGCCGGTGGGTTCATCACTCTTGCCGGTACGCCGATCGACTTTGCCAAGTTCGAACCCGAGAAACTGCTGAGCTATGAACTCGGCGTGAAGAGCAAACTGTTGAACGGTAATCTGATTCTCAACGGTAACCTCTTCTCCATGGACAACACTGACAAGTTGTTCACGACGCTCGAACCCGATACGCGCAGCATCACCGGCACCAGCCTGCGCGCCTCGAACAACAGCGATGCAGAGAGCAAGGGTGTCGAACTCGAGGCACAGCTCGCGGTGGGTGATTACCTGCGTCTCTCGGCGCTCTACGCCTACACCGATGCCAAATACACGCGCTTTGCACCGATCACCACCGGCACGCTTGGTGTCGCTGTTGCCGGTAATTGCACCCTCAGCGAGGTGGCTGCGACGCCGAACCCGACCACGGGCGCGGCGCGCGTGCTGCGCTACTGCATCACTTCGAACTCCGGGTTGCCACTCGAGCGTTCAGCGAAGCACTCCGGAGCCCTCACGGCGACCTGGGAGCGTCCGATTGGCGGCGGCGATCTGAACCTGCTCATCGACGGCAGCATGCAGTACATGGGCGAGCGACCGGAGCAGGCGAGCCTCGCCGGGATCGTGTTCGGCACGTACACGAATATCGACTTGCGCGTCGGCGTGACCAGCGAGCGCTGGTCGGCCTATGCCTACATCGAGAATCTCACCGACGATGACACCATCCGCAGTGGTCAGGCGGGCGGTGACTTTGCGCGGGCGGGCAATCAGCTCGTGGGCGCATACCTGCCGGATCCGCGACAGATCGGTGTGCGGGTCAGCTACGAGTTCTGATGGGGCGGCTGCGGCTCACAGGCCGCGGCCAATCTCCTGAGCTGCGATGCGGAGGCTTTCGACATATTGGTCGAGAGCCTCCGCAGTGCTCATCGCACTCTGGAAGTACGTGAGTCCGAGTGCTGCAAAGACTGTGCGTCGCCGAAAAATAGGCACCGCGACCGCCGACATCTCGACCGCCTCGGACTGCCAACTGTCGCGCAGGCTAGCGGCACCCAGTCGACGGATTTCTTCGAGCGTTTTTTCAAGTCGCTCGGGATGATCACGCCAGTCCGGCGAGTAGTGACCGTCGAGCGCAAACGCCGCGCGTAACAAACTCTGCTGTACGTCGCGACGACTGTGCGCGAGAAATGCCAGTCCCATGGTACTGCGCAGCATCGGCAACTGACTGCCGGGACCTTTCATGCGTAACCAGAATCCGGTTTCGTCGCGCGTGGACTGCAGGATCATCATGCGCGGACCATTGCTCGCGCCGAGCACGAGCGGCCAACCGAGTCTCGCGCCGGTCTCGCGCATGATCGGCGCCGCAATTTCGATCACCCAGTTCTGCTTGGCGTAAAGACTGCTGAGTTCGAGGATCGCCGGCCCGAGTCGGTATCTGCGCGCCTCGTCATGGATGACGTAGCCGCCGCGCTCGAGGGTGCGCAATAGCCGATAGGCCGTGATGCGTGCCAGTCCGACTCGTCGACCGACTTCGGATGCTGTCAGTCCCGCTTCAACGTTGAGCAGCCGCAGGATATCGATGCCGCGCAACAGGGCGTTGACCACCGGTTGGCCACGACGAACCGGCACGCTCTTCGGTGCAGTTTTCCCTGTAGTTTCTGCTTTGCTCACAGGTACGATGATAGCGACAGATTGGGAGTCGTCCATGTGCTCAAGCATCCATCGACGCGGCGTCCTCGGCGGCATGAGTGCCGCTGCCATCATGACGTTGTTGCGCAGCAACTATGCCGCGGCCTTGCAGCCGCCGGCTGCTCAGGCGCTCGCCACGCGCCAGAGTGTCACCGTGTTGATACCGAACCGTCTCTATCGCATCGGCTGCACAGTACCTGCACAGCGCCTCAGTTGGCTCGCCGAAGACATTCCCGGCGGCTTCGAACCGCTCAACGCCTATCTGCTGATCGATCAACAAAATGCGGTGTTCATCGACATGGGCGCGCCGATCATGCTGCCGGCGATTCGCGAAGCCATCGACACCGTGGTCGGCTCGCGTCGTGCGTGGGCGAGCTACACGCGCAACGAAGCGGATTGCATCGGCAACATGGGTTGGATTCTCGGTAGCTGCCCGGACCCGACGCTGCTCTTCGGCGGCGCCGGGGGCATTCTCGAATGGATCAACGATCCCGCAGTTTCAATCATGGAGGTTCGCGATTTTCTCGGGCGTGTGCCCATCGTCGAATCACGCAACGGCACCACCAACCGCATCGGCGAACTCTCGATCGAGTGGCTCGATGCCGGCCTCAAACAAATGTTGATGACCCAATGGGCTTTTGAGCCCTCGAGCGGTTGCCTCTTCACCTCGGACGCTTTCGGTTTCCGTCATCTGCGGAGCGCCGATCAATCTCTGATCGTGGAGACGGCGCGCAGGCTCCCTGCCCCGCAGACCGTCGCCCGCGAGCTCGTCGCCCGCATGCACTGGATGCGCGGCGCAAACTACCCAGACGTACTCGTTCGATTCGAAACAATTTTTGCCGAGAGAGACGTCCAGATGATCGCACCCGTGCACGGCTGCATCATTCGCGGCCGTGCTGCCGTGCGTGCGCATGTCCGATTGATGCTCGAGGCCATGCGTCTGGCGAGCGAGATCCCGAGCGAGGAGGAAACACGTTATGTCTGAGTCGACACCGGCCTCGCCACAAGGAGCCTATATCGTGCGCGGTCTGCCGCGTCGCGTACTGCCGGATCTCGCCTGGCTTGGCGGCTGCTCGAACTCGGCAGGCTGGCCGGGTCCCGCCTCGCGACGTCGCCCGATCACCCACGAGCCCTGCGTCGCCTACCTGATCCTCGGCGCGCAGAAGACGGTCATGCTCGACACGGGTCATTTTGCGCATTGGCATTCGCTCGAGGGACAAATCGAGCAGATGCTGCAGGGTCGTACGCTCGACTACGTCTTCGTCAGTCATCAGGAAATCCCGCATACCGGCAACCTCGGCCGACTGCTCGGCAAATATCCGCAAGCCAAAGCCGGTGGCGACGTGCGCGACTATCACCTCTTCCATCCGGAAATCGCGCTCGAGCGGCTCGTACCGATGCGTCACGGCGAAGCGCTGGATATCGGCGATCGGCAGATCGTCTTTCTCGATGCGCTCTGGAAAGACCTCGATAGCACGATGTGGGCGTATGACACGCGCCTCAAGATGCTCTTCGGCGCAGATATCTTTGGTTATATCCATCAGGACGACGAGAACATCTGCGGTACCATGCTGCACGAGATGTCACCCGAGCTCGCGGAGCGTGCCAGCGAGCGGGCGGCACTGCCTTTCTTTGGTCTGCGTCAGCGCTCGCAGACAAGTCGCGTCGCCGCTTTCCGTCGGCTGCTCGAGCGCTATCCGGTGGAGATCATCACCTCCGGCCATACCGCACCGATCATGGCCGGGATGACGGCCCAGATCATCGAAAAAATGCTGGCTAAACTCGACTCCCCGACCGAGGGACCGCGCTACCTGCAGTCCTGATGTCTCAACACGCATTACCGCCCGTCCGACGACGCCTCGGCGACTCGAACCTCGAAGTGGCGCCGCTCGTGTTCGGCGGCAACGTGCTTGGCTGGACGGCCGATGCGCGCCAGTCCTTCGAGTTGCTCGATGCCTTCGTGGATGCGGGCTTCAACATGCTCGATACCGCCGATGCCTACGTGCGCTTCATCCCCGGCTTCCATGGTGGTGAATCCGAGAGCGTCATCGGCGACTGGCTCGCGCGTCGCGGTCCTGCGATGCGCTCACGCATACTGATCGCCACCAAAGTCGGTCTCGATATGGGCCCCGGCGAAAGCGGTCTCTCGGCCACATACGTTCGTCGCGCCGTCGATCGCTCACTGCGTCGTCTGCGCACCGAATACATCGACCTGTATCAGGCACATCGCGATGATCCTGATACGCCGCTCGAAGAAACGGCGAGTGTCTTCGACGAACTTGTCAGATCGGGCAAGGTGCGCGCGATCGGTGCGTCGAACTTCGGCACGGCACGTCTTGAGGCGGCGCTGCAGACGAGTGAGCAACTCGGGCTCACGCGCTATACGAGTGTTCAACCACCCTACAACCTATTACGTCGCAAAGATTTCGAGGGTGATCTTGAGGCACTGTGCCGCCGCGAGCACCTCGGCGTGATTGCACACAGCGCGCTGGCAGGCGGATTCCTCACTGGGAAATACCGCGATATCGCCGATTTCGGCAAGAGCGTACGCGGCGCGCGCATGGGCGCATTGCTCGATGCGCGCGGCCAGCGAATTCTGTGCACGCTCGATGAGCTTGCTGCAGTCCATCGAACCACACCCACGGCAATCGCCATCGGCTGGGTACTGGCACGAGGTGTCACCGCGCCAATCGCGAGCGCCACCAGCGTCGCCCAATTACGTCAGGTGCTGGACGGTGCAACGCTGACGCTCGCCGCCGACGAAGTCGCTGCTCTCGATCGTGCCTCAGCCGACTGACCGCAGGCGTTTAGGCGTTCAGGCGTTCAGGCGTTCAGGCGCTCAGGCGCTCAGGCGCGCAGTACGCGCAACGCCACTTCGCCCGAAGACAGGGGCACCGCACCCTGCGGCGTACACACCATCATGTCCTCGACGTGTGAGGAGCCGTAGCCCACTTCGAGATACGGCACATCGATGGTGAAAACCGAGCCGTTTTCGAAGCGCAGCGGTTCTCGTCGCACGCCAGGACGGGCGAGCGAGTTGGGCTGGTCGGTGTGATCCATGCCAACGTTGTGCGGCGAGGCAAAGCCGTTGTAACCCTCCTGTCGCATCACATCGGCGACGATGCGCGAGGCCTCCTCGAACAACATGCCGGGTCGGATGGCCGCATAAGCCGCGCGCAGCGCCTTGGCATTGGCCTCATTACGCCCTGCCACCTCGTCGGTGGGGTTGCCCACGACGATCGAGCGGCCGATGTCACCCACATAGCCCAGATAGTCACCCACGCTATCGATCTTGATGACCTTGTCGCGCTCGACACGGCCGGAGTTCAGGCCATCCTGATTGATGATCAGCCAACGCGTGTCGCCACCCAAGGCACCGATGCGCTGGCGATATTCGATCTCGACTTCGCTGATTGCCTGACCCACGTGCAACGACGCGATGGCGGCATCGAGCGCCGACTCGCAACGCCGCGATACCTCGCGCAACACCGCGAGTTCCTGCGCCGATTTGACCATGCGCACTTCTTTGAGGATGTCGGCGGCATCGACGCCCTGCAGATCCGGCAAACCGAGATCACGCAACCACGGATAAACCCGAATGTCATCGAACCCGATCTTTCCGGCGCCGACCCCTGCTGCCGTCAATGCCCGACGCACCGCATGCAGCGCGGAGGCCGCCGGCTTGTCGGCAAACTCGGCGGCCAGCGCAAGCTGAAAGCGATCGCGCTCGGAGAACTGCGCACCCTTGCGCACGAGATTGCGGTTGTAGCGCATCGCGGGCGGATCGAAAGGCGTAGCAATCTCCACCGCACGCTCCACCCGCGCGGGCGCGGTGAAGATCTCGATCGATGGCATCCAAGTCGGCCGGTAATCGAGGTGATAAAGCAGCGCACCCCAAACGATCAGCGTCGCAGGTGCGTCAGCCCGTCGCGGCAACACCGCGAACAGCATGTGTTCGATCCCGGTGTGATAGAAGGCATTGTCATGGCTCGACAAGTAGTACACATTCTTTGGTGTTGCCGCCACCAGTGCGTCGAGCCCATGGCGATCCATGATTTCGTTGGCGCGTTCGCGATTCACGAGCGGCTTGGCCGACTGCAAATGTTTGAGGAGCGCCGGGTTGCGGTGTTTCGCCAACTCCTCGGCGGTGAGTGTCACCGACATCGACGGATCGTAGCCGCCCGCGGCACCCGAACCGGCTGCGTCTGAGCCGGCCGCATCCGTCCATGACGCGAGTGGAGCCGCAGCCAAGGCCCCTGCCCCGAAGCGCAGCAAGTCGCGGCGCAACGGCGAATCGGGCAAAAATGCCTGCGATGAATCGCGATCGATATTTGACATTTCGGTACCTCAGCTGATCAGCCGCTTCGATGATCTCTTTGCGGCGCGTCGGGAAGTCTGTAGAACCAAAGAAAAATCAACCCCGCCGTATACGCCAGCGAAGGTATGCCGATCAGACTGAGGATGACCGCCAGTTCCGCGCTCGGTGGCTGCTGCTCCAGGGGCAGATTTTTGTCGAAATCCATCAGCTGCAACAACTCGCCGAGCAGCAGCGGCCCAAGCGAATAGCCAAGTCTCTCGATGAAAACATAGATGGAGGTATAAAGACCCTCGCGGCGTAGTCCCGTGCGCTCGCGATCGTGATCGATGGTGTCGAGCCACATCGCCTGGCTGAAGAGCAGGATGGCCGATGAAAAGATGCCGCCAAGAATGCCGCGGGCGACGAAAAAGATGTCGGAGTGCTCGGGCGTGGCAAATAACCAGCTGAGCGTCGCAAGGATCTCGCCGACGATACCGATGGCGAGCCCTTTGCGTTTGGTGATGAAGCGACCGAGCCAGCGAAAAACCGGGATGAAAATGACCGTGGTCGCGATGGTCGCGAAAGCGAGCTGCGACATCAGCGAAAAGTCCCTCTTGAGTACCATGACCACGAAGAAGGCGGTGGTCGCGCCGCTCGCCGACAAGGCGAGAAACTGCAACACCTTGATGCCGACCATCATCATGAACGGTCGATTGTCGAGCACGGCACGCAATTGCTCGCGTATCGGCACACGCACAGCAGCTTCATCGATCTGCGAAGCGCTTGCCGTCCGCGTACCCAGGAAAGTGGTGGTCATCACCAGGAAAACCAGACCGCCATAGATCGCCCCCAGCGTCTGGTACGAATCCGGGTTCTGACGACCCAGCTTCTCGACGATCAGCGGCGCGAGCGCGCTGCCGGCGACCGAGCCGAACATCATGAACACGGAGCGATAGCCCATGATGCCGAGACGCTGCATGCGATCCTGCGTCATCTCCACCGGCATGGTGAGATAAGGCACATTGAAGATCGTGAAGCCGAGCGAATACACGACCAACACTGCAAGCGCCACGTAGGGCGCATTGCCCGGTTCCGTGAAGTGATGCAGTGAATAGACCAGCGGCAGACTGAACGCGCAGACCACGGCACCGAGCAGCAAATAGGGTCGTCGCCGCCCCCAGCGCGAGCGCGTACGGTCCGTAATCCAGCCCATCAGCGGATCGCTGAGTGCATCGACGAAGCGCGCCACGAAGACGATCAGCCCGGCGATGCCGGGCTCGATCTTCATGACCGTCGTGAGATACACCAGAACGAGCGCCGTGACGACGTTCAGGTAGGCAATGGTCCCGAAGGACCCGAGACCCCAACTGAAGCGCACGCGCCAGTCGATTACCCCCTGCCCGGGCGCCTCAACCGACATCGGCTTGCCGCGCAAGATTTTCGAAGGTGTAGGACGTGGCGTGCGGCGTACCTGCGACACGTTCGACGAGCGCAGCACGCTCGCGCTCGAGTTCCTTGGCAAGCTCGCCCTGCGGCACGTAGTCGTTCAACTGCTGCCGATCGAGCAGATTTTTTTCCTGCAGCAGATGTTCGAGCACCGTGACTCGATCGCGCAGAATCCACAGCTCGGCGAGCAGCTCGCTGTTCATGCGCATCAAGTCATCGAGTTCCTTCTGACCGAGATAGGGCCGCTCCGGGCGATCGACGGTACGCATGCTAGGGTCCTCTCAGACTGGTTTGCGACCGCGGGTCACCCACGGATAGCCACGCTCTTCGAGCGCGAACTCGTCAACCTCGACGAAGCCGGCCTCGCGCATGATCTCGACGAGATTGATCGACGCAGCCGCCGAGAAAAACGGCTCCGCGCGGTTATCGGTGTCCCAATCGAGGATCACGGCCTGCATGGGATTCACGGCACGGAACGGCGGCGGATCGTTGATGATCATCTCGCCGCCCGGGCGCAGGATACGGAACATCTCGCGGATGACTTTCTCGGTGATTGTGGGGGGCATCTCGTGGTGCACGGCATACGAGATCACCACATCGACGCTGTCATCTCGCTCGGCAACCTGACAACCGTCCTCCTGACGGAAGTTGATGTTCAGTCCGAGCATTTCGCTGATGAAGTGACCCGAGCGCAGCAAAGCGGGCGACAAATCACCGCCCACTAGTTCAGCCTGTGGAAATTTTTGACGGGCAACGGCAAGCGTCGTCGCGCCGCCGCAACCCACCTCGTAGATGCGCTGTGGATCGCGTACACGAATCTGGTCCAGCACTCGGCCACGCTGCGAGCGGATATCAGCGAACACGTCCACGGCGGCGTAGCCGCCATGCGCGAACACGTAGGGTCCGATACCGGCCATGAACATCGGCTGAGTCAGATCGTAGCCATCCCAACCGCCTGGCTCGAGGTGCCACTCGACGCCTTCGTACCATGAGGGAATCTCGAGCGTCGGATTCAATTGCAGGCGCGAACTGTCCTGCGGTTTCTTTGACTCGGTGATCGACTGCCACTCGCTGCGTCGCGCCTCGACGGCGGGAATGGCGCGAAGGTAGTTTTGTTCGCCCACCCACCGCTGATAAAACCGGTTGTAACGGTAAGCCTTGGAACGCTCGACGACCTCGCGCGCTCGACGCAGACGATCCTGCCAGACATGCGCTCTTGCATCGCCACGAAACTCTTCGGCGAGCGCCGGCGCTTCGGGCTGTACCGCGAAATCCTGCTCGGCGATGTCACGCAGTTTCGAGCTGGAAAAAGTTTGCAGCGAACCCAAGAACTGCAGCCCAGCACGGCCGCGTTGTTTGAGCGTGATCATGGTCGAGCTACTCCACTGTCGAGGTCATCCCAGAATTTAGTCAAAGCCTGATTGAGCTCCGCGGGCGATTCGAGCGGCAACAGGCGCCCGGCCGAGGCCAACTCCACCACGCGGGCATTCGGAAAGCGGCGAGCGTTGGCCTTCGCCATGTCGGGCGTCAATACAGTATCGCCCGTACCCACGGGAATCATCACGGGTAGACGCAGCTTCGGAAGCAAGATTGCGGGATCCGGTGGTGGTTCGGCTGCGGTCAGAAAGGCAACGAAGGTTTCGTACGGTGTCTGCTCGAGCATCGAGCGGTAGCGCGCCCGCGCGCCGAGCGATGCGGAAGGCGCCACGATGTATTCGTTGAAACGACGAAACAGCGTGTCCTTGCCCTCGAGCACCACGGTGCGCGCATTCTCGGCGCGATAGCAATCCCCGCCGCATCGAGACTACCGCCGACCACCGAACTGATCAGCGTGAGCGAGCGGCAGCGTGCGGGCTGCTGCGCACAAGCGAGCATGGCGATGTTGCCACCACCACTCAGGCCGACCACATCGGCGTCGCGCACATCCTTGGCTGCCAGAAACTCGAGCAACTCGGCGGCATAGCGCTGCGAGTCGACCTTGCTCGCCGTGCTTGGCGAAGAAAATCCGTGGCCCGAAAAGTCCGGTGCGAGACAGCGACGGGTCGCGCACAAGGCTGCCATTTGATCGAGCCATAGACGCGAGTCGAGCAGCAAGGCGTGCACGAACACCACCGGGCGACCCTCACCACGCTCGCGATAAGCCACCTGCACGCGCTCGAGATCGACGCTGCGCAATGCGATCGGCGCGGCGGTGACCGAGGTCGAGGCAAACGCCGCGCCCAATGCGCAGAGCACAGAGGCGATGAGCACGCGACCCCAACGCCGCAAATCGTTCATGGTCGTATCCGCCCCGATTACACCGGCAGTTTTGCAGGTATGCTTTTCGCCCTCAGCGCCAGCCGGAGCGGGTCGATGCGGTTCTTTCATTCCCTGATCTTCCTCATTCTCGCACTGACCGCCAGCCCCGGTGTTCAACAGGTGTACGCCTCACCGAGCGGTCTCTTGGATGATGCCGCACTCGAGTCGCGATATGCGCAAGCGCCCTCGAAATTCATCGTGGTCGATGGCGTACGCCTGCATGTCCGTGATGAAGGCCGCGGGCCACCGCTGATTCTGCTCAACGGCCATCTCGGCAGCCTGCACATGTGGGACGACTGGATGCCGGCACTCACTCGGCACTTCCGCGTGATCCGCCTCGACTATCCGCCATATGGTCTCTCGGGTCCCGATCCGCGCGGCGTATCCAGCACCGAACGCGCCGTACAACTCGTCGGTCTGCTCGCAGACCACCTTGGCCTCGCACGCTTTCACATCGGCGGTACCTCCAACGGCGCGATGGTCGCGCTGTTCTTCGCCATCGAACATCCTGAGCGGGTTGATCGATTGGTGCTCTCCACACTGCCCGCAGGCCGACCACCACCGCGGCAATCGAGTCCCGCCATGCAGGCTGCGGCGAAGGCCGTGCGTGAGCAGGCGCCTTATCAGCCTCGCGAATTCTGGGAGGCGTTTCTTCGCGACATCATGGCCAACGATGCGGTAATCACGCCTGGGCTGATCGATCGCTATCACGAGCTCAATAATCGGCGCGGCGGTAAGGCTCAGGTCGACGCCTACATTCAGACGCAGTACCAGATCTGGGATACGCTCGATGTACCGCGCCACTACGCGAAACTCACACGCCCGACCCTGTTGCAATGGGGCGCAGACGGCATCGTGCTGCCCGAAGCCATCGGCGCGCAGGTCGCCGGTTTGCTGACGGGCGCACCCGTCACACTGCGCCAGTATCGCGACGCGGGGCATCTGCCGATGATCGAGCAGCCCGAAACTACGGTGCGTGACGCAATCGAATTTCTGCAGGCGCGCTAGTCCTCGAGCTCGAGTCTGCGCAAACGGATCTTCGCACGAGGCGGGATCTGTCCGGCGAGATCGAGGTGATGTTCCGCGACCACGGCGATCACCGGATATCCGCCCGTCACCGGGTGATCGGCCAGCAACAAGACCGGCTGGCCGTCGTGGGGAACCTGAATCGCCCCGCGCGTCACCCCCTCGCTCGGCAGTTCCTCCTGCCTGCATCGCTGCAGCGGATGCTCGCCGCGCAGCCTGAGCCCCACACGGCTCGACTGCGGCGTGACCTGCCAAGCCTGTTGGAAAAGCACCTGCTGAGAATCGGCCTCGAACCAGTCTGCCCGTGGACCAAAGAAAACATCCAGCTCGACCATCTCACCGGTCGCCGGCAGCCCCCGTGCTGTAGTGATGGTCCGCGGTCGGGCGACACCGCGGCGCGCCCCCGCCTCGGCTGTCTGTGCCAGCGCAAGTATCGAGCCTTTCACGATCGGCTCTGGCCCGAGTGCCGCCAGGGTATCGCGTGCAGCACTGCCGAGCAGCTGCGGCACGCGAAAACCGCCGCCCACCGCGAGATAGGTTCGTACGCCTCGCGACGGATAGCCGAGCTTGATGCAATCGCCAGACGCAAGATCAATAGACTGCTCGAGTGCCACCTCAAAGATTTCACCGGAGGCGCGATGCACGCTGAGCGGCGCGGGCGCACCCGCGAACGCGATCCGCATTGAGCCGGAGCAGCGGAGAGCGAAACTGCCGAGCGTGATCTCCAAGGCCGCGAAACCCTCCGGATTGCCGACAGCGTGGTTCGCGGCCTGCAAGGCAGCACGATCCAGCGCGCCCGAGGCCGTGACTCCGATGTCGCCGTGACCCGGACGACCAAGATCTTCGATGAGCGCGGGCAGCATCGCCGCCGTCACCTCAAGATGCGCCCCACAAATAGGTTCTTCGCGCGCGACGACAATTTGAGCTGGCGATGCGGCGCTCACTGTCGTGCACGCGAGATCGCGGAAGCGAACGCGGGTTCCCGGCGCGAGCAGTGCCGGTGGATCGCGGGCGGGATCCCACAAAGATATCGGCGTCGTACCGATGATCTGCCAACCGCCGGGACTTGCCTGAGGATACACGCCACAATAGACCCCGCCGAGCGCGACCGAACCCGCCGCCACTCGAGCCCGCGGCGTCGCCCTGCGGGGAACGTGCAGCGCCGGGTCACCGCCGACGAGATAAGCAAAGCCTGGCGAGAAGCCGCAGAATCCGACCGTGAATTCGCTCTGTCCGTGACGATGGATCACCTCATCGACGGTCAGACCAGACAGTCGTGCGACCTCGGCGAGATCCCTCCCGTCATAGCGCATCGGGATCTCGATCAAAGGTCCGACCGTTCGCAAAGCAGCGTGCAGCTCACGCTGCGTCAGCGCCTCGGTCAGCATGCGTCGCGACAGCCGAGCCGGATCGAAACGCAGCAGCAGCGTCCGCGCAGCCGGTAAAATTTCTTTGATCCCCCCGAGCGGTTGCCGCTTGAGGCTATCTTGCAGTGCGAGCACCTCGTCGAGACTTGCAAGTTCGACCAGCATCGCGGAGCGGTTGAGCGGCAGGCAGCGCATCGTCACTGGCAGTGATCCAACGTGCGTTACGCGCGCGCTTGCTGCAAAAACGACGACACGGTGATGCCTTGCGCTTGCAGACCACGGCGGACTTCGCGGGCGATGGCAAGCGCGCCGGGGCTGTCTCCATGCACACAAATGGACTGCGCGTGGATGTGGATGATGCTGCCGTCGATGGCTTCGATTGTCCCGTGCAAAGCGAGCATGACCATACGCTGTGCAATAACCGATGGGTCGTGCAGCACGGCACCCTGCTCGCGGCGCGGCACCAGCCGTCCTTCGCGGGTATACGCCCGATCCGCGTACGCTTCCGCCACGCACACGAGTCCCGCCGCCCGCGCCTGCTGCAGAATTGGCGCGTTGGCGAGACCGAGCAGAACAAGCGACGGGTCGATCTTGCGGATCGCCTCGATTACCGCAGCGCCCTGCACGGCATCGACGGCGATGCGGTTGTAGAGCGCACCATGCGGCTTCACATAACTCACCGCGATACCGGCGGCGGTCGCCAGACCCTTGAGCGCACCGATTTGATAGATGACATCGGCCGCAAGATCAGCGGGTGCGATGTCCATGTCGCGTCGCCCAAAACCAACGATGTCCGGATAGGACACATGCGCTCCGATCGCTACGCCGCGCTGCGCCGCCGCATCGAGCGTACGCAGGATGCCCGCGGGATCGCCGGCATGGAAACCGCAGGCGATATTCGCGCTCGAGACGATATCGATCATCGCTACGTCGTCGCCCATCTGCCAGGCGCCATAGCTCTCACCGAGATCGCTATTAAGATCGATCGTCCGCTTCATCGTCCTCGCCTCCTCGTCGGGTCCTCGTCACGGGTCGAGCAGCGCAAAGATTGGCCCGATTGACTTGTACCCCATGTACCACGTCAACGCGCACACCAGCACGCCGAGACTCAGCAGCCACCGCGTATAGCGATGACCGCCCATCAAATCGGCGCGCGCCCAAGCGGCATACAGGAAGATCGACAGGCCGATCGGCAGAATCAGCCCGTTCAAGCCGCCGACGAACAACAGCATCTTGGCTGGTGGCGTACGAATGATGAGATAGAGCACAAGCGAGACACCGATGAAAATCACGGTGGCGATGTTGCGGGCGCGCTCGCTCAAATCTGCCTTGAAGACCGTGAGGAACGACACCGAGGTATAGGCGGCGCCAATGACGCTGGTGATCGCCGCTACCCAAAGAATTACGCCGAAGAGACGCAGCCCAGTCTCGCCCGCCGCCGCCTCGAAGGCTTGCGCAGCCGGGTTGGCGCTACCGCCCGAGAGGTTAATCTCGGTACCGGCCGTAACGACGCCGAGTACCGCGAGAAACAACACAAAACGCATGACGCCGGTCACGGCGATGCCCGTGAGGGCGGCGCGGGTGACCGCAGGTAAATGCAGAGGCCCAGTCAGACCCTTGTCGAGCAGACGATGCGCGCCCGCGTAGGTGATGTAGCCGCCGACCGTGCCGCCGACGATGGTGGTGATGGTTGCGAAATCGACTTTATCGGGGAACACGCTCTGGCGCAGCGCCTCGCCGAGTGGCGGCGAGGAGACCACTGCCACATAGACCGTGAGTGCGATCATGACCAAGCCTGCAACCACGATCAGACGATCGAAGGCCACGCCCGCGCGATGCGAGAGAAACAGCCCAATGGCAAGCAGCGCGCTCAGCAGGCCGCCCCACTTCGGGTCGAGGCCCGCGAGTGCATTGAGGCCGAGGCCCGTACCCCCGATGTTGCCGATGTTGAAGAACAACCCGCCGATGACGACCAGGACCGTGAGCAGATAGCCGGTGCCCGGGATCGCGGCATTGGCGATCTGCGCGGCGCGCAGGCGCGTCAAGGTCACGATGCGCCAGATATTCACCTGCACGACGAAATCGATGAGGATCGACGCCAAGATGCCGAATGCGAACGCCGCGCCGAGGGTGCTCGTGAAGGTTGCGGTCTGGGTGATGAAGCCCGGACCAATGGCCGACGTCGCCATCAGAAAGACGGCAGCGGTCAGGGAAGTGCGGCGCGCTCGCGCGACCTCGGGTGACAAGTTCATGGTCATCGAGAGCGGTTGATCGGCAGTCAGTCTATCAGCGGTCACTAAACCACCGCCATCGACGCCGTTCGTTCATCGCTTCGACCGTTCGTTCAGCCGCACACGACAGGCTGCAACCACCCCACTAGCCTCGCGGTCGATTCCGGCATCGCACGCGTGAGGCGGCGATGTCTTTCGATGTTTCACAGATCACATGGAGTGATGTCATGGTTGTTGTTCCGATGTCGAGCAAGAAGTTTCCCGCGCGCTGCGCGATCGCCAGCTGGGCGTTGATTACCGTGACGGGTGCCAGCGCGGCGCACGCCGCACCCGCCGAGAAGGGGTGGTACGCCACGGGGAGCCTCGGTTTCGTGACCCAGTCGGACCAGCGTCTGGACTACACGCGGCCCGGGGTCACCGGCGTGACCTCGCCGACCCTGCCCCTCGACACCGGCTTCCTCGCCGGCGGGTCGGTCGGTCGCTATCTCGGCGATGCGTGGCGCATCGAGGCGGAGTTCATGTACCAGTCGGTCGATCACCCGACCTTTACGCTCGCCGCGGGCGGCCCCTCGGGCGATGGCAACTACGCCTCGACATCCGTGGCCGTGAACGCCTTGCGCGAATTCGATCTTTTCGGTTCGCCGAGCGCCCGAACCTACGCCGGACTCGGCGCCGTCTATGCGACGGAAGTGGATGTGGACTTCGAGAGCGGCGGAGTCGAACGATCCTTCAGCGGCTCCGGCGCGGGCGTGCAGGCGCTGCTCGGCGCTCGCTACTCGATTGGCGAACGCGCTTTCATCGACGCCGGGCTGCGCTATCTGCTCGTCTCCGGTGTGGAACTCGACGGTGAAGAAGGCGCCGTGGGCAAGGTGACGGCCGACTATGAGCCGCTTGCCGTCACCGTGTCCTTCGGCTGGCGGTTCTGAGGGATTACAGCGGATCGATGACCTTCAGGAAATCGAAGCGGCGGAAGTCACGATCAGCGGTATACAGCCGGGTCACGCCATTCTGCTTGAGGATTGCGGCGAGATGAGCATCGGGCACGGCATTGCCGCGAACCGGTAGACCCCGTACGCACTCGAGGTATACCGACCAGAAACCCTCCTGCTCTGCGAGCGTGCGGCAATGCGGCACGCGGAGCAGCGCTTCGATGTTGCCCTGCGCCCGCTCAGTGGTGAGCGGGTTTTGCAGAATCTTTGGATGGGTCACGAGACGTGCGTAGCTCATGAGGCTCAGCCACGCGACATAGAACACCTCGGGGCCGCGCACGCAGTCGCGCAGGAACGCGTCCGCAGCCGCGTGTTGCGGCGCCCCCTTTGCAGAGGCGTAGACGAGCAGGTTGACGTCGATGGCGAAGCTCATGCGCCCGAGGGTGTGAGCGGGCCGCTTTCGCGCGCATTATCGCGCGTGTTTTCTTGCGTCTCATCGAGTGCCTCGTAGAGCGCGTCTTTGTCGGCGAGATCCACGCGCAGCGAACCGGCACTTGCGGTCCAGACGAAGTACTGCGGCGCAGCCTCCTTCACTTCGCTGGCGAGCGCCTGTGCGAGCAGGTCGGACACCAACCGACCCAAAGAACGACCGTCGCGGCCCTGGAGGGCCTTGAGTTGCTGGAGGATGGGGTCGTCGATATCGATTGTGGTGCGCATGATGCGTGATGCTAAAAATGCACGCATCAGATGTCAAACATTGCCGGCGACGTATTCCACGATCACGAGCGGCGCACTGTTACCCTTGTCTCGACCACGGGAGCAATTCAATGACATCCAAGTTTGATCGTGCGCAGTTCCTGCGCGCTACCGGTGCGGTGGCAGTCCTCGCCGCCACGGGGCAGTCGATGGCGGCAGGGGCGTACAAGAGTTCCTGGCCCGAGGCGACGCTGAAACAGCTGCGCCACCCGTCGCTGAAGGATCGTGTCGTGCTGATCACCGGCGGCAGCCGCGGATTCGGCTGGTTCATCGCCGAGGAGTTGCTGCAGGCCGGCGCAAAAGTGGCGCTGACGGCGCGGGGCGAAGCCGCCTTGAAGACCGTCGCCGACGATATCGAGACGCGCCACGGAAAGGGTCGCTGCGTAACGGTCACGGGCGATGTCAGCAGGCAGGCGGATTGTGCGCGGATGGTCGAGGCGACGCTCAGCGGCTTCGGCCGCATCGACGTGCTGATCAACAACGCCGGCCGCAGCCCGCAGGACTTCGCCAGTGGCGGCGCCGGCACGGCGATGATGGTGCCCTTTTACGAAACGCCGGACGAAGCGCTGCACACGATCATCGACACCAACTTCAAGGGTGTCTGGTACATGTCCAAGGCGGCCGCGCCACACATGGTGAGGCAGAAGTTCGGCAAGATCATCTCGGTCTCTACGAGCGCGAGCAACATGATCCGCGCCGGGAACCCGATCTACGGACCCGGCAAGGCCGCACTCGAAGCGATGACGCGGGTGTGGGCGAATGAGCTGAAGGGCACCGGCGTCGACGCCAACATCATCCTGCCAGGCGGCGCTGCCGATACCTCTTTCATACGCCAGGAAGTCGTCGCGGGTGCGGTCGGTGAGCGGTCGCAGAACGGGCGACTGCTGCCCAGCGACGTGATCGTGCCTCCTGCAGTGTGGCTGTGCACCGACGCGACCAACGGGGTCACGGGCGTCCGGGCCATCGGCCGCAACTGGGACAGGAATGCGGCGACCGCGGAAGAGGCTTTCCAGAAGTGTCTCGATCCGCACATCGACGTGCCGCGGATCATGTAAAAAGACGCTCAAGCTCCGAGCACTTTTCCAGCGTGCAGACAACGAAGAAATGCAGCGACTGGCATGACCCGCGTGCCATCGACACGCATCTCTTCTGCTCCTCGATAAACGACCCAAGTCTGCGCATCACGATCTTCGCAGAGGGCCTTGAGGCCCTTGCGAAATTCGTTGCGCCAGACGCGCGAGTGCTTCACCTCTATGCCGACGGTGCGCGTGCCATGCGAATAGACGAAATCGACTTCCGTCCCCGAGGGCGTTGCCCAGTACCCCAGAGTGCCTTTCACGTTGGCGTAGTGCATGTGCGCCCGGATCTCGTGCAGCACCAGATGCTCAAGAGCAATACCCTCGAAGTCCGCCGGCAAGAGATTGTCGAAGCCCCCTGCCGCGGCACGTAGCACGCCCGGGTCAAACCAATAGAACTTCGGCAGCGCGACCTCTTTTACCCGCGCGCGCGGCCGCCAAGCCGGCAGCCAATGGCCCACTAGCGTATCAACGAGTACCTCGAAGTAACCGCGCGCAGTCTCGCGCGATACTCCGGCATCTCGGGCGAGGCCCGAAACATTGGTGAGTTGCCCGGCAGCGAGCGCGGCAACTTCGACGAACCGCGAGAAGGATCCGAGGTTGCGCACCAGCCCTTCCGCGCGGATCTCTTCGTTGAGATAGACCGTCACATAAGCGCGAAGGTATGCCTCGCGCAGCTCATCATCCTCGGCGTTCACGCTGGCAGGGAGAGCCCCGTAGCGCAGCAACTGCTGCACCGGAACCATTGCGCGCTGCTCGTGCGTCGTGAGCGGAAACATCTGCTGCAGCACGGCGCGGCCAGCGAGCAGATTGGCGGCGCCGCGTTTGAGCTTGCGCGCCGACGAACCTGTCATCAGAAAACGGCGGTAGCCCTTTTCCTCCATCAGGTAATGCACCTCATCGAGTAAACCGGGCACACGCTGAATCTCGTCGACCACGATCCAGCGATCCTTGGGCAACGCGAGTACTCGGGCCCGGAACTGTGACGGGTCTCTTTCGTAGCGCAGCATTTCCTCCGCCAAGAGCAGATTGACGAACCAAGCGTCGCCCAGGGTATGTCGTGCCCAAGTGCTCTTGCCGGTACCGCGCGGACCGAACAGAAATGCCGCGGTTCTTGGTGGTTTGAGATCTCGTGTAAACATCGACGCCAAATTTACCGTCAAAATGGTGTTGATGTCTACAGACGAGGCGCGACCCCACTTTCGAGCAGCGCTTCGGTCTAGAGCCTGAATCAGGGTGACGTCAAAGCCACCCAAAGAAAAAGCCCCGGGAGTCTCCTCCCGGGGCTTCTCGTTCGACGAACGATCGGGCCGGTGACGCGCGAGCGCCACCCGCCCGTAGGGCTTACATGCCCATGTCGCCCATGCCGCCCATGCCGCCCGGGGCCGGGTGCATGTGGTCGTGGTCGTCCTTCGGGGCTTCCGCGATCATCACCTCGGTGGTGAGCAGCAGGCCCGCGACCGAGGCCGCGTTCTGCAGCGCGAGACGCGTGACCTTCGCCGGATCCAGGATGCCGAACTCGAGCATGTCGCCATACTCGCCCGTGGCAGCGTTGTAGCCGTAGGCGCCCTTGCCGGACTTGACCTGGTTGAGGATCACCGCAGCGTCCTCACCGGCGTTTTCGACGATCTGGCGCAGCGGCTCCTCGATCGAGCGGGCGAGGATGCGGACGCCGACCGTCTGGTCTTCGTTCGCACCTTCGAGCTTGTCGAGCGCCTTGAGCGCGCGGATCAAGGCGACACCGCCGCCCGGCACCACGCCCTCTTCCACCGCCGCACGCGTGGCGTGCAGGGCGTCTTCGACGCGCGCCTTCTTTTCCTTCATCTCGATCTCGGTGGCCGCACCGACCTTGATCACGGCAACACCGCCGGAGAGCTTGGCAACGCGCTCCTGCAGCTTTTCCTTATCGTAATCGCTGGTGGCTTCCTCGACCTGCTGACGGATCGACTCGATGCGCGCCTTGATGTCGCTCGCCTTGCCGGCGCCGTCGATGATGGTGCTGTTTTCCTTCTCGATGACGACCTTCTTGGCATCGCCCAAATCATTGAGCGTCGCCTTCTCGAGCTGCAGACCGACCTCATCCGAGATCACCGTGCCGCCCGTGAGGATCGCGATGTCCTGCAGCATCGCCTTGCGACGATCGCCGAAGCCCGGCGCCTTGACGGCCGCGACCTTGAGGATGCCGCGGATATTGTTGACCACGAGCGTGGCCAGAGCCTCGCCCTCGACGTCTTCGGCGATCACGAGCAGCGGACGGCCCGACTTGGCCACGCCCTCGAGCACCGGCAGCATCTCGCGGATGTTCGAGATCTTCTTGTCGACCAGCAGGATGAACGGCTTTTCGAGTTCGACCGTCTGATTGGCCTGCTGATTGATGAAGTACGGCGAGAGATAGCCGCGGTCGAACTGCATGCCCTCGACGACGTCGAGTTCGTTCTGCAGGCCCGAGCCCTCTTCGACCGTGATCACGCCTTCCTTGCCGACTTTCTCCATCGCCTGAGCAATCGTCTTGCCGATCGACTCGTCGCTGTTGGCGCTGATCGTGCCGACCTGCGCGATCGCCTTGTTGTCCTTGCAGGGCTTGGCGAGCTTCTTGATCTCTTCGGTCGCGACGATCACGGCCTTGTCGATACCGCGCTTGATGTCCATCGGGTTGCGGCCCGAGGCCACGGCCTTCAGACCTTCGCGGATGATCGCCTGCGCGAGCACCGTGGCGGTCGTGGTGCCGTCACCGGCTTCGTCGGAGGTGTTGGAAGCGACTTCCTTCACCATTTGCGCGCCCATGTTCTCGAACTTGTCCTTCAGTTCGATTTCTTTGGCAACCGACACACCGTCCTTGGTGACCGTCGGGGCGCCGAAGCTCTTCTCGAGCACGGCATTGCGACCCTTCGGGCCGAGGGTGGCCTTCACCGCATTGGCGAGGATGTTGACGCCGCGCACCATGCGCGAGCGTGCGTCGTCGCTGAAACGTACTTCTTTAGCAGCCATTTGATTGTTCCTTCAGTGAAATAGTTAGGCTTACTTGCCTTCGATGATGGCCATGATGTCTTCCTCGCGCATGACGAGGAGATCTTCGCCATCGACCTTCACTTCGGTACCGCTGTACTTGCCGAAGAGGATCTTGTCGCCGACCTTGACGTCGAGCGCGCGGACCGAGCCATCCTCGAGGATCTTGCCCTTGCCGATGGCCACGACCTTGCCCTGCGAGGGCTTCTCGGCAGCGCTGTCGGGGATGACGATACCGCCCGGGGAGGTGCGTTCCTCCTCCAGGCGCTTCACGATCACACGGTCATGAAGCGGACGAATTTTCATGTTTCGCTCCTCAAAACTAACGGTTGACTGGAAAGGAACAGGGAGGGTGTTAGCACTCTCCCTGCTTGGCTGCTAATGATAGCGGCGGAATGTTCCATTTCAAGGGCGCTCCCGGCTATGCTGCCTGACTGTCCCCCCCGTCTCTGTGACTAACCGCATGAAAGTGAGGAATTTCTTCCGCGTGGCGCTGTTCGCATGCCTGAGTCTCGCTGCGCTACGCAGTCACGCGCAGCTCGGGGAGTCCGAATTCCTGCCCCCCGACCAGGCGTTTCGCGTCGAGGTGGTCGCCGAGGCCGCGGACAAGCTGCGGGTCGATTTTCTGGTCACGCCGGGCTATTACCTCTATCGACATCGCATGACTTTCAAGGTCGACGATGCGGCGGGCCCCGTCCCCGCGACCCTCGGCGCCCCGGTCATTCCCGAAGGCGAATGGAAGGAAGACGAATTCTTCGGTCGCCAGCAGGTGTTCCACGAAGGCGTCAGCGTGACGATTCCGGTCTCGCGTGCACCCGGCGGCGCACTCGAGTTGCCGCTCGTTGTGGGCTTGCAGGGCTGTGCCGAAAAAGGCCTCTGCTATCCGCCCGAAAGGCGTCGCTTCAAGATCACCCTGCCCGAGACCTCGGCCACCACAGGGGGGGTGCTTGGCGGCGAATCCACAGGCGGAACTGCCGAGAGCGCGGGCGGTTTCGTCTCCGAGCAAGATCAGCTTGCCGGACTCATCCGCGACGGCAGCCTGCCGCTCGTGCTCGCGACCTTCTTCGGGCTCGGCCTGCTGCTCGCTTTCACGCCCTGCGTACTGCCGATGTTGCCGATCCTTTCGGGGATCATCGCCGGGCAAGGCGCCAACGTGACCACGGGCCGTGCTTTCTCGCTTTCTTTGACCTATGTCATGGGCATGGCGGTGATGAATACGCTCGCCGGCATCGCGGCTGCCGCGGCAGGCCAGCAGATTCAGGCACTCTTCCAGCAGCCGTGGATCATCGTGCTCTTTGCGCTGCTCTTCGTGGCGCTCGCGCTGTCGATGTTCGGCCTTTTTACTTTGCAACTGCCGGCGGCACTGCAGACCCGTCTGACCGAAGCCAGTAATCGCCAGCGAGCCGGCACATTCGGCGGCGTCGCGGTGATGGGGGCGCTCTCCGCGCTGATCGTCACCGCCTGCGTGGCACCACCGCTCTTTGCGGCGCTCGCCGTGATCGCGCAGACCGGCGATGTGGTGCGCGGGGGCAGTGCTCTCTTTGCCATGTCGCTTGGCATGGGTGCGCCATTGCTCGTGATCGGCACCTCGGCGGGTCGGCTGCTGCCGAGGGTCGGCGCGTGGATGGAGACGGTCAAGAAATTCTTTGGCGTGCTGATGCTCGGCGTCGCCGCATGGATGCTGGCGCGACTCGTCGAAGATCGTTGGGCGCTGCTGCTGTGGGCCGTGCCGGCGCTGATCGGCGCCGTATTGCTGTGGCGCGAATTGCAACCGAAGTCGCCGCTCGGATGGCTCACGCGCGGCGCCGGCGCCCTGCTCGGCCTTTGGGGTATCGCGCTAATCGCGGGCGCCGTGCTCGGCGGCCGTGACCCGCTCGCGCCGATTCCGCAATTTGCCGGGCCCGAGCGCACGCTCGAGTTCAAGCTCATCAAGACCGTCGACGATCTCGATCGCGAGATCGCTGCCGCCGCCGCGGCAGGGCGTCCAGCCATGCTCGATTTCTACGCCGACTGGTGCTTCTCCTGCAAAGAAATGGAGCGCTATACATTCACCGATGACGCGGTGCAGAGCGCGCTCGCCAACGCCGTGCTGCTCAAGGCGGACGTCACTGCCAATGATGAAGCCGACCAGGCGATGCTGCAGCGCTTCCAGATCTTTGGTCCGCCGACCATCGCCTTCTGGGGCGCAGACGGCAACGAACGCGCCGCGTATCGCGTGGTCGGTTTCATGAAAGCCGAAGAATTCACCAAAGTCGCCACGCTCGCCACCGGAGCCACGCCGTGAAGAAGCCCATCCTGATCACCGTCAGCGTCGCCGTGCTCGCCGGCGGCATCGCCTTCGTCGCCATTCGCAGCTTTCTTGGCCCCAAGGCGCCGACGGCTCCAACCACCGAGATCGCCCCGCTGCCCGGCGCCCCGTCGGCGGCTGCCACCGAGGGACAGGCGGCCTCGATCGCGCGCGCGATCCCCGAGGTGCTGCCCGACTTCACGCTGGCGACGCTCGAGGGCCCTCCGCGTGCGCTCTCGAGCTTTCAGCAACCCTCGCTGATCGTGAACTTCTGGGCGACTTGGTGCGCGCCCTGTCGGCGCGAGATCCCGCTGCTGCGTCAACTGCGAGCCGAACGCGGCGCGCGCGGTGTCGAGGTCGTCGGGGTGGCGGTCGATTTTCGCGAGGACGTGATCAAGTACGCGAACGACATCGGACTCGACTACCCGCTGCTCATCGGCGAGGAGGACGGCGTCGCGGCCGCCGATCTCTTTGGCGTCAGCACGGCCTTTCCCTTCACCATCTTTGCCGATGGCGAGCGGCGGATCGTCGCCGTGAAGATCGGTGAACTGCATGCGGATGAGGCAGCCTTCATCCTCGATCACGTCGAGAAGATCAACGCCGGCACCCTCGCGGTCGACACCGCACGTACGCTGATTCGCGACGAGATCAAGCGGCTCGACGCCCAGCGAACGGCGAAACCGGCGGCCTGACCGGCCCGACTCTGCCGTGCAGAATCAATGACTTGGCGGCGATCTGCCGACAAATTCAGCGAACGTAGGGCAAATCGGGTACATTTTGCGACCCCGCCACCAGCCATCCGGCGGCGGGTTGACTCGGGAGGGTTCATGGACATCCGCAAAGTCAAGAAACTCATCGAACTGCTCGAAGAGTCCGGCATAGCCGAAATCGAAATCAAGGAAGGCGAGGAATCGGTACGCATCAGCCGCATGCCGAGCGGCGCGGCCCACGCGACCCCGGTGTATGCCGGGCCGGCCTACGCCCCACCCCCGATGCCCGCACCGGTCGCGGCCGCCTTGGCTGCGGCACCGATCGCCGCGGCGACCACCAGCCCGCCGCCCTCGGTCGATCACATGGTGCAGGCGCCCATGGTCGGCACGTACTATTCCGCACCGGCGCCCGGCGCCAAGCCGTTCGTGCAGATCGGCGATGAGGTCAAGGTCGGCCAAGTGCTGTGCATCATCGAAGCTATGAAGATGATGAACCAGATCGAAAGCGACCGAGCCGGCAAGGTTACCTCCGTGCTCGTGCAGAACGGCGATCCGGTCGAGTTCGGCCAACCGCTGTTCGCAATCCAGTGACCGGCGCCTGACCCGCCCGCGCGCATGATCGACAAGGTCATCATTGCCAACCGCGGCGAGATTGCACTGCGGGTGCTGCGTGCCTGTCGCGAACTTGGCATCAAGACGGTCGCGGTGCATTCGACCGCCGATGCCAACCTCAAGCACGTGCTTCTGGCCGATGAGTCGGTGTGCATCGGGCCGCCTGCCTCGGCCAAAAGTTATCTCAACATGCCCTCGATCATTGCCGCGGCGGAACTGACCGACGCGGCAGCGATCCACCCGGGTTACGGATTTCTCTCCGAGAACGCCGACTTCGCCGAACGCGTCGAGCAGAGTGGTTTCATTTTCGTTGGCCCGAGAGCCGAGACCATCCGCATGATGGGTGACAAGGTCTCGGCCATCAAAGTGATGAAGCAGCATGGCGTGCCCTGTGTACCAGGCTCGGGCGAACCGCTCGGTCTCGACAACGACGAAAATCTGCGCATTGCCAAAGAAATCGGTTATCCGGTCATCATCAAGGCATCGGGCGGTGGTGGCGGCCGCGGCATGCGCGTGGTGCACAATCCCGCCGCGCTCGTCCACTCCATCAACGTGACCCGCTCCGAGGCGCTCGCCGCCTTCGGCAACGATCAGGTCTACATGGAGAAATTCCTCGAGAAGCCACGGCACATCGAGTTTCAGGTGCTGGCCGATCACCACGGCAACGTCATTCACTTGGGCGAGCGCGACTGCTCGATGCAGCGCCGTCACCAAAAGGTGATCGAAGAAGCCCCCGCTCCCGGCATCAGCGAAGCACAACGCGAAAAAATGGGCGCGCGCGTGGTCGAGGCCTGTCGCGCGGTCGGCTATCGCAGTGCGGGCACGCTCGAATTTCTGTATCAAGATGGCGAGTTCTATTTCATTGAAATGAACACGCGCATCCAAGTCGAGCACCCGGTCACCGAGCTCATCACCGGTATCGATCTCGTCAAAGCGCAGCTCATGATTGCCTCCGGCGAGCCTCTGCCCTGGAAGCAATCCGACATTGTGCTGCGCGGACATGCGCTCGAGTGCCGCATCAATGCCGAAGATGCCAAGACCTTCATGCCCTCGCCCGGTCCGGTTCGGCTCTGGCACGCACCCGGTGGCCCCGGCATTCGAGTCGACAGTCATATGTACTCGGGCTATGCCGTGGCGCCGCACTACGATTCGCTGGTCGCCAAACTCATCGCCTATGGCGAGTCGCGCGATACCGCAATCGTGCGCATGCGTAATGCGCTCGCCGAGATGGTGGTCGAGGGCATCAAGACCAATGCGGCCCTGCATCAGGAAATTCTCGCGCATGCCGCCTTCCAGCAAGGCGGGCTCGATATCCACTACCTCGAACGTCGTCTCGGTCTCAAATAATTCGCCGCTCGTGGCGATCCGAGGGTCGCGAGGACTGCACTGCGCCGCATCATGGGTCAACTCTCGATCAGCCTTGATCTCGACGATCGCGATCCCGAAGCGGTAGAGGACGCCTGCTTCGCTGCGGGCGCCGTATCGGTGGTACTCACTGACCAGCGCGACGATGCGATCCTCGAACCCGAACCGGGCGAAATCCGCCTCTGGCCTGCGACCCGTCTGCAAGCCATTTTTCCTGCCGAACTCGCGAGTGCCGAATCGCTCGTGCAGCTGGCGACCGTCATCGGCTGTCGGCTCGACGAACTGACCGTCGCGAACGTCCCGCAGAAAGCCTGGGAGCGCGAATGGCTCAAGGATTTCGTGCCCATGCGATTCGGCGAAGCTCTGTGGATCTGCCCGTCGCACGCCGAGGTCACCGCAGACCACGCAGTAGTGCTCAAACTCGACCCCGGCCTCGCCTTTGGTACCGGCACCCATCCAACCACGCGTCTGTGCCTCGAATTCATTGATGGGGCGCCACGTGAGGGCGGGCTCGTCGTCGACTATGGGTGCGGCTCGGGCGTCCTTGCGCTCGCTGCACTCTCTTGCGATCCGACAGCGCGCGCCCTCGTGCATGACATCGATCCGCAGGCGCTGATCGCCACGCGCGACAATGCAGAAGCCAACAATCTTGGCGCGCGTATCGAATACTTTGACGATCCAGAGCGTCTTCTGGTGCGCACACGTCCGCAAGGCGCCGAACTCGTGCTCGCCAACATTCTCTCCGGGCCTCTCTGCGATCTGGCACCTCGACTCTGCGCCTGCGTTGCGCCGGGCGGAACGCTCGTACTCGCCGGCTTGCTGAGCGAGCAGGCAAATGAAGTGATAGCGGCCTATCGCTCCCGCATCGCGCTCTCACGCTGGCGCGAGCTCGACGGCTGGGTCTGTCTGGTCGGCCGGAAGGCGGGTAGCGCAGCGTGACCGCGGCGTTCCAGATCGGGCGCTGGCAGATCACCGCGCCCGCGGTGCTCGCGCCGATGGCAGGCGTCACCGACCGCCCCTTCCGCATCCTCGCAAGGCAGCAGGGTGCAGCGCTCGCCGCCTCCGAGATGATCACCTCGGATACGCGACTTTGGAATTCTCGCAAATCGCGTCAACGAATGAATCACGAGGGCGAACCCGAGCCGCGCGTGGTGCAGCTCGCCGGCGCAGAGCCCGAGGCACTCGCCGAGGCAGCCCGCCGCAACGTTGACCTCGGTGCGCAGATCATCGACATCAACATGGGCTGCCCTGCGAAGAAAGTCTGCAATCGGCTGTGCGGGTCGGCCTTGCTGCAGGATGAGAACTTGGTCGGTCGCATCCTCGAAGCGGTGGTCGCTGCCGTGGTGGCAACCGGCAGCGGCGTTCCCGTGACCTTGAAAACCCGTACGGGCTGGGACCGTGAGCACCGCAACGGCGTCCGCATCGCAAAGATCGCTGAACGAAGCGGCATTGCGGCGCTCGCCATCCACGGACGAACGCGAGCCGATTTCTATGAAGGCGAGGCGGAATACGAGACGATCCGGGCGATCCGCGAGAACGTATCGATTCCGGTGTTGGCCAACGGCGACATCACGACTCCGTACAAGGCAAAAGACGTGCTGGGCTCGACCGGTACGGCGGGCGTGATGATCGGTCGTGCCGCCCACGGGGCGCCGTGGATTTTTCGCGACATCAATGGGCTGCTCACCGCAGGCCACCTGCCGGCGCCGCTCTCGCGCGCTGCACGGCGTGATATAGTTCTTGCGCATTTGCAGGCCATTTACGCCTTTCACGGCGAAGACTCCGGGCTGCGAATCGCACGCAAACATCTTGGCTGGTACGCAAGGCTGCTCGACGACGCTCCCGATGCGCGCGCTCGTCTGATGGCCGCGGCGTCGACGTCCCTGCAGTTCGCGTGTGCCGACGAATTGTTTGGAACCTGGGCCGACCGTTGCTCGGGCTGACCTCAAAGAATGAAGGGGCGGGACATGACGGTTGAAGAAACCTCGAAAGCGGAACTGCCGCTGCGCGAGCACGCCGAGCGCGCCCTTGAAAATTACCTCGCCCATCTCGACGGCCACCAGCCCGCCAATCTCTACGCGCTCGTGATGCGCGAAGTCGAAGAGCCGCTGCTGCGCGTCGTGCTACGTCACGCCGAGGGCAATCAGTCGCGCGCCGCCGATATTCTCGGCATCAACCGCGCGACACTGCGTCGCAAACTGCGCGAATTCGGTCTTACAGCGGAGTAATCGTCATGCCGGTCGTCCTGCGTCGTGCGCTCATTTCGGTATCGGACAAAACAGGGGTCATCGAACTCGCTCAAGCGCTCGCGAGACGCGGCGTAGAGCTGCTCTCCACCGGTGGCACCGCGCGCCTGCTCGCCGAACAGGGCATCACCGTCAAGGAAGTCTCGCAACACACCGGCTTTCCCGAGATCATGGACGGCCGGGTCAAGACGCTGCATCCCAAAATTCACGGCGGTCTGCTCGGTCGCCGTGGTGTCGACGAAAGCGTGATGGCACTGCACGGTATCGAGCGTATCGATCTGCTCGTGGTCAACCTCTATCCCTTCGCCGAAACGGTGGCCCGACCCGCCTGCACCTACTCCGAAGCCATCGAGAACATCGATATCGGCGGACCCGCCATGGTGCGCGCCGCCTCCAAAAACCATGACGCGGTGGCCGTGCTGGTCGACCCCAATGATTACGCTGCACTCCTGAGCGAACTCGACGCTCACGAAGGCGCCACCTCACCGGCGTTGCGCGCCTGGCTCGCGGCCAAAGCCTTCGCCCACACGGCGCGCTACGACACGATGGTGGCCAACTATCTGCAGGCCAAGAACCCCGCGCCGGGGTCCGAGTATCCGCAATCGCTGCCGCTGGTGTTCGAAAAAGTGCAGGATCTGCGCTACGGCGAAAACCCGCACCAGAGTGCGGCGTTCTATCGTGATGTCACGCCGCGCGGCCCCTCGATCGCGAGCGCGCGTATGCTGCAGGGCAAGGAACTCTCCTTCAACAATATCGCTGATGCCGACACCGCAATCGAATGCGTGCGGCAGTTCTCGACGCCGGCCTGCGTGATCATCAAGCATGCCAATCCCTGTGGTGTCGCGACCGCCGCCGAGGCGCGGGCGGCCTACGAATCTGCCTACCGCACCGATCCGACATCCGCCTTTGGTGGCATCATCGCGCTCAATCGACCACTCGATGCGGCGCTGGCGAAAACCATTCTCGCCCGCCAGTTCGTCGAAGTGCTGGCCGCGCCGCGCGTGCTGCCCGATGCGCTCGCCGTACTCGCGACCAAACCGAACGTGCGCGTCCTCGAGCTCGGCGATCTGCCGGCGGACCACGGCGCCGAACTCGAATACCGCAGCGTCTCGGGCGGTCTGCTCGCACAGTCGCGCGATCTCGGGATGGTGCGTCGCGAAAATCTGAAGATCGTCACCGCCCGCAAGCCGAGCGACGCCGAACTCGACGATCTGCTCTTCGCCTGGCAGGTCTGCAAATTCGTCAAATCCAACGCGATCGTCTATGCGCGCAATCAGGCGACCATCGGCGTCGGTGCCGGCCAAATGAGCCGGGTGTATTCGAGCCGAGTCGCCGCCATGAAGGCCGCTAACGAGAAGCTCGAGGTGCGTGGCTCGGTGATGGCCTCCGACGCGTTTTTTCCGTTTCGTGATGGGCTCGACGTGGCGGCCGAATATGGCATCGCCGCAGTGATCCAGCCCGGCGGCAGTCTGCGCGACGCAGAGGTTATCGCTGCTGCCAATGAACACGGTATGACCATGGTGTTCACCGGCATGCGGCACTTCCGCCACTGATTGCATCGCCAAAGAAATCGCCAAAGAACATGTCTTCACCGATGATCAAGGTCCTCATCGTGGGTAGCGGCGGGCGCGAACACGCGCTCGCCTGGAAGTGTGCCCAATCGCCGCGTGTCAGCGAAGTGCTGGTGGCCCCGGGTAACGCCGGCACCGCCGGCGAAGCCCGCGTGCGCAATGTGCCCGTCAATGCCGAAGACGTCGAAGGGCTCGTCACCCTCGCCCGCAACGAAAAGATCGATCTGACCATCATCGGTCCCGAGGCACCGCTCGTACTCGGTGTGGTCGACGCCTTCGAAGCTGCCGGGCTGCGCTGCTTTGGCCCGCGCAAGGCACCCGCCCAACTCGAAGGCTCCAAGGCATTCACCAAAGAATTCCTTCGTCGACACGGCATCCCGACCGCCGCCCATGCCACCTTCACCCGTGAAAATTTTGATGCCGACTGGGTACGCCGTCAGCGTACGCCCATCGTCGTCAAGGCAAGCGGACTGGCCGCCGGCAAGGGCGTGCTGATCGTCGATACCGCCGATGAGGCGATCGAGGCCGCCCGTGCCATGTTCGACGGTCAATTCGGTGGCGCCGGTGCCGAAGTGGTGATCGAAGAATTCCTGCCTGGCGAGGAAGCTAGCTTCATCGTCATGGCCGACGGCGAGCACGTGCTGCCGTTCGCCACTTCGCAGGATCACAAACGCATTGGCGACGGCGACACCGGTCCCAACACCGGGGGCATGGGCGCTTACTCGCCCGCGCCTGTGGTCACGCCCACCATGCACGAGCGCATCATGCGTGAGGTGATCTACCCGACCATCCGCGGACTCGCCGCAGATGGCATGCCTTACACGGGTTTTCTCTACGCTGGCATCATGATCGCGCCGGATGGCACGCCGAACGTGCTCGAGTTCAACTGTCGTTTTGGCGACCCTGAAACCCAGCCCATCATGAGCCGACTGCGCTCGGACCTCACCGTGCTTTGCGAAGCCGCACTCAAGGGTCGACTGAACGAGGTCGACATGGACTGGGATCCGCGCGCAGCACTCGGCGTGGTGCTCGCCGCCGGCGGTTATCCCGATGCCGTGCGCAAGGGCGATGCGATCCACGGCCTCGACGAAGCTGCCCGCCTGCCCGGCAAAGTCTTTCATGCGGGCACCGCGCTGCAACCAAAGGACTCAGCGAGAACCGAGGCCCCCGCCGTGGTCACGAGCGGCGGCCGCGTGCTCTGCGCCGTGGGGCTCGGCGACTCCGTGAGCGCAGCGCAACGCGCCGCCTACGCGCTCGTGGCAAAGATTTCTTTCGAGGGGATGCAATACCGGCACGATATCGGCTATCGCGCCATTGCTCGAGAAGAGCGCTGAAGAATCCTCAGCGCTTCATCGCCTCGAAGAAATCCGTGTTGGTCTTGGTGTCCTTCATCTTGTCGAGCAAGAATTCGATTGCCGCGAGCTCGTCCATCGGATGCAGGAGCTTACGCAGGATCCACATCTTGGCGAGTTCGCCCTGATCGGTAATCAACTCTTCCTTGCGCGTTCCCGAGCGGTTGATGTTGATCGCCGGAAAGACGCGCTTTTCGGCGATGCGTCGATCGAGGTGGATTTCGCTGTTACCGGTGCCCTTGAACTCTTCGTAGATGACATCGTCCATCTTCGAGCCGGTGTCGATGAGCGCCGTGGCGAGGATGGTGAGTGAACCGCCCTCCTCGATGTTGCGCGCCGCACCAAAAAATCGCTTCGGGCGCTGCAGCGCATTGGCGTCGACGCCGCCGGTGAGCACCTTGCCCGAGCTCGGCACGACGGTGTTATAGGCGCGGGCGAGACGGGTGATCGAGTCGAGCAGTATGACCACGTCTTTCTTGTGCTCGACAAGCCGTTTGGCCTTTTCGATGACCATCTCGGCAACCTGCACGTGACGCGCCGCCGGTTCGTCGAAAGTCGAGGAGACCACCTCGCCCTTCACCGTGCGCTGCATCTCGGTCACTTCTTCGGGCCGCTCGTCGATGAGCAGCACGATCAGGTAGACCTCGGGATGATTGGCGGTGATGGCCGTGGCGATGTTTTGCAACAGCATGGTCTTGCCGGCCTTGGGCGGCGAGACGATGAGGCCACGCTGTCCCTTGCCGATCGGTGCGCAAAGATCGATCGCACGTGCGGTGAGATCTTCGGTCGAGCCATTACCACGCTCGAGCTTCAGACGCTTGGTCGGATGCAGCGGCGTGAGGTTCTCGAAGAGCACCTTGTTGCGGGCGTTCTCTGGCGAATCGAAGTTGATCTCGCCAACCTTGAGTAGCGCGAAATAGCGCTCGCCGTCCCGCGGCGGACGAATCAGACCCGAAATCGTATCGCCGGTTCTAAGATTGAATCGGCGGATCTGTGCGGGGCTGATATAGATGTCGTCGGGACCAGCGAGATACGAGCCATCGGCCGAGCGCAGGAAGCCGAAGCCGTCCTGCAGGATCTCGAGCACGCCGTCGCCATAGATATCTTCGCCCTTGCGTGCATGCGCCTTGAGCAGGCTGAAGATGATGTCCTGCTTGCGCGAGCGGGCCATGTTCTCGACGCCAAGTGCCGCAGCCATCTCCACCAGTCGGGAAATGGGCATTGCCTTGAGCGTCGTCAGGTTCATCGAGTTGCGCGAGGCAGCAAGCTCCGCAGGACTGATGATTTCGGCGTCTTCACCCGACTCGATGAACGGCGCGTGATCCATCGGCATGTCGTCGTGGATCGGGCCGCCTACATTGCCGTTGCGCGGACCGCGATTCGGATCGCGATTGCCGTGCCGGGGTCCCTTCTGTCGACGCGACCCGCCACCTTGGCCGCCGCCGCCGAGATAACCGCCTCTCACAGGTGACCGTCCAGGAAAGCGGCGAGTTGCGAGCGTGACACGGCGCCCACCTTCTGCGCCTCGACTGTCCCGTTTTTGAACAGGATCAGGGTCGGGATACCGCGGATGCCATACTTCGGCGGCGTCTGCGGGTTCTCGTCGATGTTGATCTTGGCGATCTTGACGCGGTCGGCATAGCTGCCGGCCAGTTCGTCGAGGATCGGCGCGATCATCTTGCAGGGACCGCACCACTCGGCCCAGAAATCCAGCAGGACAGGCTTGTCGGACTTGAGCACGTCATTGGTGAACGTGGCATCGGTGGTGTTGATGATGTGAGGACTGCTCACGCGGGTAAACCTCCGGTTGGAGTGGTGTTTGGGTGATGAAACAGCTGGAATCGGGGGGAGTTTGCGGGCCCGCGGCTGAACGCCATGTCTGGGGGGCCGTCAAACGGTTACACTAGACCGTCTTGGAGATTTGGTTGTTGCCTCTGTATCGGCGAGCGCTGCTTTCGAGCTGGCTGTTGATATGGGGGGCGAAGCCGGGAATCCGGGCAGAACGCCCGTCGCTGCCCTAATTTTCAGCCAAACCCTCCATCGAATGCAAGCAGTCTTCAGAAACTCGATCACCACGGTATGTAATGTCTGATACGCATCTGTCCGATCTCACCTTCTCCGCGCTGGATCTCCAAGCGCCCCTGATGCGAGGCATCGAAGAAGCCGGTTTCACCCGCTGCACGCCCATCCAGGCCCAGACGCTGCCCTTTGCGCTGGCGGGTCGGGATATCGCCGGGCAGGCACAAACCGGCACCGGCAAAACGGCCGCCTTCCTCGTCGCCCTGTTCCAAAATCTGCTGACCAAACCGGCCGCCCCGACCCGCGGTGCGACGGCGATTCGCGCGCTCGTCATCGCCCCGACCCGTGAACTCGCGGTCCAAATCCATCACGATGCCGTGCCGCTCGCGGCGCACACCGGGCTGCGTATTGCCGTGGTCTTCGGCGGCGTCGATTATGACAAGCAGCGCCGCGAACTCGAGGGTGGCGTCGATGTGCTGATCGGCACCCCGGGCCGCATCATCGACTACTACAAGCAGCATGTCTTCGAGCTGCGCGAAGCCCAGGCCGTGGTGCTCGATGAAGCCGATCGCATGTTCGATCTCGGCTTCATCGCCGACATCCGCTACCTGCTGCGCCGATTGCCGCCGCCCGAACGACGCCAGTCGATGCTGTTCTCGGCGACGCTTTCGCAGCGCGTGCTCGAACTCGCCTACGAGCACATGAACGATCCCGAACTCGTGCGCATCGAGCCCGAGAAAATCACCGCAGATCGAGTGCGGCAGACCATCTACTACCCGGCGATGGAAGAAAAGATCCCCTTGCTGGTCGGTTTGCTGCGCAAGATGGATCCACATCGCACCATGGTGTTCGTCAACACCAAGCGAATGGCCGAGCGACTCGAGGATGTGCTGCGCGCCAACGGCATCAATGCCCAAGCGCTCTCGGGTGATGTGCCGCAAAAGAAACGCCTTCGCTTCATGGAAGAATTCCACGCCGGCAAACTTGCGGTGTTGATCGCAACCGATGTGGCTTCGCGAGGCCTGCATATTCCCGACGTGAGCCACGTGTTCAACTTCGACCTGCCGCAGGACTCGGCCGATTACGTACACCGCATCGGACGAACCGCGCGCGCCGGCGCGGAGGGCGATGCCATCAGCTTCGCCTGCGAGGAATACGCTGTCGGTCTGCCCGACATCGAAAAATTCATTGGCCGCAAGATTCCCTATGAGCCGATCTCGGTCGACATGCTTCCCGAGATTACTTGGCCGCCTCGGCGCAGTTTCGAAGAGCGCGGCGGTGGCGGTCGCCGCGGGGGCGGTGGCCGACCCGGTGGTGGTAGCCGCCCAGGTGGCAGTGGCCGATCTGGCGGCGGCGGACGCGGCAACCGCCGTAGTGGCGGATCCGGTCCGCGCTAGCCGAGATCGGCGACGCCGTCGATGGCGGCAAACTCCTCGTAAGCGTGCGGATCGCGCGAGGTGTCGGGGCGTTTCACGCCATAAACCCAGCGAATCCCGGCAACGATAGCCGCGTGCAGTACCGCACGGCTGTCATCGACAAACATCGTGCGCGCGGGATCGAACGGCTCAGCGGCGCGCGCAGCAGCCCAGAATCTTTGATCTTCTTTGGGGGCGCCGAAGCCGTGCGAGGTATAAGCCGCATCCAGGTACGACAGCACACCGGTTTGCGACTCCTTGATTTCGAGAATGACTGGATGCGAATTGGTCATCAACACGAGCCGCTTGCCGCGCTCGCGTACCCGCTCGAGAAAACCGCGCGCACCCGGCAACCACGCGACGCGGTGCGCTTCCTCGCGATGCACCCGGGCAATGTCGATGCCAAGTTCGCGCGTCCAATGGTTGATGCAGTACCAATCGAGGGTTCCCTGCACCCGTGCAAAACGCGGCGCGAGCGCGGCATGCGTCTCGGCGAGCGACAGCCCGTGGTTTTCGGCGTAGATCTCGGCGACCCGCGCGAGCCAGATGTAATTGTCGAAAGCGAGATCGAGCAGCGTACCGTCGAGATCGAGCAGCACCGTGTCGATCTCGTCCCAACGCGGCGCTTCGGCAGTGGATAGCGACATCGGACTATCATACCGGTGATGGGCGCCCCGGTTCCGGCCGATCTTCATCTGCACAGCCTGCACTCCGACGGCGTGCTCGAACCGCGCGCCCTCATCGAACTGTGCGCAGCACGCGGGGTACGGATCGCGGCGCTCACCGATCATGACACCGTCGCCGGATGTGCCGCGGCGCGCGATGCCTGCGCAGAGTTCGGTCTGCAGCACGTCAATGGCGTCGAAGTCTCCTGCGGCTGGAACGGTCAAACCCTGCACGTCATCGGCCTTGGCTTCAATGCCACGGATGCGCCGCTCATCGCCCATCTCGAGGAGGTCTGCCGAAGACGCGCCCATCGCATCGCCGAGATAGGCGAAAGACTCGAGCGCAAGGCCAGACTGCCGGGACGACAACTTGCTGCCGACATCCTCGCCTCGGCAGCCGTACCGACACGTATGCATCTCGCGCGCGCCATGGTCGCCGCGGGACATGCTCGCGGGATCGGCGAGGCCTTCGAGCGATGGTTATCACGCGGCTGTCCCGGTCACGCGCCGATCGAATGGCCCACTCTCGAGCGTACCGTCGAGTGCCTGCGCAGCGCCGGGGCGCGCGTCGTGCTCGCGCATCCGCATCGTTATCGAGTCTCGGCGGGCGCCATGCGACGGCTGCTCGGCGAATTTCGCGCTGCGGGCGGCGAAGCCATCGAGGTTGCCGTGGCGGGCATCGGCCCGTCGGATCTCGATCGGCTCGCCACCCTTGCGCGACTGCACGGTTTTGCCGCCTCGACCGGCTCGGACTTCCACGATCCGGCGGTGCCGTGGAATCCGCCGGGACGCTTCGCTAAGCTACCTGCGGATTTGGAACCCTTGGCGGCGCGGCTCGCATGACCGACGACGACAAAGACACAGTCGACCGCGAGCTGTTTCGCAACATCGAAAAACTGCGGCAGCTGCGCATCGAACATCGCGATCTCGACGAGATCATCGCGCGTCTGTCGATGGACATCCATGTCGACGAGATCCAGCTCAAACGTCTCAAGAAACGCAAGCTGCTGCTCAAGGACCAGATCGAGCGCCACAGCAGCCAGCTCATTCCCGACCTGAACGCCTGACCCCCGGACGGTAGCCGCAGATGAATCCAAGCCTCGGATCCGCCGATGAACTGCTGCGCGAGCTCGCGAGTAGCGCAGGAGTCAATGAATTGTTGGCGGTGCTGGTCGCCGTCGTCATCTCCTTCATCGTGTATCGGCTCATGCGTGGATCCCTGCAACGCATGCGCGAAAAGCGCGGTGCCGGCAGCATTGCCGAGGGCTTGTTGATTCTGGCGCCCTTCATCGTCGCGACCGGTCTCGTGGCCATCGCAGCCGCACTCGCCCGCTTCGGCGGCGCACCGGATCGGGTGCTGATGCTCGCCCTGCAACTGATCGTCGCCCTCGGCGCCGTTCGCTTCGCGGTATTTTTGATCCGGATCCCGCTTGGCGAATCAAGCTGGCTGGCACGGCGCGAAGGCCGCATCACGCTGCTGCTCTGGCTCGGGCTCGGCATCGAATTACTCGGCGGCTTCGATCCGCTCGAGCAGACACTCGATGCCATCGACCTGCTGCCCGGCAAGGCGGTCTTCAGTCTCTGGGAACTGCTGCGAGCCGTCATCGTAGTCAGCGGCTTCGTGATCGTCACCAGTCTGATCGCTCGCACCATAGAACGCCGCGTGATGTCGATCGAAAGCATCGCGCCCTCCACCCGTGTCGGCGTGGTGAAGTTCACCTATGTGTTGCTGATCACCATCGGCATCCTGCTCGGCGTCAACTCGACCGGTGTCGATCTCACCTCGCTCACGGTACTCACAGGCGCGGTCGTGTTCGCGCTCGGCTTCGGCATTCGCGACATCACCAGCAATTTCGTCAGCGGCTTCGTGCTGCTGATGGACAAGTCGATCAAACCGGGCGATGTCATCAGCTTTCACCAGCATACGGGAACAACCTCGGACAATTTCGGCTGGGTGCAGGAGTTGCGGGGGCGCTATGTCGTGGTGCGCGATCGCGACGGTGTCGAATCGCTGGTGCCCAACCAGAACCTCATCATCAATTCGGTCATCAACTGGAGCTATTCCGATCAGCGCGTGCGGCTGCGTGTACCGGTGATGATCAGCTATGACGATGATCCGGAACTTGCCCTCGAGCTGCTGATCCAGGCCGCGAGTGATCATCCGCGCATCCTCCTCGACCCGGGCCCGGTATCGCGACTGATGTCCTTCGAAAACTATGGGATGAAGCTCGAAGCGCGCTTCTGGATCCGCGATCCCATGAATGGCGTCAATAACGTGCGCTCCGACGTCAATCGCAAAGTCTGGCGCCTCTTCAAGGAACACGGCATCAAGATCCCGGTGGCACAGCAGGAAGTGCGTGTACTCGATCCGACGCGCGAAGATGGTCGCGGCGAGCTGCCCTACGATGTCGATCCGCGTCGGTAGGGTACTCATTCCCGACAGCGATCTGGCGGTCGCTTTCATCCGCTCGGGAGGTCCCGGCGGCCAGAATGTGAACAAGGTCGCCTCGGCGGTACAGCTGCGCTTTGATCTCGCCGGCACCGCCGCACTCGAGGAGCGCGTAAAACAAAGATTGCGACGACTCGCGGGACGCAAGGTGACGGATGAAGGCGCGCTATTGATTGTTGCCCGTGAACACCGCAGTCAGGAGCAAAATCGCCGCGAGGCGGAGCATCGCCTCGCCGAGCTTGTGCGTGCCGCGCTCGTCGAGCCACGCAAGCGGGTCGCCACCAAGCCCACCCGCGCCTCGAAGGTGCGGCGACTCGAGGGCAAGACGCGACGCGCGGGCATCAAGGCTGCTCGCGGTCGCATTCGCAGCGACGATTGAGCTCAGCGACCATTGGGCGCAGCGACGATTGGGCGTGGCGACGATTGGGCGCTACTCAGGCTGCCTGAGTCACCTGCAAGATGCTGTGGCGGATCTGCTCCGAGAGCACGTACTCGGCATCAGTCGCCACGCGCAACAACACCTCGTCATACACCAGCTTGCCCGCCTCGTCGGCGCGAATGACACCGCGGCGCTGCAGCAGCGCGATGAAGTTGTCGAACATCGCCCGATCCGAAAACTCCGGGGAATTGAACCCGTACAACATGGTGATGCGCTGCGCAGTCAGCTGACAGCGCTCGGCCAATGATTTTGCGTTGAGTACGCCGGAGCCTGCATGAGTGAGCGTCGCGATGGCGAGGTAATAGCGCTCGATCGTCTGCACGGAAGCCTGCGCCAACAACGACAACTGCACTGCACGCGGCGAGCTCGGTGAAGGTCGGCGCCACGCGTCCTCGACTTCAAGTCGCTCGAGGATGCCAAGATCACCCAGCGTCTGCAGCAATTTGCCCACGACGCCCGCGATCTCATCTTCGCGCCATTTGAGAAAGAGCTCGGCGGCCACGTAGGGATAGACACGCCAAGCGAGGCGCTGGATATCCTCGGTGCGCACCACCGAGTTGCCGATGAAGGCGCAGGCGATCAGCGACGGCAGTGTGAAGAGGTGCAGCACGTTGTTGCGGTAGTAGGTCATCAATACGGCAAGCTCATCTTCGATGCGCACAAGATCGCCGAGCTTGTGGGACTGTCGCTGCAGCACCTTCATGGACTCGCCATAGGCGATCACGGCCGCGCCGTCCATGTCAGTGACCGTTACTCGCGGATCGTAAGGTGCACGCCGCAGCAGTTCGAGATAGAGATCGCACTGACGCGCCAGATCACTGACCGCCATGGCCTGACGCGGCATGGCAAGCAGCGTGACGGCGAGCAGGTTGAGCGGCGTGATGGCGGCGGCAGCATTGATGTGACGCATGATGCGCTGCGCGACCTCGTCGACCACGCCATTCACCCACGGCGCCCGCCCCTCCGCATCGACCGGCACGCTGCGCCAATCGCCGGCGTGACTCTCCAGCACCTGATTGAGTCGAATCGGTTCACCAATATTGACGTACACACGGCCGAATTTTTCGCGCAGCACGCGCAACGCCCGCACGAGATCAAGGACGCTTTCTTTTTCTTTGGGTCTGCCGGATAGCTCGCCGACATAGGTGCCGGCTTCGACGATGCGCTCGTAGCCGAAATAAACCGGGAGAAACACCACCGGGCGGCGCGGATCACGCAGGTGACTGCGCACGGTCATGGAGATCATGCCGGTTTTCGGCTGCAGCAGGCGACCCGTACGCGAGCGTCCGCCCTCGACGAAATATTCGATCGAGTGCCCACGACCCATGATGGCGGCCAGATATTTCATGAATACCGCCGTATAGAGCGCATTGCCGGCAAAGCTGCGACGGATGAAAAACGCGCCGCCCTTGCGCAAGAAACGACCTACTACCGGGATGTCGAGATTGATACCGGCAGCGATATGCGGCACGGCATAGCCCTGCTTGTAGATCACATAGGACAACAACAGGTAGTCCATGTGACTGCGATGACAGGGGACAAACACCACCTCGTGATCGCGCGACACCTCACGCAGCGTCTCGGCATGGCTGAAGGTCACGCCGTCATAGAGACGGTTCCAGAGGCGTCCGAGAAAGCCTTCCATGAAGGTAATGAAGACGTGCGAGTAATTGGCAGCGATCTCCTCGACGTAGCCGCGCGCAAGCAACATGGCCTTGCGGCGCGGCAGCTGCTTCTCGCGCATCTCGGCAGCGACCGCGGCGCGCACTGCGCGAGTACGCAAGACCGCGGCGACGATCGTTCGCCGATGCGAGAGATCGGGACCAATGCGCGCGCTGCGCTGACGTCGGAACGCCGCGCGCTGCGTACGGGCGATTCGCGCCGCACTGGACGCCGCACTGCCCGGTTGATCGAGCAAGCTGCGCAAGCTCACGGGCTCGCCGATTTCGAGCATGGTGAAACGGCCGTTGATGATCACCTGCATGAACTTGCGCAAGCGGCTCGCGAATACCCAGTTCTCGGCAAACAGCAACCGCCACCAGGAGCGCTCTTTCTGCGGCGCCCGACCCCAGTACACCGCCACAGGCACGAGACGCGCATCGAGAGTTGAATCGTTTTCGAGTGCTTCGATCAAGCGCACCAGCTCGGGCGGCGGCCGCAATTCCGGCCGCTCGTCGAAGAGACCCCGCGGCCGCAACAGTGGTACGGCAGCGCGCACCGCCGCCTTGTCGCGCCCGAGAATTCGACCAGACGGTCGCGGCAAGCCGTGACGCACAAAAAGATTTTCGAGTACGGCGAGATCCACCGCGCTGCGTCTTTCGAGCACGTAGCACACGGGTGAGGCCTGCACGACGCCGATCTTTCCCGGCGCGGATTCCGGCCGGACCTCGGGCTTTACCCAGAGTGCGAGCAGGCGTCTCAGCAAGGCTTGCATCGTTGCACACTCAACTCGGGTCGCTGGTCAGAAAATCGCGCAGCCAACCCGCAATGCGGGGCAGCGTGGCGTGCAGGCGATGATCGTCATCGACCACATGCAACAGCGCACCCTGCGCACGCGCGAACGCCAGGCCTTTTTCGACCGGGACGACCTCGTCACGCCAGCCGTGAACGACGACGGTGGGACACGCAGCGACTGCGGGTGTGGGCGGCAGGCCAGGCAGATCGAAGGCTGGCGCCATCAGGAATAGGCCTGACGCAGCGAGCGGTCGGGATGCCGCCGCGGCCAGGAATCCACCGAGGCTCGAGCCCACCAGAACAGGCTGCGGTGGCAAGTCTCGGCAGACCTCGAGCAACTTCGTCAGCCGGCCATCGACCGTATCGATGCCGCGATAATCGACCGACTCGACCCGGCAACCGCAATCGCGGGCTACGGCGGCCAGTGCAAGGATCTTCGTTCCCCAGGGCTCGGAATCCTTGCCGTGGGAGAAGACGACAGTTCGCTTCGGGATTGAATCGGTCACGCCGGCAAGTGTACCTGCTCGGCGAAGGCCGGTATGCCGGGCATCAATGACTGCGCCAGAGGGGTACGTGCGCGAACTTGAAGAGTGGGATCAGTACGAGACCGGCGAGAAAACCGCCGATGTGCGCACCGAAGGCGATGCCGCTCTCGGTATCAAAGACCATGCTCATAGCGAGCTGCAGTACGAACCACGCGGTCAGCACCCAGATAGCCCGAAACCAACCCACGGTCACGAAAATCAGCGGCGGCGGCAAGGCGATGAGAATTCGCGCGCGGGGATACAGCAGCATGTACGCACCGAGCACGCCAGAGATTGCTCCGCTCGCTCCCACCATCGGTACGGCACTCGCAGGATCGGGCAACACCTGGGCGAGCACCGCGGCCACGCCGCAAAAAAGATAAAAGAACACGAACCGGATGTGGCCCATCGCATCTTCGATATTGTTGCCGAACACCCAAAGAAAAAGCAGATTGCCGAGCAGATGCCCCACGGATCCATGCAAGAACATCGAGGTGAAAACGGTCATCCAGGCGGGCACCCACGGTTGCACCGCATCGGGCTGCGCGAGTCCCGTGAGGACCTCGGGCGTCATGCCGAGCCCGGCGAAGCTTGCGGCGAGATGCGCGCTGCCGCTGCCGATTTGCCAAAGATAAATCAGCGCACAACTGCCGATCAGCAGATAAGTGACCCACGGCGTGATGTGGGCGGGGTTGTCGTCGCGAACGGGAATCACGGCGACGACGGTTCGGTTTCGCCCGCCCAGGTCGCACCGATCGGCAACGCATTGCGTACCCGCGGGGCGCTGGCGATCAGCGCTTCATAGGTCGACTCGTGACTCGACTCGTGACTCGACTCGCGACTCGACTCGTGTCGCGACACCGACACCGGCAGGCCGCGCGGCGCATGCGCGAAACGCGACACCGCGTCCCAATCGATGATCTCGCCACGAGCTTTCAATTCTTTCTGGATGCGCGCGGCCAGCGAACGGGACAACAACTTGCGCTGTGCACGCTGCCAATCGCGGGGGTCATCTTCGAGCACGTTGAAGGCCTGCATGAGAAGTTGTCCGTCATGCCAACCAAACACAAAGGGCTGATTCACCACCGTCACCTTGATTCCCGGGCGCACGAGCTCGTAAAGGAACTCGACATCCTCAGGGAACATGCGAATGCAACCGTGACTCGAGCGCAGTCCCACACCTGCCGGTTTGTTGGTGCCATGGATGAGGTAACTCGGCCAGCCAAGGTACAGCGCGCGACTACCGAGGGGATTATTGGGGCCCGGTCGCACCACAGCGGGCAGGATCTCGCCATTTTCGGCATGCTCGCGGCGCACGCCCGGACCCGGTCGCCAAGTCGGATCCCTCGTCATGCGAGTGACCGAGGTTGAGCCGATGGGCGTCGCCCAGCCGACTCTCCCGATGCCGATCGGGAAGGTGTAGACGACCTGCGTTTCGCCGCGTGCAGCCCGCGGAAAATAATAGAGGCGCATGGCCGCGAGGTTGATCACGATGCCTTCGCGCGGCGCATTGGGCAGCAAGTGGCGCGTGGGCAGCACAACCTCACGCCCCTCGCCCGGGAGCCACGGGTCGATGCCCGGATTGGCGCGTACCAGTTCCTCATAACCCACGTTGAAACGCCGCGCGAGGTCGGTGAAGGTGTCCTCGTGTCCAACGCGCGTGACCCGCAGCTCGCCCACGAGATCGGATTCGGGCGATTCGATCTCCAAGCGATGTGTACTCAAAGAATAGGGCTCATCGAGCGGCAATCGCAGCTCTGGTATGACCGGGGCGGCCGTCTCGCGCATCCCGACGGTAGTACACGCGGACAGCAGCGCGAGCAGCCCCACGAGCAATCCAGCCGGCAGCAGCCGGCGGACACCGCCCGCGGACCTCAGAGGCCGAAGATTACTGACGAAAAGCGCCCTCATGGGCGCGCAGATTACAGCAGTACGGGTCGGTTCGGCTGCTCGTTGCGATCGCCACCGGTGCTCGGAAAGTGCCGGGCCAGAAAGGCACCAACGCCTTCGACTCCCTCGATCGCACCCTCGCGAAACCGACCCGCGCGAAAATGCGCCTCCATCCGACCACAGAGCGCCTCCCACTCAGCCGGCGTGACCCGAGCCGCAATGCCGCGGTCGGCGACAATCTCGACGTCATGCTCGGCCATGAGCAAATAAATCAGTACGCCGTTGTTGTTCTCGGTGTCCCAGACGCCAAGCTGGCCGAATACCTCGATGGCTCGCTCACGCGGGCTGCGTCCTGCACGCAAGGCGGCAAGGTCGAGCGAGGTCTCGATGACGAAGCGGATCTCGCCCGCGTGCTGCGCCTCGACCGTAGCGATGGTTTTTTCGATGGCCTGCAGCACATGCCCGGGAAAGCGGCGACGGGTTGCGAGCGGCGCCGCAGTCAGATGTTTGAGCCAGCGATTGATCATGTCGATCTACCAGCGGCCCGAAGCGCCGCCGCCTCCGAAACCACCACCACCGCCGCCAAAGCCACCGCCAAAGCCGCCCCCACCGAAGCCACCACCGCCGAAGCCGCCGCCCCAACCACCGTCGCGACCGCGATGATGGCGACCCCCGCGGGTGAGGAGTCCGCTCGCCGACGAGCCGCCAAAGATCAGCGCGACGAAAAAACCGGCGAGGGCAGCGAGCAGCGCGAGCCCGATTGCCCCCGTGATCAACAATGCAAGTCCGCCCGCCAAGCCACCGGTGACCATCGAACCGAAGAAGCGACCGAGAATCTTGTGCAACAGCGCCGAGATGAATACCGACAAGACGAACAGGAAGCCAAAGATTTCACTGAAGCCACCACCCTCGCCTTCTTCCCAAGCGGCTTTGGGTTCGGGCAGGGGCTCGCCATCGATCACGCCGATCATGCGATCCACGCCGGCACCGATCCCACCCGCATAATCACCCTCGCGAAAGGGCGGCGTGATGGTCTCTTGAATGATGCGGTTGGAGGCGAGGTCGGTGAGCGCGCCCTCGAGACCGCGACCGACCTCGATTCGTAAACGCCGATCTTCGACGGCGACAATCAGCAGCGCACCATCATCGATACTCTTGCGACCGAGCTTCCAGGCATCGACCACGCGGATCGAGTATTGCTCGATCTCTTCGGGCTGCGTCGTCGACACGATGAGCACCGCGACCTGCGCGCCTTTGCGCGTCTCGAAGGCGGCGAGTTTTTCTTCCAGCGCCGCTTCCTCGCTGCTCGCGAGCACACCCGCAAGATCGGTGACGCGCCGCTCGAGCGAGGGCACGGGTTGCAAGCCCTGCTGCGCAACGACCGCCCACGACTGCAATGAGAGCAGCAGGGCCGCAAAACATGCGGTCAGCTTCAAGGGGTTGGCGTACCGAAGTCGACCGCCGGCGCCTGCGAGATCGCTGCCTCGTTTTCGGCCGTGAAGTTGGGCTTGACCTCGTAGCTGAACACTATCGCCGTGAGGTTCGAGGGGAACCGGCGGATCGTCCCGTTGTAGTCCTGCACCGATGCGATGTAGCGATTGCGGGCCACGGCGATCCGGTTCTCGGTGCCTTCGAGTTGCGCCTGCAGATCGCGGAAGTTCTGGTCGGATTTCAGCTGCGGATAGTTTTCGGTGACCATCAGCAGACTTTTGAGCGCTCGGGTCAGTTCGCCCTGCGCCTCTTGATAACGCTGCAGCGCCGCCGGATCGTTCAGCACTTCAGGGGTGATCTGGATGGAGGTGGCGCGGGCACGCGCCTCGGTGACGCCCACCAGCACGCGCTCTTCCTGTGAGGCAAATCCTTTGACCGTATTGACGAGGTTCGGAATGAGATCCGCTCGTCGCTGGTACTGGTTCACCACTTCGGACCACGCGGCCTTCACCGCTTCGTCCTGAGTCTGGATGGTGTTGTAGCCGCAGCCGCCCAGCGTGAGCGATACGAGCAACACGAGCCCTGCAAGGATTTTTTTCATGTTCGTTCCTCTCGTCGTATTCACCAGATTTTTACGCGCTCTGCAGCCGGCCGATACAACCGGTCGCCCGGTTTGACCGCGAAGGCGTCGTGGAATTCCGTCATGTTGGTGACCACACCGTTACAGCGATACTCGCTCGGGCTGTGCGAGTCGGTCACCAAGCGCACGCGCAGTTCATCGTCGCGGTACTTGCGCCGCCAGATCTGCGCCCAACCAAGGAAAAACCGCTGCGGCCCGGTGAAGCCGTCGATCACCGGCGCAGGCTTGCCACCGAGCGAGAGCGCGTAGGCACGGTAAGCGACCGTGAGCCCGGACAGATCGCCGATGTTCTCACCCATGGTCAGATCGCCATTGATCGAGCGCCCGTCGATCGGCTTGTATTGCCCGTACTGCGCCCCGAGGCGCCCGGCGCGCTCGCGAAAACGCACGTTGTCATCGAAGGTCCACCAGTCGCGCAGATTCCCCTCGCCGTCGTAGCGTCGCCCAGAGTCGTCGAAGCCGTGACTGATTTCGTGACCGATCACGCCGCCGATGCCGCCATAATTGACCGCATCGTCGATGGTCGGATCAAAGAATGGCGGACGCAGAATAGCCGCCGGAAAGACGATCTCATTCATCGGCGGGCTGTAATAGGCGTTGACGGTCTGCGGCGTCATGCCCCACTCGGTGCGATCCACCGGCTTGCCAAGACGACTCATCTGCCGGCGAAACTCGAATTCATTGACTCGTCGCAGGTTGCCGATCAGATCACCCCCCTTGATCTCGAGCGAGGAATAATCGCGCCATTTTTCCGGGTAGCCGACCTTGACCGAAAACGCCGCGAGCTTGCGCTTGGCTTCGATCTTGGTCTCGGGTCCCATCCACTCGAGTTCATCGATCGACTGTTCGAAGGCCACCCGCAAATTGGCGACGAGTTCGCGAATGCGCTCGCGCGCCTCAGGCGGAAAAGTACGCTCGACGTAAAGACGCCCGGCGATCTCGCCGACGCTGCGATCGATGAGGTTGAGACTGCGCCGCCAGCGCGGCGGCTGCGCTTGCACGCCGCGCAACGCCCGCTCGCGAAACTCGAAGCGTGCGGCGTCATAGGCCTCGGGCAGAAATGCCGCATTGGCATCCAGCACCCGGAAGCGGAAGTAGTCACGCCAGGTGGTGGCCGGTGTAGCGCGCACCAGCTCACCAAGTTGCTTCACATAGGTCGGCTGACGGACGTCGAATTCGCCAATACCCGCCGCCTCATCACCAAGCCCACCAACGAAGGCGCGCCAATCGAAAGCCGGCATGGCACTCGCCGCTTCGGCCAGGGTCAGCTTGTTGTAGGTCTTGAGCGGATCGCGATTCTCCACGCGAGTCCAATGCAATTTCGCGATCGCCGTCTCGAGCGCGAGAATCCGCGCGGCAGCCGCTGCCCCATCGGGCGTGGCCGAGAGCGTGAACAAGCGCTCGATGTATACGAGAAGATCCGCGCGTGCCTTGGCATTGCGCGCATCCTCGGCGAGGTAGTACTCGCGATCGGGCATGGTCAGGCCACCCTGCGAAAGCCCCGCGAGATAGCGCGTCGACTGCTTGCGATCCTGTCCGACGTAGGCATTGACGGGTGCCGCGATGCCGATCCGTTGCGCACGACCGAAATACGCGAAGACCTGTCCGATGTCACCGAGCGCATCGATGCGCGCAAACTCCGCCGCCAGCGGCGTGATGCCAGCCTTTTCGATAGCAGCGGTATCCATCATCGACGCGTAAAAATCCCCGAGCTTTTGCCAATCCGAACCCGGGATCCGCTGCGGGTCGGCGGCGGCGGCTTCGACGAGCTCGCGCAAGGTGGCGAGCGCGTCGTCCTCCAATTTGCTGAAGGTGCCAAAGTTCGAGCGATCCGCGGGAATCTCGGTCTTGGCGAGCCACGCGCCCCCGGCAAAACGGTAGAGATCATCTTGCGGCCGCACGCTGCGATCAAAACCCTCAAGATCGAGTCCGGAGCGCAGCGTCGTCTGACCCGCCGGCAGCGGCACGGTGCCCGCGGCAGAACCTGCGCTCGCGGCCAAGGTCACCGCGCTGGCCAATGCCGTCGCCCATACCGTTGAAAGGATTGTCCGTCGCAAACGCATAGCGCAACTCCCGCAAAAGTTCGGGCCAAGCTGACAGGCCACCGAGGGGCACAAGATTACCCGTTTCGGTGTGCGCGGGTATCCTTGCGCGCCATGTCGCGCTACCGACCACCCACGACCCCAGGCTCGAAGTTCATCACTCCGGAGGGACATGCCCGCCTGACGACCGAACTCGACCAACTCTGGCGCATCGAGCGGCCACAGGTCACTCAAGCGGTCTGCGAAGCGGCGGCACAGGGCGATCGCTCGGAGAACGCCGAATACACGTATGGCAAGCGGCGCCTGCGCGAGATCGACCGGCGCGTGCGCTTCCTGCGCAAACGCCTCGAGGGCATGGTGGTCGTCGACCGCCCGCCCGCGGAGCCGCAGCGTGTTTTCTTCGGCGCCTGGGTGACGCTCGAAGATGACACCGGCAACGAGGTCCGTCACCGCATCGTCGGCCCCGATGAGTTCGATCTTGCGCCCGGCTATATCAGCATGGACGCGCCGCTCGCCCGCGCCGTGCTCGGCAAGCGTCTCGATGACGAGATCGTCGTCGCCACACCGCAAGGCGAGCGGAGCTGGGTGATCACCGAGATTCGTTACTCGACTTGCGAGAACGCCTCGCCGTGAAGATCCAGCCCGCCCGCTGCGGCGTCAGCGCACGCGCACGTTCTTGAACTGCCAAGGATCGGTGCGATCGATGTCCTCCGGGAAGAGGCGCTCGCGATCGGTCAACGGATTCCAATCAGTGTACTTGCCGACCACCGGTCCGAGATAAGGCATGCAGATCTCGAGGTTGCGGCGGAAATCCATCTCATCGGGCTCGATGATGCCACGGGCGGGATTTTCCATTGCCCAGATCACGCCCGAGAGCACAGCGACCGTCACCTGCAGGCTGGTGGCGTTGTTGTACGGACAGAGTTCGCGCGCCTCGTCGATCGACAGCTGCGAGCCGTACCAGTAGGCGTTGCGCGAATGACCGGCGAGCAGCACGCCGAGTTCGTCGATGCCACCCGAAGAAATTTCGTTCATCAGGATGCGCTGCTCGGACTGCATGATGAAGTTGCGGCCTACGAACTCGTGCACCGACAACACCGCGTCGTCACACGGGTGGTAGGCGTAATGCACCGTCGGTCGGTACACCACCTCGCCGCCCTGCTTCACGGTCAAATAATCCGCGATCGAAATCGACTCGCCATGTGTAATCGCGAACGCATGGAAATGCCCCGCCTTCGGCGTCCAGGTGCGCACGCGCGTCGCCGCGCCCGGCTGCGAGAGATAGATCGAGGATCCGCGGCCGAAGTCATAGCGATTACCGTCCTGCGGAAAATGCTTTTCGTGGCTGCCCCAGCCGAGTTCGCAGGGCTGGGAACCCTCGCTGACGAAGCCGTCACAAGACCAGGTGTTGACGAACTCGCCCGCGCGTTTGCGCACCGGCGAAACCTGCGTATCGCGCTCGGCGATGTGGATGACCTTGATCCCGAGCTGGTGCGCGAGTCGCGCCCAATCGTCGCGCGACTGCGGATTACCCGCTGCAATGCCGGTATCCGCCGCGATATTGAGCATCGCCTGCTTGACGAAATGCGACACCATGCCGGGGTTCGCCCCGTGCGTGAGGACCGCGGTCGGGCCGCCGCCATCGCGCCCAGCGCGCAGCGCCAGCGCTTTTTCGCGCAGCGCGTAGTTCGTGCGCAGCGCCGCAGGCGCCGACTTGTCGGTGTAGCCGCCTGCCCAAGGTTCGATGCAGGTATCGAGATACAGCGCGCCACGCGCCTGACAAAACTCGATCAGCGCGATCGACGAGACATCGACCGACACATTGACCAGAAAATCACCCTTGCCGACGAGCGGCGCGAGCGTGCTCTCGAGGTTGCCGGGCAGGATGGGGTTCACAATGAATTTCACGCCATAGCGCACCGCCACTTCCGCGCCGCGCTCATCGGCCGACACGATGGTGATCTTGTCGGGGCTCGTGCCGATATGCCGCAACATCAGCGGCAAGACGCCCTGACCGATACTGCCGAAACCGACGAAAACGATACGACCCGGAAAAACGACGTGAACCTTTTGTTCGCTCATGATGCTCCTTGGCTGGGCTCTGGACGATGGAAAAACGCGGCGTGCGCCGCGCTCAGGCTTCCCGCCAATGTGGCGGAAAAGTTTGCTCGTACCCCGGCAAAGCCTCGATGCGCGCGAGCCACCGACCGAGCGCGGGGTAGTTGACCTCGATGGGCAGAAAGCGCCGTGCGAGATCCTCCGCGCCGGGCCGCGACAACGTGCGACGCAGCAGCTGAATCCAAGGAAAAATCACCATGTCGATGGCGCTGTAATCCTCGCCGACGATCCAATCAAAGCGCGAGACACGCATCTCGATGGTGCGCGCCTCGCGAGCCACCACGTGCATGGCATCGGTCAGTGCATCGCGGCTGAGCGGCGGTTCCTCATCGGGATTGGTACTGCCGAGCAAGGTGCGGCAGATTCCCTGGATGTAGGGTTCGGTATACGCCTGAAATTCCTCGATCACGCGCACGATCACTGCGGCCTCTTCCGGCGTACGACCGAAAATCGGCGGCTCGGGATATTTGCGATCGAGGTAATAAAGGATCGCCACCGATTCGAAAACGACATAGTCGTCGTGCTTGAGTACCGGCAGCCGCCCACGCGGGTTCATCGCCAGAATTTGCGGCGATTTCTGCTCCTGAAAAGCGAGCTGCAGCAGATGACTGTCGTAGGGCAGGCGCTTGTGTTGCAGCGCTAGCAGCACCCGCCACGAATACGGGCTGCCGCTGCCCCACCAAAGGTCGATGGCCATGGCACGGGATTGTAACGGTAACGTTCACGCCGGAGAATTCGGGCTGGACCGCGCGGAGGGCGCATGAATTTCACCACACTGATCGACGCTTCGACGCTGGCCACGCATCTCGGCTCGCCCGACTGGGTGCTGCTCGACTGCCGCTTCGAACTCGGCAAACCCGCAGTCGGCGAGGCGCTTTACCGCGAGGCTCATCTGCCGGGCGCTCGCTACGCGCACCTCGATCGGGATCTCGCCGCGCCCCCCGGCCCCACCACGGGTCGACATCCGCTGCCCGATCCCGCGGCCTTTGCTGCACTCGCAAGCCAATGGGGCATCGACGGCGGCACGCAGGTCATCGTCTATGACCAAGGCAACAGTTTTTACGCGGCACGCGCCTGGTGGATTTTTCGCTGGTTGGGGCATCAGCGCGTCGCCCTGCTCGATGGCGGGCTTGCGGCGTGGACCGCAGCGGGCCACGCACTCGAAACCAGCATCGCCCCGGCAGCGCCGCGCCAATTCACCGCGCGGCCGAACGCCGATCTTGTGGTCGATGCGGCCGCGGTCCTGCGCGCCGTCCCAGGCGCTGCGCACCGGGATGGCACGCGCATCGTCGATGCGCGCGGTGCCGATCGGTTCGCCGGCGAAAACGAAGCCATTGATCCAGTCGGCGGCCACGTGCCTGGTGCGGTCAATCATCACTACGCGCGCAACTACCGCGAGGACGGGCGCATGCGCGATGTCGCAACACTGCGCGAGCAGTGGCTCGCGACGCTCGCGGGGCGCAAACCCGAGGACATGATCGCCATGTGTGGCAGCGGCGTCAGTGCCTGCGTGAACCTGCTGGCCATGACGCACGCCGGACTCGGCGGCGCCAAGCTCTATCCGGGTTCTTGGAGCGAGTGGGTTCGCGACCCCTCACGTCCGGTCGCTCGCGGACCGTAAACTTCACACCATGAACGAAACCTCCAACGGCACACGGCGCGGACCACCGTGGCGCATCGCCGACTCGCTCGAGCTCTATCATGTTCAGGCTTGGGGACAGGGTTATTTCAGCATCAACGATGCCGGACACGTAGTCGTCCGTCCGGAACAGCGCGCTGATCGCGAAATCGATCTTTTTGATGTTGTGCAGGGGCTCAAGGAACGCGAGCTGACGACGCCGGTGGTGGTGCGCTTTTCCGGGATCCTCAAACATCGTCTGCAACGGCTTAACGATGCGTTCGCGCGCGCCATCGCCGAGAACGACTATCGCAACCGCTACGCCGCCGTATTCCCGATCAAGGTGAACCAGCAACGCCTCGTGGTCGAGGAGGTGTTCCGTTATGGCGCCGAGTTCGGCTTCGGACTCGAGGCCGGCAGCAAGCCGGAGCTGCTCGCGGTGATGGCCATGAGCGAAAACTCGCCCGATCGACTGATCATCTGCAACGGCTTCAAGGACGACAGCTACATCGAGACTGCGATGCTCGCCACCAAGCTCGGGCGGTCCATCGTGCCGGTGGTCGAAAATTTCAGCGAACTCGGCTTGATCATCAAGCATGCGCAGCGGCTGAACGTGAAACCGCAGATCGGTATTCGCGTGAAGCTCGCCAGCGAAGGTTCGGGTCGATGGCGCGACTCCGCCGGCGAGAAGTCCAAGTTCGGCCTGTTCATCACCGAAATCCTCGAGGCAGTGGAAGTGCTGCGCCAACACGACACGCTCGATTGCCTGAAGCTCGTGCATTGTCATCCCGGCAGTCAGCTGCAGGACATTCGTCGCGTCAAAGATGCGATCAACGAACTCGCGCACGTCTATGCCGAGCTCAAACTGCTCGGCGCGGGTCTCGAATACATTGACGTCGGCGGCGGACTCGGCGTCGACTACGACGGTTCCGGCACCAATTTTTCGTCGTCGATGAACTACACCATCGACGAATACGCCAATGATGTCGTCTATCGCGTGGCCAGCGTGTGTCAAGCGCGCGGCATTCCCCACCCGATGATCGTCAGCGAATCCGGCCGTGCAATCGCCGCGCACCACAGCGTGCTGATCTTCAACACGCTCGGCTCCTCTGCGCTCGACAAGTTCCACGTCACCGGCCGCGAGGACGAGCAATACGCCGATCGCGCTTTGCCGCAACCGGTGCTCGACCTGCTCGATGCCTATCGCGAAGTGAGCGAGCGACGACTCGTCGAGTGCTGGCATGACGCCCTCACCGCCCGCGAGCAGTGCCTGCAGATGTTCAATCTAGGACTCCTGTCGCTCGAGTTTCGTGGTCTCGCAGAAAGGCTCTACTGGGCGACTTGCGCCAAGATCCGCGACCACTGTCGCAAGCTCGAAGAAATCCCCGAAGAACTCGAGGATCTCGAGACGGTGCTCTCCGACATCTACTTCTGCAATATGTCGGTGTTCCAATCGCTGCCGGACAGCTGGGCGATCGACCAGTTGTTCCCGATCATGCCGATCCATCGCCTCGATGAATGCCCGACCCGACGCGCCGTACTCGCCGACATCACCTGCGACTCGGACGGCAAAATCGATCGCTTTGTCAGCCATCGCGAGATCAAAAAAACCCTCGAGCTGCACGACATCACCGAAGGCGACGAGTATTACCTCGCGGCATTTTTGGTGGGCGCATATCAGGAAACTCTCGGCGATCTGCATAATCTCTTCGGCGATACGCATGTCGTGCATATCCGTCTCGAAGATGACGGCAAATGGTGGATCGACGAAGTCGTCATGGGCGACACCGCCAATCGCGTGCTCGAGTACATGGAATACGATGTGGCAGAGCTTTATCCGGCACTCGCCCGTGATTGCGAGCGGGCGATCCGCGAAGGTCGCATGACCGTCGCCGAAAGCCAGGCGCTCAAGCGCTTCTACGAAACCGAACTCAACGGCTACGCCTATCTGGAGTAACGTCGATGAATGCTTCGATGAATCCTGCAAGCAACTCCGATGTCGCTAACGTGCTTCCGCTCGGCGCACGTCCGCTCGGTGTTCTCGAGAACCGCGACTTTCGCAGCTATCACGGATTTCTGCGCGCTGCCCGCAATTACATGGAAGGCGATCTGGTCGGGCAGATGCACGATGCTTATCAAGCATCGCAAACATCAAAGGCATTACCCGGCCCGCGGGACTGGCGTGAGGCCGAAGCCGTCCTCGATGAACTCGTCGAGTTCCAGTTTTATTGCTGGGCTTACCGCAACTTGCAGCGCTTCAAATATCACCGTCCTTCGCTTGGCATCTTCGCCACGCTGGAGCGTGAGCGCGAACGACTCGCGCGGGCGCTCGATGAAGCGGCGGCTGCGACCCCGTCCGCCCAGCTGCGGCTCAACCCGGCGCTGCCGCTACCCGAATATTTTCGTTTCGTGCCTTTTCATCAACATACGGACGGCGTCACTGGCGATGCCCTTGCCGGGCTCGCCTATGAAATCGGGCGACGCACCACGGTACCGGCGCATGCCGACCCCAACGGCATTTATCGAATCCTCTTCGAGGCATTGCCGCAGCAGTCCTATGCGAGGGTGCTCGATTGGGGTATCGGTCACGGCGCGGCGCTCGTGACTTGGCAACGCCAGCACCCGGAGTCCGAGTGCCACGGCGTCGATCTCTCCGCGCCCTGTCTGAAGGTGGCGAATCTGCGCGCCCGCGAGCAGGGCATGACGTTCTTTCTTTCGCAACAGGATCTCGAGCGGCTCGATTATCCGGATGCGCACTTCGATCTCGTGTTCTTCAACTTCATGCTGCACGAGTTGCCGCCCGCACATACGCCGGCGCTGCTCGCCGAAGCAGCGCGCATCCTCAAGCCAGGTGGAATCTTTGCCGGTCACGAATTCCACCTGCGGCCGGGTGACCCGTTTCAGAACGTGCTGCAACGCACCCACGCCTGGACCAACAACGAGACCTACTCGATCCCGTGGTACGACACCCCGATCGAGCGGCTTGCGCATCAGGCCGGCTTCACCAAAGTGTCGATCACACCCTTCGAGCGCCTGAACCGCTCGGTGAAGCGCCCGGGCAAGGCGCCGATCAACGCCAATCATTGGAATCTGTACGTGTTCGAGAAATGAGCGCGCATCAAGACAAGACGGCATCGCCGGCCGCACCCGCTGCGATCGATCCGCTGATCGACCCGAGTTCCGGAGCTCGTTTCAAGGCCTCATTGCAAGGCCCGATCACGAATCGTGAACCCGAGTTTCTCACCCAACTGCCGATGGATAATGCCGTGGGTGCCATCATGGCGCTCACCGCCGAGATCTGGCTGCTGCGCGAACGCCTCGCGACGCTCGAAGCCGAACTCGAGACGCGGAAGATTTTGCCCGAGGGGGCGGTGGAGAATCATCGCGAAACTCCGACCGAAGCCGAAACCAAGGCGGCTGATCTGGCCGCCTACACGCAGCGCGTGATGTCAGAGCTGACCCGCAACCGCGAGCCGGTGTCCAAAATTCATCCTGACGTCGAAAAATATCTGCGATAGCGCTGAATTTGATCGACTTGGGCGAATAGTAATGTCGACCGTTAGTAACGGCCGACATTCTTTCGCTGATAGCGAAACCGAGTCGGTTTTTCAGCAACGCATCTCGCGTCGACTTCCCCGCGATATCCAATCTCGAGATCTGCGGCTATCACGACTGAACGGAGACGTTGTTTGATGTCTGCGCGTAAACTCAAGATGTCCCATTTGGCTCAACTTACAGGCTCATTACGATCTGGCCTGCGTCCGTCCGAAGTTGGCGCGACAGCTCGCTGATGTGACGCGCCAACGGGTACAGCTGCAACGTATGAATGGCTAACCCCACCCAAGTCCTCGCAAACATCATGGTGATATGATCTTCCGGATTTAATTGCTCTGGAGATCCCCATGATCCGATCCCTGACCTCGCTGGCTGCGACCCTCATCGCCGCCGCTACACTCGTTGTCGCCGCGACGCCAGCCACGGCCGCCAAAGCCAAGCCCAAGGCCATCGACCTGAACACTCCGGAAGGGGCCAACCTCGCCGGCCGACGCATCCAATGTGGATCCGTCGACAACACCCCCACCATCTACACCTTCCACGGCGAAGCCTTCGCTCGGGTGCCGGGCGAGCGCGACCGCAAGCTCTTCGACGTCGAGGGCTACAACATTCGCCAATGCGTCACGGTGACCGACCCGACCCGCGGTACCGGCTGGCGACTGGTCTCGCGAGAGTTGCTGCTCTACGTCGATCCGGCGACCGGCGAGCTGCTCAAGGAATGGAAAAACCCCTGGACCGGCCAGACGGTCAAAGTGCTTCAGACGGCCAACGATCCGGTGAATCAGCGCCCCGTGTTCCCGATCGGCGCCGACGGCAAGCCGGCGAGCTGGCCGGCCACGATCAGCGGCGACAAATGGTGGAACACCATCACCATTCCGCTTTTTTACGTGAATCCCTTGGGCGGGGAGTATCAGAAAAACGTCGGTGGCTATTACCACGCGACCGAGATGTTCAATTTCTTTGGCTCGGTCTCGACGCTGACTGACCCCAAAATCCCGAACCCGCCGATCGAGGTCGGCTGGGTGCGTATGGCCGATTGGCTGCCCTGGATGGAGATGAGCGGCCGCGCCGGCCTCATCTACATGCATGCTGCGGGTCGCAAGCTCGAAAGCTATGACCAACTGCCGCAGCTCATGCGCAAAGCCATCGAAACCGAGTACCCGGATTACCGCAACCCGCCGGCGGGTACGGATGACCGGGAAAACGAGACGAGCTGGACCTACTTCCGCAAGAAAGTGCAACCGACGACGCCCGTCAAAAAGTAGACGCGGGCTGCCGGTTGTCTTGCCGTCGACTCCGGTAGTAGCATCAAAAAACGTCCGCCACGGGACCCCTCGTGGCGGACGACTGGTGCAACCGACCAAAAAAGAGAGACGGTCGAATGACGACGATCTACGTGGGCAATCTGCCCTTCTCCGCGAACGAGGCCGACGTGCGCGTGCTCTTTGAGCGATACGGCAAGGTCGACTCGGTGAAGCTCATCAATGACCGGGAGACGGGGCGACCCCGCGGTTTTTGCTTCGTGGACATGCCGTCCAGCGACGCTCAGGCCGCCATCGCCTCCCTGAACGGCTATGAAATGAACGGTCGCGCCCTGCGCATCAACGAAGCGCAGGAGCGTGCGCCGCGCCCACCCCGTCCGGGTGGTGGCGGCGGCTTCCGTCGCTGATTCCGCGAACCTCGCGCGAAGCGCAAGGTCGCCCTGAAGAGAGTGCGGCGTCGGCCTGTCCGGCACCGCTCGGCTCGCTCATACCCCGAGATCCTTCCATGCCCCGCCGCTACCGTGCCCAACCCGCCCGAATGGTGGGACTTGATCTGCCGATTCCGCCCCGTCGCAAGCTCGATGCAGAGCTGCGCAAATATTTTGATGTCTGCGACGAAAAGCTCGGCTTTCTGCCGAACGTACTTGCCGTATACAGCTTCGATCAAACCAAGCTGCGCGCCTTCATCGCGATGTACAACGATCTCATGCTGGGGGACTCGAAACTCAGCCTGCTCGAGCGCGAAATGATCGCTGTGGTCGTCTCGGCAGCAAATCGCTGCTACTACTGCCTGACGGCACACGGCCACGCCCTGCGCGAAATGTCGGGTGATCCCTCGCTCGGCGAAACATTGGCAATGAATTATCGCGTCGCCAAGATCAGCAAAAAACAGCGTGCGATGCTCGACTACGCGCATCGACTCACGGTCGCCCCAGCCGAGACGGGCGAAGCCGAGCGCAAAGCCTTGCGTCGCGCGGGGTTCAAGGACCGCGAGATCTGGGACATCGTGGCCGTGACCGCGTTCTTCAACATGACCAATCGAGTGGCCGCGGCCACCGACATGATGCCGAACGAGCAATACCTCGCCCAAGCCCGCTGACGGCCGATCCAGCCAGAGGATTTCATTGATGTTGATCGCTTCCCGCGAAGTGTTTCGTGGCCGGGTGACGCGCCTCAGCGTCGATACGGTGGAGTTGCCGACCGGTCACCGCGCAGATCTCGAGATCCTGCACCACCCGGGCGGCGCGGCCATGGTCGCCCTCGACGCGCAGCAACGGGTTTGCCTGCTGCACCAATATCGTCATGCCGTCGGCGGCTATATCTGGGAACTGCCCGCCGGACGCCTCGAGCCCGGCGAGCCACCGCTCGAGACCGCGCGACGCGAACTCGCCGAAGAAGCCGGCGTGGCGGCAGAGCGCATCACACCGCTCGGCGCCTCAGTCAGTTCGCCCGGGGTCTTCACCGAAAGAATTCACCTCTTTCTGGCAACCGGACTGCAGGCCGTAGCGAGCGCCCGCGAGGCTGCCGAAGTGTTCGAGGTACACTGGATACCGCTTGATGAGGCGGTGCGTCGCTGCCTCGAAGGCGATATCGACGACTCCAAAACCGTGGTCGGTCTGCTGCGCGCGCAGCACCACCAAGGCTGCCACCTGACGTGAGAACCCTGCAATGAAAGCCCTGCTCAGCGAAACCCCGGGTGGCCCCGACAGCCTCGTCCTGCGCGACCTCCCCGAACCGATCCCCGGCCCCGGGCAGGTTCGCATCGCGCTGCGTTACTGCGGCATCAACTACCCGGACGTGCTCGTCATCGAGGACAAATATCAATTCCGACCGCCGCGACCGTTCGCGCCGGGTTTCGAGACTTCGGGTGTGATCGACGCGCTCGGCGAAGGCGTCACGAACCTCAAGGTCGGCGATCGTGTGATCGCCGCGCTCAGTCATGGCGGGCTCGCCGAAAAGGCGGTGACCAGCGCCAAAGAATGCCTGCCCATCCCCAATACGATGCCCTTCGATGTGGCCGCCGGCTTGCTCTTCACCTACGTCACCTCGTACCACGCGCTGGTCGATCGCGGGCAATTGCAGGCGGGCGAGACCCTGTTGGTACTCGGTGCAGCGGGCGGCGTCGGCCTCGCTGCCGTGGAGCTTGGCAAGGCCTTGGGGGCGCGGGTCATCGCGGCGGTCTCGAGCGAAGCCAAGGCGGCCGTCGCCCGCGAGTACGGGGCGGACCAAACGCTGATCTATCCGACCGGCTCGATCGATGCCAAGGCGCTGGCTGCCCAGTTCAAGGAGGCCTGCGGCCCCCGCGGGGCCGATGTCATCTATGACCCGGTCGGCGGCGATTACGCCGAACCCGCGCTGCGCTCGGTGGCCTGGAAGGGTCGCTATCTCGTGATCGGTTTCCCGGCGGGAATCCCGAAGATTCCGCTGAATCTGCCGCTCCTCAAGGGTTTCGATATCCGCGGGGTTTTTTGGGGCGGCGCCAAGGTCAATGATCCCGAGCAGGACGCCGCCAACCTGCACAAGCTCCTCGAACTCTACGCCGCAGACAAGATCCATCCAAAGATTTCTGCCTGCTTTTCTTTGCCGCAGGGTGGAGAAGCACTCAAAAAATTGTTGCGCCGCGAAGCGATCGGCAAAATCGTGGTGGCATGTACAGCCTGATGTTCCTGGGCTTCGGCCTGGCGCAGATCGCCCTGTTCGTCTGGTTGGCGCGGGTTTACCTCAATACCGGTGCCACGGCAGCCGCCGTCATCCTCTTCCCGCAGTTTTTCCTCATCTGGGACAACCTGCGGGTCGCCGCCGGAATCGTTATCGGCTTTGGCGATTTCCTCTACACCCTCACCTGGCCCGCCTTCTGGGCGCATTGGCTGTCGGGCTGCTGGCTGATCATCGCCAGCGGTTCGATCCTGCGTCTCGCTGGGTTCGAGTTCGCCCGCTCTCGCTGGGTGATGGGCGGTTTCTGCCTGCTGGCCACCGCGCTCGTTCTGCACGACCTGCCGCTCTTCTGGACCAAAGAGATCTACCCCGTCTGCGAATTTGACCTGATCCGCTACAGCGGCTCGGTCACGGAAGCGAACCGCTGCAGTCCCGATCAGGCGTTGGTCGCAGGCGAGTTCCCGATCGCCCCCGTCGTCACCTGTTTCGTGGTCATCGGTACCGGGATCGCGCTCTGGGTGCGCCGAGGGTTTCCGTGGATGGCCATCGGCGGCATCGTGATGCTGCTCACCGCCGCCGTGCCCGCGCTCAACCGCCATCGTCTCGACAACCTCGGCGAGGTGTTCATCAAGGGCGGCGCAATCTGGGCGATTTGGTTTCTTACCCGGGGGCGATACTCAAAAGATACTCTTCGGGTGTCACCGCCCTCACAGGCGAGTCTGCAAAATCTCTGATATTCCGCGACACGATGTGACTGCATCCCGCTGACTCGGCAGCCGCGGCAACCACCGCATCTTCGAAATCGAGCCAACCGAGATTGCGCGCTCGCAGTAGCTGTTCGCGACCGACCGAAGCGATGGCGAAGTGCCTCAACAGCAAGTCCACCGCATCCTGAGCGGCCTTCTGGTCGCGATATCTTGCTACGAGGTAATGGACGGTCGTCATCGCATGGCCCGCCATGACGGCCTCGACCCGACGCTGCATGACGCGCTCCAGCACGGTTGCGGAGGCACGATAGTGCGGCTCCCGCGCCTGCAGGACATCGAGCACCACGTTGAGATCTAACAAAATCAACGGCTGTGCTTCTGGCTCAGAAAGCGGCGGTACTCCGCCTCAGCGTCGAGGTCGGCAGGGATCAAGCCGGTGATTGATCGCACCTCTTCACCGGGTTCGGTGCCGACCTCGCGGAGCGCGCGCAAATAGCGGTCGATGACCTCGGTCACGGTCAACCCGTGTTCCTTGGCGTAGCGCTTGGCAGTCTCCAGACTGCGGGTGGGCAGTCGAACGGTGAGTTTTGATGTTGACGAACGCATGACGGGCTGCCGTACGGCCACTAAAGCGAAAGTGTACGGCTTTTGGTTAGGCGGAGCCATGTCGGTCGATTGTCTCGCCGCCTCTGCGACCTAACCCATTGTGCTTTATGGGCAAATTACCCCGTATTGCGGCAGATTATTTCGGCAAAGTCACCCGAGCCGCTGCACCAACACGGCGAGATCCGGCACCTCGAGGTCGGGGGGCGGACCAAACTGCGGCAGCCACGGCGAGCGGGGGCGGTTGACCCAGGCGGTACGGCAGCCCGCAGCCGCAGCCCCGCGCACATCGTTGTCGGGGTGATCGCCGACGTAGAGCATCTCTGCGGGGCTGATACCCAGGCGATCGGCCACCGCCAGAAAGGCCTCGCGCTGCGGCTTGGCGCAGCCCACGGCCTCGGCATTCAGCGTAACCTCGAAGTGATGACCGATGCCGATGCGGTGCACGCAGGCGTTGCCGTTCGAGAACGTGGCCAGCCGAAATCGCCGGCCGAGTTGCGGCAAGGCATCGATGACCTCGGGATAGAACTCGACCTCGTGGCGCGCCTCGATAAAGACCTCGAACGCCGACTCGGCGAGCTCGGGATCATGGCCATGGCGGGCAGCGAGACGCCGCAGGGCCTCGGTGCGCAGCCAAGTGACATCGTGTGCGCGCTCCGGGACGGCGCCAGCAAGTTCGCGCCGCGCGGCGATCATGTCCTCGAGGGTGACGCGCCGCGAAAACTCCGGGTGGGCGGAGTCCAGAAACGCACGCATGCGCGCCTCGGCCCGCTGCAGCACAGGCACTACCTCCCAGAAGGTGTCGTCGAGATCGAAGCACACGGCGCGAACGGCAGGGGTCATCCTTGACTCGTCTAGAATGGGGCCAGTTCTTGTACAGCCACTCCCCGCGGAGCACAACCATGTCGACCTCGAAGTCCTTCGCTCAAGCCCTGCTGATCGGTCTCAGCCTGCACGGGGCCGCGCTCGCCGCGCCGTTCACGGCCAAGGACCTGAACACGATGAGCCGTGTGGCGGACCCGCAGGTCTCGCCGGATGGGCGTTATGTGGTATTCACGCTGCGCGAAACCGATCTGGAAGCGAATCGCGGTCGTACCGATCTTTGGCTGGTGGATCTGAGCGATGACCGCAAGATCTCGCGGCGGCTGACGCAGCATCCGTCGGCCGACAGCAGTCCGCGCTGGGCCGCCGACGGCTCAAGGATTTTCTTTCTCTCGAGCCGCAGCGGCGCCTCGCAGGTGTGGCAGATCAGTCTCGCCGGCGGCGAAGCCCAACAAGTCACCGATCTGCCGCTCGATGTGGGTTCGTTCGAGGTGTCGCCGAAAGGCGACCGACTCGCCATTTCTCTGGAGGTGTTCCCGGACTGCGCCGACCTGAAATGCAGCGCCGACCGACATCGCGAAGCATCAAAGAAAAAGACCACCGGCCGCACCTATGACCAGCTCTTCGTGCGGCACTGGGACACCTGGCGCGACGGCACACTCTCGACGCTCTTCACAGTCACGCTCGATAACAATCTCAAGGCCGGCACCGCGGTCAACGTGTCGGGCAAGGTGCGCGGTCACGTGCCGCATAAACCTTTTGGCGGCGAAGAAGACTATGCCTTCAGCCCCGATGGTTCGCGCCTCGTCTTCAGCGCGCGGCTCGCCGATCGGGTCGAGCCGTGGTCGACCAACTTTGATCTCTATGAGGTCCTGGCGGACGGCTCGGCGGACCCGCGCAATCTCACTGCCGACAACCCGGCTTGGGATGCGCAGCCGGTGTTCCTCGCCAACGGTGATCTCGCCTGGCTCGCCATGGCCCGCCCCGGCTTCGAGGCAGATCGTTTTGTCGTCAAAATCCGCAGCGCCCGCGATGGCGCCGTGCGCGCGCTGACGCAGGATTGGGATCGCTCGGTCGGCACGCTGCTCGCGACCGACGACGGCAAACGCCTGCTCGCGATCGCTGACAATATCGGTCAGACCGCACTCTTCGAAATCGACCCGGCGACCGGCCGACGCAGCACGCTGGTGAACGAAGGTCAGGTGCAGGGAGCGTCGGTGGGCCCGCGCGGCGTCGTGGTCTCCTGGGCTTCGCTCGGCTCGCCGCCTGATCTTTACCTCGTGGCGGCAAAACGCGGCGGCGCTGCGGCGCGCGAGCGGCTCACCAATGTCAATGCCGCAGTGCTCGCCGAGCGCGAGTTCGCGACCTTCGAGCAGTTCTCTTTTGCTGGGGCCAACGACCAACAGGTCTACGGTTACGCGATGAAGCCGCACGGCTGGCAGGCCGGTCAAAAATATCCGATCGCTTTCATCGTGCACGGCGGCCCGCAGGTCAGCTTCGCCAATCATTGGTCCTGGCGCTGGAACGCACAGGTCTATGCCGGCGCGGGCTATGGCGTGGTGTTCATCGACTTTCATGGCTCGCCGGGCTATGGCCAGGCGTTCACGGATTCGATCAGCCAGGACTGGGGCGGCAAGCCGCTCATCGATCTGCAGAAGGGTCTCGAAGCGGCGCTCGCCCGCTACGACTGGCTCGATGGTTCACGAGCCTGCTCGCTCGGCGCTTCCTACGGCGGCTTCATGCAGAACTGGATCGCCGGCAACTGGGCGGACCGCTTCAAGTGCATCGTCAACCACGCCGGTATCTTTGATCAGCGGACCATGTACTACACCACCGAAGAACTCTGGTTTACCGAGTGGGAGAACGGCGGTCCGTACTACCTCACCCCGCAGATCCACGAGAAATTCAACCCGGCAGATCACGTGACGAAGTGGAAAACGCCGATGCTCGTGACCCACGGCGCGCTCGATTACCGGGTGCCCTATGCACAGGGCCTGGCGACATTCACGGCGCTGCAGCGCCAAGGTGTGCCGAGCCGCCTCGTGTTCTTCCCGGACGAGAACCACTGGATCCTGAAACCCGCCAACAACATGCAATGGCATGACGAGGTGCTGGGCTGGCTGGAGAAGCACCTGAAGTAAGGCCGATTTTTCTGGATTGGGGCTGTCAGCAGCAATGCTGCAGCCCCTACACATACCCCGCGCGCCACTCGGCCTTGTAGGCGAGGCCGAGGGTGAGGATGCGTTGGAGCAGGTCCTGATAGCCGATCCCGGCGCTCAGCGCTGATTGCGAAAAATCCTCGGCCTCGGCGAGACAGGGGTTCGCATTCGCTTCGAGCACGAATACCGCGCCGTCCTCGCGCACGCGAAAATCCATGCGTGCGTAGCCCGAAAGCCCGAGGCAGCGATAGATGCGTCGCGACAGCCGATCGAGTGTTGCCTCGACCGCGGGCGGCAAATCGAGCGCTGCAGCGCGCGAAATACCGTGCCGGCTTTGATACTTGCGATCCCACTTCACCTTGCGCGTGGCGATGGTGCTTTGCGACTCGCCCATGGTGCCAAACTGAAGTTCCCACACCGGCAGGCGCGTCAAGCGCTCGTTGCCGAGCACGCCAACATATAACTCGCGGCCGGCAATGTATTCCTCCACCAAAGCGTCGGTCCCCACTTGTTCGTGGATGAAGGCGACTCGATCACGCAGCGCCTCGGGCGTATCGACCACGGAGGCTTGCGAGATGCCGAGCGAGGCGTCTTCGGTCGCTGATTTGACGAACAAGGGATAACGCATGCGCTTGGGCGCGACAAACTTCAGTCCCTTGCGCAGCAGCGCGAACTGCGGTGTCGGGATACGGTGATAGGACAGCAGCTGTTTGGCCAGCGGCTTGTCGCGCGAGAGCAGCAAACCGCGCGGATTGCAGCCCGTGTAAGGTTGCTGCATGAGCTCGAGATAGGCCACAACGTGCTGATCGTAGGTCACGATGCCGTTGAATTCTTCGAGCAAGTTGAAAACGATGTCAGGCTTCCAGTCAGTGATCGCGGTGCGCAGACCCGTCAGACTGTCGAGCACGCCCTGCACCTGCACCTCGTGGCCGGCGAGTCGCAGGGTACGGATGACATCGTACTCGGTGCGAAATTCGTCGAGCTGCTGCTCGCTCAAGCCCTCGACACTCTGCGGTGGTACGAGGCTCTCATGAACCACCACCAGGATCTTCAACTGCTTCATAACGTGAACTGCAAACTTCCTTCTCGACGTGCTGCCCGCACCACGCGGCACAGCATCGCCAGCGCCGCATCGCGTCGCTCGACAGCCGTGCCGTGCAGCCATAGACGTCGCTCGCGACAGCGCTCGATCGCCAACTGCAACAACTGCTCCGCACCATACCGATCAATGGCATCGTTGGCCATCGCCTGACGAATGAGCGTGGGGCGAAGCGTGTTCAGACAGACTTCGGCGCGTCGGCTAGGGCCTAGCGGTCTGCGCACTGCGAAGCGACCACACAATGCCTTGTCGATCAATGAGAAATCGCAATGGGCGCGCCGCTGCAACGAGCGTCGATAATATTCGCGCAAACTCAGCTCGTTGGCGGCTACCGGATCAATGCGATGCGCGGATCGCACCGGCGGCGGATAGTCGCGCACGTCCTGCATCATTGTGTCCATCGCCTCGAGCTTCGCCAGGGCCGGCGTTTCTGCATAACGAACCCGCCAATTCGAGCGCGGCGCAAGCCAGACAGCGAACGTTTCAGCAAAATCTTCGGCCGGGTGAGACTGGGCATACCAGCCATCGAGATGCTGCACGAAAGCACGACTCGTGGGCATTACGCGATAACGAACCGGATAGGGTGCTGTCGGTGAACCAAAAGTCTCGCGCCATAATTTTCGACGACGCAAGCGATATGCCGTGTCGATCGCGTGCCCGGCCTCATGGCGCAAGATGCGCATCAACCCGCTCGCGTTACCGCCCTCGACACTGCGCGACATGCGCCGCTCGAGTCTCTCGAGCCGCCGATGTGCGAGATAAAACGGAATCGCGATACCCGGCACACCATCGGGCGAGAACCACTCGTCGGAGTACCACACATGCGGTTGCAGCAGAATGCCGCGTGCTTCGAGTTCGCTGCGCAGCTGTCGCAAGGCACGACGGAGCGGCGCGCGCCGCGGGCGACCAAGACGCAACTCGCGAAAGCGCAGCTTGAGCAGTTGCGCATCCGTATAGCGAGCCCAGATGGGCGTCTTCCGGCGCATTCACCCCTCCGCTTCGAATCGAACGAGCACCTCGGCAAGCAGGGCATCGGCGAGCTCGACGATGGCGTCACGTTGCGTGAGACGATCGAGCCATGATGCCGGAATCGACTCGGCACCGAACAGGGCACCGGCGAGCTGACCGGTCGCGGCCGCACGCACATCGGCGTCACCGCCCTCGTTGACCGCACGCAGCACAGCGTCTTTCCAGTTTTGTGCGCCATGCATGGCCGTGCGTACTTCATCGAGCATGCGGCTTGCAGCCGAGCTTTCGCGCAGACCGCCAGCCGAGAACGCATCGACAGGCAGCAGGTTGGCAGAGTTCGTCCCGCGTAGCGCACGCAGCACGAGCTGAGCGAATTCCGCGGTAGCCGACCCGGTTGCCGGGTCGTGGGTCGTGACCCCCGCCATGCGCGTCACATCCTTGAGCAGAGCAGGCTCATCCGCGTAATGCCACAGCGCCAGCGGCGCCACTCGCGACAGCACCTCGGCACCATCGGCGATCGACGATGAGGGCGCCCCCTCGGCCAACGCGCGACTCGTGCTCGCGGAGATACCAAGACACTCACCCGTTGCCGAGCCCTCACCCTCGCGCTGCCAGCGTTGGTAGCGCTCGAGCTGATCAAGGGGATCGCAGCCGCCTTGCGCGAGCAGGCTACGCGCAAGATGCAAGGCGAGCGCTGTATCGTCCGCCCACGCCCCGGGCGGCAGATCGAAGGGGCCGCTACCGAGCAAATCTTTGATTGGCGCGAAGACTCCGCGACGCAGGAACTGCGCGGGGGCAGCGAGGGACTCACCTAGCGCAAGCCCCAGCAGCGCGCCGCGGAATCGACTGCGCAGCCGCGCCACCACAGCCAATTGATCGGCCGGAAATTCTTCGTTCCAGTAAAGATCAGGCGCCTGAGACATCCGCTTTCAGATGCGCGAAGTCGAACAATCTCGGGTCGGCGAGATGCCCCGCCTCGACCTGGCAGATGGCCGAGAAGATGGATTCGGTACGCCCCGGCCAGGTCTTCTCCCAGTCCTGGAGCATCTGCTTGATCATGCGTCGCTGGGCGTTTTCCTGCGAGCCGCAGAGTGTGCACGGAATGATCGGAAAAGCGCGGGCGCGGGCATAACGCTCGATCTCGCGCTCGGGTACGTAGGCGAGTGGACGGATCACGATATGCCGCCCGTCCTCGGAGCGCAGCTTGGGCGGCATGGCCTTGAGTCGTCCGCCAAAGAAAAGATTCAGGAACAAGGTCTCGACGATGTCATCCCGGTGATGACCCAGCGCCACCTTGGTTACGCCGTTCTCGCTCGCCCATCGATAAAGCGCGCCGCGACGCAACCGCGAACAGAGACCACACATGGTCTTGCCTTCGGGAATGACCCGCTTGACCACCGAGTAGGTGTCCTGCTCGATGATATGAAACGGCACGCCGAGCGCCGTGAGGTAATCGGGCAAGACATGCTCGGGGAACCCGGGCTGTTTTTGATCGAGGTTGACCGCCACGATCTCGAAGTCGATCGGCGCGCTGCGCTGTAGCGACAGCAGCAAATCGAGCATCGTGTAGGAGTCCTTGCCGCCCGAGAGGCAGACCATCACCTTGTCGCCCGCAGCGATCATGGCGTAGTCCTCGATCGCCTTGCCGACGAGGCCGCGCAGGTGTGCCTGCAGTTTGCGGAAAGTGCCCGAAGTCGGGCGAACCGGCATGTCCATCCGACACTGACTCAGGCGGCTTGCTGCGCACCCATGACGATGAGACAGAGGCAACTGCCGAAACCGACCAGCCAAGTGAGCGAGCGCAGCGTGGCGAGATCGGCCAAGTAGCAAACGATGTAGGCGATTCGGGAGACGAGGAAAATCGTCGCAATCAGGCCGATGGTGGCTCCCTCTACCCCGCCCATGAACGCTGCGGCCAGACCGGCCACATAGGTGATCAGCGCTTCCCAGGAATTGGCCTGGGCCGCATTGGCTCGGGACTGACGACCTGTACGGCGCGCCAGCCATGCGCGCGGATTGGCATTGTCGTAACGATCGGAACCGCCGAACTTTGATAGGCCGGCGCAGACAATCGGCAACAGGGCTGTTGCGAGCAGAACCCAGAATGCAGTGGTCATGGCTAAGCTCCCTTGATGGTGGTATCGCTCGCGGCATCGAGCGTATCGCGCTCGCGCCCGGCAAGTTTGTCGATCAGGTCACTCACATGATGCGGCGAACGAGTGTTGCGCGCCAGCAGGGCGTACAGCGCCGGCACCACAAAGAGCGTGAGCACCAACGAGAAAATCGTCCCGAAAAACACCGCCGCGCCAATGGCATGGCGGCTCTCCGCACCCGCTCCGGTGGCGGTCATCAGCGGGACCGCACCGAAAGCCGTACAGAGGCTGGTCATCAGCACCGGTCGCAGACGGATCGCGGCGGCCTCGATCACTGCCTCGACAAACTCGATGCCACGATCGCGCAGCTGGTTGGCGAACTCGACGATCAGAATCCCGTTCTTGCAGGCGATGCCGACGAGCATGATGCCGCCGATCTGGCTATAGACATTGATCGAGGAGTTGTAGAGCCACAGCCCCACCAGCGCACCCGAGATGGCGAGTGGCACCGTCGCCAGGATCACGAAGGGATGCACGAAACTCTCGAACTGTGCAGCGAGCACCAGATACACGATCAGCAAAGCAAAGGCGAACGTCAGCCAGATGCGTCCCCCCGCTTGCTTGAACTCGCGTGATTCACCATCGAAGCTCACCTGAACGCCTTCGGAGATTTCTTCGCGGATCACGCCCTCGACATAGTTCAGCGCATCGCCGAGTGCATAGCCCGGCGCGAGATTCGCGCTGAGCGTGATCGAGCGCAAACGATCGAAGCGGCGCAGCGAGCTCGGGCCCGCCGTCTCTTCGACGGTGACCAGCGCCGACAGCGGCACCATCTCGCCGTTGCGATCGGAGCGAACGTAGAGATTGCCAAGGTCATCGACGGTCGCGCGATTTTCCTCGCGCGCCTGCAGAACCACGTTGTACTCCTCGCCGCCGCGCAGGAAGTTGGTGACGATGCGCGAGCCCAGCATGGTCTCGAGCGTGCGCCCGATGTTCTGCAGCGAGACGCCGAGATCGGCCGCGCGGTTGCGATCGATACGGATCTGCAATTGCGGCTTGCGCTCCTGATAGTCGGAGTCGAGGCCGATGATCTGCGGGTTTTCCTTCTGGATGCGCGCGGTCACCTGATCGCGCCATGCCGCCAATTGTGCGTAATCGCCGCCGCCCAATACCACCTGCAGCGGGCGACCACCCCCACGCACCCCGAGCGACGGCGGCGTGAACACCATGATGCGTACGCCAGTAATCGCCGCCGTGCGCATGCGCACGCGTTGCGCGATCTCCTGTGCCGTATCCTCGCGCTCGTCCCACAAAGTCAGCGGCACGAACACCGTGCCGTTGTTGGCGTCACCCGCGACCCCGAATGCGCCGGAGCGGACGATGACGCGCCGTGCATTACCCGCGCGCACCTCATCCATGGCGATTGCTTCGACCTCTGCGATGTAGCGATCGAGATTGGCGAGGCTTGCGCCCTCGGGCGCACTCACCATGATGGGCATCATGGCGCGATCCTCGGTCGGTGCGAACTCCTGTTGCAGCTTGAGCCAGGATACGGGCTGGCCGAAGACGGTCAAAGAAACAACCAATGTAGTGAAGGCGGCCGCACCGAGTACCACCGCGAGCGGTCGGCCTGCTGCCATGGCAGCGCGCAGCGTCGCTTCGTAAGCGGTCGTCACAACCTGGAAATTTCGATCGATGGCCAGCGCGAACCGTCCGCGCTGGATGCCGTTTGCAAACAGCTTCGAGGCCATCATCGGCGTCAAGGTCAAGGCAACGACTGCCGAGAAGCCGACTGCGGCCGCAACCGTCACGCCAAATTCGCCAAACAGTCGCCCAAGCGTGCCTTCCATGTAGGAGACGGGCACGAACACCGCCATCAGCACGAGCGTGGTCGCGACCACTGCAAAACCGATTTCCTGACTGCCGCGCAGCGCACCAAGCAGCGCCGGCTCACCGGCTTCGATACGTCGCGCAATGTTCTCGAGCACCACGATGGCATCGTCGACCACGAGGCCGATCGCGAGCACCACACCGAGCAGGGTCAAAGTATTGATCGAGTAGCCAAGCGCAGCCATCACGAGTGCCGCCGCCAGGATCGATACCGGAATGGTCACGGCCGGAATCAGCGTCGCCCGCAAGGTACCGAGGAACGCGAAGATGATCACCAGCACGATCAACAAGGTCTCGAGCAGCACCGTGACGACTTTTTTCATTGACTCCGACACGAACACGGTGAAGTCGAGATTGATATCGCCCTCGATATCCTTGGGCAGCGTCGGCTGAATCTGTTCGAGCTGCGCACGCACGGCCTTGGACACGTCGAGCACGTTGGCCTTGGAGGTCGGCACGATGCCGACACTGACACCGGGTAGACCATTGGCACGACCGAGCGAACGCTCATCTTCGGCGGCCAGCCTGACCTCAGCCACTTCGCCAAGCCGCACCAGATAGCCGTCAGCGGCGCGGCCGATGACGAGCAGCCGGAAGTCCTCCTCGGAATCGAGCGAGGTTCGGGTGCGCAAGGTGAACTCGCGTTCGATCGACTCGACGCGCCCCGCGGGCAGCTCGAGATTCTCGCGCCGCAAGGCGGCTTCGACATCGCCGACGGTAAGCTGCCGAGCCGCCATCGCTTCGCGGTCCAGCCACACGCGCATGGCATAGCGGCGTCCGCCGCTGACGCGGACGCTGGCCACACCGGGGATGGCACCCATGCGATCGATGACATAGCGGTCAAGGTATTCGGTGAGTTCGAGCGCATTGCGGCCCGTGCTCGTGAAGTTGATGTAGAGGATGGGCTCGGCAGAGTCGTCCACCTTAATGATTTGCGGTGGATCAGCCTCATCGGGCAGCCGGGCTGCCACACGTGCCACACGCTCGCGCACGTCGTTGGCCGCATCATCGAGATCACGGTCGAGCGCAAACTCGACATTGATGCGCGCAAATTGATCGAGACTCGAGGAAGTCAGCTTCTCGACCCCTTCGATGCCGGCGATTTCGTCCTCGATCACCTGCGTCACCCGCGATTCGATCACGGCCGCATTGGCACCGCGATAGAACACGGACACGCCGACGATCGGTCGACTGACATCCGGATACTCACGCACCGAGAGCTTGAGGGTCGCCATCACGCCGAGAATCAGCATGAGCAGCGACAGTACGGTCGCAAAGACCGGTCGTCGCACCGAGAGATCAGAGATTTTCATGAGCGCGCGAGATCCCGCACGGGACCCGTGTCACGCAGTTTGACCGTGCCTTCGACCACAATACGCTCACCCGCGGCGAGACCCGAGACCACTTCGACGCTGCCCGGACGGCGCAGTCCGGTGAACACTTCGCGTTTTTCGGCGATGTCGCCCTTGACCACGAACACGTATTGGCGATCCTGATCGGGAACGATCGCTTCCTCGGGGATCACGATGGCCTGGCGCTCGTCACGCAGCAGTTCAACGTTCAGGAACATGCCCGGCTTCAGCAAGCCATCGGCGTTCGGCAGCTCGGCGCGCACTTGCAGCGAGCGACTGGTCGAATCGATGCGCGAATCGATACTCGCCACCTTGCCGCGAAATACACGACCAGGATAGGCCGTGGAGGACACCGCGACCGGCAATCCCACGCGTAGTGCAGTCAGGTTGTTCTCGGGCACACCGAAGTCGACCTTGATGATCGAGGTGTCATCGAGCGTGGTGATCACCGTGCCCGGGCTGATGAGTCCGCCAACGCTCACGCGGCGCAGTCCGACCCGACCACTGAAGGGCGCACGAATGACCGTATCTTCGAGTCGAGCGCGCGCTGCATCGACGCGCGCCGCGTTGGCGGCACGCGTGGCCACGATCTGATCAAACTGCGACTTCGACAACGCCTGGGTCGGCAACAACTCCTGGGCGCGTTGATACTGACTCTCGCTCTCGGTGAGCGCGGCGGTCGCCGCCGCGAGATCCGCACGTACCTGAGCGCTGTCGAGTTCGACCAGCACCGCGCCGATGCGTACCGGCTCGCCATCGCGGAAGCGCACGGCCGAGACGATATTCGAGGTCTTGGCCGTGATTTCGACGGCTTCATTGGCGCGCGCTGTGCCAAGCGCCTTGAGCTCGCGCGCCAGCGGCTGCATCGCCACCGCCTGTGACACCACAGGCACCGGCATACCGCCAAACCCACCGCCTGGCCCAGCCCCCGGACGACCGGCCGCTGCGCCGGGCGGTCCCATGCCCCCCGGTCGCGCCACCCCTCCCGGCGGACCCATCCCTCCGGGCGGACCCATGCCTCCCGCAGGCGCTCCGGCATGACGGGTGGCGTAGATCGCCCAACCGACACTGAGCACTGCAACAACGAGACTGCCGATAACCAGAGGATTTCGCGACGATGACATGGCGTCATTGTCTCACGATGGCGTCTTTGACCCTCGGCAAGACGCCTGCGCAGCCGGGTGACGGATACCGCCGCGGCGCGCTAGCGCGGGCTCGCGTCGGTTATTTCATTGATGCGTTCGGGCGGCTGCTGCCAGGTCGCCGCGTACCAGCCGATCGCTACCGAAAAGACCAACAGCGTTAGCACGGTGATCAACAACAGCAGACGACGCAAGAACATCGGCGCGTGCCCTCAACGCAGCGCCAGGCTGCCCCGCTTCTCGAAGGGCACCGTGCGGATCATGCCGCTCGCCAGCGTCACTTCGCCCCGCAGCTCGTAAGGCAGTTCGTCGGGCATGCCACCCGCCTTGCGCGCTCGCTCGATGAGGCGCAGCAACGTCCCGGCAAGATTCGCGGTCACCATCATGTCGAACTCGGCCTGCCCCAACGCCGGCACCACGAAACTGCTGCCCGACAAACCGCGACCAAGCTCTTCACCGCCGAGCGTGATCGAGTACGTGATACCGCGCACCCGCAGTTCACGATCATTGGGGTTCTGGACACGCACGCGGGCGCGCAGCTGCTGCGCGAACAGGTCTCCCTTCACGAGCTCGACACCCGCGATATCGAGCGTCGGGGCCTGCAATCGCGGGCCGAGCGCCGCACAGCCGCCGAGTAACAACAGCAGAACCAATGCGGCGAGTCTTTGAGCGATGACGGGGCGAAAGATCACGGGGCTGTTCCGGCAGCGGGGACGGATCCTCATGAAGTCTACCCCTGCAGCCGAAGATTCGGATAGGCCTGTCGACGAACTCGGGCGGCAAGCGTGCAAGCGCGGGGTTGCCGCGCGTATCCTCGCGGGATGAACGCGTCACTTCGCCCGTCTCGGTTTGGTCTCGTCTTGGCGTTGCTGCTGGCCTTGGCCGGCTTCCTCACGTCCGCACCGCTCGTCGCCCAAGGCGAGCCCCCGGCGCTCGATCTCGCCAGCTATCCGCGCAGCAGCCTGCAGATTGTTTCCGCAGGGAGCACCCATGCTTTTGAGGTGTGGATCGCCGACACGCCCGACCGGCAGCGTCAGGGTCTGATGTACGTGCGCGATCTACCGGCGGGTCAAGGCATGCTGTTCGTCAATGAAACACCCCGCATCTCGAGCTTCTGGATGAAGAACACCTACATCCCGCTCGACATTCTCTTCATCGATGCGCGCGGCCGGATCGTAGCGATTTTCGCCAACACCCGACCCCTCTCGCTCGAGCCCGTTGGACCCTCCTCTCCCGTGCTGGCCGTGCTCGAGTTGCGCGGCGGCGAAGCGGCGCGGCGCGGCATCCGCGAGGGTGATCGGGTCAGGCATCCGGTGTTCAAGCCTTGACAAAGAAATCCCGACTGCGGATCCCGATTGGCCAGGTTTGTGCGGAGAGTGCCGAATGTCGTTTGCTCGGACGTGCTCCGAGCCTGCTACTGATAACCCTTCTCGCGGGCGGCGCAATGACCGCGTGGGCACAACCCAGCGAGGGCATTTCCGCTGAAGGCTTTTATCGCCTCGAGAGCCCGGCCGATCTCGCCCAGATTGACCTAGCGATCAGCGGCACGGCCGACTCACCTGAGAGCGCGGAAGCGGAGCTCGAGAATCACGCGACGGAAGTATTTGCGCTGCTGCGCAGCAGCGGGCTGGTGGCCGACTCATTGCGCGAAGCAGATCGAGCGGTGACGTCCGATCCTGGCGCGAGAGAGTGGCGAGCAGTCCGAGACGTACGGGGCAGCGTCCGGAGGACGTCGTTACCCGCGGTGCTTGGGCAGTTGCGAGACCGGGTGTTCGTGACCATTGGGTCCATCACGCCGGCAAGCAGTCAACGTCTTGCTGCACAGACTGCAGCGCTCGAGCGAGCCACGGCCGAGGCCCGCCGCAAGGCGGAGACCGCCGCGCGAGAACTCGGTTTCGCGCTCGGGCCGGTACGCGAGATTCGGGTGAGCGATGCCGAGGATCGACCCGCGGCCGATCCGTCAGCATCCGCAATGATCGGAGTCGAGGCGCGGGTGTTTGTTCGCTACGGGCTTGTGCCCGCGACCGCGCAAACCGAAGTCATGGCAATCGCGGCCGCCAAAGAAAAAAGGCGTGCCGCCGAATCGAGCGCCTCAGCGACCGCCGTTGTCGAGCAGCGACCGGCAAGCCGATCTTCAGCGGATGATGCATCGACCGCGCTCGCCGTGGAAATCGTCGCTGCGACCTATGACTCCTCCGGCCGAGGGCGATTCACCACGGCGGCAGGTACGATCTGGCGGGAGACCGTGCCCACGCCCGTTCAGCAACGACTGAAGAGCGGGCGCGTCTACCGCGGAGCGATCACACCCGGAATCTTTGGCGGTTATCGGATGGAACTCGTTGGCATCCCACGAGTACTCAAGGTCGAGCCGGTGACGGATCGACGCCCGTGAGCAGACCGAAAGCATAAAAAAATGCGCCGCCCGATGCGGCGCAAAGCACAAAAAAAATGCGCCGCCCGACGGCGGCGCATTCTTTGATCGACAAGGACCTCTGAGTCTTTACAGACGGTAGTCGATGCCAACGTAGTAACGGCGTCCGAGAACGTCGTACAGCGAGGGATCGGTATTCGCCTGCACGTTGGGGTTGTAGATACGCGGAGCCTGATCAGACAGGTTGTTGATACCCACTCGGACCGTCAGGCTGCCGGTAAGCTCGTACCGACCGATAAGGTCGTAGTACCAAGTGGCAGGCACGCCCGTGTTGCTGATCGGCGATCCGCCGGTCACCGTAGCCGCGTTAACCATGCCGTCGATATAACGCGCCGACAACTGCAGCTTCAGAGGACCGCGCGAATAGATCGTATCGATGTTGGCCTTCCACTCAGGCACCGACGAACCCGTACCACTGCCGATGGTTCCGGCAAAGTCGAACACGGGGTCGACCGGGGTGGTCTGCGACTCGTTCTTTTCGGTCCAAGTGGCACCGAGGTTAAAGTCCAAGGTGCCGATCGACTCGCCGAGGTCGAAGCCCACGCCCGCCGCAAGATCGACACCGCTGACCGTGCTCGCGGCCTGGTTCCGCGACAGCTGCAACAGACCCTCGACGCCGCCGTTGGTCGCGCTGCGCGTGAACAGTCGGCACCACGAATTGTTGATGTCGAAGGTCGGGTTGGCGCCGTCACGGTTGTAGCAGCGCTGCACGATCGTCGTCGCACCCACCGCCGCAATCACCTCTTCCAATTCGATCGACCAGTAGTCGACCGACAAGTAAGAGCGCTCGAGCGAGGCGATCGGCTGGTTGAGCACGAAGCCGAGGGTGAAGGAGTCGGCCACTTCCGGCTTGAGATTCGGGTTACCAACGATGATGCCGGTAGCCTGACCGAACGGCTGGAAGTAGTTCGCACCACCAGCCACGACCGACTGCGCGGCACAAAGTGCCCGCACCTGCGCGCCATTCGGGCCGCTGCGATAGGTTGCCGCGATCGTGCCCGTGGTGTTGCAGGGATCCTGGTTGGTGAAGGTCGGGAAGTTGTTCAGCTGGGGCGAAAACAGCTCCGAGATGTTCGGGCTGCGCACCGCGTGCTGATAACCCGCGCGGAAACGCAGGCTGTCCGTCGCCGTCCAGTCAAACGTAGCCTTGTAGGTGTCATCCGAGCCGGAGCGGCTATTGTCCGTCATGCGGTAGCCGAGAGTGAGGGACAGCGACTGCACGAACGGCATGTCCTTGAGGATCGGGACCGCAACTTCCGTGAACACGTCCGTGAAGTTGAGTGCGCCCGCGACCGGCTTCTGCTCGTTGAAGCCCGCGACCAAACCCGGCTGCAGACCACCATCCGGACGGAAGTCGAAATCGACCTCGCGGTAGCTCGCACCGATGGCCGCCTGGATCATGCCTGCCGGCAGCTCGGCGACGTCGCCAGTGGCGGTCGCCTCGATGATGGACTGCTCGATGACCGTGAGATTCTTGGCTTCGAGGCTGATGAAGTCGCGACAAGCCTGACTGATCTCGGCCGAACCGAAGAGGTTCAGGCCGCCCGTGCAGATCGAGCGACCACCGTCAGCGGCACCCAGCAGCTGCTGGGTGCGGTCGCGGCGTACGTTGCCGCCCTGGATTTCGGTGAGTACCGAACGGCCGTAAGACGCGTAAGCGTCGTACGTCCACGAGCCAACGATGTCGCCGGTGGCGCCTGAGGTCAGCTGCCAAACGTCGTGCGTATTGAAGCCCGTACGACCGCCGAGCGCGTTGAAGCGCTTGGCGAGATCGAAGGTCGCCGTCGGGTTCGGACGGGAAGCCAGCAGGGCCCGCAGCGGCGCGGTGATGAACGGGTTCGTGACCGGGACAGTGAAGCCCGTGGAGCCACCCGCCGGCGTCGGCGCGAGCTCCTGCAACGCGTTGTAGTTCGTGTACATGAACTGCGCGTACGGCTCGAAGCGGTCATTGATCTCGAGGCCGATCCGACCGTAGACGTTCCAACGCTCCATCGGGAGCACCAGAATGTTTGCCGGCTCGAAGTTGTACGAGAAGAAGTCCGGGAAAAAGGCTGTGGCGATGTCGCTCGCCGGACCCGTGTAGTTGACGACGTCGAGCGGGCTGCCCGAGACGCCGGTGCAGAACAGCGTGCCGTCCGGATTAAAGCCGAATCCCGCCTGGCCGCCATTGGCGGCACAGCGGCCGGGTCCGAAGATGGTATTGACTGCTGCCTGCGAGGGTACGTTCGCACCGGCCGTGTACGAGCCGCCCGGGAAGGTGCCGGTCTGGGAGCTCGCCTGCGCCGCGAACGCGCGCGCATCCTTGTACATGTCGTCGCGATTGAAGTACCCCGCCGAGAACACCGCGCTGCCGCGGCCGTCGGCAAACTTGCCGCCGAGGGTGATGTCGGAGCTCCACTCCTGACCGTCCTCCTGCTGAGTGAGACGGTACTGGCTGCTGATGGCAATGCCTTCGAAGTCCTTCTTCATGATGAAGTTGACGACGCCGGCCACGGCATCCGCACCGTAGGTCGCACCGGCGCCACCGGTGATAACCTCGACGCGCTCGATCAGCGCCGATGGGATGGTGTTGATGTCGACCACGCCACCGCTGGTCGAACCCATGCCGCGACGGCCGTCGATCAGCACGAGGTTGCGGTTGGAACCGAGGCCGCGCAGGTCGATCACCGAACGGCCGTTGTTCGACGGGTTTTCGACTGCGAGCTCGAGCTCGGCGTCACCTGCGTGAGGGTGTTCATGAATTGGTCGACGGTGGTGTATCCGGACTCGATAATCGCGTCCGCATCGACCGTGAGAATCGGGCTCTCGGCCTCGGCATCTCGCTTCGCGATACGGGTTCCGGTAACGGTCACCGTCTCCAGCGACTGGGGACCGGCGGCAGAGTCCTGCGCCTGCGCGGAGACTGACAGCGCTGCGACAGCAGCACTAACGGCGCCAAGCAGCACGGCTTTACGCACCGCGTTCAAAACAGGTGTAGACGTCATATTGACGATGACTCCAAGTACGAATTTAGTTGAGGGGAATCTGAGAGACCGGAAACACAACGCGTCCGCAAATCTTTTCTGGACCAAAGAAGGCGCCGGAATTGGCCACATTAAACGAAGGGAATCAAGCCTTTCACAATATTTCGGCCGCGTGTTCACAAGCTCTTTGTTGCGCCAGCGCAACGCGCGGTACGAGGGCCAGAGCGGGGCGAAAAGTCAGGTTCGAGGCGGGGTGCGGACTCCGGCTCCATTCACCCGAGAGATTGCAACACGCGCTGCAGGTACTCCGCATGCAGGCGGCTGCGCTCTTGCTGCACCGACCCGTCCGCTCGGTACTGATCAACATCCTGCTCGCCGACCAAGCCGCGCCCTGCGAGCACTCGCTCCAAGGCATCGAGTCGGGTTCGGGTGACCGCGAGCTCGGCAACCAGCGCCAAGGTAACGCCGTACAACCGATCGACCATCGGGTCGTCGGTGAATTGCGGAGAGTCCGGACGGCACCCGGCGGCAGCGGTCGCTGCAGGCTGGGTGGGGTTAGCGTCAAACGGGAGGGAGTGATCCATATCCATGCTGTCCAATGGGCTATCCGATGGCGGCGATTCCGTTCGCCGCCCGCCATGCACCCACCGCGTACCACGCGGGCGCTCGTCCGAAATCTTCCTGTCTCTCGCTGCACTGCCACGCCGGCGCAACGCAGCGCGTCTCGAATACCTCGTCCCTGCCAAAGCCCACCCGCTCGAGCATCGCGGGCAGATCGCTCTCGTGCAGAGCACTCCAGAACGGCTCGTTGTTGAACCGGCCGTCCCAGTCGCGCATGAACTGCTCGAACGGTTCGAGTCCGCGATAAGTCGGCTGTTCCAGATGGATGGTCAATCCGCCTGCACGCAGCAGCCGATGCGCCTCGGCAAAGATTTTCGGCAGTGCCTGGCGCGAGGTTTCATGCAGCACCATGGTGGTGAACACGAGATCGAACGACCCGCTTGGTAGTTGCGTGTCAGCGGCGTCTCCTTGGACGAACTCGATATCGTCAACGCCAAGCGATCGTGCACGTGCGTGCCCGTAGCGCAGCATCGGCGCTGCTGCATCGATGGCCACGATCTGCGCCCGCGGGAAGGCCTCGCGCAGCGGCAACGTGTTGTGACCGAGGCCGCAACCGAGATCGAGAATTCGCTGCGGCACGAAGGCTGGGTACTCGCGGCGCAGCCAATCGACAAGTGCACGGCCGGCAGCATTGCTCCAAGGTCCGCCACTGCCCCCGATGGTGGCGTACAGCCCTGCATCGTAATTCGCGGGGTTGGAGACATCATCCTCCAGCAACTCGGCGGTGTAACCGCCGCGCATCAGATGTTGTTCGACTGCGGAGACGTACCGCGGTGGCCGAAATGCCGGATCGAGCCGCAACGTGTCGCCGCTTGCATTGAGTGCGCGCGCTCGATCACGCAGCGTCTCAGCCTGTCGACCAACGATCTGCCGACCCACGAGTTGGCGATACTCCATCGTGTTGCGCCGTACCAAGCTATAGACCTGATACGCGGGTTCGTTCGCCATCGCCTCGGCGACCTCGTAACGATCGACCGCCTCGCGCCCGTGCCGAGTGCGCCAATCGCCGCTCGCGCGGTTATCCCAAGCCTCGCGCACCTTCGGCCCGAGCCGCTCAGCCACGTACGCATTCAGGTGGGCGATGACATCGAGACGCGCAATCTCGTCATGCCGCGCCTCGGGTAGAAGCGCGTGTCGACCAATGTTCTGCCAGGAGGCGGGGGATCCCATACACGGCAGACTGCCTCTGCGGATGATTTCGGGGAAATCGATTATTCTTGATTGATCCTTCGCTTTTACCGAACTGACGGGGCCGTCGTGCGACATCTCAACTACACCCACCTGCTCTACTTCTGGTCCGTGGTGCGCGAGGGCGGTGTCGCGGCCGCGGCTACGGCCTTGCACATCACTCCACAGACGGTCAGCGGACAGATCAAGCTGCTCGAAGATCAACTTCAGGGCGCGCTGTTCGAAAAGCAGGGTCGCCGCCTCGTCCCCACGGAGCTCGGTCGTATCGCCTTCGCTTACGCCGAAGAAATCTTTCCGAAGGGTCTGGAACTCGCCTCCGTGCTGCGCGGTGCGCGGACGCGCGGCAGTCGACAAGTGGCCATCGGTGTTGCCGATGCAGTACCCAAGCTCGTCACCTGGCGCGTGCTCGAGCCGCTGCTCGCCGGCGATGGGCGGTTTCACATGATCTGCCACGAGGGGCCGCTGCCCGTGCTGCTCGAGGATCTGGCGGCACATCGACTCGATCTCGTACTCGCCACAAGTGCAGTGCCCGCCGATGCAGCGATCAAGGCGTTCAGTCACCTTCTCGGCGAATCGGAGCTCGGGTTCTTCGCGGCGCCGGCGCTTGCCAAGCGCCTGCACAAGAACTTTCCGCGCAGCCTGCAGGATGCGCCGCTGCTCGTGCCGACCGACCGCAGCGCCAACCGACGCGCGCTTGATGCCTGGTTCGAACGTCTCGGCATCACGCCGCGAATCGTCGGCGAACTCGACGACAGTGCGCTCGTCAAGACGTTTGCGCAGCACGGTGCCGGAGCGTTTGCAGCGCCGCTGGCAATCGAGAACGAAATCATTCGGCAGTACGGCGTGGTTCGAGTCGGCCGGATCGAGGAACTGAAGGCGCGTTTCTTTGCGATTTCAACGGAGCGTCGCATCAAGCATCCGGCGGTGGCCATGATCACCGAGGCGGCGCGCACGGGACTTTTCACGCGCCGCTGAGAGTGACGCGGCGCTGAGCTTGACGCGGCGCCGAAGCAGACGTCCCGCCGAGGTCGCTCAGTCGACTCGTGACGTCGTCACGCTCTGCAGCTCTCCGCCGTCGCTGACTTCAAGACGTACCTCGATCGGCTGGCAGCAGATTTGGCAGTCCTCGATGTAGCTGCGCGACGCATCGGTCAGATCGAGCATCGACCCGTACGGCTCGCCGCACCACGGGCACTGCAGCTCGACGAACACCCCCAGTTCGGCCGAATCGGCCGATGCCTGCCCGGGCTCGAACACCGGCTCGAGCCCGTAAAGCGCATCGATGTGCGCCGGGTCGAGAGTGCTGATCTCGGCGAGCACGCCCGAAAGGGCGCCCGCAGCCGAGGCGACACGATTCGGCGACTTGCGCTGACGATCCATGCCTCGATGATAGACTGCGTCCGGTGGTCTTTGGAGCAAGCTGCGGAGCGTTGCATGAGAACACTGTGTGACATCCGCGGGCATGTGTCCCGTCAGAGCATTTCCGAGAGTATTTCTTTGACGCGCAAGATTGTTTGCGCGGCGAGCGCCGTCCTGCTCGCCGTGGTCGCTACCCATCCCCTCGCGGCGGCCTCGCTCGCGACCAGCCACGCCGATTTCTGTGCCGAGGTGCAGCGGTTGTTGGTGGACACCACGCTGCCGATCGCCAACTCCATCCAGCGCAGCAAAGACGACTTCACGGAATCCAAGGCCGCGGTCGCGCCGCTCACCACTCAGCAGTTCATCACTTCCGATGACGACGGACTGCCGCTCGAGTTGTCTTGTAAGACCAAGACCGCCGACCATCTGCGTGCCGAGCATGGCGATGCCGCGGCTCGAGATCCCTCCCTGCCGCCGCGCAGCTGTCGGGACATCCAGCGCGTCATGGTGCTCGAGGTTTGGCGCTCCTTGAGCGCGACTGAGCGGGCGGGCGCCGCGCACGACCCGCAGCGCATCCTGCTCGCTGCCGACACGGTGAGTTACACGGGTTCCGGCTGGATCGGTTCGCCCGCTGAAGCTTGGGTCGGAAATGACGGGAAGCTTCGGCTTCGCGCCTCGGCCTTGTATGCCAACTGGGAAGACTGGCGCTGGAAAATCATGCCGGAAAGCTTTCGCGGCAATTATTACTGCCATCTTGTCGCGCCCGAACGAATGCGCAGGCTCATGCTCGGCGCGGAGCGACTTGCCCCGCGATGAATTCCGTTACCCCGCGATGATTTCCATCTCGAGGTGCTTGCTGGCCTTGAGCGAACTTGAGATGAGACACACCTGCTCGGCTTTCTCGAGCAGCTTGCGCGCGCGGTCCTGATCGGCATCGGGCGGCAAGCTGAGTCGGGCATGCACGGTAAAAGCGGTGAACTGGGTCACCCGCTCGATGCGATCGAGCGTGCCCTCGGCGCGGCACTCGAGTCGCGTCCAATCGAAGCGCGAGGCTGCCGCCACCGCGCGAAAACTTAGCACGAAGCAATCCACCAAGGCCGCAGTCAAGAGCGTCTCGGGCGACCAACAGTCGCCACTGCCACCAAACTCCGTCGGCGGATCGCTCTCGAGGGCAGGCAGGCCGGGTGACTGGAGCTCGACTCGACCGGACACGCTGGCCGAGGCCGACACGATGTAGTGATGCGGGAGAGGGTGCATGACCGCATTATCGAGCCTCGAGTGTAAGCGGAACAACAGCACCCGGCTGCGAATCGACGGCGTCCGCATTAACCTCGCTCGCTTGGACCGCGCCCGCTTGCTGCACCGTGCGCCGCCGCTCACAATGTCGCGATGAGTGATGAAGCCCGCAGCGCACCACGACGCCTGCCTTCGACGACCGATGCTTCGCGCGAGGCGCGTGACGTCCGTCGCGCCCGTCTGCGCGAGGATGGGTTCGTCATCGATGCACTCTGCGGCGAAGCAGCCGAACTCGACCCCGAAAAACTGGCGGGCAGCATCGAGGGATTCATCGGCTACGCGCGGATTCCTTTGGGTGTCGCGGGACCGGTACGCATCCAGGGCCGTCATGCCGCGGGCGATTTTCTGGTGCCGCTGGCGACCACCGAAGGCACGCTGGTGGCTTCTTTGCAGCACGCCTTCAATGTCATCAATCGCTGCGGCGGGGCCAACGCGGGCTGCAGCCGGCAACTCGTCGGCCGCGCGCCCTGCTTCGAGTTCGCCGATCTCGCCATCGCCATGCAGGTTGCCGAATGGCTGCCTGCCCAGTTCGCCGCCATGCAAGAGGCCGCAGCCGCGACGTCGCGCTTCTGTCGTCTGCAGGGTCAAAAAATTTCCGTACTCGGCAACACAGTTTATTTGATGCTCGAGTACACCACCGGTGATGCTGCGGGACAGAACATGGTCACGCTCGCCACACAGGCCGTCTGTCGATTGTTGTTGCCCGCCATGCCCGCGCAGCCGGTCAGCTGGCTGCTCGAATCTGCACTCTCGGGCGACAAGCGTTCTTCGGCGCAAGCTTTCCTCGGCGCGCGCGGTCGCAATGCCTCGGCAGAAATCGTCATTCCAAGCCGTACCGTCAATCGTTACTGGCGCGCGGACGCCGCAGCGATGGTGCGTTGCTGGGACCAAGCCGTCGCGGGCGCGGCACAAACAGGCGCCGTGGGCCTGCAGGCCAACGTGGCCAACGGCCTCGCGGCACTCTTCATCGCCTGTGGTCAGGATGTCGCCTGCGTCTCGGAGGCTACGACTTCGATCACGCGCTTCGAGATCAAGGGCGATGGTGACCTGTATGCCTCGGTGACGTTGCCGAATCTGATCATCGGCACCGTGGGTGGCGGTACGTTCCTGCCGACCGCGCGCGAATCGCTGGGTCTCATCGGCTGTCAGGGCAGCGGTACGGCCGCAAAGTTCGCCGAGATCTGCGCCGTCGTGGCGCTCGCTGGCGAGTTGTCGCTGATCGGTGCCATGGCGAGCGGTGCATTTGCCGATGCGCACGCGAGCGGCGGCCGCAAGGGCCGCGGTACTGGCGACGGCTGACCCGTGGTCAAAGAAATCGCGGCGGTACCGCGACCGCGCAAACCGGTCCGTCGATTCCTCCTGCACAAACTGCTGCCGCCCATAGGCTGGCGCGCCTATCGCAGTCTCGGTCGATCATGGACCTATCGTGAACATGACCTGCATCGGCTGCACGATCTCGTGGCCACTAAACAGCCGGTGGTCGGCGCGTTCTACCACTCGCGCACCTTCGCCCTGCTGCATTACTTCAGTCTGCCGACGCAGGGCCGCTGGATCCTGATGTGCTCGCAAAGCCGTGACGGCGAAGCGATGACGCGGATCGAAGAAGGCCTCGGTTTCCGTGTTGCACGCGGCTCATCCGGCAAAGGCGGCGCAAGAGCGCTCGTCGAGATGATCAAGGCACAGCGCGAGGATCGCGGCCTGAACTCCTGCCTCGCCATCGACGGCTCACGCGGTCCGCGCGGAATCGCTCAACTTGGGACCATCACGCTCGCACAGAAAACCGGGAGTCTGCTGCTTCCGGTCGCCGCCTCGACCGACCGCTACTGGCGTTGGAATGCCTCGTGGGATCGCACCATCATCCCGAAACCCGGAGCAACGGTCGCCGTGCGCATCGGCACCCCGATCGAGGTTCCGCCCAAACTCGATGACGCACAACTCGAGGCCCTGCGTCGCCGACTCGAGGACAGCATGTTTTCGTTGCACTCTGCACTCGACGCCGAGATGGGGTATTGCGATACGGAACCGCTGCGCCATTGCCCATGAGCACGGCCCCCATCACTCCCGCCGCGGCTGCATCGAACATCCTGCTCAAATCTTGGGCAGGCCCTTTTGGCGGCGTACCACCCTTTGACGAGGCAACAGCTGCGCTGCTGCAGCCGGCGTTGCTCGCCGGGATGGCCGAGCATCTCGCCGAACTCGAGCGCATCGCCAATGATCCCGCGCCACCTACCTTCGCCAACACCGTTGCCGCAATGGAACGCTCGGGCCGCGCACTCGATCGTGCAGCGACCGTGTACTACACCTTCAGCGCCACACTGAGCGACGAGGCGGTACAGGAAGTGGAGCGCGTCATCGAACCAAAGATGGCGGCCTTCCGCGACTCGATCACGCAGAACGAAAAACTCTTTGCACGCATCGCGGCAGTCTATGAATCGCGCGAGCGCTCCGGTCTCACCGCCGAAGAACAGCGTCTCACCTGGCTCGCCTACACGAACTTCGTGCGCGCCGGCGCCAAGCTCGATGCCGTCTCCAAGCAGCGACTCGGCGAAATCAACCAAGCGCTTGCCGGCCTGTTCACAAAGTTCAGCCAAAACCTGCTGGGTGATGAAAGCGAGCGCTACACGTTGCTCGAATCCGTCGATGATCTCGCGGGGCTCCCCGAGTCGCTGCGCGTCGGTTTCGCCGCTGACGCCGAACGTCGCGGTCAGCCAGGCAAGTGGTTGATCGCCAATACGCGCTCGTCGGTGGAGCCTTTCCTCACCTACTCGACGCGACGCGACTTACGCGAAACAGTCTGGCGTGTGTTCGTCAACCGCGGCGATAACGGCGATGCGCGTGACAACAAGGCGATCATCGGCGAAATCCTGCAGCTGCGCGCCGAGCGAGCGCGGCTGCTCGGCTTTCCGACACATGCCCACTGGCGGCTCGAGAACTCGATGGCGCGCGCCCCGGAGCGCGCCATGGAACTTATGGAGGCCGTGTGGCAGCCGGCAGTCGCGCGCGTGCGCGAAGAAGTCGCCGACATGCAAAGAATCGCCGACGCCGAAGGTACTCACCTCACCATCGAGCCCTGGGACTACCGTCACTACGCCGAGAAAGTCCGCAAGGCGAAGTACGACCTCGATACCCACGAGCTCAAACCCTACCTGCAACTCGAAAGATTGCGCGAGGGGATGTTCCATGTTGCGGACGAACTCTTCGGCATGCAGTTCACCGAACTACCTGCGGGCAGCGTTCCGGTCTATCACCCGGACGTGCGCGTCTGGCGGGTCGACGACCACGCCGACAAGCTGATCGGCCTTTGGTATTTCGACCCCTATGCACGCCTCGGCAAGCAGTCGGGCGCCTGGATGAGCGCATACCGCGTACAGGAACGCTTCGATGGCGAGATCAAGACCCTCGTCTCCAACAACGCCAATTTCGTGAAAGGCCAGCCGGGTGAGCCCGTGCTGATCAGCTGGGACGATGCCGTCACGCTGTTTCACGAGTTTGGCCACGCGCTCCATGGCCTCTGCTCGAACGTCAACTATCCGAGCGTCTCCGGTACCAATGTGGCGCGCGACTACGTCGAATTCCCTTCGCAGTTGCTCGAACACTGGCTGCCGGTCAAGGAGATTCTCGATCGCTTTGCCGTGCACTACCACACCGGTCAGCCCATCCCCGCAGAGCTGGTCGCCAAACTCGACAATGCCAAGACCTTCAATCAAGGATTCGCCACGGTCGAGTACCTCGCGGCGGCGCTGATCGACATGGCACTGCACCTGACCGCGACGCCCGATACGCGCATCGATCCCGCAGTCTTTGAACGCGATACTTTGGCGGCTCTTGGCATGCCGCGGGAGATCGTCATGCGGCACCGCACGCCGCAGTTCGGTCACATTTTTTCGGGCGATGGCTATTCGGCGGGTTATTATAGCTATCTCTGGGCCGACACACTTACCGCCGATGCCTGGGAGGCATTTACCTTGGGCAAAGGTCCCTTTGACCGTGACATGGCCAAGCGCTTGCGCGATCACGTGTTCAGGGTGGGCAATACCGTCGATCCGGTGGAGGGATATCGCGCCTTCCGCGGGCAGGACCCGCAGATCGAAGCATTGATGCGCAAGCGAGGTTTTGCGGCGGCCGCTCCCCGGACTCGATGAAATCTTTGTAATCTTGGGGGCCGGCGGGGCGGCAGCGCACAGAAATTGCGTAGGCAAAAGATTTATTTGCCATTAGAATGCGGCCCGTCGAAATCATAGGACTCTACTTACATGGCCAAGAAAAAGACTCGCGCTGTTGTCCGTTCACCGAAGAAATCCAAGCGAAATCTCTCGGCATGGACTCCTGCTGATGAACAAAAGCTCCGCAAGCTCGCCGGCAAGATGCCGACGGCCAAGCTTGCCAAGATGCTCAACCGCTCCGTGGCGGCCGTAACCTTCAAGGCGTTTTCGCTGCGTCTTTCACTGCGGCTGCCGAGCAGCAACCGCGGTCGCAGACTCAAGGTCGCGAAGCGTCGCGCAGGCTGATTATCCGGCGCAGCAAGCCGAGCACCACGAGTGCTCGGCTTGCGAGCTGCAGGGCTTTCGCGGGCCCCGCCATCAGTACCAACAGGGCTGATCCGGCGAGCAACACGGGCGCGCGTGTCACCACCTGAACCGCCGAGACGATCCGTCCCACGCCGGAGAGGCGTGAACCGATCGCTTCTGTGGTGTGGGCGATGTCCGTGCGCAAGCGCGCGCTACGCTCCAACAAAGCGGCTCGACGCAGGGCGAGTTCTTGCTCGCGAGGCGTCATGTCGATCCCGGGTCGCGAGCGTGATCGCGGGCTTGGTCACGAGCGGCCACCAGCGCATCGCGATCGCGGCGTAATTCTTCGAGGGTGGCTTCGAGCAGACGGGGTCCGCGGGTCACCGCACGCCAAGCCTGCCAAATCGCGAGCGCGGCGACGCCGAGAAACACCAACGTGACGAGCGCGCTCGCCAGCAGGCGATGCTGCTCCCAGACGGCGACGATCAGCGTCACGGCGAGCATCAAAAGCCCAAGCGCGCCAAACAACAACGCGACGAAGGCGAGCACCAGCACCCGCACGGCGCGCTGCACTTCGGCCGACAGTTCTGTCGTGAACAGTTCGAGCCGCGTCTGCACCAGCGCCAGCACTTGGGCAAGCAGCAGTGGCAACGAGTCGAGCATGTTCTCCCTCCCCCCGACGGGCGGCTGATCAGCGTCGACTGATGAGCACACCGATGATGAGGCCGATGCCCGCGGCGACCCCGACGGACTGCCAAGGATTGTCGCGTACATAGCGATCGGTTTCACGCGCCGCATCGCGCGCACGACCGACGACTTCCTGTTCGAGGGTTCCGAGACGCTCACGCGCCGCACGCACCGTCTCGGCGGCACGCTCGCGCGCTTCGACGGCTCGATCACCGGCCAGGCTCGCCGTTTCACGCAACAAAAGTTCTGCGTCATCGATGACGCGCTTCAAGTCTTCGACGAGTCGATCAGTGCTACTCACAGACATATACTCCTCCGGTCAATGCCCCGCCCTCTGCAGAGCGGGAGTGATGGCTGTTGACTGCCAAGCGTCCTCGTCGGCACGCGCCAGCAGATCGAGATCACCCGGCTCTGCACCGGGGTCATCGACCCATTCGCGCAACTGCGGCCCGCCGTTGATGATGTCGATCGCTAGCCGGTCGCGCTCGTATTCATAGGCGAAATCCCGCCACAACGGATATTCCGGCCAAAGATTTCGAATGGCTTTGAAACCAAGGGCCTGCAGACGCCACGGCCGAAAGGCGAGATGGTCGTACGCCGTATCGTCGGTGTGGATCTGCAGACCGCTGCAAAGTTTGCCGGCATGTTTGTGGAAGGTCGGTTCGAACCAGCACGTTCGCAGCCGACAACCGCCCAGCCAGTCAGGCGCGAGGCGCTGCATTTCGGCGAGCACCCTGCCCGCGTCGATATCGGGCGCACCGTACACCTCGAGAGGACGCGTGGTCCCGCGACCCTCGGAAAGGGTCGTACCTTCAACCATCACCGTGCCTGCGTAAGCGCGTGCCATATATGGATTCGGTGCATTCGGGCTCGGGTTGATCCAACTGCGCTCACCGAGCGGCCAGCCCCAACCGGGGGCCTGCGCGGGTTGCCAGCCCTGCATGTCGACGACGACCAACTCGACGTCGATGCGGAATCGACCCACGAACCAGCGCGCGAGTTCCCCCATGGTGAGGCCATGCCGCATCGGCATCTCACCAGCGCCCACAAAACTCTCCCAACCCTGGCGCAGCGCAAGCCCCTCGACGGGGCGGCCCACCGGGTTCGGGCGATCGAGCACCCACACCGCCTTGCGCGCCCGCGCGGCTTCCTCGAGCAGGTAACGCAGCGTGGTGATGAAGGTATAGATGCGGCAACCGAGATCCTGCAGATCGACCAGCACTACATCGCAGTGCGCCAGCATCGCGGGCGTGGGACGCCGCACTTCGCCATAGAGACTGAAGACGGGAATCTGCAGCGCGGGGTCAATGAAATCGGCCGACTCGATCATGTTGTCTTGCTTGTCACCGCGCAGCCCATGCTGCGGACCGAATGCCGCCGTCACGGTCAAATCGGGCAGCGCAGCGAGCGCATCGAGACTGTGCTGCCACTGCGCCGTGACCGAAGCCGGATGCGCCAGCAAGGCGAGACGACGACCGACGAGCGGCGCGCGCAACGCCGGCTCGGCGAGCAGGCGATCGATACCAAAGCGCATCATGCGAACTCATTCATGCGGGCAGGCCTCAAAAGAGCGGCAACGGGTCGCTGAACCCCGCCGGATGATGAAAATCGGGTCGCGCACCAGGATGCCTCGCGGCCCAATGGGAGATCCCCGCGGAAGTCTCGAGAATCACGGTCGGTGCCACGCGAAACTCGCCGGCGGGCAGCGGCGCAGGCAGCTCGACCTCGACGCGAAGTCGATGATGCGGCGTTGCTGCCGAGTGCATCCGGATGCGTGGCGCGGCGGCTCGTTGCCAAAGAAATGGTCGCATCCCCTGACGCGGCGCATCGAAAGCGTAGGCCGCCCAGTCACCGCTCGGCGAAAAATTGAACTCCAGATAGGCGGAGTCGCCCGCGAATGCGGTCATGAAGAGTTCGCAGCAGGTATGTCGCCAAAGACCATCCCGCCGCTGCGGCGACGTACCCACGGGCGGTTGCAGCAGCGGCTGCTGCGCTGCACGGATGTCATAGACGATCTGCAGGGTTTCTTTTGCCGGTTGGCAACGCAACTCAACGGATACGGCGCCTGCAGCAGCCGCCGTCCCATCGAGCGGATGCGGCTGCAATACGAATCGGATCGGATGATCGCTCAAGATCGACGTCCCGCCACCACCGGAACCTGCCAGACGCCGTAGGAGTCCGGATCCTCGACCGTGGCGATGATCGCATCGAAGGCGGCTCGAACCTGCGCCGCGCTCAACGATGAATGCTCAGCAAGCGCCGTCGTGTAGCCGTCACGCCAGGCGGTAAAGATCCCGGCGAGTTCGGCGCGCGGCACACGCTCGGTGTCGAGCGTCAGATACTGAATGCTGAGTTGCGCGTAGCCGAGTGCCCGCATGATGGGCAAGGTCCGTCGGCCGATGCGCGCATCGGTACCCGTCGCCTGCGTATAAGGCACCACAGCCTGATGCCATAGACGATCAGGATCCGCCCCAGCACGCGGCGGAAAATGCAGCATGCCGTAATCCTCGCTCACCACATGCGTCCAACCGCCCGGCTTGCAGACGCGGTGTAACTCGGCAAGCAGGCGCGCGGCGTCGGGCACCAACTGCGTGACATGCCGGCAGACGACAAGGTCGAAGTGGCCGTCGGGGAAGCGCAAGGCGAAGCCATCACCCTGCTCGAAGGCCAACGGCGACGGCCCGGACGGAGTACGTTGACGCGCCACAGTCAAAAGTTCCGGCATGAGATCGACCCCGAGAACAAGCTCGGCGCCGGGGAACATTGCAGCCAGACGCAATGTTGCCTCGCCAGATCCGCAACCGAGATCAAGGATTCGCGCGCCCCGCGGCAATGCATAGCGGGCGAAAAGCCGGGATTCCTGCGGCCACAGCGCCTCGATCTGGTGGCGCAGCGTACGCAGCATGGATTCGTCGGCCATCTGTGCGGCCTGCGGATTCTGGTTTGCTGCAGTGCTCATTAGGCTCCAAATGATAGGCCAACAGTGGGAGAATGGTGGCCCTCTCCCGACACGGATCGTCGGCAGGTTATCCGCCATGAATGCTCTAGCTGCAGAACTGCCCCTGTTCGCTCCGCCCGAGAGCGCGCAGCCGCGCATCCGCGAAATCCCCTACAACTACACCTCGTTCTCGGATCGCGAGATCGTGATTCGCCTGCTGGGCGAAGAATCTTGGGCGCTGCTCGACGAGTTGCGCAGTGAACGGCGCACTGGTCGTTCGGCGCGCATGCTGTACGAAGTGCTCGGCGATATCTGGGCGGTACAACGCAACCCGTATCTCGAAGACGACCTGCTCGACAATCCTCGTCGTCGTCGTCTGCTGACCGACGCGCTGGCGCATCGCCTCGGTGAAATCGAAAAACGCCGCGAGACCGGCGGCAACAGCACCGATCGCGAGCGCGATCGCAAAGTCGGCTTGCTGCTCGAGGCCGCACATCGCGCGGTCGATGCATTCGCGGACTCTTTCAAGCGCAATGCAAAGCTGCGCGACAAGGCGCGCAAGCTGCTCGGTCGACACACGCGTGGCGATGCCATCCGCTTCGATGCTTTCGCACGTGTCTCGCATGTGACCGATGCGACGGACTGGCGCGTCGAGTATCCCTTCGTCGTCATCTGTCCCGACGCCGAGGACGAAATCCCCGGCTTGGTGCGCGCTTGCACCGAGCTTGGACTCACCGTCATTCCACGCGGCGGTGGTACCGGCTACACCGGCGGCGCACTGCCGCTCACGCCGCTTGCCGCGGTGATCAACACCGAAAAACTCGAGCGCGTCTCCGAAGTCGAACAAATCAAGCTGCCCGGCGTATTCGGTGCAGATCCTGCGCAGACCGTGCCCACCGTGTTCTCGGAAGCGGGTGTCGTCACCAAGCGCGTGGCCGATGCCGCCGAGCGTGCGGGCTTCGTGTTCGCGGTCGACCCCACCTCCATCGAAGCCTCGTGCATCGGCGGCAACATCGCGATGAACGCAGGCGGCAAAAAGGCCGTGCTCTGGGGTACGGCGGTCGACAATCTCGCCTGGTGGCGCATGGTCGACCCCGAAGGCAACTGGCTCGAGGTCGAGCGCATCGGCCACAACCTCGGCAAAATCCACGATGCGCCCGAGGTCGAGTGGCGCCTTACCTGGAAAGACGGCCGCGACAGTGCGGCCACGGCGCGCGTGCTGCGCACCGAGTCTTTGCGCATGCCCGGGTCGCTCTTTCGCAAGGCCGGACTCGGCAAGGACGTGACCGACAAGTTTCTCGGCGGGCTACCGGGCGTGCAGAAGGAAGGCTGCGACGGTCTCATCACGGCGGCGCGCTGGGTGGTGCACCGCATGCCCAAGCACATGCGCACCGTCTGCCTCGAATTCTTTGGCCAGGCGCGCGAGGCCATACCCTCGATCGTCGAAATCATCGGTCAGCTTGATGCTGCTGATCGTGCACACGGCGTCAAGCTCGCAGGTCTCGAGCATCTTGATGAGCGCTATCTCAAGGCAGTGGGCTACGTCACCAAGAGCAAGCGCGCCCAACTGCCGAAGATGGTGCTGATCGGCGACATCGTCGGCGAGGATGAAACCGCCGTGGCGCGTGCCACCTCAGAGGTGGTGCGGCTTGCCAACGCCCGCGCCGGCGAGGGCTTCATCGCGGTTGGCGCCGAAGCGCGCAAGAAGTTTTGGCTCGATCGCGCGCGCACTGCCGCAATCGCCAAACACACCAATGCGTTCAAGATCAACGAAGACGTGGTCATCCCGCTGCCGCGTCTTGGCGACTACACCGATGCGGTCGAACGCATCAACATCGAACTGTCGATCGCCAACAAATTGCGTCTCGCCGACGCGCTCGAAGAATATCTGCGCAGCGATCTGAAGACCGGCAAGACGGGCGATGCCGAGCTCGATGCCCTCTCGCGCAGCGAAATTCTCGGCGATCGGCCGGCCCGCGCCAAGGCGCTGGTGATCGCTGTGCGGCGTCGCTGGAAAATACTGCTCGATGATCTCGACGCACGAGCCACCGACGCCGAGGGCAACGCCAGCGGTCTGTCGGTGTTCGAAGCACTGCAACGTCGCGAATGGCGGGTCTCCTGGAAACGCGAACTGCGCGATCCGCTTGCCGATATCTTTGCTGGCGATGCGTTTGCACCGATCCGTGCCGAATGCCAGACCATCCACCAGCGCATTCTCAAGAGCCGCGTCTGGGTCGCGCTGCACATGCACGCTGGCGATGGCAACGTGCACACCAATATCCCCGTGAACTCCGACGATTACCTGATGCTGCAGGAGGCCAATGCGGCCGTCGCGCGCATCATGAAAATTGCCCGCGACCTTGGCGGCGTGATCTCGGGCGAGCACGGCATCGGCATCACCAAACTCGAATTCCTCACCGAAGAAGAAACCGCGGAGCTTCGCGCCTACAAGGAACGCATCGACCCCGAGGGCCGCTTCAACAAAGGCAAGCTGCTGCCGGGCGGCGATCTGCGCAACGCCTATACGCCGAGCTTCAATCTGCTCGGCCATGAATCATTGATCATGCAGCAGTCCGACATCGGCACCATCTCGGGCGCCATCAAGGACTGCCTGCGTTGCGGCAAGTGCAAACCGGTCTGCGCGACGCACGTGCCGCGCGCCAATCTGCTCTACAGCCCGCGCAACAAGATCCTCGCGACCTCGCTGCTCATCGAAGCTTTCCTGTACGAAGAACAGACCCGTCGCGGCGTGTCGCTACGACACTGGGACGAGTTCGGCGATGTGGCCGATCACTGCACCGTCTGTCACAAGTGCGAGAGTCCCTGCCCGGTCGACATTGACTTCGGCGATGTGTCGATGGCGATGCGCGATCTGCTGCGCCGCATGGGCAAGAAGCGCTTCAATCCGGGTACGGCGGCCTCGATGCTGTTCCTCAACGCCACCAATCCCGAGACCATCAAACTCGCGCGCAAGGGCATGATCGAGTGGGGTTTCAAGGCGCAACGACTCGGACACAAGCTGCTCAAGACCTTCGCCAAGCCACAGATTCAGGCGCCACCCGCCACCACCGGCAAGCCACCGATCCGCGAGCAGGTGGTGCACTTCGTGAACCGTCGTATGCCCGCCGGGGTGCCAAAGAAAACGGCACGGGCCCTGCTCGACATCGAGGATCGCAACTACGTACCCGTGATCCGCAATCCGCAGTCGACGACGAGCGATGCGGAAGCGGTGTTCTATTTCCCGGGCTGCGGCTCGGAGCGTCTGTTTTCGCAGGTCGGCCTCGCCACCCAGGCAATGCTCTGGCATGTCGGCGTGCAGACCGTGTTGCCGCCCGGATATCTTTGCTGTGGATATCCGCAGCGCGGCTCGGGCGACTTCGACAAGGCCGAGAAGATGATCACCGACAACCGGGTGCTCTTCCATCGTGTCGCCAATACCCTCAACTACCTCGATATCAAGACCGTGGTGGTCAGCTGCGGCACCTGCTTCGACCAGCTGCAGGGCTATGAGTTCGACAAGATCTTCCCGGGCTGTCGCATCGTCGATATCCATGAATACCTCATGGAAAAAGGCGTACGGCTCGAAGGCGTCACTGGCGTTCGCTATCTGTATCACGACCCCTGCCACTCGCCCATGAAGAGCTACGAGCCGCTGCGCGTGGTCAATCAGCTGATGAACTCCGAAGCCAACGGCAAGGTCGTGAAGAACGATCGCTGCTGTGGCGAGTCGGGTACGTTCGCCATCGCGCGACCGGACGTGTCCACCCAAGTACGCTTCCGCAAGGCCGAAGAAATGCAGAAAGGCGCAAGCAATGCGCGCGCTGACGGGTTCACCGGCGAAGTCAAGGTATTGACCTCCTGCCCATCATGTCTGCAGGGCCTCAAACGCTACGAGGATGAAACCGCGCTCGATGCCGACTACATCGTCGTCGAGATCGCCAAGCACGTGCTTGGCGAGCATTGGATGCGCGACTACGTCGCGGCAGCGAACGACGGCGGTATAGAGCGGGTATTGGTTTAACGCGCCGCCGCGGATATCGATTCTGCGCCAATTGCAAGGTTTCTTCGGCTGAAACTCGGATCGGAGATTGGTTATATGCATATCGTATGTATAATCAATCCGGTGATGTCGAGTTCGATCCCGACAAGGCGCGTCGGAATCGTCTACTCCACGGGATCTCCTTCAACGACGCCGAGATGGCGTTGCGAGATCCGATGGCCTTGACTCTTGAGGACCCTGATTCAACCGGCGAGCAAAGATTCATCACGCTAAGAACGGATAGTCTTGGCCGACTTTTGGTTGTTGTTCACACGCCCCGCGCAATGCGGACGAGATTGATTTCAGCCCGAAAGGCCAGCCGAAGTGAAGCGGAACAATTCCATGCGAAAAACCTATGATTTCAGTAATGCGAGACGCGGTGCCGTACTGGGCTCCGCAGGAAAAGCCCGCATTACCATCATGCTCGATAACGCGGTGCTTGAGCATTTCCGAAACCAGGGAGAGGAACTAGGCGTGGGGTATCAGACGCTGATCAACCAGTCGCTGCGCGAAGCGATGATCAGCCACACCTCGGGTCGGAAGAATCGGGTTACGCTGTCCTTAGCAGACCTGCGGCGGATCATTCGAGAAGAACTGAAAGCCGGTTGACTGCAACGTTGCTGATCAGCGCGCCCTGCGAAAGGTGAGATTGATCCGCGTGCCAGACTCCGGGGTGCCGACGGCGTGATAACCCCGGCGCGCGCGGCCGCCCCAAACGAGAACATCGCCCGGCTCGAGGCGCACGCGCAGCGGTGAGCCGGCGCGTTGATCTCCATACCAAAGAAATGTCGCGGCCGCACCGAGCGTCACCGACACGATGGGCTGGCTGAAATCTCGCTCGTCGGCATCGCGATGCGCGCCCATGCGTGCACCCGGCTCATAACGATTAATGAGGCAGGTGTCAGGGACATAGGCTTCGCCGAAGCCCGCGGCTGCGGCGGCACGGCTTGCGAGGCTGGCGAACAACTCGGGCATTTGCGGCCA